>JABAOH010054159.1_pt1 | contig 15238 bp, 17 predicted proteins | sample 7062181 | NCBI WGS metagenome assembly JABAOH01 (sample SAMN14538630, study PRJNA623070) | marine sediment metagenome | biome: marine biome [ENVO:00000428]; feature: marine pelagic biome [ENVO:01000023]; material: deep marine sediment [ENVO:00002113]; isolation source: pool of 5 deep marine...
TGCCTCAGCGTAAACGTTGTCTGCACCATTACGGAACCAACCAGCTTACCACATAACCCTATCGTGAAGTTAAACTTTTTGTATCTTCCACAAAGATTATTGTTCAACAAAGAGCGTTATGTTTAAAAGAATAAAAGCGTCCTTCTAAGTTTCAGAAGGCTCTAGCATGGTTGATGTTTGGCTTCCCTACGGAAAAACCGAAGTCTGCGCAAGAATTCCCACCAAAAACTTTCTCGGCATGATTAAGCCAAAGGAAAAGCCTGGAGTTGCAGACCCACGAGTTGAAGTTGAACGAGCCCTAAACGAGCCCTTTGACACCAAAAGGTTAAGCGAAATCGCCAAAGCTGGCGACAAAGCAGTTATCGTCGTGGACGATGCAACCCGTGCTACTCCCAGCTATCTAATGGTTCCACCAATCTTGGACGAGTTGAATAAGGCTGGAGTAAAAGACGAAAGCATTACAGTGATTTTCGGCTGCGGCACCCATCGCCCTGTCACTTCAGAAGAGATGAAAAAACTTGTAGGCGAGGAAACACTGGAAAGGGTGAAAGCCGTAAGCCATGATTGCCGCGCCAAAGATCTGGTTTACATAGGCAAAACCAAAACTTTGGGCACAAAAGTTTACGTGAACAAGCTTTTTGCAGAAGCCGACGTTAAAGTTCTAACGGGCGATGTAGGACTTCACTATTACGCTGGATATGGCGGCGGCAGAAAAAGCGTTCTACCAGCAATAGCTGGAATTGAAACCATTCGGCACAACCATGCCGCAATTCTACATCCAAAGGCACGAACCGGCAATTTAGAAGGAAATCCAATCCATGTGGATATGGTCGAGGCTGCAAGGCTCGCTAAGCCAGATTTCGTTTTGAACATTGTGACAAACAGTAAAGGTAAACTAGTGCGGGCTTTTGCGGGTGACTTGGAAAAGGTTCATTCTGAGGGCGAGAGTCTTGTAAACGAGATGTTTAAGGTGCCCATTGAACGGAGAGCCAAAATAGTGGTTTTAAGCTCTGGAGGTCATCCCTTCGACATTGACCTTTACCAAGCCTATAAAGGGGTTGACTGCGCCCTCAAAGCCGTGAAAAGAGGCGGAGTCATAATCTGGATTGCTGAATGCCCAGAAGGATATGGAAACCAGGTTTTCTACGAGTGGATGACCAAATTCAAAGAATTGAAACAAATGGAAACCGAGATAAAAAGGCGCTTCCGAATAGGCGGGCATAAGGCTTACTATTTAATGAAGGCGTTACAAAAAGTAAAAATAATCCTCGTCTCCACACTACCCGACTACTACGCGGTCCACGTTTTCAAGTTGAAAACAGCAAAGGCTGTAAACGACGCGTTAAGCAACGCTTTCAACCTCGTTGGCAAAGATGCAAAGGTTTGGGTCATGCCCCATGGAAACGTTACACTTCCAGTGGCTAAAGCTACGGAGCTTCCAACGATTCCGTCTCTGGGATAGTGAAACACAGCAATTTCTTTAAATCAAACCATGATACTACTCATTAGCGAGGTTATTTTTCAATGTCTATAGAAACCTTAACTCTGAAAAAAGGTGAGGTTGCTTTCTTTTGGTTCAACAATTATTCCGGAATTCTCCTAGAAACGCCAAACAAAACCCTTATCTTCGATCCAGCTGATGTGAACCCCCAAACTTTCCAAAAGGCTGACATCCTTCTGGTCACACATGAACACTACGACCATTTTGACGCATCATTAGCAAAAGAGATTTACAGGCGGACTCGATGCTCTGTGGTTGCGGATTCAACATCGGCGAAGAGACTGAGGGACACATTGCCAGCTGGAAAGTTGCATGAAATGCATGTGGGCAAAGAAATTCAGCTAGACAACATAACCGTGAGAGCCGAAGCGTATAGACACCCTGCAACAATGCCTTTATCCTACCTAATAACAACAGAGGACGGGGTCAAAATCTACCACACCGGCGACAGTCTTCCCCATCCTGACATGAAACAGGTTGGAGAGAGAACTCCTCCCGACGTTGTTTTCTGTACAGTTGGAGCCCCCGCTCCCGGAGCCTCTCCAAAGAAAGGTTTGGAAATCGTGCAGATGGTCAAGCCCAGAGTTGCTGTTCCTTATCACGCGCCGGCTGGAGACCGCAGGAAATTCGCTAAGTTGGTTGCGAAAGAGGCGCCGAATGTGAAATGTTTGGTCATTGAGCGCGACAAGCCGTATAAGTATCCGTAAAGGAGAGCGCGATGTTGTCATTGGAAGAAGAGAAGGCTGAGCTCTACCGGGTTCTGAACAAGATAGGCGCCATAAAATTTGGAACCTTCAAGCTCACCAGTGGAAGAACAAGCCCCTACTACATCGATTTACGTATTGTCCCAAGCTTCCCTGCTGCTTTCCAAAGAGTGTGCGATGTCTATGTGAAGCTCATCGAGAAAGAATTAGGCAAGGAAGGCTTCGATAGAATCGCTGGCATCCCTACGGCGGGCATACCTTTCGCTTCTTTTATAGCCTATAAAATGCGAAAACCCTTCCTCTACATTCGACAACGTCCTCGACTGCATGGAAGAGGACGTAGAATTGAAGGAATAATCATGCCTGGCGACCGCGTTTTGCTTGTTGACGATTTGATAACAACAGGGGGGTCGTTGAGGAAGGCGGCGGAAGCCATTCGTGCCGAAGGAGGCATAGTGAACCACGCTTTGGTCTTGCTTGACAGAGAAGAAGGCGGAAAACAAAGGCTTGCCGAAGACAACGTTAGCTTGCATTATCTGCTGACAGCAAGAGAAGCAGCTGAAAAACTTTATGAAGTAGGCGTCCTCAACGATGAGCAGCTTAAAACTATTCTTAAACAGGTGAAAAAGAAGTAGGCGCGCCAGAAAATGCGCAAGATGGCAATTCGTTAGGCTTATCTGTGTCCCTTAGAAATAATGCTCTTCGAAGGTGAAACCCTTTGGAATCTACGGCTCTCCCCTTTAAACAGAAGTTTTCTCCGAATCTCAAGAAGTATTTGGAAATTTACGAGGAATCTATTAGAGACCCTGAGAAGTTTTGGGATAAAGAAGCCCGCAAACTCGAGTGGTTTAGAACTTGGGACAAAGTCTTGGAATGGGACCCGCCCTTTGCAAGATGGTTCGTTGGAGGTCTCCTAAACGCCTCCCATCTTTGCCTCGACAGACACGTTAAGACTTGGCGAAGAAGCAAAGTAGCCATCTACTGGGAAGATGAGGTCGGCAACACAAGAACGCTAAGTTATTCCCAACTCTACTCGGAAGTAAACTGTTTAGCTTCGATTTTGAGAGATTTCAGGGTCAACAAGGGCGACAGAGTGGCAGTTTATCTGCCTCTGATTCCTGAGTTGCCCATGACCATGCTTGCCACAGCACGTATCGGAGCCATACACACGGTTGTGTTCTCAGGCTTCAGCTCCCAAGCCTTGGCAGACAGGGTTAACGACACTCAAGCAAAGGTTTTGATAACAGCTGACGGAAGCTTCCGAAGAGGCAAACTTATACCCTTAAAGAAAATTGCGGACGCTGCCCTCGAAAAGTGCCCCTCGGTGGAAAGCGTCATAGTGGTGAAAAGAGCAAACGTTGACGTCGACATGAAGAAAGGAAGAGACTTCTGGCATCATGAACTGCACAAAGATGCAAGAAATTACGTGGAGCCTCTGCCCGTGGAATCCAACGATCCCCTCTACATTCTCTACACATCGGGAACAACGGGCAAACCGAAAGGAATAGTGCATAACACAGGCGCCTACATGGTTTTCAATCACTCAGCATACGAGTGGGCCTTCAACATACGAGACGAATCCATATACTGGTGCACCGCGGACATAGGCTGGGTTACAGGACACAGCTCCATAGTCTACGCACCCCTAGGCCACGCAGCCACCATGGTACTTTATGAAGGCGCCCCTGACTATCCCGTGCCAGACCGCTGGTGGGAGATAATCGAAAAATACGGAGTCACAATCTTCTACACATCGCCAACTGCCATTCGCATGCTCATGGGATACGGAAAAAAATGGCTCAAAAAACATGACCTATCTAGCCTTGAAATCTTAGGCTCAGTTGGCGAGCCTATCAACCCAGAAGCTTGGGTATGGTATTACAAAAACGTGGGCGGAGAAAAATGTCCAATAGTGGATACTTGGTGGCAAACAGAGACAGGAGGGTTTATGATATCTCCCGCGCCTGGGTTAGTGCTTGTGCCTCTCAAGCCTGGTTCAGCAACTCTGCCTCTGCCAACCATTGAAGCCGAGGTGGTTAATGAAAAGGGTAAGCCCGCGCCAACGGGTGTCAAGGGACACCTCGTTCTGAAGAAGCCTTGGCCTGGGATGCTTATGACGCTTTACGGAGACCCCCAGAGATACAAGGAGGTCTACTGGTCTAGGTTTCCAGGTGTCTACTATACTGGAGACTACGCCATACGTGACGCCGACGGCTACTTCTGGCTGCTTGGACGGGCAGATGAAGTGTTGAAGATAGCGGGTCACCGAATAGGGACCATGGAGCTGGAGAGCGCCCTAGTTTCTCATCCAGCCGTAAGCGAGGCTGCAGCCGTAGGCAAACCTCACGAAGTAAAGGGTGAAAGCATATCATTCTTCGCCATATTGAAACAAGACTACAAATCCTCAGACAAGTTGAAGCAAGAACTGAAACAGCATGTGCGAAAGGTCATAGGACCCGTGGCAACACCAGAGGAGATATATTTCGTGCACAGTCTTCCGAAAACCCGAAGCGGCAAGATCATGAGAAGAGTGTTGAAGGCTGTTTTGATGGACATGCCCATCGGAGACCTGAGCACCCTTGAAGATGAAGCCTCAGTTGCAGAGGTCAAGAAAGCCTATGAAGAATTTAAGAAACTGCTAAAAGGCGGTTCTTAAAGTATCCATTGAGAGCACAAAAGTTGCAGTTAACAAAGACACCGCCAGTACTCATACTTTTCTTGCTGGCGCCCGCAGAACTTAACAATCTCTCTAAGTAATTGTAAACAACCTTGGTCCCCGCTTCTCTGAAAACATGTTTCATCGTTTCATCTACTTGTGACAAGCAACAAATCATCGAAACTTCTCGTTTTTTCTATAATGCAAAGCTGTCTGGTCATCCCAGTCACTTCCGCCATCATCCATTTTGCTAAGTAAGAGTTTCCAAGGTTGTCCGATTTAACTTGTATGAAACCGAAGTCTGAATTACGAGTAACCACATATATTTGGAATCTGAATCGAACAGCATATTAGGAGACATGAAAACACCAGCTAAAATCTAATCTAGCAAGGTTAATATGGTCGCTGAGATAACAGAGATGGGGGCAAGTTTATGACCTTCACAGAAGAGGATCTAGTTGCCTTCCTCCATGAACAAGAGAAAATTGAAGAAGCAATCGTTAAGTCAGTTAACAAAGCACTTGAAACCATTAAAAATCCCGTGGTAGAGTCTGTGATGAAAGGCATATCCTACGACTCTTCTAAGCACGCTGACCTCTATAGATCGGCCACGCAGATAATAGCCGTCGCTCCCGCCTTGACAGAACGAGAATTTGAGCATCAAGAAAAAGTTGTCAGGTGGCACATTGAAAAAGAAGAGAGCCTAATTGGACGCTTACAAGAAGCAATTAAGAAGACTGCCAACGACAGAGTTAAGTTTCTGCTTGAATCCATACTCGCCGATGAGAAACGACACCATGCTCTACTGAAAATGGTATTAGAAATCATAGTTAAAGGCGAAACCATAACCGACCAAGACTGGTGGGACATAATCTGGGAAAACGCGCCTTTCCACGGCGCTCCAGGCGGCTGAAAGGCGCGCGCGAGGTGGTCACTTGGTTAGTATATGTGCTTTTCTGATTACGGTTTTAATGATTTTGTGATGTTTTCTTTCGTCTTCCGCTATATGCTCTAGCAAAAGTTTTAGTGCCTCATCCTCGGTGGTTTTGATCATTTCCTCTACTTTTTTCAGCATCTTCAGTTCAACTTCCAGATGTTTTTCCAGTGTCTTTTTCATAACGCCTGTATCAACGAAACTAGAAATTCTGTAGTCCCACAGGCGTGTTGGAGGAGCTTTTTCAACAGTGTTTAATACCTCTTCGAGAATACGGGCATGTTTCGTAGAGTCGAGTTGCATTTCAGTCAGCAACATCTTAGCAACTGCATTGTCAAGTTTCTTACTAGTAGCAGCACATAGTTTTGCCGTGCTTTCCTCGAATTCTATATGTTTGCGAATCTTGTCGGTAAAGGATTCCTCGGTTTCCATCGATGATGGTCTCCAAGTTTTGAATATAGACACTCTTCAGCGCCCCATAAAAGATTTATGGCTCGGCGTTTTTCTTAATCGACAACATTCCCTTAGCAAGAGGATAGAAACCAAAGGTGCAAAGAATTGGAGTGGTTCGGCAACTGGCCAGTTGTTTTAGCCTCTATCGTGTTGTTCACGATTTTCTTTTTAGCCTTTCTTAAGCCTATTCGAAGGAAAGATTGGAGAAGCCTAAGCCTGTACGAGGCGTTCATTGTCTCGTTGTTTACTGAAATGTTTGGCATACCCCTCACAATCTATATCCTATCCTCATTCTTTGGACTTCCCCTCACGCCTAATCCTTCGCAAGGACATCTTCTCGCCGCCATGCTTGCTTTAGCTGGCCTGTGGGACCTAGAAACAGGCGTAACTGTTGTGATGACAGCAAGCGTTCTTATGCTTGTTTTGGCTGGCTATCTCGTAGTAGCTGGATGGCGCAAGGTTTACAGTGCAAGAGAATCCTTGGTCAGCACTGGTGTCTACGGTGTTGTTAGGCATCCTCAATACCTAGGCATAATCCTCGGCAGCGCCGCCTTCCTTATTCAATGGCCAACAATAATCACGGTTGTCATGTGGCCTTTTCTCACCTACGCTTACTATCGGCAAGCAAAAAAGGAAGAGCGAGAGATGGAAAATAAGTTTGGGGAGGAATATCGCCAATACAAACAGAGAGTGCCTATGTTGGTTCCACGCTTGAGACCTAAATAAGAAGGACGATCGTATTCTTAGCCCATTTTGAAGCCGAGGAACACTCCAACCAAGAAGCTTCCAGCAAAGGGCAGATGAGCTATGATTGGTGTAAGCCAGCCAACAGCTTGCCCGGCACCACCCAGCCAGCCTTCAACCGCAACGAACAATTTGCCATAGTTGACTTCAAGTATACCCAGCGAGCTCAAGTAAATTAACGCGAGAAGAAAGATTCCAATGAGAATGACGATCAACTTCGTAACCTTTTTGATGGCGTAGCCAACCACGAAACCGCCGACAGCTCCTGTGCCTAACTGGAAGACAAGGGGAGTGGCAATTTCACTCATGTAAAGAACCTCTTCCTATGATTCTAAAGGGTTAATTTTTATGTCTTTCGGATTCCTACTCCACAAAAATGGTATGTGTAATTTCCTCTGCATGCACATAATTCGAGGGCGGTATTAAGACTGAAATCAGAACAAGTCTTTCTCTGCCGCTCTTCCACTGATGCAACACCCCAGCTGGTGCCTTCACGAAGAAGCCATTCTCAACCTTCGCTTTCTCTTTTCCAACCAAGATCTTTCCTTGACCCTTTAGGACGTAGAAAACTTCATCCACCTCGGGATGACGATGCAGAGGGACCTCTTGGTTCGGCTCGAAACAGAGGAGTCTAATCAATCCCTTTGCGTTTTGAAGAAGCACTCTTGTGTATTTGCTGACTGAGAAATCCATTAAAGATTCAGCTCTTGTTATCTCCATCTTCTGAACCACCATACATCTGATCGGGAGAAAGCAACTGGGGAAATCGTTTCCTCAAAGCCAGACGAGCCGAGTAGCAAAGGTGACAAGCGTCAGAGTATTCTTTCTCATGTAAAAGACAAAATTTCCTCACCAGAGCTGTTGGTCCACCTTCCACAAGAGGCTGAATAACTGGGTGATTTGGATGGTCGTAGGAACGAATGATTTCCGAAAAACTGCTTTGCCAAGCATTTCCAATGGTTAGACCCTGGCAGACATGGACATAACCCAGCGGGCCAACATGCACTCTTTCGGGGTTAGCTAAATCTTCGTAGGGGCATTCTTTAAACTCGTTCCAAGCGTTTCTCGGAGCCTCTTCCAACAGCTTCTCAGCTGCTCTACCTCGATACATTAGTTCGCCAACACCACTTGGCAATCCTGCCAGTTTTTCTGGAAGCTTCACGGTAGCCATTATATCTACTGGTATGCCCAACCTTATGGCTGCTTCTACACCGTTTTTCACTCTTTCCGCTTCTATGTCCTCTCCATGGTAAGGGTCACTGCTTAAGCCCAAGCTTGCAACACCTATTTTAGCCAAGGGACGTAGCCACTCCAAAGCATCCTCGATGCATGTAGCCCAGTAGGCGTTGGAGAGCGCCCCTATTTTGAAGCCCATTTCAGCGGCTTTTCGCAGGCCCTTTAGCATGATTTGATAGTACAGGAAAGGCTCTCCTCCTTCAAACCAAATCCACTTCACTGTGCCCAGCCTCTTGGCTTCATCTAGCAGTTCATTTATCTGTTTCATAGTCATTGTGTCTCCAGATGAAGGGCTGCCCCAAACGAAACAGTGGTCGCATTCCATGGTGCAGCGGTATGTAAGAAGCAGATGGACACCCTTTAACTCCATTTCAATCACCCTTTGCAAGCTCTGCAACATATACAATGTTGAAGTGGCTAATAGGGTTGTATGTGAATATAAAACAACTTAAATCTGATCTAGCATTCACTTTAAGGCATAAACCCTTGGAGATATCCTGTTGAACGATCTGTTTAACATCTACATGTTGAATCTGATGGTTACTCTAGCCATGTTCGTCGTGCTTGTCTTCCGCGCTTGGATAGAACTCAGAAACTACCGAATAATGTGGAAGGAACTTGAATGGCGGAGAACCTACGAGGTTGTGGGCAGAGTCTTAAAGGCTGAAAAAGACTTGTTCACTGGAGTGGAAGGCGGAGAAGAACTCTACAACCTCCTGTGCGAAATGTTCAAGGTGAATGAAAGAAAATAACTATGGGAGATGCCAATCGTCAATCATCGTTTCCAGCTTACCGGATTTCTCGTGCCCATAACGGCAAAAGGGCTTTGTCAGATGACGCTGGGACCTAGATGACGTAATGTACAATTTTTCCTCTATATTCCGGTGTTCTTCCATAACAATTTTCTTCAACTCTGAACTTCGAAAACCGCATCTATCACATCTAAAGCCCTTGAAAGCTCCCATAGATTCCATGCGCCTTCCACACTGGGGACAAAGAGGATTATGAAAACCAATCTTTGAAGCCAACTTCAAAACGCGAATTTTCTCAAGATTAATTGTGACCGGATGCTTCTCCGATGCTTGACGGACACCTCCACAAGCTTCAACAAAGTCTCCAACAATTAGCCTTCTAGCGACTTTCTGGAGAGTTCCAGTAGGCGCGTAAGCAGCACAGTCAATCTCGCCATTACCATCTTTCATCGAGAAAATTACGTGTCTTCGAGGAACAATGTGAGGTGGCTGACTCACTGTTCCATGGATGATTGCGGGATGATAGGGTTTCACATCGGCAATAGAATCAACCCTTCTTAAGTGAGCGTCGGTTCCGTGATTAGTGCGAAAAATCACCCACCGTTCAATAGGCTCAAGGGAGCGAACCATCTCATGGGCTTGTTTAACCACGAATGCGTTTTCTCCCCGAATGCCGTAAAGAATGGGGTCTGGACCTCGCGGAGTTATCAGAACCCGTCTTGTCTCTGGGTCTACATTGTTGAAGGTTAAGGGCGTCGTCTTTTTGTTCATGTTCAAAACTGAAGACTCATCTAGTTTTCGTGGAGTTCCACGGTTTTGCGGCGTCCGATAAGTAATGAGCTCGTAGGTGTGATCTCCCTCTAGGGGTTCGCCAATAGCAGCTAGGGCGCCGATTATGCCCCTTCCAGTTTTGAAGCCTACAGCTTCAGCTTTGAACACTCGAATAAGTTTCAAAGCTTCACGTTGCTTGACAATACTCTGAATTGTCTGTTTAGCAAAGGCTCTAATCTCTGCTGGGACATTTCTACATTTGAGAAAAACAGCGCCAGGTTCGGTGCCAGTATAAACCATGTCAGAATGTTCCTCAACCGCATCGATGACCTGCTCAATAACCTCTTTCATGAGACGCTCATCGCATCTAAACCTCAAACACAGGGCGCCATTGCCCCGAGTTTTCCAAGGAACATTTGGGTTAAGCCTGACAAGGCTAGGATAGTCAAAAAAGGAAACGCCTAGCTTATGCAGTTTTTCAACGAGAATCGCGGCTACATAAGTTGTACACCCCATCCTCGGAGAATCTGTATCGTCGATGCCAACATGCATCGTCAACATTCGTGTCAGCTCAAACCAATTCGAAGTACGCTCACATAAAGCAGTTTTCAGCATGACTCATTCTGATTAAATAGTTTTCTGCGTGAAAAGGAAAGGTAACGGTGGCATTTAGGGTTTCAGCTATAAGAAAAAAGAGAAAGTGTTATTGTTTATTTACTTTCGACAACTATCATTGTTAGAGTGGAACGAACTTTGTTTAGCCTTCGCACACTCCAAGTGACTACGTCTTTCAGTTTGTCCATGGTATCAGCCTTGATTTTAGCCACTATGTCATAGACGCCGTAAACGATGTAGGCTTCTTCCACTCCTTCAACTTTCTTTAACTCGTTTAGAACTTCCTCTTCTGAGCCTATTTCAGCATTAATTAAGACGAAAGCTGCTGGCATAGTTTTCATTTTCCTCCTTTAAGCTTATGATAGAGCTTGATAACCTAAAATATTTTTGCCTACCTCTTGATAGCGTAAGCACGCACCTAAACCCTCCCTCTCGATGAAAAGCTTATAAAGAGAGAAAAACCTTTCTGAAACGGAAGAAAACAATACAAAAAGTGGTGAAAATCCTTGATGCAATTGTTAATCATAGAATCATTAACCAGAATGCTTGAGGACATCATAGCCTTTCTACCCTCAGTGATCGCTGCCATCATCATAATAATCATCGGATACGGCGTTGGAGCCCTCGTCGGAAGAGCCGTCAATACACTCATCGAGAAAATGGGCATAGAACGAAGCTTTGACAAAAGCAGCACAGGCCAGGCCTTTAAAGCTTCAGGATTAGATTTGTCATCCTTCGTTGGGGGAGTCACCAAAGCTTTCATCGTCGTTATATCTATCATCCTTGCGATACAGGTCCTTAACATAGGAGGCACCCTAGGCCAGTACCTAATTGATGTGGCATCCTACTTACCTAGACTCCTCGGAGGAATCCTAATAATAGTCATAGGCACCGTTCTAGTTGACTTCCTAGCAACTCTTGTGGGAAGAACCTTGAGACCCATCTTCCCAAAAGCCAAAGCCGAGATAGCGGACATGCTAAAAAACCTTCTTCTAATCGGCTTGATAGCTGTTATACTTCTGGTAGCATTAGATCTTATGCTACTCGCAGGCGACTTAGTTTATCCCTTGATTCTAGGCTTCGTCATAATCGGAGCAGGTATAGCCTTAACAGATGGCTTGATTAAGTCCATCACCGATGACCACCCAGAGTTCGCAGACGTTGCTGGATACGCCAAATTCGTGCTCTACAGCATCTTCCTCATCATCGGCGCAGGAGCAATCTTTGCAACCTTTGAAGGAGTCACAAACGTGGTAGCCAACATTTCTTGGGCCTTCGCTATTGCTCTAGCCATAATGCTGATCCCTGTGACGTATAACATGGCTAAGAAGATGGCAAAAGAAGTCTCTTAACAACGATCAGTTCTCTCCCTAAAACCCCCTTTTCTTTAACAACTTATGCATACATACTACAAACTGCAGAAAATGTCTAGAGCATCAACTTCATAGATTATTTAAGACGTCCTTGCTTAGATAACTGTGGATATGGAGAGATATGCCAATTGTCTATAACAAGTAGAGAAATGCGAGCTTTAGAGCTAAACTCTGAATATTTTGGAGTTTCAAGACTACAACTTATGGAAAACGCTGGACGAGCAGTGGCAGAGGAAATCCTTTCCAGATTCAAACCCGAAAAAACCAAAGTCGCCATCTACTGCGGTTTAGGTGGAAATGGCGGCGACGGCTTTGTTACTGCTCGCCACCTCGCAAATCGCGATTTCCAAGTGGCAGTAATCCTCGCTGGAAAATCCGAAGCTATTACCGACGAAGAAGCTCAGAAAAACTGGTTGGCTTTGCAATCTCTCAAGAACATCGTTAGTCTGCATAGGGCTTACGATTCATCTCTTATTCCAAACGTTGAAGCCAATGTTGTGGTTGATGCTTTACTTGGAATAGGACTTGAAGGCATGCCTCGCCCACCAATTTTACAAATGATAAAGAGGATTAACAAGTCAAACGCTTTTTGTGTAGCTGTTGATGCGCCAACTGGAATCAACTCCGACACAGGCGAAATTTTTGGTGAAGCTGTCAAAGCTGATCTGACGGTTAGCTTCCATAAGGCAAAGCGTGGACTTGGAAAGGCTAAGGCGAAGATAGGCGAGTTAGTGGTAGAAAAGATCGGGTTGCCTGAAGAGTTTGAACGCTTTGCTGGTCCAGGTGACGTACAGTTAACTATTAAGAAACGTCCTGCTGAAGCTCACAAAGGTGATTTTGGCAGACTACTTATAGTCGGTGGAAGCGAAACCTTCCTTGGAGCTCCCACACTTGCTGCCTTAGCTGCACTTCGAACTGGCGTGGACATAGTCTATATTGCAGCTCCCTACAGAACAGCCTATGCCATCTCATCTCTATCCCCAAATCTTATTACAGTTAAAATGGAAGGCGACTACTTCAGCATCCGCAACATTGCAGCAATTCGTAGATATCTGGAAACCTCCACTGCGGTAGTTATGGGTCCAGGTTTGGGCTTGCATAAGGATACCCAAGAAGCAGTCGGAGAAATCACCAAGGCGGTGGAGAAAAACAAAACACCTCTGTTGTTGGATGCAGATGGGCTTAAGGCTTTTGCTGAATCCAAGCGAAAAGTGGATGCTCCACTAGTTTTGACGCCACATGCTAGAGAATACAGGTTGCTGACTGGTCGTGAGCTGCCTAAAGACGTGAGTAGACGAGTTGAGGACGTTCAGAAAACTGCTAAGAAGCTAAGCGCTGTAGTGCTGTTGAAAGGACACACCGATATAATTTCGGATGGAACCCGCGTAAAACTCAATTTCACGGGGAATCCAGGCATGACCGTGGGTGGAACAGGCGACATTCTTTCTGGAATTGTTGGAGCCTTTATGGCATGGGGCGCTGACTCTTTTGAGGCTGCTGTTGCTGGGGCTTTCATTAACGGGGCTGCTGGAGATTTTGTCAGGGAGCAGAAGGGCTATCACATGGTGCCCACTGATCTCTTAGAATGGATTCCTAAAGTTATGGATGACCCTATGTCTCATTCAAAGGTGCGCAGAAGTGCAGCCTGAAGCCGTTAGAATCAGCGTGTACCATGCTAAACAGTGTGACCCAAAAAAATGCTCAACCTTGAAGCTTAAGCGGTTTGATATGGTGAGGGTTGTTCATCGAGTGAAACTTCTGCCGACGGGCACGGTTATTTTGAATCCCTTTTCTGAGAAGGCTTTTTCTCCAGCCGATCGGGAAAGAATTTTGCGTCGTGGTTTAGCTGCTATAGACTGTAGTTGGATACATGCAGACGAAGTTTTCGAGCTGCGCATGCGAGGGCCATCCCGATGCTTGCCCTACTTAATTGCTGCAAATCCTGTGAATTATGGCATACCTACTAAACTCAGCACTGTGGAAGCATTAGCTGCCGCGCTTTACATCGCCAACTTCAGGCAAGAAGCGGAAAATCTGCTGTCAATCTTTAAGTGGGGACCCCATTTCGTTAATCTAAATGAGAACCTTTTGGACGCCTATTCCAAGGCGAAAGATAGCAGTGGAATCGTTAAGTTGCAGAGAAGCTTCATGATATAGCTGAAAAATGTCATAATTTTACTTCAGCCAATAAAGAAGATCCCCTATTCTAAGGCTTTGGCGAAGAAATCTGCAATTCTTTTGTAGAGAATTCTTTGATTCTTGGTCTTAACTATTCCATGTCCCTCATCTTCGAAAATTAACAAATCATATTCAACTCTGGCTTCATCTAGCCTTTTCCTCACTTTCTCCACATTTTTGGGCGTGACGTTTGGATCACGAGCACCTTGAACGATCATGAGTTTGCCTTTGATCTGATGTACGAAGTTAATAGGTGACCGCTCATAATATCGGTCAGGCACTTCTCTGGGGCTTCCTCCAAGCATTTCCTCTGAGTAAGGACGCAGGTCGGGTCGAGTTGTTTCATAGTCAACAACCAAGTCTGTCATTCCACAAATGGGAACTGCAGCAGAGAAGAGCTCAGGGGCCTTCGTGATGGCATACCAGCTTGAGTAGCCGCCGTAACTCGTCCCTGTAATTCCCACTTTCCCTTTTTCCGTTATTCCTCGTTCCATCAGCGCTCTTACACCTGTCGATATATCTTTTTGCTCGTCACTTCCCCACCCGTTAACTCTGATTAGATCTTCAAATTCTACACTGTAACCCGTTGAGCCTCGGTAGTTTGGAGCAAGGACGTTGAAGCCTTTGGAAACAAGATACTGGATCTGAGGATTAATGGCGTCTTCGCAGTGGGCGGTAGGTCCGCCATGAACATAAACTATGACTTTCTTGCTGGCGGTCTTTGGGCGATAAAGCCACCCATGAATCTTTAAGCCGTCTTTTCCTTTCCACTCAAAACCTTCCGCTGGAGCAAGGTGTTGCCGTTTGACGGTTGTTCGTTTCCAAACGTGGGTGAGCGATTGGAACCTGGAGACTTGAGGGTTGTTAGCATCGAATCTGACGATTTCTTCTGGTTGAGTGGACGAGTAAAACAGCCCCACCCATTCTTTGTTTGTCACTGGAGCGATGGGTATTAGAGATCCTTCAATTTTGGGTAAGAATTTTTCTTCCAGATTTGAGAGGTCAATTATTGAAGGCTTAACTCTCGCTTTTCGATACTCCAAAACAACTAGATGATGACTGTTAACTGGACTGTAGATGTCTTCAATGTTTCTGTGCGGATCATCAATTAGCCAACTGATTTCCTCTGTCTTAACGTCAAAGATGCCCAAGGAATAGTGTTTCTGAGCTTTACCTTCCTTTGTTTGAGTGATGAACCCGATTTTCAACCCATCAGCAAGCCACACAGCTTTAACCTTTGCTTTTGGTCCGAAATTGAGTATCTCAAAATCCTCTTTTCCATCGATGTCCACTAACCAATACTGATTTCCTTTGGGGTGAA
>JABAOH010047941.1_pt1 | contig 15230 bp, 18 predicted proteins | sample 7062181 | NCBI WGS metagenome assembly JABAOH01 (sample SAMN14538630, study PRJNA623070) | marine sediment metagenome | biome: marine biome [ENVO:00000428]; feature: marine pelagic biome [ENVO:01000023]; material: deep marine sediment [ENVO:00002113]; isolation source: pool of 5 deep marine...
AGCTTCTTAATTATGCTAATCATTTGAGGCTGGAAACGTACAAGATCCGTTAAAGTTATCAGTCCAACGAGTCGCCCGTTTTTCTCCACAACAGGAAGCTTCTTTATTTTCATCTTGAACATGAGTTTTACGACTTCTTCAACTTCCATGTGAGGCTTGCCAAACACGAGGGGTTTTGACATAACCTCTGAGACTTTGGTCTTTTTCGGATCTTTGGACTTAGCTAAAACTCGTGTAAGGAGGTCTCTTTCAGTAAGTATTCCAGCAGGCTTTCCTTTTCTCATCACGATTAAACATCCAATCTCGAGTTTGTTCATGATTTTAACTGCCTGCATCACAGTTGAATCTTCATCAGTGGTCACCACATCCTCGACCATGACGTCTTCGACTTCTAGAGACATAAGTACACCGAAACAATTTTTGTCTGATTGAGCTTATAAATTAATCCGCAATAGAATTCATATTTGAAATCAACATTTCCATTCCTCTATGAGCTATCATTTCTTCATGGGAAAACTTAAGCTGAATTAAGGAGAATCGATGGATCTAAGCCTTTTAGAGAGAAATAGAAGAAGACTCAGTTTATGACGCTGGTTTTAACTTGCGTATTATCTTGTCGATTCTTTGGTTTGTAGGTATTTCTGCTCGCTCAAATTTTGAGCGTGGTTTTGATAAGGGACGGGTTGCATCTACGCCGAGCTTTGTGGTTAACCCTGTTTCTTGGTCAGCGGATGGGTCTAAAGTTGACCCTCTTGCGTTTGGGATAATAATTAGGTCTTTGTCTGCTTGGAATCGGGTTGCGATGGCCCACTCCACTTCTTCAGGATTGAAAACGTTGATGTCGGTGTCAACAACCACGGCGTGTTTTAGGCTTGGGTGAGCTGCAAAAGTCGCCATTAACGCGTTTTTTCCATCTCCGTCTGTCTGTTTTTCTATGGAGACTATGGCGTGAAGCCATCCGCATCCACCGCTGGTGAGGTTAACAGCCTTTACAACGGGCACGACTTTCGCAACGGCTTCCCAAATTTTTGTTTCACGTGGCAAACCCATCAGCAACTTGTGTTCGGCTCCAGACGGTAAAAGCGCTTGGTAAATGCTGTCTTTACGATGCATTATGCCCACCAACTCTATGACGGGTTGGCTTCTCTTGATGTCGTATGTTCCAGTGACGTCTGTGAGTGGACCTTCCAAAGTTTCTTTCTCCACCGACATGATTCCCTCCAATACCATTTCAGCGTCTGCTGGAGCATAGGCATCCACGTTTTCACACTTTGTAAGACGGAATTTGTTTTTGAGCAGTGTGTTTGCAACGTCGAACTCGCTTACGCCGAAGGGAAGTGGTGACGCGGCTGCCAGCGAGACGGCTGGGTTTAAGCCAAGTGCTATGGCAATTTCCATGTCTTTTTTCTCTTTCTTAGCCATTTCCCATAGTTTGAAGAGGTGTCTTGGCACTATGCGAATGGTTAGGTGGGTGTCGTCAAGCACTAGGAGGCGGTGTATAGAAACGTTTTCAATTTTTTTGTCAGGGCTTCGTGCGTATACTATGGCTGAGGTTATGTATGGTCCAGCGTCTTTTTTGAAATGAGTTAAAACTGGGATTTTGGATAGTTTTGGTTTTTCAACTACTTCTTTGACTGGGCCTTCCTTCACTATTTTTGGTGGAGTTGGTGATCGCCAAGCATCAATCAGCTTTCGATACAGTCCTTCCGCATCAACATTCAGTGCTGAGCAGAATCTTTCCCGTGTTCCGCAGACGTTGGCTACAACTTTTGTGGTGTGTCCTTTTATTTTGTCAAAGAACAGTATTGGACCGCCGTCAAATGCTTTTATGATGGATGAGATTTCGAAGCGAGGTGAGACTTGGTCTTTTATGTGAAGAATTTGTTTCTTTTTCTCTTTTTCTTCCAGAAAGTTTCGTAGGCTCATTTTTTGTTTTCCTCCTTTTTCATGGTTTTTTCAAACAATTTAACAAGGATGGGGCCAGCTTCTCTCTCGCTTATTGACTTGATGAAAATGGATGCTAACCCGATTTTATTCATTTTTTGAGCTAACCGTTCGGCGAACAGACGAGCGGTTATGACGTTTCGGTCGCCGAGTAGTATGGAAGAGAGTGGGGGACCAACCATTTTTTGTTTTTGTGGTATGGCTACCGCCAGTGTTCCTAACTGGTCTTCTCCTTCGCTTAGGAGAATTAAACCTGCATTTTTGGTTTCTAGATAAACTGCTGAGAAATGTTTGTTGTTTTGTTCTATTTCTTTTTGAACAATCTTTGCTGGTGACATGGGTAACCCTCTACACGGTATTTATAGCTCTGCGTATCACTATTTATTGTTTTCAAAAAAGAGTGGAATCGGTGAAGCTGGTATGACAGAGCAGAGGGCAACTCAAATTCTTCATATACTTCGGAACAGTTTTTCTCTTCCACAGTGGGCTAATGCGCCTAAAGACCCGTTTCAAACGCTAATTATTACAGTGCTTTCTCAGGCCACTGCCGACAGGAACACGGACAGAGCCTTTAGAAACCTTTCCAAAAAGTTTCCGATTACTCCGAAGGATTTGGCGGATGCGAGGGTGGAAGAGATTGAGGAGGCTATTAGAGTTGGGGGCTTGTTTAGAAACAAGTCTAGAACCATAAAGAAGCTTTCTCGTATGGTTCTTGAACAGTTTGGAGGGTCGCTTGATTTCATTTACTCGCTTCCGCTTGAAGAGGCTAGGGAAATGCTTTTGCGTATGCCTGGAGTTGGACCTAAAACCGCTGATGTTGTTCTTAACTTCTGCGCTGGAAAACCAACAATCCCAATCGATACTCATGTGAATCGTGTTTCAAAGAGGTTGGGATTAGCTCCGTCAGATGCTGGTTATGAGGGTGTTCGAGAGGCGCTTCAAGCTCTTTACCAGCCTAAAGACTATCTTCCTGTTCATCTCTTGCTTATTTCTCTTGGAAGGAAATACTGTAAAGCCAGAAAACCAGTTTGTAAGCTTTGTCCTGTTAGAACGTTGTGTCCTTCTAGAGAGTTGGGAAATTCTTCTGATAGGTAAACTCTCTACTTTTTTAACATAGATATTCTCTTGTTAAATAAACAAGCAAAAACAAAACGCGCGTTAGTATCCATTCCATTTAACTATGTCTTTGAGTTCCCTCTTCGGCACGTGTAATACTTCGTTTTCGTCAAGCCAGTATTTTATGTCTCCGTCCTTCATCTTGTCCGCCACTGGATTTTCGGCTGGATATCCAAGGGCAACTACAAGAACTATATCAAAACCATCTGGTACGTTCAAGATCTTTCTCAGTTTTTCTCTATCAACAGAGCCGAGGATACATGAGCCTAAGCCTTCGTCGTAGGCAACTATGGAAACGCTCATTGCCGCTATGCCTGCATCGTGACCAGGGTTCTTGCGAAGGCTTTTGTCCAAAAGTATGCCAATGTAAGCCCTCGGCATCTCTTCTTCACTGGGTTCATAATCTGGCAGATATCCCGCCCAACTCAAAGTGCCGAACACATCTTTTAGTAGGTTCTGATCGTTAACGATGATATACTTTAAAGGTTGACGGTTAGCGCCAGAAGGTGACAGCCTAGCAGCGTCCACACATTTTAACAAGACTTTTTCAGGAACATCCTTCCGTCCATACTTTCTAATCGTTCTCCGACTTTTTATCTTCTCGTAAATCATACTCTCAAATCCCGTGGTTAATTTACTTCATGAAATTGTTTCCTTAAGAGAGTCAACGTCAATTAATTAACTAAAAAGGTTATCTAATGCTAGGTCGCGTCTGTAGTTGCTTTTCTTCTTGGGTAATAATTAAGAAAAAACACAGTTTTCTAGTTGGGTTTAGTCCAGTTCCTTGCCCTCTTTGTTCAGTTTTACTTTACCAACAAGAATGGTTAACACGTTCTCACTGATCGGCGTATAAACCTTCACTAATCCTCTTTCAAAGTCAATTCCATAGAGAATTCCGATTCCCAGAAAATTCAACCGCGCATCTTGCAATGCCACGAGCAAATCTTCCTGTATCTTCCTTTCTGTCAAACTCTCCCGACTTTCTGAGAAGAAATCTTTAACTTTGATTTGGTTTAACTGAAACAACTTAACCTTAGCGTTTTTCAAATATTTTTTGTAACCCAACTCACGCAAGATTTTTCGTTTATCCCGGCTTCTCTTTCGTACCGCCAGTGAAGAGTCTATAGCAATGATTCTCATTGTTTCTTTCAACACAGTCAGTACAGGAGTTAACTCGTCTGCTCGCTGTATTCCCACAACTATGCTGGGAGCCGCTTTCTCTGCTAACTGAACCTTATACTTCACCGCGTCTTCACCTTCAACCCAACCATCCGTGTTGACAATCAAAAACTCCACGTCAGTTTCCAAAACCTTGTTTTTTAACGTTGTCAGTTCTTCTATAACCTTGCTCACAGCTAAGCTTGGAGTCGTCACTCCAATAAAACACGCGCTTTCCACCTTCATCTCGAACAAATCTTTTATCGGCTCAGTAACATGACTGAACCCTACTGTTGAAGGTGGACCTAGATCTGATTGCCCTAAATCACCATCAATAACTGCCACTTTCAAATTCTCTTCTAATGCTCTATTCGCTAGGTAAACGCAAAAACTTGTTTTCCCAGAGTCAACTTCACCCATAACCATAACTATCACTGGCTTTCCATGCGAAGCTGCTTCTTTTGAAGCGTTTTGCCAAGAGGAAGGAATTGTAGTTCCCTCTACCTCCTCAACTGAAGCGTTTTCACCCAACTTCAAGTCAAACATAGCTTTTTCATTCACTTCGAAGAGCAAGCGTTTTCCATCCCGTATAACAACTTTTTCTCCCACCGTAAGACTTCCACCGAAAACTTCAACTTCTCCTGAAAGAAAAGTCACAGAAGCTGGGCCGTCAACCAGCAAAGTCTTGCCTTTCTCAACATTACGTTTCATCATTTCTTCTTCCTGTGAAAAACGTTCCCCTTTCTCTCCGCAATTCTTATGGCGGACATAACGTCTTTCACGTCTCTTCGATGAACAGTTTCCTTACCGAAACGACTCGTTCCCTCCTCGCTAACAATTTCTATTCCAACCTCCTCCGGCAAAGCTTCATCTAACAAATCCAGTAGCTGTTTAGTGTAAAGCGGAGCACCGTTTCCTATTTTCACCACGTTGATTATGGCCTGTGGCTTTTCCAACATCAGCAAAACAGCATTCACGGTTTCCTCCAAGCTTGAGCATGTGACAGTCTCCAAAACGTTTTCGTCATCTAAAATTGCTAAACCAAAGGTTTTACCTGGGTCTACTCCAACGACAACTTTTTCATAGATTTTCTTTCCCAGAACAATTTTAATTGCTTCATTAACAACCGGAGTGGCGTCTGTTTCTTCGTTGAAAACAAGGACGTTTGAATGCTTCACTAGGCGGCGTTCTTTCTCAGTTGTGATGACTACTTTGACGGTTAGCGGAACAGCGTCTCTGGGCGTTAGGCTCAAAAAGGACACACCTCTCTGTTTAAGCGCGCTCACCAACTTATAGTAGGCTTTCCCTGAAACCGTTGCTAACGCGATTTTAGCTTTCATAAACTCAGTTTTCCCGTGTTTTATCTCCTTAATTCTTCTAGTTGCGTTATTTGAATTTTTTTAGATTTGGATTTTTCTGCTAACCAGTATCAAAAAGTACCTTCACTGACAACATATGCAAAGACTAACGTTCACCTCTGAACTGTACAAACTTCGGATTTTAAACTCTCTTTTTATCTCAAAAAAGTGAGGTAGAAATCTGATCTACTTTACAAATTTCCTTCGATTCCTTTTGAATCTCTTTTTGCATGTCACACTGCAGAAATGGTATGTTTCTCCTTCATGCTTGATCTTAAATTTAGATGTTTTTTCGTCCAAAATCACGCCGCAGACAGGATCCCTAGGCATCACATCACCCTACATAATTATTAACACATACAGATAGGCTGTCTGCCTATTATGATTAATGGTTCAGGATGCTTAGGGTTACGTATGAACCCATTTAAAAGTGGCTAAGAAGAAAATTTCAAAGCGTCATAAACGCTAAAATTTTAAGTTTTTAGGTATCCTTTTCTCCTTAGCCATTCGGCTTGATTTCTTTTGTATCGCCATATAATGTCGCCCCGCTTGTCGGATTGGAAATCCCATGGAGAAACCAAAACGATGTCTCCCACCCTTATCCACATTCTTCTCTTCATCTTTCCTCGGATTCTGCAGAGGCGCTCCTTGCCGTCTTGACAGCTCACTAGAACTCGATCGAACCCCAGCATTTTTTTGGCTATGCCGATGACGTCGTTGGCCACAGGCAGCTTAATATTGCTAAGCTCTTCTTCGCTTTTGACTTTCCTTTTGCCCACTCAACCACCCTTTAACTTTGTCTTTCCATAACAGTCGCATAACTTAAATATGTTGGTCTCAATTTCAAGCAGCAACATCATCTATTGCATGTTCTCAAAATTAAACACATGCCAACTCATGTGGAGTACATAGGCTTTGTGAAAATCAAATATACTGAACTTGATCTTAGTCTTTATGAAGTCGCCTTTGCATGCTTCACTTATGATAAAGTTATTTATGTTTTAGACTTAATATTCGCTTTTTGTGGAAACTCTTGCAACACATAGTTTCAACAGGTTGCAGTTCTTTAGACAAGCTGTTGGAGGGAGGCTTTCCCAGCAACTCTCTCTCCCTCGTCTACGGAGAGGCGGAAACTGGAAAAAGCTCATTGGCTGTTCAGTGTGCAGTAAACGTTGCTAGGATAGGCTGCAAGACTATTTTTATAGATTCAGATGGCACGTTCTCTCCGAGGCGACTGTTGCAAATAGCCTATTACGATTCAGAGAAAGTTTCTCCTCTAATAACCCTAGTGAAGCCAACAACTTTTGAGGAGCAAGCTCTAGCAATAGATAATCTTGACACGTACATAACCAAAACAGTTAGGCTAGTGATTGTCGACACTATTTCGTCACTATACCGTGTTGAGCTGGGAGATGCGAAGAAAACGTTTACGCTAAATCGAGAACTGCACAGACAGGTTGCTGCTCTAGCTCAGATAGCTAAAACCCACAAAATAGCAGCCCTAATCATCAGCCAAGTTAGAAGCATTTTCACTCAGACATACCTTACCGAAGAACCCGTAGCAACAAGAGTGCTAAAATTCTGGTCCGACGTTGTGCTTAACTTAAAACACACCAGTCGCTCTCACGTAATAAAGACTATTCTTGAAAAACATCCGAACCGCAAACGTCCTGCGAGCGGCTACTTTTCCATTGAAAGCAACGGCATCCGGGACTATAGACGTTAAAGCTCAACAGTGATCGTCATGACTGCTACAATGCTAGTTTTTATTTCTATGTAACCAAAATAATAGGGGCGAGCTGTAATGACAATATTTGTGGATATTGCCTATGCTTTGTACTTCATTTTTCCAGCTTACTGTGCTAACGCAGTACCAGTAATTTTCGGTGGAGGTCGTCCAATTGATGCTGGTAGAACCTTTATAGATGGAAAGCCGATATTTGGCTCGCACAAAACTGTTCGAGGCTTTTTTGCTGGTTTGATTGTTGGAACGTTGGTGGGCTTTGTTCAAAATGCCGTGTATCCCTTGTATCAATCTAATTTGCTGCTTGGGTTTGTGCTCTCTTTTGGAGCATTGATAGGCGACTTGTTTGACTCCTTTGTCAAGCGGCGACTGGGCTTTCCTCCCGGAGCTTCGTTTCCAATTTTAGATCAGCTTGACTTCGTTGTTGGCGCCCTTCTCTTTTCCTTAATGGTTCCACCGTTACCTCCATTAAATCTTAACCTTATTTTAATTATCATAGTCATAACGCCTCCAATACATCTTTTAACAAACGTCTTGGCGTTCCTTTTCGGCTTTAAAAATACACCTTGGTGAGAAATCGTGTTGCTTGTCTATTGCGTCCCTTTTGTTTCTTAACCACCTATCTTTAGCCATAAGACGATTTCAATGTATAAATATGCGATGAAGATGAGAGCGACACCAGTTAGTAGCATCATGAAGGCTTGGCGAGGCTTATAAGCATACTTTGTGCTCTGATACGTTACAAGGAAACCTGTAACTCCCATTGCGTAAACGATCATCGCGGTTAGGCTTTCTAGCAATACCTGCTCATGTAGGCGAGGATGGACAAAAGAGTTTCCCCACATAATGGGAGGTTTTACTAGAATGTCGTAGACTCCGCCTCCGAGAAGAAAAGCGCAAAGACCAATTGCTGCAAAGGCGGTAACGAGTAGCGACGGTTTAGCGGTCACCATCTTCCAGTAGGTCTTTCGTGCGAGATAAGTGAAAGACGAAAATTTCCTTTTAATCCATCTTGACACGTTTTATTTCTCCCCGCTTTTCACTAGGATACTCCGCCACTTCTTTTGCCACAAACCAGTATATGGGTGTTTCTTTAATAAATGTGATTTTCTAACTTATTAATTGGGTTGAAGATGAACCTCAAAATTCGCAAGGCAAATTTAAGAGATTTCAACAAAATAGATTCGCTTTCCGAAGAACTTTTAGGTAGCTCTGTTGGTGATAGGAAAGAAATATTCGGAAGAGCATTAANNTATTAGGAAAAGCATTAGAAAATGGCGACTATTTGTGTTTGGTCGCTGAAATGAACAAGGAAGTTGTTGGTTTCATTGATATGTGGGCTTTTCCAGATGTTTCTCATGGGGCATATTTGGCTCAAGTTCAAAATTTGGTTGTAACAGAAAGAATGAGAGGCAAAGGGATTGGAACTAGGCTGATTGAAGAGATTATTGGAGTTTTCAGGAAGAGAAAATATCATGAGCTTCATGTGTGGACTGAAAAAAAGAATAAAGGCGCTATTCAATTTTACAAAAGACTTGGTTTCAGAAAGGAACAACTGATGTTAGAAATGGAATTTTAAACAAGTGACGAAACTTTAAAAGAATTCATTGAGATTAAAAGTGCCAAATTCTCATTTAGTTTCGGAAATTAAAGATTCAGCAACTTCTTTCGCCCATAAACCAGTATATGGGTTGTTTGCTATCTCACTTAAATATTCCTTCCACGAAATATCTGAAGCCTTTTTCCAAACATCGTATTCTTTTACGATGTTTCTGTAGGCTTTGTCATGAAGCTCACAGTACTTGCTTTCAGTTTCCCTTTTGCAAACTTTGCATTTCATTACGTTTCCTTCTTTCTTCCTTTAATGGACACTTAGGATTAAAACACAGCATCCACGGTCTTTTTCCCCTCATCCGCACGAACACTAAAGGCCATTCACATCCTTTACAGTTCTTCTGCGCTGGCTTGGCAGTTCCTTTTTGTGGAAGTGGGAACGAGGTTGTGCAGATGCCTTTGAAGTAGTTGGTGCAGCCGATGAAACGTTTTCTTGTTTTTCGAGAGTACAGAATCATTAGTTTGCCAGTTTTGCAGTCAGGACAGTTGCCGATTATTCGTTCTTGCATTCTTGCTCTTTTGATGGCTTGACTCAACACTTGACCTATGGTTTGTTCTTTTTCCTTAAGCTCTTCGAGAACTGGCTTCAACTGGTTAACAGCTTCAACCAACACGTTCACTCTATCTTCACTGTTAGTTTGAATCTTTTCCATTTTTTCCTCAAGTTCTCGCGTAAACTTCACAGAGGTCACTCTTGGACAATATTTGCTGAGGACATCGGCAATGTCAAATCCTAGGTCGGTGGCCACAATCCTTTCTTCCGCAACATAGCCTCTACTATAAAGTGTTTCAATGATATCTGCCCTAGTAGCTTTGGTTCCGATTCCTTCTTCTTCCATTTTCTGGAGTAAACTGCTCGGGTTGTAGCGTGGAGGAGGTTTGGTGAACTTGTCCTCCCGCATCACCTGCTTCATTGAAACTTTTTCTCCCTCTTTTATGGCAGGAAGCATCACCTCTTCAGCTCTTATGTAGGGTTTGTAAAAGCGTGTCCATCCTTCCTTTAAAACTCGTCTTCCCCGCAAGTAGAAGTGGTGACCGTTTACAACTATGGAAGCCTTCATGCTTTGCTTGATGGCTGGTTCGCCGAAAACCGCCATGAACCGTCTGACAACTAGGTCCCAAACTCTCTTTTCAGGTTCACTTAACTCTCTTTCTGGCATGTTGCCTGTTGGATATATTGCTGGATGAGCGGGGTCCTCTTTCTTTCCCTCCACAGGTTTTAACTCATCCTTTCCTAAAAGGTCTGAAGCTAATTTTTTGTAGACGGCTTTTTTCTTCAACTTTTTGAGTATTGCCTTGTAATCAATTGTCGGAGGCAGTTTTTGACTGCTGGTTCTGGGGTAGGAGATTAACGCTTCAAGATATAGACGTTGAGCAATGCCCGATGTTCTTCTTGGAGTGTATCTAAACAGGCTGTATGCCTCGGTTTGCAACTTGCCTAAATCAAAAGGTATCGGAGGCTTTTGTCGAAGCTTTCTCACTTCAATTGTTTCTATTTCACCAGTTTTTCCCTTACATGCCTCCACCACAGCGTCTGCATCTGTTTTTTTCTCAAAAGTTTTTGTTTCGTATTCCACTTCATAAACGGAGCCTTTGATTTCAACTTCAGACCTTATGCTCCAGTACGGAGTTGGAACAAAACTTCTGATTTCCTTCTCTCTTCCCACCAAGAACTTTAAGGTTGGTCCCTGCACTCTTCCAGTGCTTAACGTTGCGTATCTTCCACTCCAGCGTTTAGCCGCCAAAGTCAATGCGCGTGAAAGATTTACGCCGTACAACCAGTCTACTTCGTGTCTAGTTCTTCCAGCTTCTATTAAGGCAAAATTGAGGCTGGGCAGAGGTTCTTCGTAAGCTTTTTCCAACTCGTTTTTAGTTAGCGTGGAAAACTTCATTCTTTTCGCTACGTCTTCTTTGTTGTCACAAGCGTATTTCAGTATGGAGTATCCGATGAGGCTTCCTTCTAAGTCGTAGTCGCAGGCAGCGATAAAGTTCTCTGCGTTGCTCGCCAGCTTTGAAATGACTTCAATCCACGTGCGGGTTTGTTTTGCTCTCCTTTCCGCTGAGTATCGCGGTGCCCATTTAAAGTTGAAAACGGGATAGTAGTTTCTTCTTCCCCTTTCATGCACAACCGTGTATAAGTGTCCGAGAGCTGGAACCACAACTAGCTTTTGGTCTCGGTGAGCAAGGAAGTAAGGCACTCCATCTTCTTCAACCTTTTCAGGTTTTCCCTGAGAATCAAGTGCTTTTGCTATTCTTTGGGCAGCATCTGGTTTTTCGGTGACGATTAAAGTGTATTTTTCCATTATAAGCGTCCCTTTTTTACTCTCTCAAGATGCACAGAAATCCCATAATAAATCTTTCGTGTTACCCTTTCTTATTAAAATCGTAATCGTGCATGCGATTGACTCTAAGATGGACTTGACGCGTGTAAATACTGACACAAGATACCATAAACCTGTGGTTTATCTAAAGAGGTTTATGAGAGGTAGAAGACGAAGGGGTTAATTCGAAACCACAATATGGGCACACTTTGAAATCGCTGAAAACCTCTCTTCCACATCGTGAACACTCTATTTTTTTCTTTGGTAACTGCACATCTTGTAACTTTTCCAGATTTTCCTCTTGCACGCGAGTTGATTTCTGTTCTGTTCCACACCAAGGACACTGCTGATAATCTTCTGAAATCTTCTTCTTACATGATGGACAAATAATTGTTGGATAGAATTCCTTTCCTTCCAGCCTGCTTTTTCGATATTCTTGCTTCCACCATCCAGCTACATTCTTAGCCACAAACCCATCCACAAAAGAGGCAATAATAGTGGTAATCGCGCTTGTTGCTAGTCCTGGAAGAGCTAGAGATGGCACTGTTATGAAAATGCCGTTTGCTATCGACAATATTATGAACAATGCAATTCCTTGAAAAAACAAATCCCAAAATGACGTCTTCACTTCAAACCATAGATAAGCAGTTATTGCACTGTTCAGAAAACCTATGATGATGAAAAGCAATCCCAGTCCAATTATTAATCCTATTATGAACCCCAGACCTACTAGAATAACTAGGATAAAAATCCATGCTATAGCTAGCAGGACAAAAAGTAAAGAGAACACAATTCCATGTAGGAAGTATTTTGCTATATCCTTCCAGTTCAATCCTTTACCCTGCTTTCTTTATCACTATTATATCATTTTAGGTTGTATTAAAAATTTAAGGAATTCGCCAAAAACTCAGAAGAGTATATAATTTGGAAAAAGCAACTGGTAGGCATACCTAATCTATGAATAGTGGTTATCAAAATTTTCGTTTACAATTCAATCGTTAGAAGGTTAATCTATAAATAGTATGCGGTGATTGTATTCTGCATCTGAACGGATGTGAGATTATGCCTCAACTGGTAGTCTGTGAACAGTGTGGAGCACCCCTTTACAGCGGCATCGATCTGAAACCTCCTGACGAAATCATTCAAGAGTATGATGGCAAATGCCCGAAGTGTGGCAAAAAGCTGTCGTTTACACCGAAAAACATCGAAGTTAAGCAAGTCGAATAACTCATTTACTCTTTTCAAAAATTTAATGGTTAGAAGAAGTTTCTAATAGATTATATCGAATTTTCTGAATCAGGCTCTGAATTTGAAAATGCAACTCATGAAATATATGTAATTCGTTCCTCTTCCATTTGACGTATTTTATGTGCGTACGTTTCTCTTCGCTCCTCGATTTCCCGCATTTTCTCCATTATTTCGTTGGTCTTATTGATCTCTCCTTCCAGTCCACTTAAATCCAGTTTGATGCCCAGTATTTTTTGCAGAACACTGAGAACACTTTTCGCCGACTTTGGGTCTCGCAAATAGCCTCGGGTTTCCCCCAACAGACAAAGAGCACCTATGTTTCTGAATCTAGCTAAGCCTAGAAGCAGACCCGCTGTTCCTACGATAGGGTTTCCTGCGGGACTTGCTACTGCCTCTGCCTGCAATGCTTTATTTAGAAGCTCAGGGTTGGTGGATACTGTTACCACTTTTGGAGTGTCTTCGGTCTCTTGACGGTATCCTCCAATTGTGATAATCATCTTTACACCGCATTCTTCAGCGAAGTCCAGTATGCAACTAGCCACATCATACTGTCCCTCAATTGTCTGTGCTTGTTGGTCTCCAGTTAAGAGTAAGAGGTCATTCTTTCCATTCTTGTTTTTCCAGAAGTAAAATTCTCCGCGTAAGAGTCTAACGCTTCCTTTTTTGTTGACAAGAACATAGTAGGGAAAGTGAGGGGAAAATAAATCTGCAAGTTTTTTCGCTTTCAACTGCTTTATGAGATATCGTGCGGCTATTCTTCCAACCATTCCCAACCCAGGGAATCCCTCTATTAAAACGGGATTCTTCAATTTGATCTCCATTTTTTTCTTAATGATTGTTTTTTCCATCTTAACCTCAACTCCTCGTCGCTACCCTGTATTTTGCGTATTTATCGTCTGGAGAAAATTTGGCTGGGTGAGGTATGTGCACCTTTCCTCCGCAATGTGGACATTTTTGTTGATTTAATGTATATTTTTTGCATTGTACACATTTCCTAAGCAACCAAACCATTATTTTTCCCTTTTGAATGCGCCTTGTCCTCCGACGTTTGTTATGTGGTTTAAGGCGGTTTTACTAGCCTTCTCTAAGAGTTTTTCTGCTTCCCTGTAATCTTCCGCTAATACTTCAATGCGGTATTTCGGTGGTGATATAACGTAGACACGAACTATGGTTCCTCTGGGCTTTTCGATTTTCTGAGCGTTTAACAAACTTTCTTGAATGAGTACTACCCCATTAGGCTTTGTGCACTGAAGTTCTAACGTTCCCTTTATCTTTACCATGGATATTTTGATCTTTTCTTTTGCAACTTCAGCAATTGCAGTTGCAATTTCTTTTGGTACGCCTATCTCTAATAGAACATCCACTCCCTCTCTCGCGGTCTTTTCCAGACCTTCGTATAAGCCTCCAAAAGCTTCTTCAATTATAGAGCCGGCTTTTTCATAAATTTCTTTAACGGGCATTTTTGATTTCTTAGAAACGCTCCGTAGCAGACTTTCCGCCTTTCGTTCTCTTTTCCAAACAAGAATTTTCTCTCTCTTGTCGTGTTTTGTAACCCTTCTGAGTGAAAGGTCTACATGCCCTTTTTCTCTGTTAACTCTTAGAACCTTCAAAACAACTTTTTGTCCTTCACGTACAAAACTGCGAATGTTTCTGACCCATCCCGAGGAAACCTCGGAAATGTGTAGCAACCCCTCTTTACCATACTCATCTAACACGACGTACGCGCCGTAACTTGTTATGCTTTTGATGGTGGCAATTACGAGATCGCCTACTTCTGGAAACTCTGGCTTTCTAACTACCATCGTTCCTCCTCCATCTAGTTTTTTAATCCAGTTCGGCGACGATCTCTCCTTTGATTGAAGCTTTTCCTCCCGAAGGCTCGGCAAGCGTCGCTTCGCAAACGTTGCAATGAACAACGCTTGTAGCGTGACTGAAAATGATCTGTTCGTTTCCACAGTCCGGGCACTTCACTCGGAGGAACTTGCTTTTAGGTCTTGGAATGAGTTTTTCCCATTCGCTCATTTCTTTTTTCCTCCTCCTACTCAATTGTTAGCTTTTTAAGGCGCATCCCATTTTTCTGTTGTGTGTAGCCGCAGGTTTTGCATTTAAGTTTTAACGTTTGTTTTTTCGTTGTTTTGGAGAATTTTTGTTGAAGCGAATATTTTTGTCCACCGTATCCGCTTTTTTCTCGTTTGTGGTGGCGTTCACCTTTAGCTAGAGTTCTTCTTTTTCCAGTTTTGTATAAGGAAACTGTGTGAGTTTGATGTGCCTTGCACTTTGGACAGTATGTGGCGATTTCTTTAGGCATCCTCATCTTGTTCACTGCCGTTTCGGTATAGAACAGATAGCTCAATTATATACTTTACCCAGTTTAAATGGAACAAATGTAAAGAACGCGAATGATGATGGGCGTGTATGTTTATACGATGTAGGCAAAAGTCTTTTTCTGAGGCATCTCCGTATTAACTTGATCAAATGCTTTCCAACTCAGCTTTAGCATGTCTATGAAAGTTTCTTCTACAAACTCTTCAACTGATGAGTAGTCCAAATTAAACTCTTTTATGAGTCTCCAGATTTGTTGGTAGCCTTCTTTGGATATTGGGATTTCTATTGTGTTTCCGAAGCATCTCACGTCTTCAGCAATCAAAGTTTGTAAGAGTTCATCGTTTGTTTTAAGTTTATGAGCTTCTTTGATAAATTCGAAAATTCGAGCGAGCTCACCTTCAA
>JABAOH010119258.1_pt2 | contig 15225 bp, 15 predicted proteins | sample 7062181 | NCBI WGS metagenome assembly JABAOH01 (sample SAMN14538630, study PRJNA623070) | marine sediment metagenome | biome: marine biome [ENVO:00000428]; feature: marine pelagic biome [ENVO:01000023]; material: deep marine sediment [ENVO:00002113]; isolation source: pool of 5 deep marine...
TCGGGATTGAGCAGCCGCTCGATGCGCTGCTGGGAGATCGAGGCCAGATCGGTGCAGGCGATGGCGAGGAAGTCTAGCGCCTCGGCGATCAACTGCGCGTGAAAGTTGCCGGCGCTGACGACCTCGCCCGGCTCGGCGAAGACGAGCGGGTTATCAGTCGAGCTGTTGATCTCGATCGCGAGCACGCCGCGCACGAACGTCATCACATCGCGGGCTGCACCGTGCACCTGAGGCATGCAACGCAGCGAGTAGGCGTCGTGAACGCGGGGGTCGCCGTAGCGGTGTGACTCCCGAATCTCGCTGTCCGTGAGCAGGGCCCGCAGCCGCGAGGCGCTGGTGACCTGCCCGGGGTGGGGGCGGCAAGCGTGGATCGCCTCCCCAAACGGTGTGGGGGTGCCGCGCAGCCCCTCGAGCGACATGGCGCCGGCCAGCTCGGCAGTTTCCGCGGCCGCCTCGGCCTGCAGCAGCGCCAGTACACCGATCGCCGTCGTCGCTTGCGTTCCGTTGATGAGGGCGAGTCCTTCCTTCTCACGCACGCGCACCGGCTCGAGCCCTGCCCGCTCCAACGCCCGGGCCGCGGGTTCGGGGCCGTCCGCACCGTGCACCAGACCTTCGCCGATCAGACAGCGGGCGACGTGCGCCAGGGGAGCGAGATCGCCGCTCGCTCCGACCGATCCGTATTCGGGTATCACCGGATCGATCCCGGCGCGCAGCAGGGCGAGCAGGAGTTCCACGACCTCGCGTCGGATGCCCGAGTTGCCGCGGGCCAGCGAGTTGGCGCGCAAGAGGATGATCGCCCGCCCGACCTCTGGGCTCAGAGGCCGTCCGAAGCCACTCGAATGACTGCGGATCAGGTTCTCCTGGATCTCGAGCCGTCGTGCCGGTGGGATCAGCACCTCTGAGAGCCGGCCAAAGCCGGTGGTCACGCCGTAGATGCGCTCGCTGGCGGCGAGTGAGGTCTCAACGACACGGCGCGAGGCATCGATGCCCGCGACGGCCGCAGAAGCGAGCACGACGTCGCGCTCCGTGCCACGGGCGACCCGCCCGACGCTTTCCAGCGAGAGGCTGCGACCATCGATTTCGAGCATGTTGGTGTCCCTCCGCGAAATCGGGGGCGCGCGAGCCCGGCGTGGCTGGGCGGTGGGCCAGGACTCGCCGAATGGTGAGGAAAATAGGAGGGAGAATGGGGGTCGGGAAGGGGTGTGCCCCACCCCCCGGGGGGAGGGCTAACCCCCTCGACCCGTCCTCACCGACCGCTCTAGAGCAGCGTCTGCATCGCTCCCCGGATCTCGGCGATCGCCTCCTGACGCTCCCCCTCCCCGATCGACGCCAACCGCAGCTCGACGAACTCTTCGAACACGATGAACGCCAGTCGCTCGAGAGCCGAGCGGATCGCCGAAAGCTGCATCAGAATCTCCAGCGCCTCCCGGTCGCCCTCGATCATCTTCTTCAACGACCCGACGTGGCCCTCGATCCCCGCCACCCGGTGGATCAGTTGCTTCTTGTCGCCGCTGAGTTTTGGCATCTCTCACTCCTCTACGCCGTAGAAGTCGGGCAGCCGGGGCGTGTCGAGCTCGGGCGGACGCCTCGGAAGATCGAANNGCTCGGACGGCAACTCGACCTGCGCCGCGCGCAGGTTCTCCTCCAACTGCTCGGGCCGGCTGGCGCCGATGATCGCCGCGCTCACATCCGGATTCGCCAGCACCCAGGCGACGGCCGACGTCACGAGCGACAGGCCGAACCGCTCGGCCGCCGGCATCAGCTCAGCAGCGACCGACAGGTTACCCTCGCGCCAGTAGCGGCGGCGATAGACATCGCCGATGTCCTCGAGGGCGAATCGGGTGTCGGCCGACGGTTCGGAGCCAGGCGCGTGCTTTCCCGAGAGCAGGCCGCCGGCCAGGGGGTTGTAGACCATGACGCCGAGGCCGAAGCGCCGCGCCAGCGGGAAGAGCGACTCCTCCGCCTCCCGCAGCAGAATGTTGTAGCGGGGCTGCAAGCCGTCGAAGCCATCCAGACCCAGGCGTGCAGCTTCAATCAGTGCCGCCGCCACCTCGTGAGTGCGCACGTTCGAGATACCGGTGTAGAGGATCTTGCCGTCTCTACGCAGGTCTTCGAGCGCGCGCAGCGTCTCGGCGAGCGGCACGGTCTCGTCCCAGCCGTGGCAAAGATACAGGTCGATCCGGTCGGTCTTCAGCCGGCGCAGCGAGTCCTCGCACGCTTTGACCAGGTGCAGCCGCGCATTGCCGCGCTGCGTCGGAAGCGGCCCGCTGGGAAAGTACGCCTTGCTGGCGATGACGAACTCATCGCGGAAGCCGCGCTCGCGGAGCCAATCGCCGATCAGAGCCTCGCTCCAACCCACCGTCTCGATCTTGAGCGGAATCGGATAGCAGTCGGCGGTGTCCAGGAAGCGGATACCTCCCTCAAAGGCCGCATCGAGTATCTTTCGGCTCGTCTGCGCGTCCGCCTGGCCGGCCAGCGTCATGGTTCCAAGGCACAGTTCGGTCACCTTCAGTCCCGAACCGCCGAAGCTCCTCCATCTCATCAGATCGCGCTCCTTCCGCCGAACCGCACTCAGCCTTTTCCGAACGCCAATTGCTCGGCCGGCGTGAAGGCGCGCCGGCGGATCAACAGCGTGCTGATCAAAGATGTGAGTCCCGAGGCCGCGAAGATCATCCCCACCACGACGAACTGGTAGATAGCGGCGTAGACCGGGTCGCTGCCCGCCAGCAGCATCCCGGCCATCAGGCCGGGAATCCAGACGATCCCCAGGGCTCGAAGGGTATCGATGCGCGGGATCATGCCAGCCTTGACCGCCGCGTGAACGTAGGGGCGGACGACGCGCTCCGGCGCGGCGCCCAGGGCGAGGCCGGCCTCGATGAACCCCACGTGCGTCTCCAGCTCCGAGCGGAAGCGCTCGAGCGAGAGGGCGTTGGAGTTCATAGCGCTGGCGATCAGCATGCTTCCCACGGGGATCAGCGACGCCATGCGTGAATCGATGGCCCCCAGCCAGGTCATCAGCGCGATGACGAAGCCGGCTCCGCCGACGATCCCGTAGAAAGAAACCGTGAAGGCGCCGGGGATCCCCTGGGCGCGCCGGGCCGCGATGCTCGACGCCGTCAGCATCATGAGGAAGAGCACCACCGCGCTGGTCCAGGAGGGCCCTCGAAAGATCAAGACCAGCAGAGACCCCACGGCGACGATCTGAACGAAGCCCCGCAGCAAAGCGCTGACAGACTCGCGCTCCAGGTGGATCTCGCGCCTGCGGGCCAGGTAGACGACCGCGAAGGCGAGCGCGAGGGTCACGGCCGCCTGAAGCACACCAAGGTAGAGGGTGTTATCGAGGATTTTGCCCAGCATGCGAGATCTCCGAGATAGGGCCTGTCGCGACGACACGTCCCGATTCGAGCCGAAGAGCGCGCTCGGCAAAACGTGCCGCCTGCTCGTGATCGTGGGTGACGAACAGACAGGAAAGCTGTCGCTCGGCGATGATGTCGCAGATCAGCTGTTCGACGTCACGCCGGGACGCCTCGTCCAGGGCCGAAGTGGGCTCATCGAGCAGCAGGACGTCGGGCGCATTGACCAGTGTGCGCGCCAACGAAACGCGCTGCGCCTCTCCGCCCGAGAGGCGCCGGACGTCGCGGTCGGCGTACCCTTTCAGCCCAACCCGCTCCAGGGTTCGATCGAGCTGGCCAACCGATAGCTCTTCGCCTCTGGAGCTGGGCCCAAATTCCAGGTTCTGCGCCACCGTCCCCGGGAACAGAAAGGGCTGCTGGAGCAGCATTCCGAGGCGGCGCCTCAGTTCCGCCGGCGCGATCGACCGATAGTCCCGGCCGTTCAGGAATACCGTGCCGCCGGTCGGCTCATCCAGCCGGTTGAGCAAGCGAAGCAACGACGTCTTCCCCGCCCCGCTCGCACCGATCACGGCCAGGACCTCGGCTCGCTCGATCGCGAACGACACGTCTTCGATCAGCGGGCGACCGTCGACTGAACGCGAAAGGCGCTCGGCTCGTAAGATCGGTTCCGGGTTGGCCGGCTGCCGCCCGCCGGCATGGGCCGCGTCCGCCTCGAATCGGGAGTGCAGATGCATGAGGGGAGCAAACTAGTGCGTTGGCGCCGAGAACCGAAAGGTCACCCACCTTCGCCCTCATCGCGCTGATCCCCGTAGCGATCGCGGCCTTGGCGGTGCTACGCAAGCTCGATCGCCGCGAGTTCAAGCTCGTCGCCGCGTCTTTGCGACAATCGCCCGCGGCGGCGACGATCCCGTTCCAAGAGGAGCTTCTGGACGACCTGCCGGGTGCCGCCCGCCGCTACTTTCTCCACGCTATCGAGCCCGGCACGCCGCTGGCCCGCACGGTCGAGCTCGAGATGAGCGGCCAGTTCCGGACCGGCCCAGACCAGCCCTGGCAGAGCATGCGCGCAACCGAAACCTTGACCCCGGGCCGAGGATTCACCTGGCAGGCGCGAATCGGAGACGGCAAGCGGTTGGAGGGCGGGGACTGGTATGTCGCCGGCGCTGGCCGGCTGCGGGTGTGGCGTTGGGGGCTCGTCCCGCTCGTCAACGCCAGCGGGCTCGACATCGTCAGGTCCGACATCGGCCGTCTCGCTGCCGAGTCGATCTGGTCGCCCGCAGGGTTGCTGCTCCACCAAGGCATCCGCTGGGAGGCGGCGGGCGAAGACGCGGCGATGGCCCTGTTCGAGATCGACGGCTTCCCGGTGGAGCTGACCTTGCTCGTCGACCCGAGCGGTCGCCTGCTCGAGGTCCAGCTCCCGCGCTGGGGGAACTGGACGGAGGAGGGAGACCACGACTACATCCCCTTCGGTGTCTCGGTCACCGCCGAGAAAACCTTCGACGGTTACACGATTCCCACCGAGGTCACCGCCGGCTGGTGGCCCGACACTAGCGGTCACTTCGACTTCTTCCGTGCGACGATCGAGCGCGCGACATTCCGCTGACGCCGGGTGCTCGCCTTTCAAAGCGGTCGAACCGCTCACCCATGTGGACGGCGACCTGGGCGGTCGGCCGCTCCGTATTCAATGCGGTGTTGGCGGAGCAGCTCTTGGGCTGCGAAGTTGCATTGGCAAGGGTGGCGCGGCGGGCTGCATCATCGGCAGCGCTCTGCACGAGGGCAGACTCACGCTCGCCGCAGCACTGGAGGCAGCCCGTGCTGACTAGGCGCACCATCCCGTGTCTGCACGCCGACAGAGGCCGCACGGTCAAGGGGGTGCGCCGCCGCCGCTTGCGTGACGCGGGCGGGGCTTGCGCGATGTGAGCGCGATCCGTTGCATCCTGCGAGACTGTGCCGACACGATGGCGGTGAAGACGACTGGATTCACGGCGGCGTCACTCGAAGACCTGCGCAACCCTGACCCGGAAACCGGGGTGCCGACGGCGGCCACGTCCGGCGTGGGGTTCGCCGAGGAGGCCGCGGACTTGCTGTATCAAGCGCTGGTGCTGCTCTCGGCCGCGGACGTGGGCACGGCGGGCGTCGCGGCTGTGCTGTCGGCACGAACGGATCGAGGCTCACGCCGATGAACGATAGTCGGGTGGCGAGGCCGATCTGGGCAAGTTGGAGATTACTCGATGATGGGCGGGTCCACGTGGTCGCCACCTACGGTGAGGAGGGTGGTTACGTGCAGCGGCAGATCGCCTTCGAGTCCATCGCGCAGGCCGCGCAGGCGCTGGGCCCCAGCTTCGAAGACGTTGTGACGCGGGCACGGGCGGCGGGCAGCACGGCGGGGCGCTGGCGGCCGTGAGGCAGGGTCAGCCGAACACCTGGCTGAGCGTCTGGAAGACGGCGATGCCCGAGTCGGGCGTCGAGGTCACGATCTCGCCGGTTTGCAGCCGGTCGTTGATTCCGAGGAGGAAGGATTGAGCGCCGCCGGGCACAAATGCCTGGACCACCATCCAGTCACCGGCGTCACCTCCCAGCGAGGCGCCAGAGTTGATCCGCGACATTCTCATCCCGATGACCTCGACATCGAACGTGAGCAGCTGCAGACGCCGCGTGGGCGGCGGGATGGGCGTGAGCGAATCCGCATCCTTGCCGGCAAGCTCCCGCAGCATGGCCCGGTAATCGCCGTCCGCCGCGCGGAACAGCGTGCAGCTGTTGCGTGTGAGGTCGAGTGCGATAGTGAAGCGCGACCAGCCGTCGCGATGGGCGTAGGTCGCCTCCCAACGGCGGCGCATCGGATCGATGCCCGGCTCTCGCTCCGTGCGAAATCGCACATGCCCGGCAACTGGCGTACTGACCCTTTCGGAAGGGCCGCGTTGAGTTCGGGCTTCGCGATGTTCCATGGCGGGGGTCCTCCGGGCAAAAATGGATTCGCGATGGTTAGTTTATTTATACTCCTTTTCGCAGCTTCTCGCAAATATTGCTCCGGGATTGCAAGAGCAGCGCGGGCCAACGCGAATGCTGGCGTGCCGCCGGGGGTCGGATGAACGAGGCACGGTCCGGGGCCGGTCTCGATTCACGCTGGCGCGCCAAGATCACGGCGCGCCCGGCGCTACAGCCGGTCGCCTTTGTGGCCCTGGCGATCCTCTACATCTGGGTCGTCCGCCCCACCGGCAACGATTGGCTCAAGGGCCCGCTGCTGGTGGTCATCGTACTGATCCCTTTCGCCTCCAACCTCATCCACCGCGACACGCGCCGAGAGATCGGCCTACGCCTCGATAACCTCGCTCCCTCGGCCCGTGAGGTGGGGCTCATGACCCTCATCGGCGCGATTGCCGTCATAAGCCTGGGCCTGGGCGTTGGCCATGACCCAGTCTTCCGGCGCGGGTTTGTCACCTCGATCTTTCTGTATCCGTTCTGGGGGCTCGCCCAGCAGTACGCCATGCAATCGTTCACCTATCGCCGGCTACGGGAGGCCAACCCTCGGCCGTCCCTGGCCGCGGCGCTCGCCGCCATCCTCTTCGCGGCCCTTCACTACCCGAACACGGCGCTGCTCCTGGTGACTCTCGCCGGCGGCTACGTCTGGTGCCGCTTGTTCGAGCGTCACCCCAATCTCATCACGCTCGCGGTGTCACACGGATGGCTGGCGGTGTTGCTCCGCGCCTTCTGGCCGGCCGATTGGCTTCACAACCTGCGGATCGGACCCGGCTACTGGACCTGGACGCCTTGAAGTAGGGGCCGCCGGGCCCGGTCGCTACTTCGACGGAAGGGAGAAGTGGGGGTTCTCGATTATGCCCAGAACGTTCCCGAACGGGTCCTCCACCGACGCCACCCGGATTCCCTCACCCACATCCTGGATTGCACCGTGCAGCGTGGCCCCAAGCTGCAAAAGCTTTTGCATGGCCGCCTCGACATCGTCGACGCCCCAATACACGACCGAGCCACCCGGGCCCGCAGGGCCCCCCTCGTCTGTAGGGTGCAGACCGAGCTCGAACCCACCAACGTTGAAGCCGACGTAGTAGGGCGTGTCGAAGTAGGGAGCGAAACCGAGCAGGTCGCCGTACCACGTCTTGGCTCGTTCCAGATCCTCCACATAACACACGACGGTTCTAAGCCCGAGAAACATGGTCCCCCTCACAGACGTAGACCGTTCGGGTCGATGACGACCCGGCAAGCCAAGAGCGCGACGCCCGTTCTCCCCGCACCACCGCGCCAACGAGCGGGTCGAGCGACAGCCATGGCCGTGGGCGATTTCGCGCCCCGAAATTAACCCGAACTCGCCCGGCACCGCAACGACAGGCGGCGGCCCGCCGGTCGCGTCGCCCGACGGGAATCGCAGACCTGGCCGAGTTGCGGCTCGTTTGCGGGCGGGGCTCACGTACCATTAGAATGACACGCTACTGAGCATAAATTACACGGCCCCAACCTTTCAGGAGGGTAAAATGGCACACGAACTTCCTCCGTTGCCCTACGACTACAAGGCGCTCGAGCCGCACATTGACGAACAGACCATGCGCATCCATCACGGAAAGCATCACGCCGGCTACGTGGCGAAGCTGAACGCCGCGCTGGAGAAGCAGGCGAAGCTGGCCGATTGGAGCGTCGAGCAGTTGCTGCGCGACCTGCACAAGGTACCCGAGGACATCCGGACCGCCGTACGCAACAACGGTGGCGGCCACGCCAACCACACGCTGTTCTGGTCGATCATGAGCCCGAAAGGCGGCGGCGAGCCGAGCGGTGACTTGGCAAGCGCGATCAAAGACGCCTTCGGCGGATTCCCGAAGTTCAAGGAACAGTTGAGCGACGCCGCCGCCACCCGTTTCGGGAGCGGCTGGGCCTGGCTGTCGCTGGACAAGAAGGGCAAGCTGATGGTCGAGAGCACGGCAAATCAGGACAGTCCCCTGATCGAAGGGCGGACGCCGATCCTCGGAATCGACGTCTGGGAGCACGCCTACTACCTGAAATACCAGAACCGGCGCCCGGACTACATTCAGGCTTGGTTCAACACGATCAACTGGGACGCCGTGGCCGAGCGTTACGCCGCCGCGCGCGGCTGACCCGATTCGGCACTCTGGAGCCTCAGCGTCTGGCAGGCCCTCCGGCGACGCGTCGCTGGAGGGCCTGCTCTCTCCCGTCACATCGCGCAGCGCGAGCCGTTCGTCGCGCGATCGGAGCGTTTCAACGCGTTGCCTCGGCGGCTGGGCGCGGTGCCGTTGCCCCGCCGCTGCGCCCGTCCGTATGATAGAATGGTGGGCTGACCAACCCTTCTTGCCGTGCCCGTACTCGGCTGAGCGCTTCTGACGTGGAACGATTGATGAGCCGGCCCATGGCCTGGCGGCTGCGGCGCGAGAAGCGGGCGGTAGGCGCCGGGACCTGGGGTCGAACGAAGATGGTGTGGCGGCGCCTGCGCCAGCACGCAGGTGGAACGGTCCCTCCCTCCGACTCGGTGAAGCAACTCCCGGCTCCGAGTCAGCCGCCACACGTATCTTATTTCTCTGAGAACGAGGTCCGACCGGTCGAGCTCCCGATCAGCGATCGACCTCTGTCGCCATCACCGGGACGCCTTCGGACAGACGCTCCAGGCCACCGACGACGACCTGGTCTCCCGCGCTCAGTCCAGCCTTGATCTCGACGTAGCCCGGCATACGGACGCCGAGCTCGACCTCGCGGCGGGTCGCCTTCCCGTCTTCGACCAACCAGACGTAGGTCGCGCCCTGCAACGGCAGGATTGCGTCCTCGGGTACGACCACGGCGTTGGGTCGGATGTCGGTAGCCAGGCTGGCCTCGATGAACATACCCGCTTTGAGGCTTCGGTTGGGGTTGGTAACCTCGGCCTTGACCGTGATCGTCCGGGCCGGCAGCCGGACGACCGGATCGACGAAATCCACCGTACCACTGAACCGGGTGTCGGGGAGGGCCGCAACACGGAAGCTGACTGGCTGCCCCAAGGAAAGACGCTGGGCGTAGCGCTCCGGCACCTGAAAGACCGCCCGCTGCGGGTCGACCGTCTGGAGCGTGACGAGCGGTGTGGAGGTGTTGACGTAGTCGCCGACGCTCACGAAGCGCTCGCCCACCAGGCCTGCAAAGGGTGCGCGTACCAGGGTGCGCTCGAGCCGGAGCTGCTGCAGCTCGAGCTGGGCCTGGCTGCTGCGGGCGCTAGCCTCGGCCTGCTCGAGGTCCGCCTCGGACGAGGCGTTCTGCGCGAGAAGCTCACGGGTGCGGCGCAGGGCCTGCTGAGCCAGATCGCGTTCGGCTTCCAGCCGCGCGACCTGCGCCTTCAACTCGGCGTCGTCGACCTTGAACAGTGGCGTGCCCTTCGCCACCACCGCGCCCTCACGCACCAGGATCTCGACCAGCCGCCCATCCACCTCGGGGCGCAGCTCGATCGAATTGATTGCCTCGATCTGACCGGTGGCCAGAATCGCGTCCACGACCGTGTCGGTGCGCGCCTGGGCGACCTCGACCGGAAGACCCGGCGGGCCTCCGCCACCGGCTCCTGGCATGTTGTTCGATTCGGCTTCTGAGCACGCCGCCAGCGCAGCGCCGATCAGCAAGGCCGCGAGTTGCTTCTTCACGTTCAGCTTCCTTTATCCGTGAACAGTCGTCTTCCGATGATCGCTTCCAAACCGGCCAGCGCCAGGCGCGTGGCGTAACGGGCCTGGACCAGACCGGCCTCGGCCTCGGACAGCGCCACCTGCGCCGCGAGCAGATCGAGGATCGTCGTCGCGCCGGCCCGGTAGCGGTTGTTCTGGACCTCGAGGTTCTCCCGCGCCACGATCACGCCCTGCTGTGCCAGCTCGGTGCTGGCCCGCGCCGTGAGATAATTCTGGTAGGCCTCGATCGCGTCACGCTGCACGGCGAGCCGCGCGTCGCGCATCGCCGCCCGGGCCGCGTCGCGGCTTGTCCGAGCCCGCGTGAGCGCGATCTCGCGCTGGCCGCCGTTCCATACCGGCAAGCTCACCTGAAAGCCCCAGACGGTCCGGGTGAACGCGTCCGGCACAAACGCCTCATCGAAGCCCTGGTACTGGCCAAAGAGCGTTACCTGCGGCAAGAATCCGCTCCATTCGGCTTTGAACGCGGCGCTGGCCGCCCTCTCTTCGGCTTCGGCCACTCGGAAGACCGGCCCCCGCGCGGCCGCCTCCGCCACCGCGCTGTCCTGGCTGATCGGAAGCTCGGGGGCCGGATCGCTGTCCACCGGTACGGCATCGACCGGACCCGCGATCCCTACCCTGCGGCCCAGCTGCACCTGCGCTACCGCCAGGCTAGCCCGCTGCCGCAGCAGATCGACCCGAGCCCGTGTCAGCTCGAGAAGCAGCTGCAGCGAGTCCGTGCGAACGGCGGCGCCCGAGACCACCCGCGCCCTGGCCACGGCGAGCTGCTCGTCGGCGCGACGCACGCGCTCGGCAGCGACGCGGGTCAGTTCCTTTTGGGCCAACACATCGTAGTAGTCGGACTCGGTGAGCACGGCCGTGTTGAAGCGCGCTTGCAACTCGCTCGCCCGTGCGCTCTCGACCTCGGCCCGAGCACGGCTCAGTTCGAAGAGCTTGGCGCCGCCCTGGAACAGATCGTAGCGCGCGTCGATCGTCCCCTGGACGATCTGCGTCGCCAAGCTGCCGGTTCCGATGTTGAACCCCTGATTCGAGAACTTGGTCAGCGACGTCTGTATCGAGACCGAGGGAAGCACGAACACTGACCAGGCCGCCCGGCGGCTCCATTCGGCGTTGTCGACCTCGCCCAGCGCCGCGACATAGTTCGGATCCAGCCGAGCCGCGGCGCGCAGTGCTTCCTCGAGCGTCACCCGAGGGATCGTGTCGGACGTCGCCACCTGCGGCGTCGCAAGCTCGACCGCCGTAAGCGGAGCGGCCGAATATGGATTGGCCTCGGCTCCGAGGGGGCTGACTTGGAGCAAGCTGATCAGTGCGAGGATCATCGGGAGACTTCCGCGGGTTCGAGCGCCGGCGCGCGTTTGCCAACCCGTGCGCGCAGCGCATCCAGCATCACATACACGACCGGCACGAGATACAACGTGAGCACCGTCGAGAAGATCAAGCCGCCGACGATGGCGTAGCCCAGGGGCCGCCGGCTCGCCGAGCCCGCGCCCAGACCGAGGGCGATGGGCATGGCTCCGAAGATCGTCGCCGTCGCCGTCATCAGGATCGGTCGCAACCGGATGCGCCCCGACTCGAGCATTGCCTCGACCGAACCGAGCCCCTTCTCTTTGAGCTGGTTGGCGTACTCGACCAGCAAGATCGAGTTCTTGCTCACAATCCCGATCAGCAGAATCATGCCGATCTGGCTGTAGAGGTTGAGCGTGGAGCCGGCGAGCAAGAGCGTCAGCAAGGCACCGGTCACCGCGAGCGGCACCGAGAGCAGGACCGTGAACGGGTGGATGAGCGACTCGAACTGAGCCGCGAGCACCATGAACACGACGACCAGCGCCAACACGAACGCGAAGTAGAGGGCGTTGCCGCTCTCCTCCAACTCGCGCGACTCACCGGCCAGTGCCGTGCTCCCGCCCGGCGGTAATGCCTCCGCCGCCGCGACCTCCAGTGAGTCGAGCGCCTCGCCTAACGTGAAGCCGGGCGCCAGGTTGCCGCTGAGCGTGAACGAGCGCACGCGATTGAAATGGTTGAGCTGGCGGGGCCCGACTCCCTCTTCGATGCGTGCCAGCGCAGCAAGCTGGATCAGTGCGCCGTCGCGGCCACGCAGGTAGAGGTCCCGCATGTCGCGAGGGGTGGCCCGGGCCTGAGGCGCGAGCTGAACGATCACGTCGTAGAGCTTGTTGTCCCGGGTGAAGGTGCTGACACGGCGACCGCCCAGCAGCGTTTGCAGCGCGGCCGAGATGTCGCGGATCGGCACACCGAGGTCCTCCGCGCGATCGCGATCATAGCTCACGGTGATCTCCGGCTTGTTGACGCGCAGGTCGGTGTCGACGTTGACCAGGCCGTTGATGCTGCGGGCGCGCGCCGTGAGCCGGTCCATTCCCGCGGAGAGCGAATCGAAGTTCGGGTGCCGAACGACGAACTGGACCGGGCTCTGGAAGCCGAAGGCCGGGGGGTTGTTGGCGAAAGCGAACACGCCCGGGATTCCAAAGAACTGGGGCTGCACCTCGCCGATGATGTCTTGAACCGAGCGGTCGCGTTCCGACCAGTCGGTCAGCCGTGTGAAGATGATGCCGCTGTTCACACGTCCGCCGAAGCCGACCACGCTGAAGTAGGCGTCGATGTCCTCGGTGCGACCGAGGATCGCCTCGATCTGTTGCTGGTAGCCGTCGGTGTAGCCGAGCGTTGCACCTTCAGGTGCCACAGTGATGACGATGAACCACCCACGGTCTTCGGGCGGCACGAACTCGCGCTCGAGCGCCTGGAAGACCACGACGGCGAGCAGAACCGTGGCGACCGCGCCGCCGACGATGTACCAGCGGCGCCGAAGCGCCCAGGCCAAGCTGCGGGAGTAGCCGCTCGCCAGGGCGAGGAACCCCTTCTCGAAGGCCATGAACACGCGGCCGTGGCTTTTGGGCACACGCAGGATCTTGGCGGAGGTCATCGCCGTCAGGGTGAGCGCGACAAAGCTGGAGATCACGACCGCGCCCGCCATGGCGATGCCGAACTCGTTGAACAACCGCCCCGTCGTGCCCCTCAGGAAGGCCAGCGGCGAAAAGACGGCCACGAGGGCGACCGTCGTGGCAATGACGGCGAAGGCGATCTCACGCGTCCCCTTGAGCGCCGCCGTCTCTGGATCTTCGCCCAGCTCTTCCTGATGGCGGTAGGCGTTCTCCATCACGATGATCGCATCGTCTACGACGATCCCGATTGAGAGGATCAACGCCAGCAGGGTCAGGTTGTTGATGGTGAAGCCGAAGAAATACATGAGCCCGAACGCCGCGACAATCGACGTTGGGATCGCCAGCGCCGGGATGATCGTCGCCTTCAGATTGCGCAGCAAGACAAAGATGATGATCACGACCAGGAACGCAGCCAGCAGCAAGGTCTCCTGCGCCTCCTGGATCGAGCGGCGCACGAACACCGACGAGTCGAACGCGACGTCCAGCTTCACGCCGGGTGGCAGGGCGGCATTGATCGCTGGCAGCTCTCCGCGGATCGCGTCGGAGACCTCGATCAAGTTCGACTTGGACTGCCGGGTCACGCCGATGGCGACCGCCGAGGTGCCCTTGAAGCGGAGGGTGCTCCGCTCGTCCTCGGGACCCAGCTCGACCCGGGCGAGGTCGCGCAGCCTCACCAGCTGACCGTTCGGGCTCGCCACGGTCAGGTTCGAAAACTCGGCCGGGGTCTTCAACTCGCCCAGCGAGCGCACGGTGAATTCGCGGCGGTCCGATTCGATGCGGCCCGCCGGAATCTCCACGTTGCGGCTGCGAATCGCCGACTCGACGTCCTGCACCGTGAGACTGCGGGCCGACAGCTCGGTCGGTGACACCCAGATCCGCATCGAGTAGCGGCGCTCGCCGAACACCTGCGCGCGGCCGACGCCGGGCAGCGTTTGCAGCCGCGACTTGACCTCCCGGTCCCCGATGTCCGAGAGCTGCAGCAGTGTGTAGTTCTCGCCGGAGAGCGAGAGCCAGAAGAACGGCTGGGCGTCGGCGTCTTGCTTGGTGACGACCGGCTCCTCGATCTCCTGGGGCAACCGCCCCCTCACGCGCGAGACCTTGTCGCGCACGTCCTGGGCGGACGCCTCGATATCACGGTCGAGCGTGAACTCGAGCGTGATGTTGCTGACCTGCTCCGCGCTGCTACTGGTGAGCGTTCGCAGCCCCGGGATCGTGCTCAGCTCCTCCTCGAGGATGTCCGTGACCGTCGACTCGATGACGCGCGGGTTCGCGCCTCGCAACACCGTCGTCACCGAGACGATCGGCGCGTCGACATCGGGAAACTCCCGGACCGGCAGCCGGAAGTACCCGATTCCGCCGAAGAGGACGAGAGCCGTGCTCATCATCGCGGCCAGCACCGGCCGCCGGATGGCGGTGTCGGAGAGTTTCAAGGAAGATCCACCCTTTGCCCGGCTATGCCTGAGTCTTTACGTATATATTAAGCTTACGCCGGCCCGGTCTTTGACGTTTCAGGCCGGCACAGGTTGCGGGGACCTGCTCTGCGGTCCGTCCTGACGCCTGTCTCCGGCCGCCCAGCCTGGTCCCCGACGAAGTGCGACGAAACCACCAAGATGACCGACCGGGCGCCCCAAGGGAAGCCCTTTATTACCCGATGCACCGGGCGCTCCGGCCGGCCGACCTAAGGATGCGGCCTTTGATCCTCACCCCGATAGCGATGAAACGTCACGCTGATCGACAACCCGACCGACCATGAACCCGACTGATGAAGCCGGAGCACGGCTTGACAAGTGGCTGTGGGCCGCCCGCTTCTTCAAGACCCGCTCCCTGGCGGCCAAGGCGATCGTCGGAGGCAAGGTCCAGGTCAACGGACGGCGTGCCAAGCGATCGTCCGTCCTTCGGGTCGGTGACCGGGTGCGAGTGCGGAAGCGAGCCGTGGAATACCAGATCGTCGTACGCTCCATATCCGAGCGACGCGGCCCGGCCAAGGAGGCCGCGGCGCTTTACGAGGAAACGCCCGAGAGCCTGCAGGCTCGGGCGGACCTCGCCCGGCAACGCAAGGCGGCTCCCACCTTCTCCTTTCGCGAAAAGGGGCGACCCAGCAAGAAAGAGCGGCGCGCCCTAAACCGTCTCAAGCACAACGCGAACGATTGAGCCGCTGCGGCGCAGCGAAAGAAGAGGGGCCGCAGCGGGTTCGCCAGCGGCCCCCTCCGATTGCGGAGTCAAGGTGGGACAGTCAAGAGGATACTGTCCAGTGCCTAGCTGGACAGG
>JABAOH010001270.1_pt3 | contig 15224 bp, 10 predicted proteins | sample 7062181 | NCBI WGS metagenome assembly JABAOH01 (sample SAMN14538630, study PRJNA623070) | marine sediment metagenome | biome: marine biome [ENVO:00000428]; feature: marine pelagic biome [ENVO:01000023]; material: deep marine sediment [ENVO:00002113]; isolation source: pool of 5 deep marine...
TCACCTCGCCTTTCCAGTAACAGCAGGCCCTGTTTCGGCCATCTTCCTTGGCCTTGTAGAGTGCCTCGTCGGCTCGCTTGAGGATCAACTCTGCGGATGCTTCGCGCCACGAGCAGGCCAGCCCCATGCTCAAGGTCACCGCCACTTCCTCAGCGGCTTTCCCCAGATCGAAATTGTGCTGGCAGACGTGGGCCCGTAACCGCTCGGCCGTGTCAAGGGCCATGTCCGGATCGGCCTCGGTCAGCAGGAGCGCGAATTCATCTCCTCCATAACGGGCCACGAAATCTTTAGCGCGTACAGATTTCTTGAGGAATTCGCCGATGCGTGTGACTAGGATATCGCCGGCCGCATGCCCGTGGGTATCGTTAACCCATTTGAAGTGATCGACATCGGCCAGGAAGAGGGCGAAAGGGACGCCGCTGCGCCGACAGTTCGCCAGCGAGGCCTCCAGTCTTTCGTCCATGGCCAGGCGATTGCCCACACCCGAGAGGGCGTCCGTACGGGCCTCCCGCCGCGCCTCGTCAATCATCTCTGCCTGCTGCTGGACCTGGGATCGCGTAATGGTCAGGTCGTCTTCCAGTCGCATGTTAGATTCCAGCACACCGCTGATCTGTTCCATCAGCCGCTGTTGAATCACCTGCAATTCGCCATCCAGATGCAAGCCGCTCAGGTCCTGACCCACCTCTTTAATCTCGACGCTGCGTTCATTCACATCGCTGGTCAGCCGCTCGGTGGAAGACAGCAGATCGTTCAGCACGCGAAACACCAATTCCCGCTCGGATTCGACCCGTTCTTTGTCCCTCTCTACGTAGCGGGACATCCCCAGATAAAATCCGATCACCAGGCCCACGGCAACGCTGCCGATCACCCAGGGCAAGATGGAAATCAGGGTGTGCACGGGCAGTTTTCCTGGCAGATAGAGGCTGAGGGGGGGTGGTTAGGTCCCTCGGTGGTCTCTTTCCAAGCATAGGACGAGCGCTTGGACGGGGCAGGGAAACAAAGGCCGCTGGAGGCCTGAAATCGAGCCGGTTTCGGGGACCGATACCGGTTGTAGGGGGCAGCGCGATGGCAGCAGCCGTGGGGGCGTGGGGGTGGTTCCTGCGGCAGCTGGCGGGGCGGGGGTCATCCCGGCCCGCGACCGTGTTGCCAGGGCACTTTTAAGCCGAGTTGGCCACGGCCGCTTGGGCGGCGGCCAGCCGCGCGATGGGGACGCGGAACGGCGAGCAGCTGACGTAATCCAGACCGACGTTGTGGCAGAACGAGATCGAGGCGGGGTCTCCCCCGTGTTCCCCGCAAATCCCGCATTTCAGCCGCTTGGCCGTCTCCCGTCCGCGGACCACCCCCAGTTCGACCAGCTGCCCCACGCCGTCGGAATCGAGCGACTGGAAGGGATCCTTGGGCAGAATCTCCTGCTCCAGGTAATCCGGCAAAAACGTGCTCACGTCGTCGCGGCTGTACCCGAACGTCATTTGCGTCAGGTCGTTCGTCCCGAAGCTGAAGAAATCGGCATGCCGAGCCACCTCGTCGGCCGTAATCGCCGCTCGGGGAATCTCGATCATCGTCCCCACGGGGATCTCCAGTTTGCCGGAATATTTCCTCGCCGCTCGCGCTGCCGCGATGGTTTCCAGCGTCCTGCCTCGCAGCTTGGAGAGTTCCGCGGCGGTCCCGATCAGGGGGATCATGATTTCGGGTCGAGCATCGATTTTTTTCTTTTTGCAGGCGATCGTTGCCTCGACAATGGCGGTGACCTGCATCTCCAGGATTTCTGGATAGGTGACTGCCAGTCGGCAGCCACGATGCCCTAGCATGGGATTCATTTCGTGCAGCTGGCTGACACGATGTTTGACTTCGGCCACCTTGATCCCCAGTCGCCGGGCGAGCTCTTTTTGCGACTTTTCGTCATGGGGCAAAAACTCGTGCAGCGGCGGATCGAGAAGCCGCACGGTCACGGGATAACCTCGCATGGCGGTGAAGATTCCGACAAAGTCTTTCCGTTGATAAGGCAGGAGTTTCTTCAGCGCTGCTCGGCGGTCTTTTTCGGTTTCCGCCAGGATCATCTCCCGCATGGCGAGGATCCGTTCGCCTTCGAAAAACATATGTTCCGTGCGGCAGAGGCCGATCCCTTGTGCGCCAAAGTCACGAGCTCGTTTGGCATCGCCTGGCGTATCGGCATTGGTCCGGATGCCCAAGCGGCGATACCGGTCGGTCCATTTCATCAACGTGCTAAAGTCGCCGCTCAGCTTCGGCGTCTGCGTCGCCACACTGCCGGCCATGACTTCACCTGTGGAACCGTCGATCGAAATCGTATCTCGGCTGGTCAGCCTATGGCCATCAATCACGATCGTCTGTTTCTTTTGGTCAATCTGGACATCCCCCGCTCCGCAGACACAAGGTTTGCCCCATCCCCGGGCCACGACCGCCGCGTGACTGGTCATCCCCCCGGTGCTGGTCAAAATCCCCACGGCTGCGTGCATGCCTTCCACATCCTCGGGGCTGGTTTCCTTGCGGACCAGAATCACCGCTTCGCCGGCATGAGCTCGATCGGTGGCATCCTCGGCGGTGAAGGCCAGCCGGCCGACGGCCGCCCCGGGGGACGCCGGCAGACCTCGGGTCAACACCTCACGCTTGGCCTTGGAATCGAACGATGGCAGCAACAGTTGCGTCAGGTCGTTGGCAGGCACGCGCAGAATCGCTTCTTTCTGCGTCAGCAGCCGCTCTTTGACCATATCACAAGCGATTTTGACCGCCGCCGCCCCGGTCCGCTTGCCATTGCGGGTCTGCAGGATGTACAGCCGATCGCGTTCGATCGTGAATTCCAGGTCTTGCACATCCTTATAATGATTTTCCAGCTTTTGTTTGATGGCGATCAACTGCTTGTAAACCTTCGGTTTCCATTTTTTCATCTGGCTGACATGTTGTGGGGTCCGGATGCCGGCCACCACATCTTCCCCCTGGGCGTTGACCAGGAACTCGCCATAAAAAGCGTTCTTGCCCGTGGAAGGATCCCGGGTAAAGGCCACCCCCGTACCGGAATCTTCTCCCATGTTGCCGAAGACCATGGTCTGCACATTGACGCCCGTGCCCCACAGACCGGTGATCTCGTTGATTTGGCGATAAGCGATCGCCCGCGGCGCGTTCCAGCTGTCGAAGACCGCCCGAATGGCCTTTTCCAACTGCAACATCGGGTCCTGCGGAAAGGCCTCGCGGGTGTACTTGCGATAAACCTTCTTGTAGGCCTCGACCAGTTCGGTCAGTCCCCGCGCGTCCAGATCGGTGTCTTCCTGGACACGATATTTCTTTTTGATGCGGTCGAATTCCTTTTCGAAGAGATGATGATCCACGCCCATCACGACATCGCCGAACATGTTGATCAAGCGGCGGTAAGCGTCCAAGGCAAAGCGATGGTTGTGGGACAATTTCGCCAGCCCCTCACAAGCTCGATCGTTCAAACCCAGATTCAGCACGGTGTCCATCATGCCGGGCATGNNGTAGTCCGCGCAAGTTTGCGTGGTAATCGTGAATCCCGGCGGGACCGGCAGCCCGATGCTGGTCATCTCGGCCAGGTTGGCCCCCTTGCCCCCCAGCAGTTCACGCATACTCTTGTCGCCCTCGGTCTTCGACGACCCGAAATAGTAGATCCGTTTCGATTTTTTCGCTCGTGTGGCCATCAAATCTTCCTTGGAACCTGGGAAAGTAACGCTCGGGCAGCCAGCGTACCTGGCGAGTCGGGCCAATGTAAAGGAGATCATTCACGGCCGTCAAGATGCGGACGGCCGCCAGCGCAATCCACGACCATGCAGAACGGGTCCGGTGCAGAAGTGGTCATGCACTTCCGAGGGTCTGGGCAAGACCTCCCCGGCCGAGCGCGGCCCGCCGATCCGCGCCGCGGGGAAGGCAGCGGGAGCAACCGGCGAGCGGCGCGCGCCAGAATCACCAGCCGCCGTCGCGGGGGTGGCATGGAGCCGCAGCGAGCAGCCNNAGAAAACCCCTCTTATAGGATATCGTCTGCCTGTCACTCGTGCTCAGCGAAGCGGTGCTCGTAATCGTAATCGAGCGGACGATCAGGCACGAACAGGGTGGCGAGTACGAGCACCGTCCTGCGGACTGGGCACGAGCACGACCCGGGGAAGCCGCTTTGCGGGCTTTCTACAGAGCCGTTCCCGGGGGCGGAACGACCCGGGTCAACTCGACGCTTCGCTTTCCGCAGGCTCCAACGGCTGGACCAAGGCAATCACCGCATCCCCCGGTTTCGGCACCGCGGGCTGATCGACCGTGTTGATCACCAGCAACCCACTGGCGGTGACAACGAACAGCAGCAGTGCCGAGGGCCCGTACCGCTCGCGAAAAGCGGCGTAATCGAATTCGGCCGTAAGGCTGGTCTTTTTCACAATCGCTCCGGCGACCAGACGAGCTCGCAATTCGCCGTAAGTCGCCCGTTCGCCGAACAGCTGCCTGCCGCGCAGCACTTCTCCGGCAGTTTCCTGCCGCGTCGATCCGACAATCGTCTGGGCCAGCTGATACACCTCGGCCCGGCCAAACACCTCGCTGAAATGCAGAGCGGCCAGGGCGTTGACCTCGTCGTTGCTGGTCACAGCCAGCAAGCGACCAATGCCGCCTAAGGCCACCTCCTCCAAGGCGTGCTCGGACAAAATACTGGCGTAAAATGTCGGCAGTCCCCCCATCCGCGCCGTGCGGATGTTGTCGCGATTGGTATCGACCAGCAGCACGGCAAAGCCGGCATTCTGCAGAGCTTGGGCGACGGCCCGGGCCAGTCGATCGGCACCGGCGATGAGGGCTCCTTGGGGATGCGCCGTCGCCAGGCCCAACCGGCGGGCCAGGGGAGCGGCGGTCAGTCCGTACACGGCGACGGTCACCACAATCACCAGGAAGGTGACCGGTACCAGTTTCTCGATATCCCCCTCTTGGACCAGGTTCAGCCGCTGGGTGGCCGCCGCGGGCAAGCCTTGCAGGGCCAGGGCAAACACCGAGGCCAGGGCGGCGGCCACAATCCCCCGGGGGGCCATCCAGCCCAGAAAGACCCGCTCCTGCCAGCTCAATCCCGCACCGATCGTGGACAGCATCACCGCCGCCGGACGAATGACCAGCATCAGTGTCAGGACAAAGGCCACGCTGCCCCATCCCAAGCCTGTCATGGCCGTGGGCTGGATCCGCGCGGCCAGGACGATGAACAGCAGGGAGATCAGCAGCACGCGCAGATTTTCCTTGAACTCGATGATGTGCTTGATCGGAAAATGTTTCTGATTGACGATCAAGACTCCCATCAGCGTCACCGTGAACAGCCCCGATTCGGCCTGGAGGGAATTGGCCACGGCGAAGCATCCCACCACCACCGTCAGCAGCACGGGGCTCTGCAGATGGTCCGGGATCCAATACCGTCGCAAACAGAAGATGACNNTACCGTCGCAAACAGAAGATGACCGGCAGGGCGCCGGCCAGCCCGATCAGCCCGCCCCAAAAAATCGTGCGGATCAATCCGCCGACGACGGCCTCCACCGCTCCGCCGGCGCCGCGGAGGCCAAGCGCTTCGATGGAGGCAAACGCCAGCACGGCCAACATGGCGCCCACCGGGTCGATCACAATCCCCTCCCACTTGGCGATCGTGCCCACGCGGCCGGTGGGACGGATGTGCCGCAGCAAGGGCCCCACCACGGTGGGCCCCGTCACGACCAGCATCGTGCCCAGAATGATGGAAACGGCCAGGCCGGTACGGAGGAAGAGGTGGGCCGCGGCAGCGGTCAGCACGGCCGTGACCAGGGCCCCGATCGTGCACAGGTTGCGAATCACCGCGCCCGATTCATGCAGTTCGCCAAACCGCAGCGTCAGCCCGCCTTCGAAGAGGATCAAGGCCACGGCGAGGGAGACCAGAGCGAACAAAAAATCGGCCGCCAGGAACTGGTCCGGGTTCAGAAACCCGGTGACCGGACCGGCCACAAACCCGACGACCAACAGCAGCAGGATGGACGGAATCCGCAGCCGCCAGGCCAGCCATTGGGAACCGATGCCCAGCACCACCACCGTGGCCAGGGTCAGGAGGGTCGCCGGTTTCGCGGCCGCGACCAGATACCAGCCGAAGAGGTCCATGCGGGTTGTCACGCTTTTTCAGGGGAGGGGTTCCTGCCCGTCGACCCGGTGGCGCAGGCCCGACCAGGTGCACCATGTGTTACCGTTTCCGGGGGGCCAGTACCAGACGGGATTCCGGCCGCTTTCGGCCGGGGGGCTCGCGGCGGACCAGCCGGTCTGCCGTCGGGGGCCGGGTGAATCTACTAGGAAGTTTCTGTTATAAAGCCGCGTGAGCCCTCTTTCCCCTGCTCTAAAACCCCCAGACGCCATGTCCCCCGATCGCGCCACCTACCCGGCTGGCCTGGCCCAGCTGCTGACCGACGAGGACCAGGCCCCCTTGGGTCCCGGCCAGCCGCACCACGAGCTGGCCGAAGCCTTGGCCGGCCTGGACCTGGACCAGGCTTTCGCCCCGCGCAAGATCGTCGACCACCGGATGGCTCGCGCTTGTCACAGCGGCCTCTGGCTGTTGCATAACTACCTGGACGAGTCGCACACGATCAGCCAGGAAATTGGCAACCCCACGGGCAGTTTCTGGCACGGCATCATGCACCGCCGCGAGGGGGATTATGGGAACGCCAAATACTGGTTTCGCCGGGTGGGTCAGCATGAAATTTACCGGCCGCTGGCGGCCGCAGCCCACGCCATCGACGCGGCTCGTTTTTCAGACCAAACCTGGGACCCGCTGGCATTTGTAGACTTGTGCCAGGCGGCGGTCCGGCAAGGCGAAGAGCAAGCGGAAACCCTTCGCCGCGTTGCCCGCCGCGAATGGGAACTGCTGTTCGACTCTGGTTTCCGACAGGCGGTGGGGTAGATGTCTGTGGTGGGGGATGGCTGTCGAGCCGGGTGGCGGCCGCTGTGCGTTGGACAGCTGCCCGGTGGCTGCCTATACTCAAGTAGTGGCTTGCCAGACACTCTCCCCCTGCGGGGCTCGTGATCCCGCCCCACGTTTCATGGCCAACGAGAAAATGCGGCGGCAGATCGCCTGGGAAGCCGCACGGTTGATGTATGTCCGACAAGAGTCGGAATATTATCGGGCCAAGCTGAAAGCGGCCAAAAAGCTCTGTCGGGGCTGGGTCAAGCCCCAGGATCTGCCCAGCAACCGGGAAATCCGCGACCAGGTCCAATCGCTGGCGCGGACCTACGAAGGCCGCCGCCGCGAGGAAACGCTGCGGGAAATGCGGCTGGAAGCCCTCCGCCTGATGCGGTTGCTGGGCGCCTACCGACCCCGCCTGATCGGCAGCACGCTGACCGGGCACGTCCGCGCCGGCTCGGATATCGACATCCACCTCTTCGCCGATGGCGTCGAGGGCGTGACCGCGGTCCTGGACCAGCAAGGAATCGTTTACGAGGTGGAACGCAAACAGGTGCAGAAGCAGGGCCAGCAGCGGGTGTTTACCCACGTTCACGTGCAGGACCATTTTACGTTCGAGCTGACCGTCTATCCCTCCCGCCAGGCGCATTACGTGTTCAAGAGCTCGATTACGGGCAAAGCGATTGAGCGGGCGAGCATCGCCGAGCTGGAACAACTGCTGGGCGAGACCTATCCGGACACCCCTTTGGAGCAGGAGATCTTGGAGGCAGAGAGCAAGGTGGACCGGTTTCAGATCTACGAAATGCTGCTGTTGCCATTGGAAACGGTGCGGCAAAGTCCCAAATACCACCCCGAGGGGGACGTGCTTTATCACAGCTTGCAGGTGTTTGACCTGGCGCGTGACGAACTGCCTTACGACGAAGAGTTCCTCCTGGCCGCCCTCCTGCACGACGTGGGCAAGGGGATCGATCCCAAGGATCACGTCGCGGCCGGCCTGGAGGCCCTCCAGGGGCACATCACCGAGCGGACCGCCTGGCTGATCGAATATCACATGGCGGGGGGCCAGCTGCGCGACGGGCGGCTGGGTGTGCGGTTTCGGCGGCGACTGGAGGCGGCCGAGGATTTCGACGAACTGATGCTGCTGGTCCAATGCGACCGCGAGGGCCGCCAGCGGGGGGTGCCCGCGCCGGACGTCCCCGAGGCGCTGGACTACCTTCGCGAACTGGCCCGCACCAATGGGGCGTGAACCCGATGGCGCGTGTGCTGCAGATGAGCAAGACGCTGGTCGCCCGGCCAGCGATCCCCGCAGACCCCGAGGTGGTGGTCCGCACCTATGCCGGCCCGCAGGATATCGCCCCCTGGCTGGAAATTCGTGAGCAGGCATTCGCCAGCGAACGGCCCGCGGTGCGACCCTGGACGGTCGCCGACTTCACCCGGGAAGTGTTGGCCCAGCCCTGGTGGTCCCCCGCGGGTCTGTGGCTGGCCGAAGACGTCCAGGAGGGGAGGGCCGTGGGGACCGTGATCCGGGCTTGGCGCGGCAGGCGGGGCCAGCGGCGGCCGGTGGTGCACTGGCTGGCCGTGCTGCCCGCCTGGCGTCGCCGCGGGCTGGGACGGCGGCTGCTGGCCCACCTGGAGGACGCCTGCTGGCAAGAGGGTCACCGGCAGATCCAGCTGGAAACGCACGCCCACTGGCGAGCGGCCGTGGGGGCGTACCGAGCTCTGGGGTTCGCTTGCGTCTGCCGGTGAGGCAAGCCATAAACAAAGAGCACCTGGAAACAAAGTTCCAGGTGCTCTTTTTCGCTTGGCTCTACCAGCACTTCTGCAGCCGCGTCAGGCCCTTGGCCCGCGGCTGGAGAAGGCAACTCAGCGGGTCAGTCCGAGTCCGACACCGTAGCCAATCAGGCCGATGTCCTCGTCCGAGGAATCAAAATCTCCATCCCACTTTTGGGCTTCGAAGAATCCCCGCACAAAAACAGTGCCCAAGTTAACCGTTCGGGACCACTCAAGTCCAAGCTGCAACTCGGTAATGCTAAACGACGCAAGGTTTTGACGCTCGCTGCTCTCGTCCGAACCTGTTCCGAACTGATGAGAGTAGCGGAGATTTCCAAATCCATGGATATCCCAGAACAGGACATCGGATTTCAGATGCAAACCGATAACGGGACCAATCGTATCTTCGAAACGAACGCGGGATAACCTGTTGTCGTCAACGCTGGCATAGCGAGCTCCCAGCGAGATTTCACCGGCCCAATTGCAGCCCAACGCGAATCGCGCGGCGTATTCGACATCCCAGTAATTCATGTCGAGCACAAAATTGTCCACACTCGGGCTGCGGACGAGCGTGTCGCCATGGAGTTCAAAATAACGGACGCGCCATTCGCGGCCGCAGTTATTGAGGTATCCGAGCGTAAATCGCGACCCGTGATGATACGTGGTGCCGACCTCAGTGGCGGGACTTGAGTATTGCGGTCGCAGCCAGACAACTTCTGCTGAGCCCACAATGCCGCAATTCGGGCTAGTCCACCAATCCCAGCAACAGTCGCCACAGCCACACCCCGCGTCACAACCGTTGCAGGCACTGGCCGAGTCGCAGCCGTCGAAGCTGGAATTTTCGAAGGAAGCCAAACGGGCTTCCATTTCCGAAATCTGCTGCGTCAAAGACGCAAGGCTGGTATGGGATACGATCTGGTCTTCCGCGTCACGGTAGTACGCGTTGTGACTTTGTTCTTGAGCAGTTGTGACGACGCTACACACGCTGACCGCAATTGCCATGAACAACAGATACCGACAAAACGACATGACTTCGCCCTCCCTGACATCAAAGTGAACCACGCTGCGTTCCTTGGGTGCCCCCTGGACAAACTCCAGAGATGAAACACTCAGCAGCAGCTTTCGCGTTAGCTCTTACAGGAGATTATTCGACCACCCCATTGCCATGAACCAATAAAACGTGATCAAGGCAAAAAATCGTTAACACCGGAAAAATTTAACTCGTCGTTACGGTGGTCGAGGCGGACGACCGGTGACTCCGACTTGGTAGCCTCCCCACCCTCTCCAAGCGATAGCTGCTGGCAGGGGACGCAGGCGGGGCTGGATCGGGTGATAAGTCGCAAAATCAGCCGCTTCGCACGCGGCGCCCCTCGACGTGCAGGCGACCAGCCGCCAGCAGGCGGAGGGCCTCCGGATAGGCCTCACATTCGGCGTCAAACACCCGCATTGCTAGCGTGGCTGGCGTGTCGTCGTCCAGCACAGGGACGACTTTCTGGAGGATGATTGGGCCGTGGTCGTATTGGTTGTCCACGAAATGCACCGTGCAACCGGACACCTTGGCACCGTATTCCAGCACCGCCTCATGCACGCGGCGGCCGTAAAAACCGTGACCGCAGAAGGCGGGGATCAGGGCGGGGTGGATATTGAGCACCCGATTTTGAAAGTCGTCGGGAATCGGTACCAGCTTCAGAAAGCCCCCCATCAGCACATATTCCGCCTCCACCTCGCGGACCGCGGCGAAGATGGCCGCGCCAAAGGCCTCGGGGCTGTCGTAATCGCAGCTCTGGATGACCTGCGAGGGAATATCCGCGTCGCTGGCGAATCCCAGCCCGGCGGCCTGGGGATCGCTGGAAATGACCAGCCGGAAATCCAGGTCGACCTTTCCCGCCGCCTGGTGCTGGATCAGATTCCGCAGCGTGGTCCCACTTCCGGAAATCAACACCGCAACCCGCATGGCTCCCTACCATTCCGCCCTGGCTGACCGCTGGTGGTCTAACGCCGATTCACGGCGGGAACGTCGTGGGGGCCACCAACCGCAGGGGCATCTTCAGTGTATCAACTCCCCCCGGGCGGTGCAGCCAACGACGCCCGCTCCCCCCCTGCCCACCACGCAGAACCTGCCGCAGGTCGCCGGCGGGGAATCGGGCCGGTCCCAGCTTGGCTGTCCAGCGGCGGCCAGAGCGGTCGCGGCCAGGGGCGATGTCTCGCGAGGGGGTCCCCTTCACCCGCCTCGGGCATCTTCGTGGACCATCAGGTACACAGTCGCCTGGTGTCCCGCCACATCCAGGACGGCGGGCTGGCTGCCGGCCAGCTGCTGGAGGCGGATCTCCACCGCTAACGTTTCCCCCTGGATGTACTCCTGGTTCTCTTGAATGGCCCGTTTCAATTCGTCCGAATCGGTGACGGCCCCGAGGACAATGCGATCGGAGTACCGGCAGCCAATTTCTTTGCGGCGGTCGTTGATCAGCCGCGTCAGGTCGCGCGCCAGTCCTTCGCGGATCAAGGCGGGGGACAATTCCGTGGCCAGGACGACGACACAGGACGACCCCTGGGCGGCGGCCCAGCCCTGTTTGGCCTGCAGGCGGATCTGCACATCCTCGGGGGTCAGTTGCACCTCGCCTTCCGGCAGATCCAGGGTGACGCACCCACTGCGGTTCATCTGCTTCAGCAGGCTGCTGGCGTCTGCCTCCAGCAGGGCCTGCTTGACTTCCGGCATCTTTTTCCCCACGCGGGGGCCCAGCCGTTTGAAATCGGGCTGGACCTGGTACGTGATGTACTGATCCGCTTCGGTGGTGTACTCGACGCTCTTCACGTTCAGTTCGTCCCGGATCAGCGCGTCGTGGGCTTCCAGCCAGGCTTGAGCTTGGGGGTCGGCCAGGATGACTTCGACTTTGGCCAGCGGCTGCCGCACCTTCAATTTGGCGTTCATGCGGGCGCTGCGTCCCAGGGAGGAGATCTCGCGGATGAGGGCCATCCGCTGCGACAGTTGTTGATCGACCAGGGCGGGCTGGGCCGCGGGGTAGTCACACAAATGGACGCTTTCGGTGGCGCTGCCTTGGAAAACACCCGCCAGGTTCTGCCAGATGGCCTCGGCCAGGAAGGGCACGAAGGGCGCGACCAGCTTGCTGGTCGTCACCAGGCATTCGTACAGCGTCCAGTAGGCATCCCGTTTTTCCGGCGCCTGCCGATCGCTGCTCCAGAATCGATCTCGGCTGCGGCGGACGTACCAGTTGGAGAGGGCATCCACGAACTGGGTGATGTGGCCGCAGGCGGCGTAGTTGTCGTATTCGTCCATGCGTGCGGTGACGGCGGCCAGGGTGCGGTGCAGTTCGCTCAGGATCCAGCGATCCAGCTCTCCCCGCTGGTCCACCGGCCGCCACGTGTCGGCCCCGGCCAGTTCGGCTGCCGTCAGCTGGCCCCCCTTCCCGCTCAGCTGCTCGGCTGGCTGGAACCCGTCGATGTTGGCGTAGATCACAAAGAAGCTGTAGACGTTCCACAGCCGCAGAAGGAACTCGGGAATGCTCTCCTTGATCGCCTTTTCGCTGTAGCGGATGGAAGTCCAGGGGGGTTGATTGGCGAAGAAGTACCAGCGGAGGGCGTCGGCCCCGTACCGGTCGAAGATCTCGTTAGGCTCGCGATAGTTCCGCTTGCTCTTGGACATCTTGCCGCCGTCTTCGCCCAGCATCAGCCCTAGCACGACGCAATTGCGGTAGGGGTGAGGCAGCCGGTGGAGGGCGGCTGCGTCGTCCTGGGATTCGGGGTCGTCAAACAAAAGGGTGCTGATCGCCAGGAGGCTGTAGAACCAGCCCCGCGTCTGGTCGATGGCTTCGCTGATAAAATCGGCCGGAAACTGTTGTTCAAATTCCGCCTGGCCCTGCTGGGGGTACCCCCATTGAGCGAAGGGCATGGCGCCGGAGTCGTACCAGCAGTCGATGACTTCCGGGACGCGGTGCATGCGAGCCCCGGGGGAAAACGGCGAGTCATAGGTGACCTGATCGATGTACGGCTTGTGGACCTTCAGGTCGGAGGGGAGCTCGGGCCGGGCGGTCTGAGCCTGTTGCCAGGCCTCGGTGCCGGAGACGCCGGGCTTGCCCAGCAATTCCTCGTAGCTGGCCACCGCCTCCATCTGGCCCGTCTCCTGGCAGACCCAGATCGGCAGGGGGGTACCCCAATAGCGTTCGCGGGAGAGCGCCCAGTCGACGTTGGTTTCCAGAAAGTTCCCAAAGCGTCCGTCCCGGATATGTTCGGGCAGCCAGCGGATGGCCCGGTTGTTGGCCAGCATCTTTTCCTTGAAGGCCGTGGTGCGGATGAACCAGCTGTGGCGGGGGTATTGGATCAGCGGATCCTCTTCCGCTCGCCAGCAGAACGGATAATCGTGCAGGTACTGTTCCTGGTGGAACAGCAGGTCCCGCTGTCGCAGCTCGCGGGTGATCTCCTTATCTGCCTCCTTGACCCAGCGGCCCTCGTAGGGGGGCGCCTCGGCGGTAAATTTTCCGTCGGGGCCGACGGCGCAGATCAGGGGAGGACCCTGGCCGTCGGCAAAGCGGGCCTGTTCGGCCACCAGCACCTCGTAGTCGACCTCGCCGAAGGCCGGCGCCTGGTGGACCAGGCCCGTGCCGCTGTCGGTCGTCACGAAATCGCCGGAGACGATGCGCCAGGCGAGCGGTTGGGTGCCGCCGTCGACCAGCGATCCACACGCATCGCCGCTCGACCCATAGTAATAATCAAACGGCGGCAGGTAGCGGCGACCGATCAGTTCCCGGCCCCGCCAGGTCCGCTCGACCCGCAACTCGCGCTTGACCTTTTCCTCCAGTGTGCTGACCAGCGGTGCGGCGATGACCAGCTTGCGGTCCGCCTCTTCGTCAACGACCACCGCGTACTCCAGGTCCGGGTGGACGGCCACAAACTGGTTGCTGGGCAGCGTCCAGGGCGTGGTGGTCCAGACCAGCAGAGAGGTGTCCGGCTGGTCGACCAGCGGAAAGAGGACGAACACGCTGGGATCGGCCACCTCTCGATACCCCAGCCCGACTTCGCCACTGGAGAGCGCCGTGCCCCCCTGGGCCCACCACCAGACGATCTTGTGACCCTGGTACAGCAGCCCGCGATCGAAGAGGTGCTTCAGCGCCCACCACACGCTCTCCACGTAGGACTGGTGGTAGGTCACGTAGGCTTCGTCCAGGTGGATCCAGAACCCCAGCCGTTCGGTCAGCCGTTCCCATTGGCGCATGTACCGCCAGACGCTCTGCTGACACTTCTGAATGAACGGCTCGACTCCGTACTGCTCGATCTCCTCCTTGGAATGGATGCCCAGCTCTTTGCAGACCTCGACTTCGACCGGCAGGCCGTGCGTATCCCAGCCCCCCTTCCGCTCGCAATAATAACCCCGCATCGTGCGGTAGCGGGGGAAGAGATCCTTGATGGCGCGGGTCAGGCAGTGGCCCGGATGGGGCATGCCGTTGGCTGTTGGCGGGCCTTCGTAAAAGACAAACTTGGGACAACCCGCCCGTTGCCGCAACGACTGCTCGTAGATTTTTCGATCTTTCCACCAGCGGCCAATGCGGGCTTCCAACTGCGGAAAGCTGATCGTGGAATCGACAGGTTCAAACATGCTGGTTTCGTGCGCAGCACTCCCACGGTCACCCCGGGGCGCTCGACAAATCACTCGGCAAACAGATCGTCGGACGGGTCGTCACCCTCGTCATCGCCGCCCCGAGCCTCGTCGTCCTCAAACGGGTTCTCGTAACCGTCGTCCTCTTCCTCTTCAAAGTCGTCGTCGAAGTCGTCGTCGAAATCCTCTTCGTCGAAGTCGTCGTCGAATTCGTCCTCCTCCACGTCGGGATCCTCTTCCGCACTGGCCGCCCACACTTCGCTCGTCCAGCCGGCCCACCGCGGCAGCTCGTCACCCGGCTCGACCGTCACCAGCTCTGTACCCATACTTACCCGCATCGTCGCTCGCGCCTCCTCATGAACCTCTGGAAAACCTGGGGAACCTTCCCCCCCTGGCCCGCCTCCCGGACGAATCGCTGGGGGCGAACCGCTTTGCCAACGCTCGGCCGCTGTGGAGGGGCAAACTGACAAGTTTGGGGACCGGCTAGTTCTTGTCAAGCAAGCCAGCCGCCCCGCTCAGCCACCAACTCGGGATGCGGGATACGCCCGGCCCGCCTCCCGGGCCAGCCGGGGGGTGTCCAGCCGCCCCGGGGGGGCCGCGGGCACAGCGTCCCGCCGACCCCGGGGGGCCCAGATCGCCGAGCCCCAGCCGGTAAGGGCGGGGCAGGTTGAAACCCGGGCAGAAAAAAAGGGCAGAGCCGGCGAGAACCGCCAACCCTGCCCAACACGGGGGGTGAGAAAGCCAAAGTTGATAGGCACCGGCCAGGAGAGCCTCTCAGCAGGCCCCCAACCGGCTCCTAAGAAATTTTAGGAGCACCACAGCCGCTGTCAAAATAAACTGTTTAAAAAAGATGGGTAAATTTGAAGAGCGGCCCTCCGGCTCCGGCAGTCGTCCAGTTCTTACGGGTTATCCCGTGCAGCGTGTGGCGTTTTTGCCACAGGCCATGGCGGCTGG
>JABAOH010023559.1_pt1 | contig 15223 bp, 15 predicted proteins | sample 7062181 | NCBI WGS metagenome assembly JABAOH01 (sample SAMN14538630, study PRJNA623070) | marine sediment metagenome | biome: marine biome [ENVO:00000428]; feature: marine pelagic biome [ENVO:01000023]; material: deep marine sediment [ENVO:00002113]; isolation source: pool of 5 deep marine...
ATTTAGGGCAATTCATTCTGGCCTGCTTTCTCGATATTGCCAGGGGTGAAGATTCCAAGATGGATTAGCCACCCCGCTTCGGACGGCTATTCTACCGATTTGCGTAAGAATTCTTGACCAAGGAAGAAATGAACGTATCCGCCTGTTTCAGTTAGAAGGCGATAAAATTGGAGCGATTTTGGTAGGACTATCGTTGAAACTAAGCTACAAATGGGCAGCAAAGCTGTTCACCTGTCAGCTTGAATGATTTCATATGCAGTGTGTTCTCATGTTGTGCTACAAAAATACCTGCATGCCGTCTTCTGCCGTCTCAAGCTCGAGCCGATCTAGCTTAGATAGCACATCTTCGCTCATATGAGTAATGATAATGCGCTTGCAAGCGAACTCGGTCAGATGAGACATCAGGCTTTGATAGTCGAGGTGGAATTTCATGATTTTATCGAAGAAGTAGGCCTCGCATATGAACAGGTCTGCCGCCCGCGATGCCTCGAGTAGACTCTCCGTCCATGCAGTATCCCCGGAGTATACGATGATTCGCCCCGCAAGCTCCAGGCGGAGGGCGTATGACGGTGCACCGCTGAAATGAACAACAGGAAAACCCGTGACGCAAAGGTCACCAATCTTCCGCCTTTCTCGTGCGGCCAGCTCGACAAACTCGATGTCGAACTTCTGCTTTACCTTCGAGGATCCCGGAAATAGGACTTCCATTGCGGACAATAAGCGCTCTTCTAGTCCCGGTGGGCCAACGATCTGCAGAGGATCCGTTCTCTTCGATACGAGCTGAGCATGTAGGATGAAGAGTGGAATGCCTCCGAAGTGATCCCCATGGAGATGGGTGATCAGAATCTTGCTCACCTCGAGGGGATGAATTCCGGCTCGTTTAAGGGCAGTCAGTGATGAGCTTCCACAATCAATAAGGAACCGATCGTTCGAAAACCGAACCGAGATACAGGTCTGAAAGCGGCCTCCGCTACCGAAGGCATCGCCGCTTCCGACAAAATAGACCTCGACTTCTGACTCTCTCATTTGCGTTTCTTTCTCTTCGCGTCGTGCTGCTTATCTATGGATTGGATGGGAAAAGATCCCTACAACCCGATGAACATGGAAAGCAATGGCTCGTGTAGAGACAGTGGCTAGGCTAGAAAAGTCCCTTAGTGTGAGATTAATTGTTGGCTTCTTCGGGAACATCGCTAGATTCTCTGCTTCGCCATTAAAGGACAAAAATCAGTATCAGTCAAGAAAATTTAAGATTCTGTCTTTGAATACAAGATGAAGTATTGCATGGGGAGAGGAGCGAAAAGTATTGATTGGCGAAAGAAATAGATAATCTCGGCCTTCGCCATTACGCCTTACCTTTCGCTCGCCTTTCTTGTAAATCTACTATTGCTTGGTAAATTACGGACACGTTTTCCGTAGATTCGCCCCGTTCCAACCTCTCTTTATCATGCGCCACACTTCTCATAATCTCCAGATCCCTTGCAGAAGTCTTCTCCAGTTTTTCAGGGGTAATATGACTCCTGTAAACCATCTGGTCAAAAGTCAAAAGGTCCGCCCTGTTCTTTTTGTAGTATTCGACCAGCTTCCTATTGCTCTCGAATTCCTTGATGATGTTTGAAATTTGCCCTAACGAAACAGGAATGATCTCCTGAATTTTCCTGTAGGGCATACCTGAATCGGCTAGGGCCTTGACCACGGCTTTTTTCTCATCTGAGATTGTCTTTTTACCCAACTCGCTTACCTCCTGAATCTTAGTCTGCTCAAAAGAAGTAAGATTAGCCTAGATATAAGGTTAATTATCCCTCTATCGTTTTTTTTAAATCTGTGTCGGAGTCTTTAGCTGGAATCTCCTCATATTGGGCTTCAATGATTTCAGAATCCCTTATGAGAGGCAGTTGCAAATATTCCTTAAACTTCGCCTTCTCTCGTTCCGCCTTTTTCCTAGACTTGCGTACTAGCTTGGTAAGATGGGCCTCTAGCTGATTCGCAATCAACTGATCGATTAACTTCTCAACTTTTTTTGTCCTTGCCATGTTAAACTCCTTTCATCCCTAGAAAAGCTCTTTTGTCGGGGGGAGTTACTAAAGCAGATATATGCTGACAATGCAGGGGGTATATCCCCCCAAAGGGGGTACACTGTAACCATATTGTAACCACCAAAGCCGAAAGTAACCCAACAAAAACCAACGTATCCCAACATGAGGCTGCTAAGTGCTTGATTTCTAAGTGGTTGAAATTGGTGGGAAACCGCCTGATTCCCTTATGGGGACTGAAAATCCCCGTGTCGGTGGTTCGATTCCGCCTCCCGGCACCATTCTATGGGAAACCGTTTCCGGTTGCCTGTTCAATTTTTTCGAAACCTCACCGGAACCATTTGGGCACTATTCAAATCCAATTCCATAGCCTACCAGCTCCACCTCAAACGAGCACCCTTGTCATTGACAGCATCACTGCATATCCGGCCATGCCCAAAAATATGTCAAAAAAAGACTTGACCCCATCGCCTTTCACACGCACGTCGATGAGCTTGCTTATGTTTATAAAGGCCGGGGTGAAATGTATATAAACGGCAAATGGGTTCCGGTTAAGGCTGGCGATTTCCATACCTGCCCGCAAGGTGTCGCCCATGCTACCCGCACTGTGGGGGGATAGGTCACCTAAAATTTTTTTCTTGACAAAACAAAAAATTTGCATTATATAAAACTCATATCCAAATGTTGGTAATTTTTTTCCACATGTTTGCATTCCTCTCTAAAATATAAGAACATTGGGATTCGTCAATGGAAAGCTTATCTTCCCTCGAAAAGGCTTGTAAAATCCTTTCTCTCTTTTCTGTATTTCGACCCTCGATCGATGTCAATGAGATATCCAGAGAGCTCGGCATTCCTAAAAGTACAATTTATCGTCTTATTAAGATAATGATCAAATATGAATTGATGGAGCAGGCCAATGAGATCCGTGGTTATCGTTTAGGTATTCGCATTTTTCAAATGGGGAATATCGTAAAGTATCAGAGGCGAGTTGGAGAAATCGCTTATCCTTTCTTGGTTGAACTTAGAAACATTACAAAAGAGACCGTGATACTGGTTGTCATCGAAGGTCATCAATCTGTTGTCTTGCGTGAGGTGGAGGGGATACATCTGATTCGCTTGACTCATGATGAAGGCCGAACAATGCCTCTCCATGCGGGTGCCTCTTCGAAGATCCTATTGGCCTATTTATCTGCTGAGGAACAAGATGAAATCATTCAAGAAGGGCTGCCCCGTTTTACTGAAAATACGATTACGGATGCGATTGAGTTAAAAAAGGAATTAGCTAAGATTCGGAAGAATGGTTATGCCTATAGCGATCAAGAACTTGACGAAGGGGCAAGGGCGATTTCGGCACCTATCATGAATTTTTCTGGGAAAGTGATCGCAGGCATCAGTCTCGTTGGGCCGGTCCAGCGTTTTCATGAGGCGAACATAGAAAAATTCATTCTCTTGGTCAAAGAGTATGGTGTGAAGATTTCTAAAATGCTAGGTTTTGGATCAGGCTGGAATAAGAATTATGGTGAACTTTCATAAGGAATTTAAAATTATTCCGTCCGTGAGGGCAGAGCCTTATTTATAAAATGGGGGCTTTATGTCGAATCGAATTACTTCAGCAAGAGGGACCCAACTCCGCTGCAAAGGCTGGAGGCAGGAATCGATGCTCAGGTTACTGGAAAATAATCTAGAAAATGGTGAAAAACCCGAAGAATTGATCGTCTATGCCGCCAGAGGGAAGGCCGCTCGGGACTGGGATTGCTACCATGCGATCGTAAGAACTTTAAAAGTGCTTGAGGAGGATGAAACCTTAGTGATCCAATCAGGGAAACCGGTGGCCGTTTTTAGAACTCATGTGGATGCTCCCATGGTAATCATGGCCAATGGAAATCTTGTTGGGAGATGGGCAACTCCTGAAAAATTTTATGACCTGGAGAATAAAGGATTGACCATGTGGGGAGGGTATACCGCAGGAGATTGGATGTATATCGGATCACAAGGCATCGTTCAGGGGACTTACGAGACCTTTGCATGTGCGGCAAGAGAGGAATACGGAGAGACATTAAAAGGACGGTTCGTTCTCACAGGAGGCCTCGGAGGAATGGGAGGGGCTCAACCCCTTGCGGGGATTTTAAATGGAGGAGTTGTCCTTGGGGTGGATGTAGATCCGGATCGCATAAAGCGTAGGATCGAAACCGACTACTGTCAGGTCTTCTCAACAGACCTGAATGATTCATTGAAGATGTGTTTACGAGCAAAGGAACGAGAGGAGGCCCTGTCCGTCGGACTTGTGGGGAATGCAGCCACTGTCTTTACAGAGGTTTTAAAACGGGGGATCATCCCTGATATCGTAACCGACCAAACCTCGGCACATGATCCCCTTTACGGATATATCCCAGAAGGGATGACCGTCCAAGAAGCGGAGGTACTTCAAAAAGAGGACCCTGAGAGGCTCATCGATTTAGCCCGGCAATCCATGGCGGTTCAGGTCAGGGCAATGCTGGGATTTCTCGATCGAGGATCGATCGTCTTCGAGTATGGAAACAACATTCGAGCGCAAGCCAAATTGGCTGGCGTCGAGGATGCGTTCAGAATACCCATCTTTACAGAACGTTTCCTCAGACCGATGTTCTGCAAAGGGATTGGACCTTTTCGGTGGATTTCTATTTCAGGAGAGGAATCAGATATCTACAGAATTGATTCGACCATTCTCAAGGAATTTTCAGACAATGAGATAGTTACCAATTGGATCAAATTGGCAAAAGACCATGTAAAGTTCCAGGGGTTGCCCGCCCGCATTGGATGGCTCTCCCATGGAGAACGAACCAAACTGGGCTTGATTGTCAACAACATGATTCGAAAGGGGGAGATTACCGGGCCCATCGCCTTCACACGGGATCATCTGGATTGCGGAGGTGTCAGTCAGCCTTATCGAGAGACGGAAAATATGATGGATGGTTCAGATGCCATTTCAGATTGGCCACTCCTTAATGCGCTCTTAAACTGTGCAGCGATGGCTGATCTTGTGGCCATCCATGCCGGTGGAGGAGGCTACGCAGGGTACTATCAGAGTGCGGGTCTTATTGTGGTCGCTGATGGAACAACGGCAGCGGATCGAAGGATAGAACGGGCGTTGACTGCCGATACAGGGTTGGGGATCGTACGCTATGCAGACGCTGGCTATCCCATAGCGATTGAGACTGTGAGGACCAAACATATCAAAGCTCCTATGATTTGAGAAATTGAGAAGAGGGGCCTTATCAATTCGGCTCAAAGAAGGAGGTTAGCAACCTTGAGTGAGATATCTTCAGAAATGTCTGCATGGAAAGAGATCAATTGGAGGGAACTGACAGAGTTAAATATAGGAAGGTTGAGAGTTCTGATGGAGAAGAAGGGTGTCGATGCCCTTCTTGCTCATCGGATTGATAATTTCCAATACATCACTGGTTACATGAACCCGACTCACTATAATCTCATGTTTTATACGCTCAGACAGGGAGCGATTTTGTTGGCAGAAGAGGAAGAGCCGATTATGTTGACTGGAGCGGCAGACGTTTTCGATGCGACAAATTTCTGGTGGATTAAAGACGTGAGGCCCATGCCCTGGGGATTGGATACTTGGCCCGAGATCATAAAGGAAGTCTTTGTGGACTATGGTTTCAAAAAAGGAAAGGTCGCTGTGGATCCAGATACAACTTTCATTGTCATGGACGGATTAAGACAGGAGTTGGGTCCTGATTACACCTTGGTCAGTGCGGATCCGATCCTCGATGAAGCAAAAGGCGTCAAGAATAAAGAAGAAATCAAAGTGATCTGCAGGGCCGTAGCATTGGCTTCGGCAATGATTGTAGCAGCTAAGAATGCGATTAGAGAAGGCGTGAGAGAAATCGATGTGTCGCTCGAAGCGGAACGTACCCTCTTTATGTTTGAACCCTTGGCCTATCCATCCTTCAAAACGACGGTGAGTTCCGGAGAGAGGGCCGCCTATCTTGACAGAATCCCTTCCACTAAAGTCATCGGCCAGGGAGAGATTGTAATGATCGATGCTGGATGCCGGTACATGGGCTACTACTCCGAGTTTTCGAGACATGTCATGGTGGGTAAGCCCACTAAAGAACAGAAAAAGCTTTACCAAACAGCCTTAGAAGCCGAACGACAGGCGATCAGGGCGATTAGACCTGGGGTGAAGGCATCTGAAGTCGATAGAATTGCGAGAGAGGTAATTGAAAAAGCGGGTTACGGAGGATATCAACATGCCCATTACACCGGGCATGGTCATGGCTTGGGGATCCATGACGCGCCCATCGTGGGAGATCCAAGGCAAAAGAAGGAATATATCTTCGAACCCGGGATGGTGGTGGCCATTGAACCGGGTATCTTCAAACCAGGTGTCGGAGGTGTGAGAGAAGAGGATGTTGTATTAGTCACGGATGCGGGGCATGAAATTCTATCAAAGGTTGCCTATGAGGATAAACTCCTGGATTAGGAGGAGACAGAAGTGGCAGGAGGACTCCGTTAGAATACATAAGTGGGGGAGGAAAAAGGATATGGAGGGACATTTTACGGAATACGGGGAATTTCGCGAAACCGGGGGAAGGGTTATGTGATATGAGGACGTCGAAAGAGTTTGTTTTTTGGGATGATTTTATTAAGTTCTGCCAAAGGTTGATCCAGACGCCTAGTCTGTCGGGGGAAGAAGGGGAAGTCGCTCAACTCATAATAGAAGAAATGAAAAGGCTAGGGTACGATGATGTGTGGACAGACCAAGTGGGAAATGTCATAGGTCTGCTGAAAGGGGATAGAGACAAGCCCTCAATCTGTTTTACCGGTCATATGGACACGGTTCCTTTAAGTGTTGAGAGCGAATGGGAGTATCCTCCTTACTCTGGGACCATTGCGGAGGGGTATCTTCATGGGAGAGGAACATCTGATATGAAGGGACCCCTTGCTACCCAGGTCTATATTCCAGCACTCCTCAGAGGATCTAACGTGAAGCATGGTGATATATACGTCATTGAAGTCATCCAGGAGGAACAGGGCGGTCTGGGTTCCAAATATCTGGATGAGAGCGTTAAAAAAAGGATAGACTATGCCATTAATGGGGAACCCACCTCTAGCATGATTAACACAGGGCAGAGGGGACGCGCACAGCTTGTGGCCACTTTCAAGGGGAAATCTGCCCACTCTTCCACACCTTGGCTGGGTAAAAATCCTTTCTATGATATGGCAAGGTTTCTGTTGAAACTGGACAGTTTGGAGATGGTGAGTTATGACACACAAAAATCGACGGTGGTCCCTACGCTATGTAAGACAGATACAGAAAACTCCAACATAATACCTGGGGAATGCAAGTTGATTTTAGTTTGGAGTGATGTACCCAGTGAATCAGAAACTAAAATTATAGACAAGATAAGGAGCATCCTTCCTGAAAACGGTGACGTGGACATAGAGAAATATGACCTGAAGACCTATACAGGTCTTACTCTTCCTATCAAACGTAGGAAACTGCCATTTTTCATAAATAATAACCATCCCCTTGTTAAGGTAACAGTAGAGGCCGTAAGATCGATTCTAAATAAGGAGGTGGAGATTCGTTGGTGGGATGGTGCTACCGATTGTGGTTTTTTTATGGAAGCAGGAATACCAATTATTGGATTTTCCCCGGCAGAGATGGAGTATGCGCATACGAATAAGGAAAGGATAAGTTTAGAACTGATGAGAGAAGCTATGAAATGCTATCCTGCCATCATCGCTTCTATCTCAAAACTCGAAAGGAGAAGACATTTGTCTGATATAGGAGAAGATGAGTGAAAAAGGCTGCTCAGTTTGTAAGAGACTTGAAATTTAGCGATCTGGATGAGGCGACTATTCAAAGAGCTAAGGACTGTCTTTTGGACTTCATCGGAGCAGTCCTCGGTGGAGCAGATACTAAAGCGGGTGAGATCGCTCTGAAGTTTGCCAAGAACTCACTAGGGATTGGTCAATCAACCATCTGGCGTACGGGCGAGAGAACCTCCTTCCAGAATGCCGCCTTTGTTCATGGGACGATGGGTTCGGCGTTAAATATCGATGATGGACACAGGATGGCAGTGGGTCATCCTGGGGGAGTGGTTATTCCTGCTGCCTGCGCCATTGCTGAAAACAAAAAGAGTTCTGGGAAGGAGTTGATCGAGGCGATCGTTTGCGGCTATGAAGTTGCGATTCGTTCTGGAGATCTTCACAGGTCTGAGACCTTCCCATTCGCCGTATCTCCCGGTTCTGGACGGTGGGGAAGTATGGGTGCTGCTGCAGCTGTGGCTAAGCTGATGGGCTTAGATTCGGGGAAGATCGAGCAGGCGATGGCCATTGGTGAAACCTTTGCTCCCGTTTCCCCTGTCATCGATGACCTCAAGAGAGGATTCATGCCGATGACACAGTACTGCAGCGGATGGGGGGCTCTGGTAGGGGTTAGTGCGGCGCTTTTGGCTCAAGAGGGATTTACGGGGATTTCCTCAACGATTGATTTCTCCCTGAGCGCACTTCCAGATTTTGGAGAGTCGTTTGAGATCAAAAATGTCTATTTCAAACCTTATCCATCCTGTCGATGGACCCACCCATCCATCGAAGGCACAATGGCGCTGATGGCAGAACACAGAGAGCTGAATAAAGATATCATTAAGAAGATTTCGATAAATATCTTCTCCAATGGAGCCCATTTGCGAGAGAAACGGCCCCAGACGATGGAGTCCGTCCAATATAGCCTTCCCTTCCTAATTGGGGCAGTGATCGTAGATGGGGTCATTACGCCCGATCAGATCAAAAAAGAGCGACTATCCGATCCAAATATCCTAAAGGTGGCTGATAAAGTAGAAGTCATCCATCGCCGGGAGTTGGATGAATATTTCCCCAAAGACATTCCTTCTGAGATTGAGATTGAGACGGTTTCAGGGGAATTGTATAAAAATAGAGTGATCAAGCCCAAGGGAGATCCAAAGAATCCCATGAGTCGGGAGGAATTCGAGGGAAAATTTCGGAAGCTGGCATTAAGATGTATTAGTATGGAAGCCTCAGAGAAGCTAATCGAAAAGATAGAAAATTTAGATAAACTGGCCCATGTCAATGAGTTCATGGATAGCCCTCTCCATCCTCCTCTTTCCTGAGGGCGGGGGAAAAGAGGGGGGTGAAGCTAGTTGGAGGGTTTGGGGAAGAGATTTTTTTCAATTTTTCCCCATAACAAATAGAAAGGAGGAATTGGCCGATGAAACGGATTATTGTTGTTGGATTCTTATTTTTAGGGGTTCTTTTTTTCAGCTTTCCGACCTTTGGCCAGGAAATCCCAATCGGGTTTTTTGCTCCTTTAACGGGGTTTGCTGCCTCCGATGGGAGGGCTGCAAAAAATGGGGTTGAACTGGGTTTGAAAGAGGTCAATGATGCGGGAGGAATCAAGGGTCGCAAGGTGAAGCTTGTAGTTTATGATGACCGCCATGATTCAAAAGAGGCTGTGGCTATTGCCAATAAGTTGGCCGAAAAGGATCAGGTGGTGGCTGTCGTCAGCGGATCGTACAGTATGCCAACGAGGGTGACAGCCCCGATCTTTCAGAAGGCCAAGATCCCAATGGTTGCAGGGTATGCGGTTCATCCCGATATTACACGGGCAGGGAACTATATCTTCAGAAACGGGTGTCTCGGGGAAGTGGAAGGAGCCGTCGCTGCAGACGTGGCCATTAAAATGTTGAAGGGCAAGCGAAATGCTGTCCTGACCATGGACAATGATTTCGGAAGGGAATTGTCTAGAGCTTTCGTCGCACGCGCGGAAGAGTTAGGGACGCAGATCGTCTCCCATCAAATCTATAAATTGGGCGAAAAGGATTTTACACCCTTTCTGACCAAGGCGAAGGAATCCAATCCTGATGTCATTTTTACATCTGGGTACTATAATGAGGCTGCCCTGATTTGTCGGCAGGCCAAGGCCCTTGGGATAAAGGCCCAGATCCTCGGAGAGGAGGGCTTCGACTCTCCAAAGTTCCTCGATATCGGCGGGGATGCGGCAGAAGGAGTTGTATTCGTGGGTCTCCTCAACCGGGATGATCCAAGGCCAGTGGTTCAGAATTTCTTAAAGAATTACAAGAAAATGTATGGCATGGAGACAGAAATGTGTGCAACCACCAGCTACGATGCCTTTATGATCGTCGCCAAAGCGATTGAGAAGGGAGGGCCAAAACCCGATGCCATTCGGCAGGCTATAGCCACTATGAAGGATATTCCTGGTCTCCTTGGGAAGGTGAAAGAATTCAATGAGCTAGGAGAATCGAAAAAGCCTGTTCAGGTAATAATCGTGAAAGGCGGTAAATTCCGTTTCTATGCCGAGGTCACGGATCCGGGGGTCATTACACCTCCATCCAAGTGAGATCGCGTTGAAAGCTTTGAGTGGTGTGTTAAGAATAGTCACCATTTTTTTACCTGCTTATGACCGCCCCTTACCCTCTTCTCCACTCAATTAATTGAGTGGAGAAGAGGGTAAGATGGAAAGGTTATTCTATGATTCTTCAACAGATTGCGAATGGGTTGACGATGGGGAGTATATATAGCCTTATTGCCCTCGGCTTAACCATGGTTTACGGCGTCCTCAGGATCCTCCATATCGCCCATGCAGCGATTTATACATTAGGCGCTTACCTGGGCCTCTTATGCTTTCGTTTCATTCCCAATTTCTGGGTGGCAATGGCGATGGCAATGATCCTCTGCTCTGCCGCTGGATGGATGGTCGAACGATATCTTTATCAACCCTTATTGAGATTATCGAGGATTGTCCCATTGATTGCCAGTATCGGCCTTTTCATAGCCTTGGAAGAAGTCTATCGGATCATTGCGGGCCCCTATGTTATCCCATTTCCAGCGGATCCCGGGTTTAAGGGGTTTCAAATCGGAAACATTCAGATCACCAATCAACAATTTTTGGTCTTTATTGTCACCTTCATCCTTCTTAGCTTTCTCTGGTTTATCATGAACCGGACCAGAACGGGGTTGGCGATGAAGGCGACCTTTCAGGATATGGAGATGTCCTCCGTGATGGGAGTGAATGTTCCGCGGACGGTGGCCCTAAATTTTTTGATTGGGTCTTCGTTGGCAGGGGCTGCCGGAGTACTGGTCGGGGTTTATTATAATTCTGTCTATCCCACGATGGGGTCCATTCCCGCTTACAAGGCCTTGGCGATCATTGTGCTCGGAGGTCTGGGGAGCATCCCCGGGACCATTTTAGGAGCTTTCTTTATTGGTCTTTCTGAGACCATGCTCATTGGTATTGTAGGAGTTCCCTTTCCGAGGGATGGATTGGCCTTTATTATCATGATCCTAGTATTGATGTTCCGGCCTTTTGGAATTTTAGGGAAAGGATAATTTCGGATGATCAGCGCTTATTCCATCACTGTATCGAGCATGATCGGCATCTTCATGATCTTGGCGATGAGTTTGAATATCATCACCGGTTATGCGGGACAGATTTCACTCGGTCATGCAGCCTTCTTTGGAATCGGGGCTTACTCCTCCGCTCTCCTCTCCGTCAAGGCAGGACTTCCATTTTGGCTCTCCCTTCCTCTGGCTGTTGCCATCACGGCCTGTGTCGGAGCCTTGCTGGGAATCCCCTGTCTGAGGGTCAGGGACGATTTTCTAGCCATCACTACGATGGGGATCAATTTTGTCGTGGAGGCAGTCTTCCTATACATCCCCTTCTTCGGAGGAGCCATGGGGGTTGGCAATATTCCGTTCCCAAAGATCTTCTCTTATGAATTTTCGAAGTTCCATTATCTCTTGATGGTCATCTTCTTCGTTATGATCTGCATTACGATTGACCGATGGTTAATCCGTTCCTGGGCCGGTATGGCATTGGAGGCCATTCGAGAGGATGAGACGGCCGCCTCCGCCTCTGGGGTGGATGTGACGAAGTTTAAGGCCTATGCCTTCACCATAGGAAGCGGGCTGGCGGGTTTGGGGGGAAGTCTTTATGCCCATTTCATGTCCTTCATCAGCCCTTATGACTTTGGATTTCCCCAATCGATCGTCATCCTTTCCATGGTCGTCTTCGGGGGGATCGGGGTTCTACGGGGTCCAATCATTGGAGCCATTCTCCTTGGAGCGGCCCCTGAAATCTTCCGACCCATCATGGAGTATCGGACCCTGATCTATGGGAGCCTTCTCATCATCATGATGCGATTTCAGCCGAACGGTTTATTGGGTGAAGGCAGTTTCATCATTCGGCTCTTTTCAGGTATGGTTCATCGTGGATCTCCTTGAGATTCGAGCCTTGACCAAAGATTTCGATGGTCTCAAGGCCTTAGATCAATTTGACCTACAGGTGAGGGATGGTGAGATCCTTGGCATCATTGGGCCCAATGGAGCAGGCAAAACGACTTTGTTTAACCTGATCAGCGGCATCTATAAGCCGACTCATGGGGTAATCTTTTTTCGGCAGAGGACCATCCATCCGTTGAAACCTCACGAGATTGCAATGCTCGGAATTGCGAGGACCTTCCAGATCGTTCGTCCCTTTAATCATTTGACTCTATTGAAAAATGTGTTGGTCTCCTGCGGTCATCTTTATTACGGGACCCTTTCAAAAGTCTCAAAGAGACACTCTGACCCTGAGAGCCTGGAAAAAGCACATAAGATCCTTCGACGGGTAGGTCTCGAGGGATGGGAACATACAGTCGCTAAAAATTTGCCTCTAGGGTTGAAGAAACAATTGGAGATTGCGAGGGCTCTTGCATTGAACCCCACCCTCATTCTCCTCGATGAACCTATGGCCGGGCTCCACTATGAAGAGATTGAGCGATTGATGCAACTCATTCTAAAATTGAGGGAGGAAGGAATTACTCCTGTCCTGATTGAACATAATATGCAGGTAATAACGGGGCTTTGTGAACGGATTGTCGTCCTCGATCACGGTGTAAAAATCGCAGAAGGGCTCCCTCAAGAGATTCAGTTTAATCCGCGTGTGATTGAGGCCTATTTAGGGACGGAGGAGGACGTTGCTTAAGGTTGAAAGACTTGAAGTCTATTATGGTGAGTTTTGTGCTGTTTCAAATGTCTCCTTTGAGATAGGGAAGGAGGAGCTGGTAACGATCATCGGAGCCAATGGCGCTGGAAAGACGACCATCCTTAAGGCGCTGATGGGACTCGAAGCATGCCGTAAAGGGAGCATCCATTTCCAAGAGAGAGAAGTGACCCATACCCCTCCTTACCTTAGGGCACGGATGGGGATCACGATGGTGCCAGAGGGAAGGCGTATTTTTCCAGGTCTCACCTTAGAAGAAAACCTGAGAATGGGAGGGTTCACTCAGAACAAGGAAGATGTTGAAGCAGAGTTGCCCCGAGTCTTGGAGATCTTCCCCATCCTGAAGGAGCGATCGAAACAAGTGGGAAAGACCCTGAGCGGTGGAGAACAGCAGATGTTAGCGATTGCAAGGGCCCTGATGTCAAAACCGCGATTGATTCTCATGGATGAGATTTCCATGGGGTTGATGCCTACAGTCGTGAATGAGGTCTTCCGGATCATTCAGACCCTCCATCGCCAAGGAGTGACCATCCTATTAGTGGAACAGAACGCTAGAAAGGCTCTGAAAGTGGCTGACCGGGGATATGTCCTCGAGAGGGGCCGCATCGTTTTAAGTGATAAGGCAGAAAGGCTTGCATCGAACCAGGCGGTCAAGAAGGCTTATCTAGGAGGAGCCTGATAAAGAATCCGAAATACACATTTCAAAATCTAAGAATATCAGTATCTCTGAGCCACAATTGGGGCAGTGATCATAGAGGGAATTATCACGCCCGATCAGATCAAAAAGGAGAGACTATCCGAGTCGAATATCCTAAAGGTGGCTGATAAAATAGAAGTCATCCATAGTCTAGAGTTGGATGAATATTTCCCCAAAGACATCCCTTGAATATTTGGGGACATTCTATATTCCCCCATGTCAAGGAAGAAATGAACATTTAAGAGACATTAATAATTACAATATGATAGATAACACCCTTTGTTTTGACCACACGTATCCATGAAGAATCCTCTCACCGACACTCGCTGGTTTGTTCGGCGAGTCTCTCACCTAATGCGAATCCCGTATCTCATCGTTACCCTTTATCCGGTATGCCACACAAAGGCAGCCCCCTATCATGCCTTATCCAGGTTACGAGATTCAGTGAGAGGCCCTGTATATTGTCCCCCACGAGGTCCCCAAAGGGCCTCAACGTTGTTGTGCGGGCTCTCTCGTCGAAACAAAAACCTTTATTCTATCCTGAGATAATCAGAATTAAATGGCTCCTTCTTCTTCATTAAGGTCTACGCAATGAGCAGCAGTTTGGCTTAAAACTTCACCCTCATCCTGGTCTTAATCATCTTCTCCCTCTACCTGCCACGAAGTCTATTCGTAAACCAAATGATAAATTCACGCTCTCTGCTCGAGGCACTCATTACTGCCTGATACAGGGCATAACGAAGATCGGCCTTCCCATTTTTGGAGATGACCGGCACGACACCATCTGATCTCTTCCCACTTCGGTCAGCAACCAGATCCAAGCCCGCCATCTTAAGGACCTGTGTCCCCCTGTCGAAACGAAAAGGATCGCCAAGAGCACCGAGGACCTTGGAGGAGACATCAGGCCCAAAGCCAGCGATCGTCAGAAGGTATTCATATTCGGGAAACCCACGACAGATCCCCGTGATCTTCGCCTCGGTAGCTCTCAGGGCCTCTCTGATCTGTTTCAACCCTTCCACCGTCAGCTTTGCCTTAAATCTCACCGCTTCGCCCACCTCGCACCCAGTAGAAGCAGAGGTCCCCTGCCGAATCGCCCTTAGGCGCTCCTGCTACCGTATAGTCCTTCTGCCAGGGGCCACCAGGCGAACAAACTCATCATATGCTAAACCGGCTATAACTGAGGGGTTCAAACACCACCTGACGATGGCCAGGCTCTCAGATTCAGATCGGCCGAAGTATCGATCAAACTCAGGAAAATACTGGGCCACAAGGTGGTTTCGGATACGGACCCTAAGACCATGTTCCTGCCTCTTTAATCGCCTCTTGGGCGAGATGGCCCTGAAAACCAACCCGTCCCAGGCCGCATCCCACTTCGAGAAAAGCATAGCAGTTCTTCAAGAGATCAAAGCCGAAAACGAATTAGCTCTGACCTACGCAGGCTTTGGCCGGTACCACAAGCAGCAGGGCCAAATC
>JABAOH010009117.1_pt7 | contig 15221 bp, 16 predicted proteins | sample 7062181 | NCBI WGS metagenome assembly JABAOH01 (sample SAMN14538630, study PRJNA623070) | marine sediment metagenome | biome: marine biome [ENVO:00000428]; feature: marine pelagic biome [ENVO:01000023]; material: deep marine sediment [ENVO:00002113]; isolation source: pool of 5 deep marine...
AGAGTCCACGCTGTAAAGATGTTGTATATGCCGTACATTGCGATGAAGAGAAGAATCAGACCGAACACCAAGAGTATTGTTTGGAGCGCCCGCAAACCCAGTGAAAAGATGAACTTCTTCTTCTCTTGCCTAATCTTCTCCTTGCGTATTGTCTCCTTGCCCCTACCTGCCTCTTGCATGGAGATCTTGGGTTCGCTGGGGACGATCTTGTTTTTCCAGCAGAGGATGTCGAATAGCTTGATCTTCGTCTCTTTGTAGATCTGAGTAAGCTTGTCAGCCAGTGCTCTTCCGATAAGGGATTTTCCTGTTCCCGGGTCTCCAAGGAGAAGTAGGTAGGGTCCGGGACATAGTTGAGTCTTGGCTGACGGTTTAGCCTTGTTAGGTTCCTTCCAGTCATGATACCATTCATTCTTTTCCAGCCATTTCAGCTTGTGCGCCCACTCGTCGAGGCATAGGAAACATTCTTGTAAGGCACTATCTTGCCCAATAACCCAGGACATAAGATTATCATCGACTGGAAAGCGCTCTGTGCTCTCAAAATTCGCCCAATTCCACTTTACACTGACTTTTCTGCCTTGCACAGTTCTGTGGAGAGTTTCAACTTCCTTTCCAAACATACACATGCCCACAACTTAGTCGCGTAAACTTTCCACTTCTTACGGTGGGACGTCCATGTTGGACATAGGCTCCGAAAATTATAGTGATTATTTCAGTTCTCGCAATATAGCAGAAACAGATAGAGAGACTGAAGGAAGAAAATTTGGTCATGTTTAGAGATGGTCTAGAAACTCACACACGCCTCTACCCTGGCTATTATGCGAAACTATAAAACTCAAACACAACGGTGCTTATTCTATCTCGGATTGGAGAGACAGGTATATTTGAGCAGTTTGCTCTGCAGCCTTCTTCCAGGTGAAGTACTGTAGAACCCTTTTGCGTCCATTTTCGCCCCACTTCTTCGCTCGCTCCATGTTTCCAAGCACTTCAACCAGCCCCCAAGCAATGTCGGCTGGATCTCCACCATTGACGTGAACCCCATTCTGGTCAGGACCAGAGGATATAACCTGCTCACGGAACCCCACGACTCCTTGAGCTCCGACGACCACTGGTTTTTTCATGGCCATGGCCTCTAGACTTACGATGCCAAAGGGTTCGTAGATGGACGGAAAAACACAGGTATTGGCAGCGGCGTAATGCAAGATTCTTTCTTCTTCGGGCACGAATTCGAAACGGCAGATAACTTGGTCTTTTATTCCAAGCCTGCTCGACATTTCGAGGATGTCCATTTGCTCCTCTCCTTTGCCCAGAATCACGAGTTTTGTCTTGGGATATTCCTCTAGGATTAAGGGCATGGCTTGAATCAGGTTTCTCACACTTTTAACCCATGTTAGCCGTCCTAAGAAGAGGATCATGTGCTCGTCATCTTGGATACCGTACGTGTCCCGGATTTTATGGACATCATCTGGCTTGCACTGACTCGGATCGTATCGTTCAGGATCTACTCCGTTCCAGACGACGCTGATCTTTGATTCTGGCCAGCCATGGCGGGTAAGGTCCTCTTTCATCACGTAGCTGACCGTAATTATGCGATCTGCAGTTTGGGCGGTTGCGTATTCCAGGTGGGATACAACTTCTGAGCCGTGACCGCCGAGACGACCGCGTTCGGTGCTGTGGACGTGGAAAACTACGGGGATTTTCGTTTCGTTTTTTACTATGATTCCGGAGATGCTGCTGAGCCAGTCGTGAACGCACACTACGTCGAATTGGTAGTCTTCTTTTTTGATCAGGCTGTTGATGAGCTTTGACGCGCTGAGAATGTTGTAGATGAAGATGTCGTTGAAGAAGCGTATGTTTGTGCCCCATTTTCTCAGGTCGTCGATGACGAACATTGGGAATACGTTGCTTGCATCCGTGATTAAGGGGCGGTGGGCTTCGACGCCCTTTAAGATTTCGCTTGTTCTCAAGTCTCCGGGGTTGAGGGTGAAGACTGAGACGTCGTGGCCTAATTCGATGAACTCGCGGGTCATGTATTCTGCATAGGTGCCTAAGCCTCCCACAAGTTGTGGTGGAAACTCCCAAACGAAAAAGCCAATTCTCAATTGGTGGTCCTCTATCAAATCGGTGGCATACTAGTTCCGGAAAGAGGCTTATATGTTCTTTTCCGCCTTTTCTATGGAGTTTCTCAAACTCTGGGCAGCCAACTCCGGCGGTGTTACATTGATGAACATGCCTGTACTATTCTCAAACCCAGCTTGAATCGTTAGCTTGGGATACACCTCGAGGTGCCAATGGTAATATAGATGTTTTCCTTGGCTTGGAGAAATGTGGAAGCCGAAAGAATATGGTGGATCGTTCAGAATTCTTGCGAGGCTGCCCATGCAGTCGTTGAGTGCCTCGGCGAGATGTCTCTTTTCATTCGCTCGTAATTGTAGTAGCGTGTGCTGGTGCCTTTGAGGGAGAAGCCAGAACTCGAAGGGGTATACACTGGCCCATGGGGCAAAGGCGATGAAACTCGGGTTTTCGTAGATGAATCTGGGACTGTCACGTTCCGATTCAATGACTCTGCAGTAGGGGCATTCATCACTTCCTGGGAACTGGGTCCTGCATGTAGTCAACTCGTCGGAAATCAGTCTTGGAACTAGAGGTGTCGCTATTATCTGACTGTGAGCATGAGAAAGTGAGGCGCCAGCTTCCTTTCCATGATTTCTGAAAATGCAGACATACTCCCATTTGGAAAGGGCTTCCAATCGGTCTATATATGCCTGTACCACGAGTTGAGTCTGTTCGAGTCTTCCCAGACCCAAGTGTTCAGTGTGGTCGGGTGACTCCACGAGAACTTCATGGGCTCCTACACCTTCTCTCCTTTCATGGAATAGATCCTGAGCAAGAGGACCGGCTCTTCGGGGTGAAAGTGCTGGGTAGAGGTTTGGAAAGCACCGTACTAGCCAGTCTTGGGCTCTATCTCCATCAGCATCTTTTTCTTTTCTTATCCCTCTGTCTGAAGGAAGGTATAGAAGAACTGCGGGTGGCGTCATCTTTTCGTTTCCAGGACAGAAAGGACAGCTTCCTGTGTTGATCTCTTCATGAGGTCTAGCTGGGAAATCTGTTGGGCGCTTCGCTCTTTCAGCTGCTATGATGACCCAACGATCCAAGATGTAGTCTCTTCTGATCTCGTTTGACATGGTCTTCCTCCTCTCGAAGATAATATCGAGGCTTCTTACATGGTGGAGTCAGGGGATTTGAACCCCGGACACGTAGAGATATCTCCTGCAACTTCCCTTTTTTTATTTTACGTTTAGATACTTATATCTGCGCGCCCGCCAAATCTTATATCTTAGGGAATACTGACCTTTGAATGAGAAACGCTGGGGCAGAGGCATGAGGAGTATCTCTGGAGTAAAGAGATTCCGTAAGGTTCTGCGTGCGCATGCATGGGAACTAGTCTTAGCCACCAGTTCCATTGCAATTTTTTCCGCAATCATGCAGCTGAACCTACCTGTTTTCTTCATAGGAGTAGTCCTTGGCGGAATCGGTGCTATAGGATTTATACTGCAAGAGCGATGAGAAGCAAATTCATTCTGTTCTTCATTTCTTGTATATCGCAAGCAATCCGTTTTTTGCGCATGAACCTGAACATGAGGATCTTCATACAAGTCTAAAATAGACTCGTCGGTTGTTTTTTCCTTTGTTTTCCGTTTTAAGTAGCTCTATCTGCCCGACTTCTTTGAGGTTCTTTACGTGTGTTCCGCCGTCACATTGCTTATCTATACCTATTATTTCCACGATGCGAAGTTTCGGAACGTCCGGAAATGAAGCTTTAGCCATCTTGAAGATGTTCGGGATTCTTATTGCTTCTGCCTTTGCAATCTCATACCACTCGACTGGTATGTCCTTTCCAAGTAGCTCATTCGTCTTGTCTATGTATTTTCTAAGAATGTCTCGGCTATACTCTTCCAAGCTGAAATCGAAACGAATCTTGTCTTCTTCAAGCTGGTTGCCGGTTATCAGCGCTCCAGTCTCCTTGCAGAGGAGTGCAGCTAACGTGTGAGCCGCCGTATGGCTTCGCATGAGTTTGTATCTTCGTTCCCAGTTGAGAGTACAATGAACCTTGTCTCCTTCTTTCAACCCAACCCGGTCAACCTCATGTGATATTTCCCCAAAGACCTTGCCTACATAGACGACACTATAGCATTCGTCACCTTTCACAATCTTCCCTGTATCCCACGGTTGACCCCCTCCTTTGGGATAGAAGATCGTTCGGTCCAAGACTATGTATCGCCCGGCCTTCACCGAGATCACTCGAGCGTTACAGTCTCTCAAGTAACTATCCTTTAGGTACAACGCTTTTGCCATTTGAACAACCGTCTGACACCTAGGCTTCAGCACTTATAAATGCGCGAGCGCATCATTCAGCCCGCTTTGTTACCGAATAACTGGGAATTATTGTGTTTGTGTCCCGAACATCCCTAAGATTTCTAATTTTTTCAACGACGAATTTAGAGGTCGTCTCTTGGAAAGAGGAGAAAATTTCACGTCCATAAAGTTCAAACTCTAAAACAGCAAGCACGTCATACTGACCAGTAATGATATGAGCCTCTAAAACTTCATCATATTCTAGAAGTTTTTTCAGAAACTTCTTATCTTTCCCGGGCTCAACGTCGACGAAGACGAAGGCCCTGTGTCTGCCCCTCATCTCGCGAGCATTCATCTCAAAAAGGACCCCGTGTCTTCTGCATACTACCTTCTCGAAGGTTAATAAGAGTGCGAGTTTAGATAAGACTTTCCATTTGCGGATGTGCCAAACGCGTACTCTTGGAGAAGCACGAACCTCTCTTTCTGATGCTTAACAAGCGAAAACAAAATATGCCGCATATTGGTAGATGATTGAAACTGCCGCCCAACGAACTCACTAGGCCTTGCATCTATTCAGGTGAGTTAAATTGCCTCACATAAAGTTGGAGATCTACCTCCGAAAAGAAGGGGTTAACGCTAGGATTTTGATCTTTAACAACCACACAATAACGGTAGAGGATGCAGAGAAACGATTAGGAGTTGACAGGCAAAGAATAATCAAGAGTATGCTTTTTGTCGATGACAAAGATGTTCCAATGTTGGGAATCGTGACTGGCGACCGAAGGGTGAGTGAGAAAAAGCTTGCAAAGGTACTAAGCGCTCGAAAGGTCAAGATTGCTCATCCTAGGGCAGTAAGGAGTTTAACTGGCTATGAGGTTGGAGCCCTACCTCCAGTTGGCCACAACAGGAAAGTTAAGACATTTATCGACCCGAAGGTCATGACCTTTGACAAGGTTTATGGGGGCGGCGGAGCAATAAACGCCCTTTTAGAAATAGATCCACGCGATATAAAGAGGTTGACAGACGCAGAAGTGGTGGATATAAGCAAAAAAAATAGCCCCGGATATCCTTCAGAATAATCTCGGTTGCAGAAAGAAATATACTCAAGCTTTTTTGACGCCTAGATAAACTTGGCCTAACTCTGGGTGTTTTAGTAACTCCTGCGAGTTACCCTCATACATCACTCTTCCGCTGACAAGGAGGATGGCCGCATCCCCGTGTTCAAGGGCCCTTCTGGCGTTCTGCTCTGCTAGGACCAGCGTCATCCCATAGTCGTCTCTTAGTTTCACTATTTTGTCGAGCACCTCAAAAGCCATTTTTGGGGCAAGACTGCCCGTGGGCTCATCGAATAGCATGATCTGAGGCCTTCTCATCGTTGCCATTGCCATTGCTAACATCTGCCTCTCTCCACCGCTAAGCGTGCCCGCTCTCCTACCCATGTACTCCTTCAGCACTGGGAAATCGTCTAAGACCTCCTTGGCGCGTTCCTTAGCTTCCTGTGTACGTAAGATGTAACCAGCCATGAGCAGGTTTTCGCTAACCTTAAGGTTTGCAAAAACATTGTCCACTTGAGGTAGATAAGCCACTCCAAGTTTTGTCACTGTGTGAGATGGCAGTCCTAGTATGTTTCTCCCGTTGAACAGTATCTTACCAGAATACACTTGTGTTATTCCCATAACCGTTTTGAGTAGCGTGCTCTTTCCGCTTCCGTTTGGACCCACGATAACCGTAATGTCCTTTTCCTTCATCTTAGTGGTGACGTCGAAGAGCACATGAAGTCTGCCGTAGCCTGCATTGATATCTTGGATTTCTAACATGTTTCATCCGCCTAGATAACTGTCTACAACTATTGGGTCTTTGAGAACTTTTTCTGGCGTTCCCTTTGAAACGATTTTTCCCGCCGCCATAGCATAGACGTGATCAACATATGGGAGGACCAGCTCGAGTCTGTGCTCTATGATTAGAAAAGTAACTCCCAACTTGTTCTTCATGTCGGTGAGATGTGAGAAGACCTCTTGCGCCAGTTTTGGGTATATCCCCGCAGCCGGTTCGTCCATGAGTAACATTTTGGCGCCAGACATGATAGCTCTTCCAGCCTCAATTAGCTTCATCTGCCCTCCGCTTAGGTGGGTGGCTGGTCTGTCCCACATGTGATCGAGATTGAGAAGCTCTAGAAGCTCGAAGGCCATTTCTGTTGCTTTCTCCTCTTCGCTGATCCATGCCTTTCTGTACAGAGCTTTAATGAAGCTCTCGCCTGGGTTACTCCTGAACGCTGTGAGCATGTTCTCCAAGACTGTTAGCTTTTGAAAAGGCTGTGGAATCTGAAAGGTCCTTACAAGTCCTTCGTCGTACACTCTGTGGGGCGGCCACCTAGTAATCTCTTTGCCATCGAACCATACCCTGCCACTATCAGGTTTGTAGAATCCAGTGACGCAGTTTATCAAAGTGGTTTTACCACTCCCGTTGGGGCCTATCAACATTGTCATGAGACCTGTTTCAACGTTGATGTCGATGTCGTCCAGAGCAACTAATCCACCGAAAGTCTTTCTGACATCTTCGACGACTAGTATGGTATCCATTGAACTCCATCTAAAAAAAAGGAGAGGAGTAGATAAATCTACTCCCATATTACGGAGTCTGTGGCTTGTACGTACTTGCCTACGTATTTCCATTCGTATGTTGTGTCTACTAAGTCGATGATCCACAGGTCGTAGTCGCTGGCTGCTCTGTCTCCATCCGCATTTAGAACAACCCAGCCGGAAGCACCGAATATTGATTCAGTCATTTCGGGTAGGACGGCTCTAACAGCACTAGCGTCGTACTTGTCTACAGTCAACAAAGAGTGGACCAGCGCCCAAACAATGTCGTATGTGGCGAACGTATAGGAGTCCGGCGATCTTCCCAAATCGCCTACGACATGATCTTCAACCTTTTGGAACTTGTCGGATCGGGTTGGAGAGAAGATCGGGTTTATGAATCCGATTTGGAAGGAGTAGGAAGATGTAGTCAGATCATCAATCATATCCTGGCTCTTACTTGTTCCATCGCTTCCATACCCGTTAATGTCCCAGCCGGTTGAACTGTACACGGCACATTCGGTGAAGAACTGTACAATTTCTTCAAAGGCTATGTATAGGAGACCCACCTTATCGCGTCCATAGGTTGCTATGGCGTCTGTAACCACAGTGTTCAAAGTTGCGGCAATCGTGTCGAACCCTGGTGCATCAGGGTCGTATCCGATAGATTCTATGACCTCGCCTCCAAGCGCTGGTTGTTCAAATCTTGCTTTTGTGGCGTCGTGAAGTCCTTTGCCCCAAGCGTCGTCTCGGTAGACTGCAATGACTTTTGTTACTTCATCATCAGCAATCAACCTAGCTATCGCAGGTCCTTGTATAAGATCGGTTGGGCAAAACCTAAACAGGTAGTCATCTGGTTTATTGAGACCGGGCCTGGTTGAGGACGGGCTTACCACCAGTATCTCGTTAGAATCGCAATAATCCTTGATGCTGGCAACGCAATCACTGGCTTGAGGGCCTATTATGAACTCTATTCCTCTAGCGAAAAGACTCTCTGTCTTTTCCAATGCAGTAACGGGGTCAGTACCGCTGTCCTCGTGTACGATTTTCAGAGTCCAGCCCGCGCCAGCATCTTCAAGAAAGTCGTTCACTTCTTGCTCAGCAAGAGATATAGCGGACTTGGCGTTCGCGCCAAAGGTCGCTAAGTCTCCAGTCGCGGGAAGCAACGCACCCATCTCTACCTCACCTGTTAATCCTACTGTAGGGGTGATAACACCTGTATACGCTTGCACCATCATGCCGATAAGTAGTCCAACGACGACCGCGACAACTGCTAACACAACGGCTATTGTCGTAGTGATTCCTTTGATTCCTCTCTTTTTCATGTTTTTCACCTTGAAACAAATCCTAGGTTCAACCATCCGGATTTATAAAAGTTTTCATGAAATCTTGGTGAAGCTCCGAAAATTGTTGCGTGCTACTGTCATTTTACATGAATGCTTAGAGGCAAGCGGGCGTCATGAAGAGAATAAAGCTTATTTTGTCTCTGCAATCTTTAGTATGAATGTGATTCCCCCCATCTATTTGGACGCAATTATATGGAGCAGCCTTTACGTGCTTTTGAGTCTAGGCCTTACTTTGACTTATCTGACCACCAAAGTTCCCAACTTCGCTCATGGAACTCTCGCAACTACTGGAGCATATATCACCCTGACTGTGAGTCAGGTGTGGAACGCCAACATTTACTATAATATCTATTTAGCCTTCATAATTGGCGGACTAGTTGCTTTAGCCCAGTATCTTCTCGTTTTAAGGCCTCTTATGCGAAGGGGAACATCAATTGTCGGGCTAATGATTGTCACACTCGCTATAGACATAATACTTTTTGCAATCCTGAACATCTACGCTGACTATCTGAAGATTCTTTTCAAGATTCCCTATGAACGGGATTTCTATCTCAGGCGTTATGACTTCAAGATTGCAGGCTTGGATGGTCTCTTAGTCGTCGCTCCAACGCTAGCGGCGGTTATAGTGACGGTACTACACTTGGCTCTAACTCGAACAAAGTTTGGGGTTGCAATGCGCGCGGCTGTTGAGGACCCATCTCTTGCCAGTGTAGTAGGTATAAATGTCAACTTTGTCTATGCGGTCTCTTGGTTCTCAGCTGGGGGGCTAGCAGGGCTTGCTGGGGCGCTTATCCCCCTACGGCTTCAATCCAGTCCGAATACAGGTTGGCTATTGATAGTAAGCATATTCGCCGCAAGCATAGTAGGCGGTCTTCTCAATATTTATGGCGCAGTTCTAGGTGGCTTTCTGATTGGATTAGCTGTAAAACTTGGACCTTTCTACCTAGCCCCTTTGGTAGGTACATGGATACACCGCTACGAGCAACTGATTCCGTTGATTGTAATGGCGGTTACCCTTTTGGTAGTTCCTAGGGGTCTACTAGGAGCTGATTGGCGAGGTATGATGAGGGCAATACAAAGGTTAACCGGACGCTTACGCGCGCGTATAAAAAGTAGCTCGTAGTGCCGAAGGTGAATATCTCTAGGCCTAAGTTTGCCTAGAACTTTTAGTCTGCTAATCTACACCTTTGGAATCTTCTCCGCCTGAAGAGGAAACTGCTCTTGCTTGCATCCGTGAGCTGACAATTTCCTCTAGCTTCTTACTGCCCAGTGTGGAGGTAGGTTTCTCAGGTATAATACCCGCTGGCCTGTACATCTGGATTAGTATTAACACTATTCCGAGCAACAAGAAGTCGAGCCATATGACATCGAAGGGGACGAAGGCTAGCTGTTCCTTGTAGAATGATATGAATCTCTTGAAAGCTACATAGGTAAAGGTTCCCAGAATAACCCCCCTGTTGTTGGCAGCACCTCCTACAATAACAATCAGCCAAGGCCAAAATGTCCAAGCCGCCCTGGTGTAACCGCTCGCAACCACGTTACCCGTGTTGAACGCATACAACGCCCCACCGATTGCTGCGATAGCCGAGGCTATTATGAGAGCCTTCGTCCTTATGCGGGTAACGTCTTTTCCAAGGGATTCTGCCACATCCTCGTTATCCCTAGTCGCCCTTAACATCCTACCCAATGGAGTCCTCACTGAAAACTCAACGTAGAGGAGCACTAGGAGAGCTATCCCAAGTATGAACAGTGCAGATGTTTCATATCTAAATCCTCCAGCCCACCTAAATGGATCAGGCACCTTTTCGCCAGATGGTGAATCGATCGTGTACGCCTGATAGTTTTCGCCAATAATTCTGATAGCCTCCCCCATCGCGATCAGGATCATTGCCAAGTAGTCCTCACGAAGTCTTATGGCAGGATAGGAAGATATGAAACCCAAAACCGCCCCAACAATTGCAGCAATAACCAAAGTAGCGAAAAATAATACCAAAGCAATTGCTGGGTCGCCCTTAAGAACATTGTTTATCTGTGGGATTATGTCGTATATGTTACCTCCCTTGTATTCTAAACCTATTCCTAAAAGTAAAGCTGCTATCCTGCCAGGAAAGAAGCCTACAGCGAATGCACCTCCGGCTACAGCCACCACTTTGCCGAAGTTAGAAATCCCAGCGTAGCCGAACTCCAAGTTAAGGCTTAGCGATATTATAAGATAGATCCCAAAGCTAATTAGGAGATCTATCCAAAACACCAAGCCGGGAATTGGTAAAGCCACCAATATTCACCTTTTGGCTTAATGATGATCCATCAAATCACCATTAAAGAACTGCTACCTTTAATATAAAAGCACCCTTCAGAAATTGACTATTTGATGGACTCGTTCCCCTTTCTCTCCTCATTCTGCTCGAAACTAATGCAGGCAACGAAAAACCGACATACAACCTTCGGAATCAGAGAATTCCGAATGTTACTTCAATACGTTGCGACCTTAGAATGTCACCACCTGCACCCCCCCTTGTCCAGAGGGGACTACTGGTGGACCGCGACGATGTGAACCCTGGATCTACTGGAGATACCTCCCGAAGTGGGACCATAGAAGTCTGATATCCTACTCCTGGCTTCCATTCTATACAATGTACTTCGCATGCGCGCACGCTTTGAAGGCTAAGGCTCTGCATTCTTTGTAGATATTGTCAGCTCCTTTCCGGTTTGAATCACTTCTCTCACCAGAATGTCAAAGTCTTCCCGGCGACTACGATGATTCACGTTTGCGGCACGCAGGACGTACTTGCCCTTGATAATCGTTCCGGATAACACGGCGAGACCTTGTTCCTGCAACTCAATGACAATTTGCTTGTTGAGCTTATCCAGTGCGGAATCATCCATGTCGGGAGCGACGTAACGGAAGCAGACAATATTCAGCATGACCGGAGCTAGAAGTTCTAATTCTGGTCGAGCATTGATCCGCTCTGCCAAGTAACGAGCTTGATCTATGTTCTGCTGAATCATCCGCCCGTACCTACGACTGCCATGCTCCTTGATGGACATCCAAGCCTTGAGCGCCCTGAACCTCCGTGAAAGCAGGAAGTCATAATCGCTGAACCAGGGCAAATCGCCCCCCGTCATGCCGCGCCCACCTTCTCCGTGCGCAAGGTAATCAGGAGTTAAAGAGAACGCTTTGCGATGATATTCTTCATTTTGCACCAGTATGCATCCGATTTCATATGGCATATACATCCACTTGTGCAGGTCCAAGGCCAGCGAGTCAGCCCGTTCCATCCCAGCTACCTTGTTTCGTGCACTGGGCGTCAAAGCAGCCCATGCGCCGAATGCCCCGTCAACATGGAACCACAAGTTTTCTTGGCGGCAGATATCAGCCAGCGCGTTAAGATCGTCTATGCCTCCTGTATTGATCGTCCCCGCCCCCCCAACGATACAGAACGGCATACGCCCATCTTCACGATCCCGTACGATGATGCCGTTCAATGCTTTGATGTCAATCTGGAAATCATCATTGACTGGCACAAGGCGGAGAGCCTCACCCCCTAGCCCAAGTAGTTCCACAGCCTTCTGTATTGAACTGTGGATTTCTTGGGAAGCATAGAGCGTCATCTTGTGGCGCAAGATATGGACGCCTTTCCGACGAAGATCAACGCCAGCTTTTGTGTTTCTGGCAACTGTCAATCCGATTAAATTTGCAGCTGAGCAGCCGCTGGTCAATACCCCGCTAGCTGAGGCAGGAAACCTGAGCATCTCTTTGATCCAATCGATCACCTGCTTTTCGACATGTACAGCACTGTGATGGTCACCTCCGCCCGTATTTGTGTTCATCGAGCCTGCCAGAAGTTCAGCGAAGGCCCCAAAAACAGTCCCCGTGCCCAACGCCCAGCCCCAGAAACGCGGATGGATGTTCCCAAGAGGATAAGGAAGCACATTCTCCCTAAATTCCTCATAGATTTCTCTCGGCGATTGAGGGTCACGTGGCAGAGGCCTGTTGAAATGCGACTTCACTTGGTCCGAGGCATGCTGCCAAACGGGGCGCTTTCTAACACTTTTCATGTAGTCTACCATATCGTCGAGCATCTTGTGACCAAGCTCTCGCATGGATTTCCAATCTTCAGGGTCGAGCGTTTCTTCGCAAAAACGGTCTTTTGTCTCTCGCCGCATACTTACCGGCCTCTCTATTCACTCTCCACTGGTAAATTGATTCGTTCTTATGACTTGTGGAAGAAAATATAGTCAATTTTCATTGGATAATCAGCCCTTCCACTTATCCTTCCAGAAAAAGAAGCAAAGAACCTCCTTGAAGCAGGAATTGACTACGTCACTGACATCGGTGGTGAGGAGCTTGTGAGAAAACCAGAGTAGGCCCTGTTAACATCCCCCGTGTGTCGGGGGGTTACTGGTGGGGTCGCGGGGATTTGAACCCCGGACCTCGCACGCCCCAGGCGCGAATCTTAGACCAAACTGGACCACGACCCCAACCTGTTATTGAGATTCTTCTATCTCTTTCTAAACCTTATGGAGCCCACATACACCCAGAATCTTTTCGAAGTTCTCCCGCCTTCGCCGTTTCTTATAATTCTTCAAAGAACCTATCAACTGTGCCTGATCGATTTCCCCAAGTTTTCTTCTTATTTTCTTCGCAACTTGGCTTCCTATGAAAAGGTACTGACAGATAGAAGTGACGTTAGAGACTCTTCGAATGACACTCGCAGTTTCAAAATCCACAATGTCTGGGCTGCCGCTTTCATCTACGATGATATGTTTAGGAGCCCTGCTCAATTGCCCATGATCTAAGCCTACTTCGTCCAGCGTCCAACACTGTTCCAAAACCATTCGCAACGCCTTACGAATCTTAGACCTCGTCCCCCTCCCTTCAAGTTCCTCAATCCATTGAGGCAACAGCTTCCCATTAACGAATTCCATGAGGAGAAAGTTTTCGGCGGCGCCAAGCAGGTCGGGCCCAACACCAACAGCGTTTGCCTCTTTCAACATTCGGGTCTCATGTTGCATCCCCGCGCGGGGAGCATCAACTCTACGAATCTTCAAAGCAGCCCTGCCTCTTTCAGTATGGGCAACAACGACTACACCCACGGAACCTTTACCTAAAACCAGCGTGTCAGAAACATTCTTATCGCCAATGAACTCGACAGCCACCACTCTGAGTTTCTCTAACTCTTTGAGACGCCTTTTCAACTCTCTGGAATCAGGTTTCGGATAGCACAGCACTCTGCTATATCTTTCTTCAGAAAGCCGTTCGAGCGGAATTATCTCATTTGATTGCAAGAGGCCGCCTCACACTAATGATAGGAATTTCCATAAGTTAAAGGATGTTGATTGACAGCAATGGGTAGCATACTGATTCAAATAAACAACCACTCGTCGTTAAAACGTCCCCCAGAATCTAAAGGGCTAAAGGCATAAGTTGCCTGTTGACCAATCTAATGAAGAATACCAAACGGGATGAACCGTGCCCATCATAACTCTACTGTCAGATTTCGGTTGGAAGGACTCTTATGTGGCAGCAATGAAAGCGGTAATTCTCTCGATCTGTCCCGAAACACACATCATAGACATAAGCCATGAAGTTGAGAAGTTCAACATACCCATGGGAGCCTTCGTACTCGCGTCAGCCACTCCCTACTTTCCAGCCGACACAATTCACGTAGCAGTCGTAGATCCCGGTGTCGGAACAAAACGACGTCCAATAATCGTCCAAACCACGCGCAATACTTACGTCGGACCAGACAATGGCGTCCTCATGTTGGCTGCCTCCAAAGAAACCATACGCCATGTCTATCACGCTACCAACCCGCAGTACATGCTTCCCAAGGTCTCAAAGACCTTCCACGGACGAGACATCTTTGCACCAGCAGCCGCACATTTGGCAAAGGGGCACCATCCATCAGATTTCGGTCCCGAAATTCGTGACTACATGCTTCCCAAGTTCACAAAACCCCGCTTAAGGAGGGGAAACTTATCCGGAGAGATCCTCTACACCGACGACTTCGGCAACCTCGTCACCAACATTTCCGTGGCAGATCTTGCAAAGATAGGTATACGCGAAGGTGTTGCTCTTGTTATTGAGTTTAAAGGCAAAACAATAGCGTTGAAACTTTGTTCTGCTTATGGCCAAGTTCCCACAAAGAGCCCTTTAGCGATAATCGGCAGCAGTGGTTTTCTAGAGTTTTCGGTAAATCAAGGGAACGCTTCCCAAGTGTTCGGCATAAATGTTGGAGAGCACGTTCTTGTTTCACGGTAGTTTGAGGCTCTGTTGACCGACAAAGCGAAGTGCATAGTCGTTGACAGTTTGCAAGAAGGTCTCTCCAAGGCTTATTTGGTAATGCTCGGCCAGGACGAAGATCATGTAGAGCAGATCGGAAAGTTCGGTGGCCAACATTTCTTTCGTCATAGGTTTGTCTGGAGGTTTGAAACCTTCCAGTCCTTTCACTGCAGAGGCTACTTCTCCAGCTTCTTCAAGAATATCCGTGACCATGACAAAAGGGTTCCAGCTCCGGTCGAGTTTAGTATTGATCTTCTGGAAAACTTTCCAACACATGTATTGCGCTTCTGAGAGCGTCACAGACAACAGTATCACCTTCGCATCAGAAATAGCAGCTCTCGGCAGATAGCATTTGTGCAACTGCATCTCGAATCTGCATTTTGAATTCATAACCTTTTTCCAGTCATACAACATCATACGCAACTGGAGGTTAATACGTTGAAAACCAAAGCGAATAAAGCGGACGCCTCAGAGATTCTGAGAACAGTTCCTCCAGATGAAGCATTTCTCTTCTTTGAAGATATCGGCAAATACACAGGAAGACTCGCCACAAGCCTCGAGGACTTCTTCAAAGACATCAAAACAATAAGCACAAAGTCAGTCAGGTTCCATTTCAAACGTGGAGATTTCGAAAAATGGATTCAGGGAATCTTGCACGAT
>JABAOH010136070.1_pt2 | contig 15221 bp, 13 predicted proteins | sample 7062181 | NCBI WGS metagenome assembly JABAOH01 (sample SAMN14538630, study PRJNA623070) | marine sediment metagenome | biome: marine biome [ENVO:00000428]; feature: marine pelagic biome [ENVO:01000023]; material: deep marine sediment [ENVO:00002113]; isolation source: pool of 5 deep marine...
CGAGCATGCGCGGGCACTCCTCCTGGAACACCTGCAGGACGTCGATGAGCAAATCGGTGTCGTCACCCAGCCGCTCCAGCATGTCGGCGCGGTCGAACGGGATGGCTTGCACGGCTTGCATGACGCTCCTCCTGGCTCGATTCTTCTGAAGCTTTAATCTAGGCCGGAGGGAGGTCGATGCAAGCGGGCCCCTGTTTACCGCGCCTTGCCGTAGTTGTCGGCGACGACGTCCCAGTTGACGACGTTCCAGAAGGCCGCGATGTAGTCCGGACGGCGGTTCTGGTAGTGCAGGTAGTAGGCGTGCTCCCAGACGTCCAGGCCGAGGATCGGCTTGCCCGGGCATTCGGAAACGCCGGTCATCACCGGAGAGTCCTGGTTCGGGCTGGAGCATACGCAGAGCGCACCGTCACCGCCGACGGTCAGCCAGGCCCAACCGGACCCGAAACGCGTCGCGCCGGCCGTGCTGAACTTCGATTTCATCTCGTCGAACGAACCGAACGCGGAGTCGATCGCTGCGGCGAGATCCCCGGACGGGGCACTGGCCCCTCCCGGTTGCATGACGTTCCAGAACAACGCGTGGTTGAAGTGGCCGCCGCCGTTGTTACGCACGGCGCCGCGAATCTCTTCGGGAACCGCGTTGAGGTCCTCGATCAACTCGGTGATCGATTTCTGTTCCAGGTCGGCGTGGCCCTCGAGGGCCTTGTTGAGGTTGGCGACGTAGGCCGCGTGGTGCTTGCCGTGGTGGATCTCCATCGTCCGCGCGTCGATGTGCGGCTCGAGCGCGTCGTGCGCGTAGTTCAGCGCGGGAAGTTCATGCGCCATGGGTGGCCTCCTTGAAGCTATGGATGTAGTGAACGAGTCTGGACCGAGCGATAATCTATCACGGCTGCGGGGCTTCCCGTAGCATCCCGTCGAGCAGGGCATCGAGTTTCTTGCGCGGTGGTTCGCCGTACACCAGTGCGACGTTACGCCCGGCAATCCTGTGCCCGGCGAGGGGACCCTCGGCGATTACCTCGGCAAACTGTTGCGCGTCCTTCTCGCTGTCCCACGTCGTCGAAAGCAGGACGACGGATTTCTTTCCGCGCGCCCAGAGCTCGTAACGGTCGCCGCCCCAGCCCTCCGCGGCACGATTGGTCCACGCCGAGCCCAGCACACCCGCCGGATCCTCGGGGGCCGGCGTCGGCGCCCCGACGAGCACCGCCAAATTGATCTCTCCGAGCACACCGTCGTCCTCGCGCACCCAGCCTCTGCCGAGCGCGGCGCCGGCGGAACCCAGCGAGACCGGGACGGGATCGTCGCGCTTGTCCTCGTCCCAATATTTTTCGGGGTGCAGGATCTGCTCCGACGACGTCGGCGGCCGCTCGTAAGCGCGGTTGACGTCGTCGACCGGATAGCCGCCGGCCATCCAACCCATCGCGTTGCCCCGCTGAACGAAGCTCATGCCCACGACGTACGGGGCCATCAACTGGCGCACCAGGACCTTCGGTAACCGATCCACCGCCTCTTGCCCGACGCCGGTCATCGCCGCCATGTCTTCTTCGGAGAGCGATTGATCGAACGCCTGCTCGATCGAGTAGATCATCATCAGCAACGTCGCGCTGCCCTCGGTCACCGCCCCACGGGCAAAGATCTCGTCATCGGTGGCGTCCTCGGACTCCAGCAGCGCGTCCAGCTCGTAGTACTGGTCCTCGAGCGCGTGCGTCAGCTCGTGCGCGGTGAGGATGTCGACGAGTGCCGCCGGCATGTCGTCCAGCAGGTAGAACTGCCCGGCCTTGGGGTCGTAGTAGCCCCCGATCTGTTCGCGGAGCGCATCGGTGAACAGGGCCAGGACATCGTCTTCGGGATGAGCCAAGCCGAGGAGCTTCATCACGATCTCGGCGTGGGCGATCTCCTCCAGCTCGCCGAACTCCTCCAGCCGCTTCATGTGCTGGGCCAGCGCCTGGTCGTCGTTGACGACCGACACGGGGACCTCGTCCTTGAACTCGAGGCCGCGCAACCGTTCCACATCGAGCACGATCCGGTCTACCACGGAGCGGGCCAGAGCGGTGTCGATGCGCTGCAGCTCGGCCCCCTCGCCGGCGTCCGGGTCGGCAGCCCGGGCAACCCCGGAAAACACCAAGAGGAATGAGAAAAACAACCAGAAGGCAAGCCGAGATGCGCGCATGAACATGAAGCCAGTCTAGCAGTCGGCTGCATGGAAAAGCTGAATTCCCGGCCGACCCGGAAAACACCGCGCCCGTGGAGCGGTTCTTCAAAACTAACGTGGCAAAGCGCTTGACCCGGACCGCAGTTCCTCGTACCCGAACAACATCGAGCCACCCCCGAAAGGAAGTGTCCCTACATGACGGCTGTGCTGTACAAGGTCTATTGCTATCGCGGAACCGACAAGCAGGTGTGGTTCGAGGTCGAGGACATGACCACGGGCCNNAGGAGCTCCCGAACAACTCCTCCACGCCCTGTCGAAAGATGATGTCGACCGGGATGCCTGCGCTCGCCAGCCGGTCGAGGTCGGACTGCAATGAATCGACCCCGCTCATCGACTCGACGAACCGCTTCGCCGCCTCGTAGTCGCCGTCGCCCTGGAGCCGCAGGATCCGCTCGGATAGAGCCGCGACGGCCTGCTTCATCTTGTCCATGTCCGCGCGGTAGGTCCCGGTGGCCGAATCACGCGTGAAGGCGTCCATCTCGCGGAAGAAGTTGAATCGCACCATGTTGGCCTTGCCGTGGGCGCTGGTCGCGCCGAAACGGACCGAGCGGAAGATGCCGGCCAGGAACGTGACGTAGTAGTCCTCCAGCGGTTCCGCGCCGAGCTCGCCCTTGTCGTGGAGCGCCGTCACCATGTACAGGCCGAGGATGTCGGCCTTGCCCTCCTCGAGGGCCGACGCCTGTTCCTGGAGCGCCTCGCGCACCGTGCCCGAGCCGTCGAGCGTGTTCTTGATCCCGAGGCCGTGGGCCACCTCGTGGAACATCGTGTTGGCGAAGAACGCGTCGAAGGTGATGTGCCGGCGCTGGTCCTCGGCGATCAGGACCTCGGAGATGGGAACCAGGATGCGATCGAACTTGGCCCGCATCGCGTTCTTGAGCTGCAGCCGCCGCGTCCCCTTGGCCAGCTGGACCTCCTCGTCGTTGGGCAGGTTGATCGCGATCGTCTTCGAGCCCGCGTTGCAGTCGCCCGCGTAGTAGACGACGTCGTAGGCGTTGAGGTCCGAGTCGGTGCCGGGCGTCTCCCGCTTGTACTCGTCGGGGACGGGCAGCCCGCGTTGCAGCTCGGGCAGGAACGCCGCGTAGCGCGCCAGCCGTTCGCTCCACTCCAGGTCCTTGACCAGCACGAACCCCTCGAACGCCGCCTTGGCGCCCAACAGTTGATCCTCGTAGGTCTCGATCGGACCGATGACGACGTCGAAACGGTTGTCCTTCATGTCCATCCAGGCCATGTCGCTGGGTTGATAGTCGTCGGTCTCCATCGCCTCGGCACGCAGCAACAGGTACTGTTTGAAAGACTCCTCCTTGGCCACGGCCGCCGCCTGGCGCAAGCGGTGGGCGGCGAGCGTGATCTCGTCCTTGAAGAACTCGCTGTAAGGGATCGCCTCCAGCGCCCCGTCGTCGTCGCGGCGAACCATCGTGTAGAGGCTCGTCAACGCCTCGTCGCCCGCGGCCTCGATCTCTTCCTTCGTCACGTCCGCCGGGTAGAGGTTGGCGCCGGGCGCCTTCTCACCCACGCCGTCGAGGAACGGTTTGTTGGCATCCAGCCGGTCCCACGGTCCGTAGTTGATCAACGCGAACTGCCGCAGCGCGGGATCGGAGATCGAACCGAGAAACCTGCCCTTGTCGCCGTAGGCTTGCTTCCAGAACGCGTCGTCCATCGCCTGCGCGGCCTCGATCAGCAACTCGAGGAGCCGGCGGTCGGCGGCGTCGAACGCCGAGACGTCGGTCGTCAGCGGTACCGTCGTGTACTTGCCCACGAGCGCGGAAGCGTCGACGATCTCGCTGTCGCCCTGCGCGTCCGGGGCGTCCTCCGCCGGCGCGCAGGTCAGCGCAACGCAAACACAAACAACGACCGCTACGAAACATGACCCTTGTTTCATGTCCTGTCCTCCCGGTTTTCGAATGCTAACATTAACGCGCAACGCGTGACCGGCGACGCCGAGCGCATCCTTCCGACGAGGTACGTTCATGCATGGGATCCAACCGGCCAGGTTGAAGCCGGGTGTGCACGCCAACGATCTTGGCCACGAAGCCGAAGCGGCGGCGTCTTCCGCCGCGGATCGCGAGATCCGCGGCAAGGCGCTGATCCTCTGGGACCCCGCCAACCCGGGCAAGAAGCTCGACGCGATCGACACCGACCAGATCACTCCGGCGCAGGACTGCGTTTCGGAGAGTCTCGACGCGCTGGACGAACGCTGGAAGGCGGGCTCGTTTCGCTTCCTGATGCCCGATTTCCGCAAGCGCGTCCACTCGGGCGAGACCTTCCTGATCGCGGGCGACCGCTTCGCCATCGGCTCGTCGCGCGAGATGAGCCCGGCGGGGCTGAAGGCCGTGGCCGAGGAGGCCGGGCTGGAGATGGTGATCGTCTGCGGCGACAACATGGGCGACATCTTCCGGCGCAACGCGTTCAACCTCGGCCTCGAGGTCGTGCAGTGCCCCGAGGCCGTCGCCGATGCCGCCGACGGCGACGAGTTCGCGTACAGCCCCGGAACGCGAGAGCTGACGAACCTCACGCAGGACAAGACCTACACGCCGTTCGCCCTGACCGAAAAAGAAGACGAGATCCGCCGCACGGGCGGGATCTTCGCCGTCGGGCGCTCCGAGTTCCGCGAATCCGTCGAACGCGAGCCACGCATCGAGTGGCCCGACGCCGCGACCGCGGCCGGGCTCACGACGACCGAGCAGATCGTCTGGGCGCACCGTGTGGACAAGGACGCCGTCGTGGAACCGGGGGCGACGCTGCGGGTCTACGCCGACCTGCTGCCGGCCTCCGACGGCACGGCGCCGTTCGCGATCCACACCTTCAACCAGATCACCGGCGGCAACACGATCTACCCGCGGCAGGCGGCGGTGGCCAACGACCACTTCGTCTTCACCGGCAAGGAGTCGGACGACCGCCAGACGGCGATCGGCCGCGAGTTCGCGCGCGTCGAAGGGCTGGTCAAGCCGTACTACGCCGACCCCGGCGACGGCATCTTCCACTTCTACTTCCCCGAGCAGGGCCTGGTCATGCCGGGACAGTTCATCCCGGGAGCCGACTCCCACAGCCGTGCCTACGGCGCCTACGGCGCGGTCGGCATCGGCGTCGGCTCGACGACGCTGGGCTTCGGCTGGTCGACCGGCTACGTCTACTTCACGCTGGCCCGGGCGCGCCGGGTGGTCCTCACCGGGCAGCTGCAGCCGTGGGTCAGCGGCAAGGACATCGTGCTCAAGCTGCTCGAGCGCTGGGGCAGCGCGCAGTCGCAGGGCATGTCGGTCGAGTTCGTCGACGCCAACGGCCAGCTCCCGATCGCCTACCGCAACACGATCGCCAACATGATGGCCGAGGGCGAGGCGCAGAACGGGATCTTCGCCGCCGACGAGATCACCTACGCCTGGTATGAAGAAAAGGGGATGGGCGAGCTGCCCTACCCGCGGATCGCGCCGGGCGAGAACGCGCGCTACGAGATCGACGAGACGCTCGACCTGTCCGAGGTCGTGCCGATGATCGCCAAGCCGTTCAGCCCCGGCAACGCACACCCGGCGACCGCGGTTGCGGACGAGAAGATCGAGTTCGACCGCGCCTTCATCGGAAGCTGCACCAACGGGAGCTACGACGATCTGTTGCAGGCGGCGCTGGTGTTGCAGGCGGCCAAGCGGGCCGGGCACACCGAGGCGCGGCGCAAGTTCGTCATCTTCCCCGGCTCGATCGGCGTCAAGAAGATGATCGAGAACGAGGACCCGCGTCTCGGCGGCGAATCGATCGCCGACGTGCTGCGCTCCGTCGGCGGGCAGATCCGCGACTCCTGGTGCGGGCCCTGCTTCGGCCAGGGCCCGGACGCGCTCGAGCCGGGGCAGCGCGCCATCACCTCGTTCAACCGCAACTGGCAGAACCGCATGGGCGTCGGCGGCGAGGGCTACCTGGCCAGCCCCGCGGTCGTCGCCGCGTCGGCGCTGCTCGGCTACATGGGTCCCCCGAGTGCCCTGGGGATCGACTGGGAAGCCGACCGTTTCGGGATCTGACGTTTGGCCGGCCGGCGGGAATCCGTTTGCCTGCTGCTGGGCCTGTTGCCGGGCACGCTCGCCGCGGGAACGGCGCAGCCGGTCGAAGACGCGCTTTTCGAAGAGTTGCACCGGGTGCTCGGCGTCGTCCGCGAGACCGCGGGGCTGGAGCCGCTGGGCCGGTCGGACGCGCTGCGACGGCTTGCCGAGCGCCGCGCCGGGGATATCGCCGCCGCGCCTGTCGGGCGACGCCTCCCCCATCCGGTGCCGCTCGACGACGCCGTCGACGACACGCCGGAGTTGGAGGAGCGCACGGTCGTCGAGCGCGTCACGATCGTACCGGCGGGAGTTACCGGCAACGATCGGTTACGCGGCGCGTGGGACAGCCCGGTGGAGGACGCGCCGCTGCTCGACACCGCGATGGTCGAGATCGGGATCGGTGCCTGGACCGCCGGCGACGGCGCGCTCATCGTGGTCGCGCTTTATGCAACCGCGGGACCGGAGGCGGACCGCGAAACGCTCGAACGGGTGATTGTCGACGAGATCAACGATGTCCGCGTCGAGCACGGGTTGCGCGAGCTGAAGCCGAACGCGGCGCTCCGCGCGGTGGCGCGAGGCCACAGCGAGACGATGGCGGACGGTGACTTCATGGCTCACGAGTCACCGGACGGTTCGATGCCCGCCGACCGCATTCGAGCCGCCGGGATCGGCTTCCGGCTGTCGGGAGAGAACGTCGCGCGCTCGCGACGAGCGCTGGGTGCGATCCACGGAGTCGTCGAAGAGTGGATGGAGAGCCCCGGGCACCGGCACAACATCCTGACGCCCGACTTTCGGGAAACCGCGGTCGGCGTAGCCTTTTCCGTCGACGGCACGCTCTACATCACTCAGTTGTTCCTGGAGCCCTGATCCACCGTCACGCCGCCGATCGTCTGGTCGGTATCGACGGAGTAGAAGCGATAGTTCGTGTAGAGCTGCTTGACGCTGGAGAGCGTCCGTTCGCGATAGCCCGAGCTTCCGTCCTTGCCCCAGACGGTGAACCGCTGCTCGCGCATCGTCACCCGTGTCGGCAACCGCAGGCCGTTACGTTCCTCACCGAACTCCGTGCGGAACGAGGTGATCACGTGCTCCGATCGACTGGGCTCCGCGGCCGCCGCCGCCTCGGCCAGCCGGCGGTCGAGCTCGAGCTTTCGTTCGTACTCGCGGGGCACCCAGGCCTCGAAGACCAGCGGGCGGAAGGTCTCACGGTCGAACCAGGCGACGCCGTACCAATCGTTGACTTGGGGAAAGATCTCGCCGCGGGGACGGAAGGCGATCCCGAGCGCCTCACGCTCCAACCGCGTCTCGATCCCGACCCACTCGAAGTGCATGTAGGCCCGGCGGCCGGATTCGAACAGGAAGATCCAGAGGTACGGGTTGGTGTTGGCCGGTGCGGCGGGGTCGTGACGCCGTTTGAGCGGCTCGCGAAGCTCGGTGTGCTTGCCGAACGGGTCGATCGTGTAGATGTGCCGGAAGCGGTGCGTCTGGGTACGCCCGCCGCTCTTGAGCACGACCGTCTCGTCGGAGGTGAAGCTCAACGCCTCGGAGCCGTAGAGCTGCGCGATCTTGTCGATCTCGGCGAGTGTCTCGCGCAGCGGCGGCAGGTCGGCGGCCGGTGTCGAAAGGATCAACGTCAGGAAGCAGGCACAGACCATGCTTCAAGTCTAGACCTCGAGCCCCGTCGCGCGCATCAGCTCCAGCGCGTTGCCTTTCTGAACCGGGCCCGGACGCAGCGTGTAGTCGAAGGCCAGCTTGCCGTCCCGCATGTGATCGACGAAGTGGACGTTGGCGCCGGCGTCCCCCAGCTCGTCGGCGATTCGCGCCAGCGCCAGATCGTGCGTGGTGACCATCCCGATCGCGCCGGCCTGCAGCAGGCTCCGTACGACCGCTGCGGCTCCGGCGCGGCGATCGCTCGAGTTGGTGCCGTGCAGCACTTCGTCGAGCAGGAACAACACCGGTCGCGACTCCTTGCACAGCTCCACGATGGCGTGTAGCCGTTTGATCTCGGCGTAGAGGTGCGACGTCCCCTCGCGCAGCGAGTCGACGATGCGCATCGACGCGCCGATCTGCAGCGTGCTCAGGCGCATCTCTGTTGCCCGTACGGGCGCACCCGCCAGCGCGAGCGCCACGTTGATCCCGGTCGTGCGCAGGAGCGTGCTCTTGCCGGCCATGTTCGAACCGCTGACGACCCACAGGCGCGTCCCGTCCCGCGCCAGAGCGACGTCGTTGCGTACGGCGGTCTCGATCGGGAGCAACGGGTGCGCCAGCCCCCTGGCGTCGAGCGCCACCGGCCCATCGTCGACCGTGGGGAACAAATCGGCGGGGTTTTCGTGGGCGTGCCGGGCCAGCGAGGAGAGCGCTTCGAAACGCGCCACGGCGTCGATCCAGACGGCGACCGCGCTGCCGTACCGGGAGCGCCAGTGTTCCATCGCGTAGGCCAGGTGGGTTCCGGCGAAGACCATGCCGCCGAGCGCGCGGAAGATCGCGTTGTGCCGCGACTCCTCGATCTGCACGATGCGTGTCAGGCGATCGATCGCGCGCGACGGGACGACACCCGCGACGCGAAGGTCCTCGGTGAGCCCCCGCAGCTCCGCACTGTCGAAGGTCTCGCGCTGGATTCGCTCGAGCACCCCCGCGAGAAGCTCCAGGTCGTGCTGCGGCCGGTCGGCGTCGTGCAGCGCCTGACGAACCCGGCCGCCGTGAAGCGCGGTGAACGCCATGGAGGCGACCAAAGAGATGAAGAAAGGCGCGGCCCCGGCGAATACGTCGATTCGTTCGCCGCCGCGTGCCGCTTCGACCGCCTGCTGGAAGACGGGTGCGAGCCAAGCGGTGAACGTCGCGACGTTGGCGATCCCGAGCGTCGCGGCGATCCATTGCGGCCAGCGCTGCCGGAGGATCGCCGGCGAGCGGGCCCACTGCACCAGCCGCCGCGTGTCCACCGTGGAGCCGATTCGCGCCCCGAGCAGCGCCAGGTCGAGACGCAGCCCCGGTCGGTCGCGCAATTCGGCGATCGCCTCCTGACGATCCCGGACCTTCCGTGGGTCGGCTGGATGGGCCAGCCAACCTGCGAGCCGAGCCTCGCCATCGGCCGTGCGCGCCGCGCAGAGGAATTCGAACAACGATCCCGGCCCGAAGAGGTCGAGATCCGACGCGTAGGGGTGCTCGGCGTCGATGAACCGGGAACCGTCGGGGCCATGACCGATCCAGTCGCCCTCGACCCGATCCACGGCCCGCCGGAGCACCTCGGACGCCCGCCGCGCGCGCCGGCATCGGCGCTCGACGTTTTCATGGACGACCGCGACCAGGACGAAGGCGGCCAGCGGGAGCCACAACCAGTGTGCCGAGAGCCGATCGGCGAACAGCGCCGGCCAGACCAGCGCGATCGCCGCAACGACGATCGCGAGGCGCGTCCAGGACAAGGCCCTCGAACGTTCCCGCAGCACGCCCCCGATACGCTCGAACCTTTCGAGTTGTTTGCAATAAGAGCTGTGCGGTGACTCGGGTGCGCTCACACCCGACAGGATAAGTCAGTTCAAGCGGAGCAGGGCAGGACCTTCACGACTTCCTGCACGTCCCGCTCGACTTCCTCGTTGCGCAACTGCTCGGCGGCGTTTTTGATGTGGATCACCATCTCGGTGCAATGCTGGATGACCTGGGCTTTCAGATCGGCCGAGCGGACGATCTCCTCGCCGTCCTTCAGGATCCGTTCGTGGATCGGGGATTCCTCGGGAGTGCCGACGACCACGGCCGTTGCGGGGCCAGCCGACCCGACGGCGGAGGCCGGCTTGAACTCGAACGAACGGGGCGCCGGTGCGGCGTCGGTCTGTGGGGTCAACGAGGCGAGGTCCAGCTCCGTCCCGGTCTCTTCCAGCGGGGTTAAGCGCACGGAAAGCGCCAGCAGAATCACCACCAGGAGGATTCCTGCGTCTTTGAGTGCTTGCATCCTCGTCCTCTCTTCCCTGCCCTCGCTGTGTAGAACGCATGACTCGCGCTCGAGGTTTCCCGGTCGGTGTCAAACGATGTAAATCCTGATTGCAGGGGCCGTGCCATCCCCCGAGGGGGACTTTCGTCGGTCGTTGCGGGTCGGCTTCACCCCATATGGGGCAGAACGGCTCTATTTGGGCGGATCAACCGGTCCATTCACCCGCTCGACCGCCGAATTCCTCGCGATCGAAGCCGTACTTGCGGATCCGGTACTGCAGGGTCTTGTAGGAGACGCCGAGAAGCCGGGCCGCGGGCCCAAGGGCCCCCCGTGTCCGCTCCAGAGCTTGCCGGATCAAGTGTTTTTCCAATTCGGCCATCTCGACACCCCCCGGCGGCAGCTCGAACAGCTCGGCCGACGCGGCGCCGGAGCGCCGCCCCGGCTGGAGGTTCGTCGGGACGTCGGCCATCGTCAGCCGTTCCGCCTGGGCCAGGACGACCATGCGCTCGATGCAGTTCTCCAGCTCGCGCACGTTGCCGGGCCAGGGGTAGCCGCTCAGGAGGTCCAGGACCTCGGGTGCCATATGCACCTGGCCGCGACCGAATTTCTCGGTGGCACCGGCGAGGAAGCGGTCGACGAGAAGCGGGATGTCCTCGGTGCGCTCGCGCAGCGGCGGCAGGTGGATCGGCACCACGTTGAGCCGGTAGTACAGGTCCTCGCGGAACGTCTTCTCACGGATCGCCCGCTCGAGGTCGTCGCACGTGGCCGCCACGATCGACACGTCCACAGGGACCGTCTTGGTCGAGCCGAGCCGCTGGATCTCCTTCTCCTGGATCGCCCGCAGGATCTTGGCCTGCAGGTCCGTCCGCATCGCCGCGATCTCGTCGAGGAACAGCGTCCCGCCGTCGGCCTGCTCGAACTTGCCCGCGTGGTCGCGCTCGGCACCGGTGAACGCGCCCTTCTCGTGCCCGAAGAGCTCGCTCTCGAGCAGCGTCTCGGGGACCGCGGCGCAGTTCAGCGCCACGAACGGCCCCTCGGCGCGGCGGCTGTTCTGGTGGATCGCCCGGGCGACCAGCTCCTTGCCGGTCCCGGTCTCGCCGGTGACCAGCACCGGGACGTCGGTGGGCGCGACGCGCTCGATCAGCGAGAACACCTGCTGCATCGGCGCAGAATTGCCGACGATGTTGTTCAGACTGTAGCGATCGCGCAACGTGCCGTGGAGATCCGCGACCTCCGTCTCGAGCTGTTGCTGGCGCAACACCTTCTGCACGACGATCAGCAGCTCGTCTCGCTCGAACGGCTTGGTCAGGTAGTCCGCAGCGCCGCGCTTCATCGCCTCGACCGCGGTCGAGACCGAGCCGTAGGCGGTCATCAGCACGACGGGAAGATCGGGGTGTTCGCGGCGGGTCCGCTCGAGCAGCTCGAGGCCGTCGATCTTGGGCATCCGCTGGTCGGTCAGCATCAGGTCGTAGCGGCTCGCGTGGAGCAATTCCAGCGCCTCGCTTCCGTCCCGTGCGGCGTCGACCTCGTAGCCGGCGCGTCCCAGCAGGCTGGCCAGCATCAAACGCTGCGGCTCCTCGTCGTCGACGATCAACAGGCGTGCTTTTGTCGCCGGGCTCATGATTCCTGCTCCGTCGAGCTGTCGTCATTCTCTTCTTTGACCGGAAAGATCAACCGGACGCGGGTGCCCTCGCCTTCGGTGCTGTCCAGCGTGACGCGGCCGTCGTGGTCCTCGACCACACACTGGTGCACCATCACGAGGCCCAGACCGCTGCCTCCTTCAGTCGTGGAATAGCCGAAATCGAAGACTTTTTCCTGCCGGTCGGCCGGGATCCCACGACCGGTGTCCGCAACCTGCAGCACCACTTCGCCATTGTTGCGGCGCAACGAGATGTCAAGCTTCCCGCCCTCGGGCATCGCCTCGCAGCTATTGAGAACGAGGTTCAGCAAGGACGATCGGATCGCCTCCGCGTCGACACGGAGCTCGGGAACGTCCTCGAGATCGAGCGACAGCTCGATCCCACGCCACTGCGCCTCCTTGCGGAACAACCGTTCGGTCTCCTCGACCAGCGCGCGCAGGTCGACGGACCTCCGTTCGCGGTTGTCTCCGTTGGCGAAACGCAGGAAGTTGACGACGAGTTGGTCCAGGCGGCGGATCTCGCCGCGGATCAAGGTCACGGCGCGATCGAACTCGGCCGCGCGCTCGGGCTCTTCGGGACGCCCGGTATCGTCGAGGTGCGACAACGTCAGGCCGATCGAGTGCAACGGATTGCGCACGTCGTGCGCCACACCGGCGGCGAGCCGCCCGAGCGCCGAGAGCTTGTCGCGGCGCACCATCTCGCGCGCCCGGTCGCGGTTCGCGCGCATTTTTCGCGCCATCTCGTTGAACGCCAGCCCCAGGCGCGCCATCTCGTCCTTCCCGCGGACCTCGACTTCGGCGTCCAGATCACCGTCGGAGATCTCGCGCAGCGCCGCATCGAGCCGTCGCGTCGGTCGCGTGAAACGGGCGGCAGCACCGGCGGAAAGCACCATGCCGACGAGAAACACGCCCAGGAACAGGAAGATCGACTGACGCCGTACGCGATCGAAAAGACTCTCGTAGTCCTGCACCGAGATCGGCAACTGGATCTCGGAATCCGTCGCGGTAACCGGCTCGTCGGCAGCGGCCCGGTTGACGAGCCGGATGTCGTCGGATTCCCACTGACCCTTGACGACATCCGGGTCCGTCGCGAGCGGGTCCTGTTTGAACGTCGGTATGGTCAGCGTCATCTCCTCGCCGTCGGTGCTGGCGTGGATCTCCTCGACGCGGACGAAGACCTCGTTCAACTCGGCGCCGGACAGCTGGCGGTGGACCCTGACGCAATCCTGCACGCCGTTCTCCCCCTCGCTGCACTCGACCGACACGAACCGACCGAGCGCGCTGAAGCTGTACTTGGGCGGCTCCCCGGTACCGCTGCCGTCGGCGGTTTCCGGGACACCGAGTCGTCGACGGGCGACCTCCTCGATCAGCTTGCGGGTTTCTTCGGGATCGATGTCACCGACGATCCTCAACTCGGTCTGGTCCGCTCGGCCCGGTGCGGCGGGGGGCTCCGGCGCCCGGGCCAATCCGTCGGGCCGCTGCGTCTGGTTGACGTGGAAGAAGTTGCGGTCGTGCGTGGCATCCAGCGTGCCGAAGATCGCCTTGGCCGATTCCGACGCGATCTTCGCCGCCTCCACCATCACCTGTTCCTGAAAATAGTTGGCGATCAGGCCAAATGCTCCCAGGCACAGCAGCAACACCACGCTCATCACCGCTACGAGTCGTAACGTCATCACGCGCTCCTGCCGGGGGGTCCGGCTCGTTCTTTCCCGTGCTGGATACGAGCAAGAAGTGTACCAAGAGCCCGGTACTCCGGTGCTAGCAGTCCTGGAAGCACTCGTAAAGCTTTTGCCTACGAGTGCTAGACCGCGGAGCCAGGCAGAGCGATGGCGGGCGGCTTACAGCGGCTTCCCGATAGCCGCGCTATCCTGACAACAAGGAGTTTCCATGGCCAGCTACGAAACGATCCTCGTCACCACCGACCTGTCCGATGCGGCTGCGGTCGCACTCCATCACGGGGTCGAACTCGCAGAAAAACTCGGCAGCAAGCTAATCGTTGCTTTCGTGGTCGACGACCTGCCCCCGATGATAGCCGCCCACACCCGCGATCCCGAGGAGTTGTTGGAGCGGCACCGTAAGCACGCGTCACAGGAACTCGAGAAGCACCTGGCCGAGCATCTCGCAGGGCAAACCGTCGAGACCGTTATCCGGCAGGGAGTCGCCCACAAGGAGATCGTCGCCCTGGCCCAGGAGCGCGGTGTTGACCTGATCGTGATGAGCATGCACGGCCACGGCTTCCTCGCCCACGCGCTGGCCGGCAGCACCGCCGAGCGTGTGCTGCACCTCGCCCCATGTGGTGTGCTTGTGATCCCGCAACGATCGTGACCCGTACCGAGGCCTCACTAGACGGACGCGTGCATCCGTCCGTATCGAGAAGCATCCGGTTCGATCCGTCCAGTCCCTCAGGTGGAGGTGAAGATGCACGCAACGAAACTGTGTCCGGTCCTTCTTGCAGTCGCCGTCCTGGCGCTGCCGGCGCTCGCCGGCGATGTCCCCGATTACAGCACCAACGTGTTGGTCACGTTCGAGGTCGGCACCATGGAAAACGGCAAGGATGTTGTCCGCAAGACGTACGAGATGATCGTCAACGCCAACAACGAACCGGTCGAGATGTCGACCGGCGCGCGGATCCCGATCCCGACGACGACGTTCAACACGTCGAACTCGGCCGGAAGCAATGTCGTGCCCGTCACGTCGTTCGCGTACCAGCATGTCGGCTTCTTGGCCAATATCCGGGCGGAATTCAACGAGGACGGCACGATCCGCCTGCGTGGCCGGATCGAGGACAGCTCCCTCACCGGCACCCCGGCGGCGGATGGGCGACCGTTCATCCAGTCCATGGATCAGCAGATCTCGGCGACACTGACCGACGGGAAGCCGCTGCGCATTAACCGTGTCGACGAGAGCGACACGCGCTCGTTCTTCATCCAGCTCCAGGCCGAACGACTCGACGAGGCAGGCGAGCGCGTCGCCAAGAACTAGTTCCGGCCGAAACGTTCTCCGAAGAAGTCACCGGCGTTCCAACGGGGCCGCTCCTCCGCGTTGGCGACGCCGGTGACCACGAGCAGGTTGACGCGGGCGAAGTCGGCGCCGGCCTCGAAGTCGAATCGCTGCTCCATGTCGTCGGCCGGCGTGTGGTAGACGTTGCGCATCCACTGATTGAACTGCTCCAGTCCGTCGATCTCACCGGCGTCGAACCCACTGAACAGGAAGACCGACGGAATTCCCTTCTTCACGAAGGGGTACTGGTCGCTGCGAATGAACAACACCAGTTCGGGGAGCGGATCGGGGCTGACTCGGATCCCGAGCTCCTTCACCGCGCTTGCGACCGACCGCTCGAGCGACGAATGCTCCGCGCCGAAGGCGACGACGTCGTTGAGTGGGTGGAGCATCAACACCATGTCGAGGTTGATGTTCGCGACGAGCTCGTCGATCGCG
>JABAOH010153675.1_pt1 | contig 15219 bp, 14 predicted proteins | sample 7062181 | NCBI WGS metagenome assembly JABAOH01 (sample SAMN14538630, study PRJNA623070) | marine sediment metagenome | biome: marine biome [ENVO:00000428]; feature: marine pelagic biome [ENVO:01000023]; material: deep marine sediment [ENVO:00002113]; isolation source: pool of 5 deep marine...
ACCAGCAGCCTCGACACCGAGAGCGAGCGGCTGGTCGAGCAGGCGTTCGAGGAGCTGATGGAGGGGCGCACGACGCTGATCATCGCCCACCGGCTCAGCACGGTGCAGCGGGCGGACCGCGTGCTGGTGCTGGATCGCGGGCGAATCGTCGAGGTCGGGACGCACGCCCAACTGCTGGCGCTGGATGGGCTCTACGCGCGGCTCTACGCCCGGCAGTTCCGCGACGATATCACGCAGGCCGAGCTGATCGGATGACGGTGGCCGAGGGCGCCGGAACTCCCAGGGACGAGGCCTGTACGGTTAGGTGGCTAGAAGCCACATTTTAGACATGGCCCAGAGACCGAACGATCAGAATCAAAGGCGCGAGCCGGAGCCGCGACGGCCGGGGCCGGGCGGGCCCATGGGCCGGCACATCCGCTTTTCGCCGCTTTATATCGTTTTGGCCCTGTTGCTGCTGGTGGCGCTCAACTACCTGGTCTCCAACGGCGACGGCCAGGAGATCAGCTACAGCGCGCTCAAGGAGAAGGTAGCGGCGGGCGAGGTCGAGAAGCTGACCATCAGCGAGACGCGGATCGTCGCCAAGCCGACGAGCACGGCTCGGGCGCAGGGCGCGCCCGAGGTCTGGACGGCGGTGAAGGTCGACGATCCCAAGCTGATCGAGCTGGTGGAGGAGCAGGGGATCGAGTACGAGGGTGCGGTGTCGAACGGGCTCGGCTGGATGCTCAACATGCTGATCCCGCTCGGCCTGTTGCTCGTCGTCTGGATCTATCTGCTGCGGCGGATGGGCGGGCCGGCGCAGAGCGTGATGACGTTTGGCAAGTCGCAGGCGCGACTGCAGGCGGAGGGTGACACCGGAGTCACCTTCGATGACGCCGCCGGTGTCGACGAGGCGAAGGAAGAGTTGCGCGAGGTCGTGGACTTCCTCAAGCGCCCCGAGAAGTTCGCGCGGCTGGGCGCGAAGATCCCCAAAGGCGTGCTGCTGGTCGGGCCGCCGGGCACCGGTAAGACGCTGCTGGCCCGGGCGGTGGCCGGCGAGGCGGGCGTGCCCTTCTTCAACCTCTCGGGCTCCGAGTTCGTGGAGATGTTCGTCGGCGTCGGAGCCGCCCGGGTGCGCGACCTGTTCGCTCAGGCCAAGCAGAAGGCGCCGTGCATCATCTTCATCGACGAGCTGGACGCGCTGGCCAAGGCGCGGGGGCTGGGCGGACCGATGGGCGGCCACGACGAGCGTGAGCAGACGCTCAACCAGCTTCTGGTCGAGATGGACGGGTTCGATCCGCGGGTCGGCGTGATCATCATGGCGGCGACCAACCGGCCCGAGCTGCTCGATCCGGCGCTGCTGCGCGCCGGACGCTTCGACCGGCACGTGCTGGTGGACCGGCCCGACAAGAGCGGCCGCAAGGCGATCCTCGACATCCACGCCCGCGGGATCCGTCTGGCCCCGGACGTCGAGCTCGAGGTGGTGGCCCGGCGCACGCCGGGCTTCGTTGGCGCCGACCTGGCCAACCTGCTGAACGAAGCCGCCCTGTTGGCGGCGCGTCGCGGCCGGGCCGACGTGTCGATGACCGAGATCGACGACGCCGTCGATCGGATCGTGGCCGGCCTCGAGAAGAAGAATCGGCTGATCAACGAGGAAGAGCGGCGCATCGTCGCCTACCACGAGGCCGGGCACGCCCTGGTCGCCCAGTGCGTCGAGCATGCCGATCCCGTCCACAAGATCTCGATCATCCCTCGCGGCATCGGCGCCCTCGGCTACACTCAGCAGCTTCCTACCGAGGATCGCTACCTGCTCACCCGCGCCGAGCTGCTTGACCGCGTCGCCGTGATGCTGGGTGGTCGCGTCGCCGAAGAGGTGGTGTTCAAAGAGATCTCGACCGGCGCCCAGAACGACCTGATGCGCGTCACCGACATCGCCCGCAGCATGGTGATGGAGTACGGTATGAGCGAGTCGCTGGGCCCGATCACCTACGAGAGCCGCTCGCGCAACATGCTGGGCATGCGCCAGTTCATGGACGGCGAGCAGGCGCGACACAGCCAGGAGACGCTGCAGGAGATCGACCGGGAGGTCCGCCGGATCGTCGATGAGGCGCGCGACCGGGTGCGCGACCTGATTACGAACGAACGGCAGGCGCTGGATGAAATCGCCGAGCGGCTGCTGGAGAAAGAGGTCATCGAGGGCGATGAGCTGGTCGAGATCCTCGAGGAGTGCGCCCCTAAGAAGAAGGCCGGTGCCAAAGGGCGCAAACGGGCGGCGACACCCGGCTCATGAAGATCACTGAGATATTCCTCTCCATACAGGGCGAGTCGACACGGGCGGGGCTCCCTTGCGTCTTCGTCCGCACCACCGGCTGCCACCTGCGCTGCGTCTGGTGCGATACCGACTACGCCTTCTACGGTGGCCGCGAGATGAGCGTGGACGAGGTGGCCGCAGAGGTGGAGCGTATCGGCCGCGGGTGCAAGCTGGTCGAGCTGACCGGCGGCGAGCCGCTCCTCCAGAAAGACATCGGCGATCTGGCCGCGCTTCTGCTCGAACGCGGGTTCACCGTGCTCTGCGAGACCAGCGGCAGCCTCGACCTGGATCTGCTGCCGCCCGGGGTGATCAAGATCATGGACCTCAAGTGCCCGGGCTCCGGCGAGGCCGACAAGAACCTCTGGAGCAACCTGGAGAAGCTAAGCCCCGACGACGAGGTCAAGTTCGTGATCCGCGACCGCGCCGACTACGAGTGGGCGCTGACGACGATCGAGCAGCGGGCGTTGGCCGGCCGCAAGCTGCTGTTCGCGCCGGTCTGGGACGAGCTGGAGCTGCGGCAACTGGCCGAGTGGATGCTCGAGGACAACGCGCCGGCGCGGCTGCAGACCCAGCTTCACAAGCACATCTGGGACCCGCACGCGTCCGGTGTTTGAGCGCGCCGGTCGAGATCCGCTATGAAAGTCGAGCTCTGCCGCAAATACAACTTCGCCGCCGCCCACTACCTGCCCGAGGCGCCCGAGGGCCACAAGTGCCGGCGCCTGCACGGCCACTCGTACCAGGTCGAGGTCGCGGTGCGTGGAACCGTGGACGCGAAGACCGGTTGGCTGATGGACTACGGCGATATTGACCGGCAGGTGAGGCCGGTGGTGGCGGAGCTCGACCATCGGACCTTGAACGACATACCCGGCCTGGAAAACTCGACCAGCGAGATGCTCTGTGGCTGGCTATGGGAACGACTGCAGGCCGCGCTCCCCGGTCTGCATCGGATCTCCGTCGCCGAGACCTGCATGGCAGCGTGTCATTACTACGGCGAGTGATTGTTCGATGTTCATCTCCCCTTCGATGGGTCCGTCCCTGTCATGAGGCAGCATGGATAGGCTGTTGGTAGTCGCTATGATCGCCGGCGCGATCTTGACGTTCGCGATCGGCATCTGGATCGGGCTGGGCCGGCCCGGCATGAAAGATTCCGTTCAGCAGCGCCCCTGGCGCTCGGAGGATCGGCTGCGCGCCACCTGGATCAACCGGGTCTTCTTCCGGATGGATCGGCGCCCGCGCCGTTTCGACACCGGCCGCCTGGTGGTGCCGAAGGGCAAGCAGGACCAACCCCAGGAGAAGACGGGAGAAGAGAATTCGGGCGTGGTGCGACTGCGGCGTCGCGGCGACTGAGCGGCGCGGGCGTCGGATCTGCCTGGACCTTCAGTCTGAAGGGCGCGCCCTCAGCGAGCGCAGCCGTCCCAGCGCCGCCGCCAGCTCGTAGATGCGGAACTCGGCGTAATCCCCAACCTGACGCGAGTCGATCACACCCAGGCCGCCTTCGCGAATCTCCTTCATCAATGATTCGAGCGCCGCGCGCAGCGTGCGCCGCCCGTCCAGCCAACGTTCGGCAGCGTGCACCATCGCCTGACCGATGGCGCGCACCTGTCCCTCTTCGACGATCTGTTCCAGCGCGCCCAGGTCCAGATCCTCGGTGCCGAAAAGCACGCGGGTGGCCGTTTGCACTTTGATCGAGACGGGCTTTCGTCCTTTGCGTGCGTCGATGCTGGCCGGCTCGAGCCGGCGCTGGCGGATCGGCGTCCAGGGGCCGCCTTCGTGACGGCGGTCGGTACGGAAGCGCGCCGCGACATCGCGGGCCGCCGCGGTCAAATCTTCCGGCAGATAGCGGCGCATGCCGATCACCGTGTCGGCCACGTCGAAGTAGTCGCCGGCGCCGCCCACCACCAGAACGGTGGAGACGCCCAGATCGCCGTAGAGCTGACGCGCCCGGTCGATGAACGGGGTAATCGGTTCGTCCGCGTCGGCGATCAGCGCCTGCATGCGGGCGTCGCGGATCATGAAGTTGGTGGCGCTGGTATCCTCGTCCACCAGCAGGCAGGTGGCGCCGACCTCGAGCGCCTCGGCGATGGCGGCGGCCTGGCTGGTGGAGCCGCTGGCGTTGGCCGTGGTGAAATGGGCCGTGTCCTCGCCGCGTGGCAGGTCGGTGATGAAGTTCGAGATGTCTACCGACGTGATCGCGCGTCCGTCTTCGGCCCGCACCTTCACGGCGCGCGGCACGGTGACGGCCAGCTCGCGGCCGTCGCCTTCGATATGCTCGTAGACGCCGCACTCGATCGCCCGCAGCAGTGTGGACTTACCATGGTAGCCGCCGCCCACGATCAGCGTGATCCCCCGGGGGATCCCCATCCCCTCGACCGGCCCGCGGTGGGGCGCCTCCAACGTGACGGTGAGCCGCGGCGGCGGCTGGAAGATGACCGCCTCGGATTCGGCGAGCGGCCGGTCGTCTACGCCGCTGCGACGGGGTAGGATCGCCCCGCGCGGGATGAAGGCCACGAGCCCGCGCTCGTCCAGCTGGCCGCGCAACGTCGCCGAATCCTCGGCCAGCAGGGCCTGCCGGCGCAGAGCCTCCAGGTCCCGGGTGGCCGGAGCCAGCGCGCGTCTCAACGCCGCGGGGATGTCGCCGGTCAGCATCTCCACGGCCTGACGCCCGAGCACGCGGCGGCCGCGGGCGGGAAGGCCGGCGGTGAAGCGCGCCGTGATGTGGCCGGCCGCATCGATCTCCAGGCTGGTGCGCTCGAGGATGGCCTGGCCGGGTCTCAGTATGCGGACCCGCCCGCTCTTGCCGGTCCCGCGCGCCCGGCTGATCGACGCCAGCTCTGCGTGCAGCCGGCGGTTGAGGTAGTCGGCGGCGGCGATGCGCCGGATACGCGGATGCAGGAGCTCGGCCGGCAGCCGGGCGACTGCGGGGGCGAACTCGGCGCGGAGCCGGCTGGGTGACGCGAAGGGGTCGCCCTGCACGTAGTCGATGTGGAGCGTGAACTCGTCGAAATCGTAGCCCCCGGCGATGCTCTTGTAGGCGCCGTAGCCCTTTCCATCGATCGCGTGAAGTTCCGCCGTAAGTTCGCCGCTCGATCTCATGCCATCTCCGGCTGCGATTGCTTGCGTCGTCCAGCAGCGCGCCGGCATATTGCCGCGCTGCCGCTGACGATCGGTCGCGAACACGATACGGCGAAAGCCACGGGTATGGAACAGATACTGGCGGGCCCGCTCGGCCCGCTCTTCATCCTCCTGCTGCGGATCTGCGATGTGTCGATCGCGACTCTGCGCCTGCTCAACGCGGTGCGCGGTCGCAAGATCATGGCGGCGGCCCTCGGCTTTTTCGAGATCCTGATCTGGGTCGTGGCCATAGGCACGGTCGTCCGCCACTTCAGCTCGCCGCTGCTGGTGATCGGGTACGCGGCCGGCTTCGCCGCCGGCACGTATGTGGGCATCACGATCGAGCAGACGCTGGCGCTGGGGCTGGCNNGCCGAGGCGCTTCGGTCGCTGGGGTTCGGCGTCACCGAGGTGCTGGGCCAGGGGCGTGAGGGTCGCGTGGAAATCCTCTACACGATTGTAAAGAGGCGGTCGCTCAAGCGTCTGTCGCAGGAGGTCGAGCGCTGGGATCCCGACGCCTTCGTTGTGGTGGAGGAGCCCAGTTCGATTCAGCGCGGCTGGCTGCTCAGCCGCCGGCGCAAATGAAGCCGCGGTTCTTGGACGCGCTCGGTGGCGCCCCACCCGAGAGCGGCTTCGCCAGCGAGGGCGGCGTCCGCCAACGCCGAGTGCGGCGCATCCTCTTCTGGATCCTTTGGGCCAACCTGCTGCTGGTCGGCGTCAAAGTGGTGGTCGGTTGGACCATCGGCTCGCTCGCCGTTCTCGGCGACGCGGCCCACTCCGGCGTCGACTCTCTGAACAACGTCATCGCGCTCGCCGCCGCCTACTTCGCCGCCGCACCGCCGGACGAAGAGCACCCTTACGGGCACGGGAAGTTCGAGACGCTGGGGGCCTTCGTGATCGCCGGCTTCCTCTCGATCACCTGCTTCGAACTTCTGAGATCCTCGGTGGTCCGTCTGATCGAGGGGGCGCCTCCGCCACGGCCGGAAACGCTGGCGCTGGTGGTGCTCGCCGCTACCATGGTGGTGAACATCGCGGTCGCCTACTACGAGACTCGGCGCGGCAAAGAGCTGGCCAGCGAATTGCTGCTCGCCGACGCCCGCCACACCCAGGCGGACGTCATGGTGACGCTGGCCGTGCTGGCGGGGCTGGGCCTGGTGCGTCTGGGCTGGGGACACGCCGACGCCGTGCTCGCCATCCTGGTGTCGGCGGTCGTGGCGCACAGCGGGTTTCAGATCCTGCGCCGCACCGTGCCGGTGCTCGTGGATCGCCGCGCCGTGGACCCGGAGCGGGTGTTCAACGTGGCTGAAAGCGTCAAGGGCGTCGAGAGCGTGAGCGAGGTTCGCTCACGCGGGCGGCCCGGTGACGCCTTCGCCGAGCTGACCGTGCGCGTGAATCCGACGACGCCGTTGCGCCAGGCCCACCTGATCGCCGACGAAGTGGAAAGGCGGGTGGCGAAGGAGCTTGGGCTCAGCAACGTGGTCGTTCATGTGGAGCCGAGCGAGTTACACTAGACGGTGCCTCATCGACCGCCTACCGCCTACCGCCTACCGTCTATCTCTACCGCCTACCGTCACTCGTCGACTCTCCATCGCCGTGCGGTTCGACGCGCCAGACGCAGGAGGGATACCCGAGCCTCTGGCATTCCGGGTGGTCGACCGTCGGTCCGGTCAACCCGCTCAGCTCCAGCACTCGCGCGGCGAGAGCCGAATAGAGGCGGCAGGCTCCGCCGTATTCGCCGACCTGCGCGGTTAGCGGGTCTGTGGCGTGCACTTCCAAAGGCTTGCGCCGGACTTTCATATCCGTGGCGACCATGAACTTGTTCTGTGCTTTGCGCAGCTCGCGCACCGCGGCCCGCAGCCGCATTCGACGCGGCAGCCGCCGGGCGATGCGGCGTCGCAGGGTCATTCGCTTGAAGTGGAGCTCGGCCAGGGCCTGACCCGCCGCCGCGAGCACGGCGCCCGCGTCGGCGCGGCGTCCGATCAGTTCCAACAGCGACGTTACCTCGGAGGCTTCTACGCGCTTCCGTCCGCGCGCGAGCTGCTCGAACCTGCGGACACGCTCCTCGATCACCCCGCTCAGCCCCAGGCGGTTGGGGAAGATCGCGGCGGGCACCTCGTCGGGTAGCAGCTCTGGGGGCGTGTCCTGCTGCTGCAGGGCGCGCAGCAGCGCCAGAGGCAGCCTGGCGTCAATGGCGGAGATCGATCCGCTCGTCACCTCTTCCTCACCCTCCCATCAACAGCGCGACGACCGCGCTGATCACCACGATGCCGATCCAGTTCAACCAGAGGCCGGCGCGCCTCATCTCTGCTGCCTCAATATAACCGGTGCCGAAGACGATCGCGTTGGGCGGCGTGGCGACCGGCAACATGAACGCCATCGAGGCGCCCATCGCCGCCGCCGTCATCAGCGCCAGCGGCTCGGCGCCCACCGCCGGCGCCAGCGCCGCCACCACCGGGAGCCCGAGCGTGGCCGTGGCGGTGTTGGAGGTGATCTCGGTGACGAACACGAACAGCCCGGCCACGGCGGCGATGATCAGCAAGTCCGGGTACCCGGCCAGTATCGACAGCTCGCCACCTAGCCACTCGGTCAGACCGGTCGACTGGAACGCCGAGGCGAGAGAAAGGCCGCCTCCAAAAAGCACGAGGATGTCCCAGGGTATGGAGCGGGCGTGCGCCCAGTCAAGCACGCGGGTGATGCGGCCCTCCGCATCACGGACCGGCCAGAGAAAGAGGACCAGTGCCGCGGCGATGGCAATCGTCGAATCTTCTACCTGTGGGAGTAGCGTCTGGATGCCCGGGATCGTGACGGCGCCGATCTGCTTCGGCGCCCGCATGATCCAGGCGACCGCCGCGGCCGCGAAGACAACGGCCACCACTCGCTCGGCCGGGTGCCACGCCCCCAGCTTGTACTGCTCGGCGCGCAGCGCCTGCGCGGCGCCCGCCAGCGGCTCGCCGGGAAGACGATAGAGCGCGAAGCAAAGGAACGCCCAGCAGGCGACCAGCATCACCGCGGCGACCGGCAAGCCGATCGCCATCCAGCGCGCGAACGACACCTCCACATCGAGGAGCTCATCCGCCATCGCGGCGAGCACCGCGTTGGGCGGGGTGCCGATCAGCGTCGCCACGCCGCCGATCGAGCCGGCGTAGGCGATCCCCAGCATCAAAGCGGTGCCAAAGCCGGCGACCGCGGCCCGGCGCGCGGCGGAACCGGACTCGTCTGAGGCCCCGCCAGGTTGGACCAGGCTGAGCACGGCGATGCCGATCGGCATCATCATCAGCGTCGCTGCCGTGTTCGACATCCACATGCTCAGCAGAGCGCAGGCCGCCATGAAGCCGGCGACCAGCCGGCGCGGCGAGGTGCCGGTACGTGCCACTACCGCCAGCGCCACCCGGCGGTGCAACGACCAGCGCTGCATGGCTGCGGCGATGAAGAAGCCGCCCATGAAAAGAAAGATCACCGGGTTGGCATAGGGAGCGGCGGCGGCGTCCGGCGAGGCGACGCCCAGAGCCGGCAACAGAGCCAGGGGGAGCAGAGCGGTGACGGCGAGGGGAACGGCCACCGTCAGCCACCAGGCGGCCATCCAGGCGGCGAGAGCGAGCGTCGCGTGCCCTGCCGGCGTGACCCCGGTGGGCGCGGGGGACAGCAACAACACGCCGAACAGCAGGGGACCCGCGAGTACCCGGCCCCAGCGGGGGCGGGAGGTGTGTGCGTTGTTGCGTCCCTCGGGCATCGATCCGACAATACGCGCGGCCTGCCCGGTCGCAAGCGGCGACCGGTCGGGACGGCTCTGCTGGCGGAACGGCGAATCTCGTACCCTCGAAGGCGGATGGAAACTTGACCCAGGCGTTGATCGCGCTGGCCGCCGCGGCGGCGGTGTCCGCAGTGGCCTGGCGCTTCAAGGCTCTGAGCCTGACGGGTGCGGTCGCCGCCACGCTGGTCGGCGCGACGGTTCTCTACGGCGCCGGTCTTGGCGCGGCTGTGGTGCTGGTGCTGTTCTTCGTCAGCTCTAGCGCCCTCTCGGCGCTGCCGCCGGGCGGCGCGCGCGGCTGGCGCGACGCGCGTCAGGTGGTAGCCAACGGATCGGTGGCGGCGCTGGCAGCGGCGTTCGTGGGCACCTACCCGGTGGCCGGCGTGGCTTTCCTTGGCGCCACGGCAGCCGCCACCGCCGACACCTGGGCCACAGAGATCGGGGTGTGGCTGGGCGGGAACCCCCGCTCGATCCTCACGATGCGGCCCCAGCCGCCGGGCACCTCCGGCGCCGTCTCGTGGCCGGGCACCCTCGCTGGCCTGGCGGGATCCCTCGCCGTGGCGTTGGCGGGCCTCTGGCTCATCCCCGCCGCCGCGGCCGGCTGGCTCCCCGTCGCCGCCGCTGGCGTCCTGGGCTCGCTGGTGGACTCGGTCCTGGGGGCGTCCTTTCAAGCCGAGTATCGCTGCGCCGCCTGTGGTGCCACGCCGGAGGTGGCCCGGCATGCCGGCTGCCCGGTCCGGGCGGTCCGGACGTCGGGTCTGCCCGGTCTCGACAACGACGCGGTGAACTGGCTCGCGACCGGCGTCGCCGCGTCGGTCGCCGTCGGGCTCCATGGTATTCTTTAAAGCCTGAAGCTCGCCTTGACCGCTAATCGGTCTCATGTTCTATTCGGACAAACGGCCTCGCCGTCCTGAGAACCCGCCTGGTTTACGAAAGGCAATCGAAAGCGGCCAATTCGTAGGAACGCGCTAGCGGAGGCTTGATGGCCAAGTCCCCGAAGCGGGCTCGTCAAGCGGTTTTCGGTAAAGCCGCCGAAGCCCTGAACCTCGACACCGACCAGATGGCTGAGCGCTGGGCGACAGCCTTCCGGCGGCGTGTGTTGGAGCGTGGCGAGCCGTTCCCCACCGAAGACCTGGAGCAAGACGTCGAGGCCCTGGTCAAAGGCGTGGCCTCCGTCCTTCACGATCCCTGGAGCTATCGCACCTTCCTCGCCGACGGCGAGCACCAGCAGATCGGCCAGCAGATCGCCGCGAAGCACGTGCGCGCCGGGGGGTCGCTGACCAGCGCGCTGGAGGCGTACATGCGGCTGCGTCAGGCGATGGTCCTGGCCTCACGCGACGTCTTTCGCGAGAGCGATCGTCCCTTCTTCGACCTGATGACCCGGCTGAACCGCTGCATCGACCGAATTCTCTTCGCCATCGCGGAGGGCTACTTCAGCGCGTTTCAGGCGGAGATCGAAAAGCAGGCGCTCACCGATCCTTTGACGGGGCTCGGAAATTCACGGCGCTTCCGCGAGGCGCTGTCTTCAGAGCTCAAACGCAGCAGTCGGACGGGGCGGCCTTTCTCGATCGTCTTTGTGGACGTGGACGATTTCAAGGACATCAACGATGAGTTTGGCCACGTTCACGCCGACTATATCCTCACGGCGATCGGTCGCACCATCGCGTCACAGCTGCGCGGCAGCGATCTCCTCTGCCGTTGGGGGGGCGACGAGTTCATCATCCTTCTGCCCGAGACCGAACGCCATGATGCCGGGGTTCTGGCGGAACGGCTGCGGTCCGAGGTCGCGTCCGGCGAGAAGTGCGGGGCGGCCACCATCTCTCTGGGTATCGCCTGTTACCCAGCCGATGGAAAGGACTACGACGGCCTGGTGGCCAACGCCGACCGGGCGCTCTACCGGTCCAAGCATGAAGGGAAGAACATGGTGACACATAGCGCCGATGGGGGCCAGCGCTAGCCCGACCGCGCGCCGCCGCCAACGCCGCCTCCCTTCTACCTTTCCATTACGCCTCGCTCCGCTGCGCTGACCTCTACTTGTCGACCAGCACGATTCCAGCCTCGCTCATCACACGCCGCAACCGGAACTCCAGCTCGAGGGCGAGCGGATACCCGGGATGCTCTGTTGGAACCAGCCGATCGAAGCGCGAGTCGCGCGTGGGTGAGGTACCCGCGGGCCTTAGCGGCTGGTAGATGGCCGCGATCTCGACCGTCCTCGCTGCGGGGTCGCTCTCGTCGACCTCGAACTTGTACATGACCTGCCGCTCTTCGAGGGGCAGGTCGGTCACCCGCATTTGCGCGAACTGTGCGATGTCCACCCAGCCAGTCTCCACGTAGCCACGACGCCGGTCGATCTGACGGGTGGGCACCGCCGCGTCGGAGCAGACTCGGGCGATCAGCGGCACGACGTCCGCCGCGGTCGCGCCGCGGAACTCCAACTTGATCGGGTTCTGGGCGTCCTCGGGTACGGGGAAGTAGCGGGGTACGCTCGAGCCGACACAGGCCTGGAAGGTGGGGGTGGTCACCAAGAGCAGCGTGACGGATAAAGTCCGGAGCATCGGTCCGACCTCGCGAACGAGCGGTGGAGCACGGGTTGAGAGATCCGGGACGAAAATCTACCGGGGGCGGGGTCCGGAGCCAAACCGGCTATTGCGGCGCGCGGAGGGTGGAAGGTATAATGGTGCTGGCGAGAATCAGCGTTGAGAATCGCTCCTGCCGATTAGCCCCTTTTCGTGGCGATTCGCCCCATTGCCGACGCTCGAAGATGGCGGCCACAAGTCATATAAATTATTATTTTGCAAATAGTTGCCACCTCATGCTCCGCGGTCCGAAAGATGCACTCAATGTCAGGGAGTGCCGGGATCCCCAAAGCGCGCTTGTTCCTGGAAGCGAACCACATCTCTGGAGGCGACCCGTGAGGTACAGAGCTACACACATCAAGGCGTGGTGTAAGCTGTTGGCCACCCTGCCGGTAGCCGTGCTACTGGCCGGCTTCCTTGGCAGTTCGGTCGGGTGTACCGACGAGGAAACCGTTTTCGTGGACCGGCCGCCCTTCGACGAGCCGACGGAGACGGTGAACCGGTTCCTCGGCTATGTCGGCGACCCGGCGGATCGAAAGCCGGCCTGCGCCAACTGCCACGCAACCTTCTGGGGCCAGTGGAAGGGCCACGGCCACTCCCACGCCTGGGACAACGTGGTTTCCAACACCTGTTGGCCCTGCCATACGATCAACGAGCGTGGTAACGCGGCCGAGGGAGACGCGGGTTATGTCCTGGTTCAGGATGCCCGCTACCAGGATGTCCAGTGCGAGTCGTGCCACGGCTCGGGTTGGGAGCACGTCAACGACCCGAGTGTCGATACGGCGCCGCTCTGCTCGATCATCCCGGACACCGCGGCGACGACGGGCTGCGGCGAGTGCCACCAGGGCGCGCACAACCCCTTCGTCGAGCAGTGGAGCGTCTCGGCGCACGCCAACGTGCGGGGCTTCGCGGGTCGATCGCCCTGCAACGAGTGCCACGAAGGCAGGACGGCGCTGGAGCGCAAGTTCCTGGAGGCGAGCACCTACATCGAGAAGGATGGGCCGGACAACCAGCCGATCTTCTGCGTCGTCTGCCATGACGCGCACGGCTCCCAGTATGATCACCAGCTGCGCGCGCCCATCGACTTTCAGGCCGCGCAGGGCATCCCGTCGAGCGACCACCTCTGCATCCGGTGCCATTCGCGTCGAGGCACACCCCCGTCGACGCACGGCGCGCATGCCGCGCAGGGTCTTCTGTTGCTCCAGCAGGACATCGGCTGGCTGCCGGCGGGCTTCAGGGCTCCGCCGGTCTCTTCCCACGGCAACCCGCAGATCAATGCGAAGCTCTGCGTGAGCTGCCACGTGGTCGATGTCGAGATCGAAGATGCGGTAACGGGCGATTTCGTCTTCCACGCTCGCGGCCACACTTTCGAGGCGATCCCTTGCGTGGATGCCCAGGGGATACCGCAACCGCCGGGCACCGTCTGCGCTGAGGACGAGCGCGATTTCCGCGCCTGCGCCGCTTGCCACGTGGATGAAGCGACTGCACTGAGTCTGTTCGAGGACCTGCAGGACGACATCAACTCACGGCTGGATCAGCTTTGGGTGGATACCGACGGTGACGTGATCTTGGACGCGTTCCCCGAGGACGCCGGACTGTTGCCGAAGCTCGTGGCGCAGATCGCCTTGAATCTGGCCGACACCGTGCAATTCGATCCGCGGGACAGGTTGATCACCGTCGCTGAGGGCGTGTTCTGGAACGCGCAGGTCGCGGCGACCCATGACCGTGAGTATTTCGTCGAATCGACGGTCCTGGTGGGGCTGGCGGGCCGTGATGCCAACAATGACGGCGTGAAGGACGGCGTCGAATGGCATGCGCACCATACCAGCGGCAACGGGGTCCACAACCCGGACTTCCTGAGGGACCTGCTGGACGCGTCGATCCAGGCTCTGATCACGACGTACAGCCTGACGCCATAGAGGTCAGTGGCATGGGCTCGGTTCGCGCCGCTGCACGCGGCGCGAACCGAGTGAAACCGCCGGCGCTGCCGGCTAGACAGCTCGATCTCCATGGGCTTTTCGCCCAACAGTGGTCTCCAGACGTTGTGACGCTCAGTCGGCGCGGGCGGGAAGACATTCCCGCCCGCGCCGAGCGTCGGGCTGGCGGATCAGCGCCTACCACAAATCCGGGAGTCAGGAGGACAACTTGAAGGTCTCAGGCCTTTGTCTGACTCGTGCCGGGGCTCGGTTGCAGATCTGGCGGGTCGGAGTGGCGTGCCTGGGTGTGGCTAGCGTCGGGTGGGGTTGGGGTACGCCCGGCCTCCACGCGCAGGTCGACCAGGTGCAGTGGAGGGGACGGGTGTCCACGCGGGTGCAATACGTGGAAGCCCGGACTCTCGTGCTCGATAGCGTGCCGATCGGGCTGGTGAGCGGCAGCGGCAGGCAACGCCAGGTCGGAGACACGCTGGTCACGTGTACGACCGGCGCGACCCACTGCTTCTTCTATCGCTCGGGCAGCGTCCAGAGCACGTACCCCTCCGTCCTCGACCTCGACCTGAACTTCTTCGGGATGGGAGTGGAGGGTCTGCGGGCCTACATCAGCACGCGATTTCGCACCGATTTCGGAGGCGACGAATTCTGGCCCCGAACCGATGATAACTTCGATCTGCTCGCCGCCTTCCTCGAGCTCGACCGGAGTTACTATCGGGCCCGCGTCGGGCGCGACTACAAGGTGAGCGGGCTCGGGTTTTATGGCTACGACGGGGGATCGCTGGTCCTGCGCTACCCTCAGGCGCGCATCGAGGCCGAGGTTTATGGTGGCTGGGGTCTCGAGCGCGGTGTCCCGGAGCCTATCGACGGGGATGCCTTCGCCTCACTGGGGCTGTTCCAGCCACTGGAGCGCAACTATCTGTTCGGGTTCCGCGGCTCCGCCCGCCCCACGCGTAGCTCTTCGATCTCGGCCATCTATCAGCGCGAGATACCTACCGATCGCTCGGGGATCTCCAGCNNGGGATCTCCAGCGAGCGTCTTGGCTTCGAGGCCAGCTATTACCCGACACCCGAACTCTCGCTGCTCGGCCACGCGGACTATGACCTGGCGACCGGGTGGTGGGGCAAGGCCGGCGCGACCGTCGGCTGGAAGGCCACCCGTCAGGTTTACGTGGAGGGAAGGCTTTTCCGCTATCGTCCGGTGTTCAGCCTCCAGACCATCTGGGTAGCGTTCAGCCCGGTGGCCTACACGGGTTGGGGTCTGGCGACAGCTGTACAGCCCCGTTCCAATCTCTCGCTGCGCGTCGAGGTCGAGCGGCGTGCCTACGGCGACACCGACGCGGAAGGCCCACTGGTGGTGACCACGACCGATCGCGACTGGCGGTTGGGCGGGTACGCCAGCTGGCGGCCGGTATGGGGCGTCAGATGGGACATCGACGCCGGTTACTGGCGCAACTGGGGATTCGGTGCCGCCCTCAACTCGGGCAACGTGCGGGTGGCCGCGAGCCCACGGGAGCGCCTGTCGGTCGGCGCTCGATTCTCGGCTTTCCAGCAGCTCGAGGAGTTCCGTGT
>JABAOH010022458.1_pt2 | contig 15218 bp, 10 predicted proteins | sample 7062181 | NCBI WGS metagenome assembly JABAOH01 (sample SAMN14538630, study PRJNA623070) | marine sediment metagenome | biome: marine biome [ENVO:00000428]; feature: marine pelagic biome [ENVO:01000023]; material: deep marine sediment [ENVO:00002113]; isolation source: pool of 5 deep marine...
TTCGCAAAATCTCGCGGGCCGCGTTACGCCCACAGGCGCCCATCACCCCGCCGCCGGGGTGACTGGCGGCACCGCACAGGTAGAGCCCCTCGATGGGTGTCTGGTGATCGGCCCAGCCGGGCACGGGGCGGAGGCTGTACAACTGCCAGGGCCACATGGCACCTTGAAAAATATTGCCGCCGGTCAGCCCGTAGGTCCGTTCCAGGTCCAGCGGGCTGAGGATCTGGCGGTGCATCACCGCGGCGGGGACGTTGGGGGCATAACGGGCCAGCAGGTCGATACAGCGGTCGGCGAACGATTCCTTTAGGTCGTCCCAATTCCCTTCGGCCAGGCGGTAGGGTGCGTACTGCACGAACATCGACATGATGTGTCGCCCCTCCGGGGCGATGGTGCGGTCCACGCTGGTCGGCAGGGTGATCTCCAGGATCGGTTCGGCGCTGGGCCGCCCATACTTGGCATCGTCATACGCCCGCTCGATAGTGTCCAACGAGGGCCCAATGTGAATCGTGCCGTGATGGTGCGGTCCGATAGCCGTGCCGGGAGCGGCCGTGAACTGGGGCGGTTCGGCCAGGGCCAGGTTGATTTTGGCGGAGGCGGACGAGTAATCGATACGGGCTACGGCTCGGCGAAAATCGTCCGGCAGGGCATCGGCGGGCAACATTTTTTCGAAGGTCAGGTGCGGGTCCACGCTGGAGGCCACACAGCGGGCGTCCAGCTGGGTACCGTCGTTTAGCACCACGCCGCGGGCTCGACCGTTGCTGCTCAGAATCTGACACACGGGCGCCTCGCGGCGGATTTCGACCCCCAGGTCCCTGCAGGCTTGGGCGATCGCATCGGAGAGGGCCCCCATCCCGCCCTGCACGTAGCCCCACACACCCCGCTTTCCCCCGGCGCTGCCCATGACGTGGTGCAGGAGGACGTAGGCAGTCCCCGGCGCGGAGATCGACGAGAAGCTGCCGATGACCGCATCGGTGGCCAGGGTCGCCTTGAGCACTTCGGCTTCAAACCAGCGTTCCAGGATCGGCCGCGCCGCGCCGACCAGCAGTTCGATCGCTTCCGGCAGATGATACTGCAGCTGGCGCAGCGTCGTCCAAGCCCTCCACAGCCTGGCCCCATCCCGCAACTTCTTGGCCACACCGATCTTCCGCCACCCGGCCGGCAGCGGCAGCGGATCGGGTGCCGTTTCGCTTAACAGCGGCTCGATCAGGCCCGCCACGCGGTCCAGCAGCGCTTCGTAGCGGGGAAAGGCCTCGGCGTCCGGCTGGCTGAATTTGGCGATCTCGCGCCGCGTCAAATCGGCGTTCGGACCCATGAGCAGGCTGCGGCCGTCGGGCAGGGGTGTGAAGGAAGACGGGTCTCGGGGGAGGATTCTCAACCCGTACTGCTTCAGCCGCAGCTCCTCGGTGATTTCGGGCAAAAACAGGCTGACGACGTAGGCGGCCGTGGAAACCCGGAAACCGGGCCAAAGATCTTCCGTGGCACAAGCGCCCCCCAGCACCTCGCGACGTTCCAGCACGCAGACCTTTCGGCCAGCCCGCGCCAGGTAGGCGGCCGTCACCAGTCCGTTGTGCCCACCGCCGATCACAATACAGTCGTAACGACTCACGGTTTCCTGGCGGTGGCAAGTTTCTGCAGGAGGTGACAGGGATCGCCAAAAGCCGTTTACCAACACGGCGACTCGGCACCCCCCGCTTGCTTTGACTCAAAACTGGATCGGAAAGGGAGGGAAACAAAAAACAGGAATCGACAGCGAGGCAAAGCCCAGCAGCCACCGTAGCGGATTGAGTTTGACCGTATCGTCCGCCGTGGGCGGATGATCGCCGATCAAGATCACCAGGATCACCATCAAGGTCCACTGGTAAGCGTCAAACATGACGATGGCCGCGATCAAGGCGACCAGGATCACGCGGGCGACGTAGCGCGAGGCGGGACCGAACAGGCCGTACAGCACATGTCCCCCGTCCAGCTGGCTGACCGGCATCATGTTGAGACCCGTGACCAGCATACCCACCCAACCCGCCATATAGATGGCGTTGACCTGAAATGTAAATTCCTGATTGACCGCTTGGGGTTGATTGTGTTGGCGCGCGTAATCTTGTTTGATCTGGTCCATGTCCCGCACCACGGGCATCAGCAGTTTGACCAGCAAAGGATCGCCGTATCCCCGCGGTTCCGGCGGCTGAGGGACCGGCTTGGCAATCATAATTCCCCCGATGACCAGTGGAATGATGAGGACCAGGCCGGCCAGCGGACCCGCGATGCCGATATCGAACACCTCACGGCGGTTGGCCTTGTAAGGGTCCATGCCAATCACCGCGCCCATGGTACCGGTGATCATGAACGGTATCGGGATGAAAAACGGGAAGCTGGCCGGGACGCGATGGCGGCGCGCGACAAGGAAATGTCCCATTTCGTGCAGCAACAGGGCACTCAGCACACACACCATGTAGATCACACCATCCCGCCAGTTAAACCACAGCACGCTTCGCCAGTTGGCAAACACGGGACCCGCCTCAGCGGCCGTGACGCTCTGGCCTTGGGGGTCGATAAACGTGTCGCCTGGCTGGACTTCGATCGGCCATGGTGAACCGATCATGGTGGGGAACCACTGGTAGCAGCCGGCCGCATAGGTGGACATGCAGGTCAGCCCAAACAGGAGCAACGGCAGACTTACGCGGCGACGGCGGCGCGGATGGCTGGGCGGGTGAGGCAACGAAGCCGGATGGATCCCAATGTCGCCCCCAGTCGCGTCCAGCGCCTGGCGCAACCGTTGGTCGACAGAAGGGTCGAAGGGAGGACCGGGGGCGGGGGGTGGNNGGCGACAGCATAGCAGAGCGCTAAAAAGCGTGCGACGCCGATTCGATCAGCCTCTGGGGTGGTCTTTTTTCAATCTATCGGGAGTCTTTGGGATTGTCTCTGAGGTCGCAGAAGGGGCAAACCGTGGCGGAAGTTGAGAAAGCCCCCTGACTCTCCCTGCCCTGCGCCCCCTTTCCCGCGCCCCTGCCCTGCGCCCCCTTCACCGAACCCCTTCACCGACCCCGACCCCCTTCACTCTGCCGGCCCTCCGCCCACATCCAGATCCTCATCCCCATTTGCTCCTGCGGGGCTGGCAGACAATTGTTTGTACTCGCCTTTCCGCCACCGCTCGATGTCCGTCTTGTAATATTTCGAAAACCGGCTTTCGCTCGGTCCGCCGGGCAGGTTGGTCCACGCTTCATCGCTGTGCATATCGGTGACAAAGTGGTAGCTGGGTGCAAAGGTGGATTCCCGAGTGGCGGTCCGCAGGAGGTGACCTTGAAAAGGTGTCGCAAAATTACCCGGCATCGCCAGTTCGCCGGTGTGAAACCCCAGCAGCCGGCCAGCCCGTTGGGTGCCAAAAAAGCGATTTGTAAAGCGGAACGTGTTCAGTTCGGACCAGGGCTGGTCCTTTTCGTCTGCCAACTTTTCGGCGGCGCGGCGAATCAGTTGGCCTTTGTCGCGATCACGCCACCAGCTGGAGGTCTCTTTGTGCAGCAGCCGATCGACAGCCGTGATGACCATGGTGGAAAAACCTTGCCGGCTGCACAGGTACAGCATCCGCCGCCAGCCAAACCCGCCGTGTGTGTCTTGGGGCTGGCCAAAGATCTCCAACAGCACGTGAAGGTACAGCTTGTGAAACAGGGATGCCTCATGGCTTTCGGCTGAATAGTTGCCGTGCCAGCGGCTGAGCCGCTGTTTGATTTCGCCTTCCGGCATGTGGGGCAGAAAAATGTTCAGGCACTCACGGGCGTGGACGCTGACCACGTCGTATTGCAGCCGTTGCATGTCCTCCAGCGTAGCCCGCTCCAGTTCGGCCAGCCGCTGGTCGATCCGCCGTTTGCGGTAATCGGGGATGGGCAGTGTCACCAGTTCGGGACCGCCGGGAGGATTGATGTTCTCGTTGGCCGTGGCCACAAAGCCTGCGGGCGGATCGTAGACGCGGGGCAAGACGCTGGAAGGTTGCAGGCCGCGCCAATGATTCTTGCGGTCCCAAGCCGGTAGCGGAATCAGGCCGTTATGTTTGGGGGCCCGCACCGGAAACCAGCCGCTGGCCTGCGAACCGATGTGGCCGTCGCGATCGGCGAAGACCCAGTTCAGCGAAGGCTGAGGATTGTCTCGGACCACCTCCATCGCTGCAGCGACGTCCTCACTGTGCGCAACGTCCAGCCAGGTCGCGATCGACCGAGCACTCCCCTCGTAATGACCGGCCCATTGCACGGCCAGGTAAAAGCCGGGACCGCTTTCGTCCGGATCGCCCTCCAGGGTCCCGACCTCGTTGGCATATACGCGGAGGGTCTCTGCCGGCTTGTCCTTCCGCTGAATCACCTCTTCGCGGACCTCAAAATCCAGCCACTTCTGCCCGCGGCGGTACTGCCAGCAGGTCGAACCGCCCGCTCGACAGTCTTCGATAAAATAGTCGCTGGTATCCCCTTTGACGTAGGTCACTCCCCAGGCCACCCGGTCGGTCCGCGCCACCCCAAAGAGGGGACAACCGGGCAAGGTGGCGCCCATGACGTAACGGTCTTCCCAGCCCAACACGGCCTCGTACCAGATGGCCGGCAGACGGTTGACCTCCAGGTGTGGATCGGATGCCAGCAAAGCCGCTCCGGTTGCACTTCGGCCAGGCGAGACGGCCCAGGCGTTGCTGCCAGCCAGACGCGGCAGGTCGGCAATCAACTCCAGGGCCTGGTCCGACAACTGGTGCGAAATTTTGACCTGCCTCAGCAACTCGAAATCGACCCCGTCCAGTCGCGGCGCGAACAATTCCCGCAGTCGCTGGTCGTCGGTGATCAACTGGATCAGCTCCAACAGCAGCCGCTCGCTCTGCTGCTGCCCCACCGCCAGGCCGCCGAAGCTGAGCAGGTTGCCGAGCAGCAGGACGGCCTTTTGCGTCCACGGTTCCGGCTCGAACCCCGTGGCCCACATCGGCAGGCTGCGGCCCGCGTCTTTCATGCCGTCGTTGACTCCCTCACAGTAGGAGGTCAAATCGCCAAAGGTTCGGTCATCCAGCTGGCGAGCTTCCTCCTCCAGCCGCAAATACAAGCCGGCCTTGCGAAAGAAACGGTCCGTCTCCAGGAGCTCGTCCGTATCAGCAATCCGGGCGGCCGCGGTCCCGCGCGCGATTTCACGAGCGAAAAGGATCTGCGTGGGGCGGTCGACGGCGTGCATGTAACCCAACCCGTACAGGCAGGTTCGCCACGAATCGCTCTGAATATGCGGCACGCCGTGCGGGTCGCGCGAGACGTTAAATCGGCGACGAGCGTATTTGGTGCGAACGGCTTTCATGCTCGACTGCGATGTTTTTACCGCAGAACCGATGGCGCGGTAAAGCTGGCCTGGGCCCGCCAGGCCTCGACATCGTGCAGTACGCGTTCCATCGCCTGCAAGGGGAACTGGCCATTGGCCTCGAAACTGCGTGTCACCTGGGCGCCACCCGCGAATGCCACCTGGCAATGAAACCGGTAGCGGCGTTGATCACGGCCCCACACCTCTAGCAGCATATACACAGCCCCCAGCGTCTCCAATCGTTGCTCAATCTGCTCGCGGCGATCTGGCGGGGCGGCCGTTCCGATCCCACCCTCATCCTCGCTTGCGACCGCCAAACGGACCTCCGGCCCGGCGGCCCCACGCTCGCCCCAACCCGCCGCCGCAGGCCTTGCCATCTGAGCAGAAGGGCTGGGGGAAGGGGCCTGGGTGAGCGGTCGAGCGGAAGAGGAGGCCAGGTCAGGGAACAGATGGGGTGTCTGCCCGAAGGTGTGCGAATCGAGCGGTGTGGTGGCTGGCGCCGCCGGAGGGGGGGCGGTCGACCAGGCCTTTCGGCTGTCGNNCCGCCCAGACGATTCCTCCCAGGACAGCCCCCATGATCAAGGCTCGGCACACGGTGTCACTGGCAGACTGCTGCATGGCGCGGATCATAGCCAGGGAGATTCCAGTGTCACAACGGCAATCTCACCTGCCCCCGATCGTCCCCGCCGGACCGCTGGCGGTCGGACTGCCGCGCGGGCCTTTGCTGCCCGCCGGCAGATCCCACGGTGCGAACCGGCCAAATGCTGGCGCGCCTGGGCCAGGCCTTGCCAGCCTTCCACCTGAAAGGGTGGCGACCAATGGCTACAATGATGGCATGATCAGCAAGCAGGCTATCTATTTAGACCATAATGCCACCACACCGCTGGACCCACGCGTGGCCGACGCGATGCGGCAGGCGGCGGCGGAAAGTTTTGCCAACCCGGCCAGCCAGCACGGGCCCGGCCGCCAGGCCCGCCGAACAGTGGAGAGGGCGCGCCAGCAGATCGGCCAGTTGCTGGGTGCCGACATGGGCGGCGGCGGGGCCGATCGGCTGATCTTCACCAGCGGGGCCACTGAGGCGAATAATCTGGCCCTCCGCGGATTGGCCGGCCAGCCGCCCGGCCGCTTGATCATTTCGGCTATCGAGCATCCCAGTGTGGTGGGGACGGCCGAAAATCTCCATTCGCTTGGCTTCGAAATCTCCCTCTTGCCCGTCGACGGGGACGGCATCGTTCAGGTCGATGCCCTACCAGCTCGGCTGACCCCCGACACGCGACTGGTCAGCGTCATGCTGGGAAACAACGAAACGGGGGCCTTGCAACCGATTGAGAGGCTGGCCGCACATTGCGCGGCGGCGGGCGTCCCCCTGCACACCGATGCCGCGCAGGTTGCCGGCAAGCTGCCGATCGATTTCCGGAATTTGGGCGCCACGGCCCTGACCTTCACCGCCCACAAGTTCCATGGCCCGCGGGGGGTCGGCGGGCTGCTGATCCGTGACGGCACGACCCTCGCACCGATCCTGTTCGGCGGCTTCCAGCAAGGCGGGCTACGCCCCGGCAGCGAACCGGTCGAACTGGTCGTGGGGATGTGCGAGGGACTGAAGCTGTGGGACGAGCAGTCTGCTGAGCGTCGGTGGCGGATTGCCGATTTGCGGGATCGTTTCGAGCGGCAACTGCGGGCTGCCTGGCCGGCGGCGGTCGTCCATGCGGCCCGCGCTCTGCGGCTGCCGCACACCTCCTGCATCTCCTTCCCCGGCCTGGACCGCCAGGCTCTTTTGATGGCACTCGACCAGGCCGGCGTGGCCTGTTCCACCGGCAGTGCCTGTGCCAGCGGGTCGTCCGAACCATCCCGCGTCCTGTTGGCTATGGGCTGTGAACGGTCGATCGTCGACAGCGCATTGCGGTTCAGCTTGGGGGTCACGACGACGGCCGAGGAGGTCGACGAAGCGGTTCGACGTATCTTGCGGGTGTTAAACCGGTTAGGGGATCGCGGCCAGCCGCCAAATCGGTCCGAGCTGCCTCCCCTGGAACGGTCGCAAACGGTATAATGCCGGTTTATCAAAACTGGCCTCTCCCCCAGCCTTGCATGGCAACTGTGAGGCGCCTTTAGCCCGGACGGAGCCACGGTGACCAACGGAGTCTTTAGCATCCCCTTCCCACCGCTTTCTGGCGGTATCGCAGCGGCGACAACCACTGGCCGAAAACGGTGCGGGTCACGATCGGCAAGCTTTATCGTCGGTCCGGAAAACCGCCTGGCGCGCATCGCCGCAGAGACCTTTCTGCTGCCTGCCGGCAGCGAGGCGGCTTTCCATCCCCTGGTGATCTACGGCCCATCCGGTTGTGGAAAGTCCCACCTGACTGCCGGCCTGGTCGCCATCTGGACCGCACGTTACCCCCATGCGCATGTCTGGTACATCCGCGGCAGCGGGGATCTTGCTCGCAGCGACAAAAGTCGCCAGGCCGGGATATCTCAAACGGAAAATGAAGATCGCCTCGCCGAGTTCCCGCTGGCAAACCGTGCCGGACAGGAACCCCAACCGGAAAGGATGGGCCCTCCGAAAACGAAGAACCTGCTCAGCCAGCAGGACGTTTGGCGGCCGACAACATTAATTGTCGCAGAAGACCTGGACCGCTTCACGCGGCAGCGGTCCCTCCAGCGACAACTGGAATCCTGGATCGACCGATTACAACGGATTGGCGGCAAGCTGATTGTCACCGCCAGCACATCACCAGCGGCGCTCAGCCACCTCTCCCCCATGTTGCGTAGCCGGCTGGTCGGTGGTCTGGTGATTAACCTGACGGCACCCCAGCAGGCTGCCCGGACGGCGATCGTCCTGAACCAGGCTCGACTGGCCGGGATCAAACTCACCGAAACCGCTCTGCAGGAAGTCGTTCGACAGCGTAGGGATGCATCGGTCGCCAACCTGGTTGCCACTGTCGACAGGCTGGCCCAGGCGACGGCACCGGATGCATCGGGCGTCGTCGACCAACGGGCCGTCTGCCAGTTTTTCTGCCTCGAACGGGCCCCTGGCCGGCGGCCGGAACAGATCCCGATCCACCGCATCCTAACCGTGGTCGCTCGACAATACGGCTTAAAACCGGCCGATTTGCGGGGACGCAGCCGGCGGCGGGGCGTCGCCCTGGCACGCAGCATGGCCATGTACCTCGCTTCGCGACATGCCCACCACAGCCTGAAAAAAATCGGTCGTTCTTTGGGCCAACGCGATCACACCACTGTGATGCACAGCTGCCGCAACATCGAAAAATCGCTTGCCTCAGACCCCGCCTGCCAGAAGCTGGTCCAGGAACTGGTCACAAAAATCGAATCACATCCCTGAGACCAAAATCCAGCCCATCAGCGGAGAAACTGGGAAGAGCAAAAAAATCAAACCAAAAAAGCGGCTCTGCAATCCGAGGACTGGGTAGCTGGTGGAAAAACTGTTGACGACTGTTGCTCGAAGACTTGTTTACCAACAACCCGATCGGAACGCCAAATCACAGAGTCGCGTCCCCCACATGTCACAGACTGGCAATCAACACAAATCCTACGGTTTATCGACAACTTGTGCTCGGCTGAAAAAAACGCCAAACCGGCTCCTGACCAGAAGTTCCTTTCCCAAAGACCGTAGCCATCGATTCTGTTGGGGGGCCTTCTAATACAACTGTAAATAAAAATTTAATTAGTAATAACAAGAACGTAACACTTTAGCCGAATGGTAACTGAAGTCGTGAGACTCCAGTCGCTTGCCTTGGTTACCGCCTAGACTATCCGAATTCTCACGAATTCGGCTACATTAGGTCGCGCGGTCAGTCGGCCAAAGTGTTACACAAACACAACAATTCAAAACGGCCTGTGGTCGAGGTAAGACAAGTATCTGCCGCCACCAATCCATGATCGCCATGACGGACTGACCAAGGGATCCGGAGAAGAGATCAAAAGAAGAAGATCAAGAAGAAGAGATCAAAAGAAGGAATGTAGTCATGAAAATCAAGTGCAACCGAGCCAAGTTTTCCGAGGCTTTCCAAACGGTGGCCTCCGTGGCCCCCAGCCGCAGCCCTAAAACGATTCTGCAGAACGTCAAACTGGATGTGCATGGTGGCGAAGGGGTCCTATCGGCGACTGACCTGGAAGTGGGAATCCGCTGCACCGTGCCGGAGGTGGAGGTACAAGTTGAGGGGAGTGCCGTCCTGCCGGTCACCCGGTTTGGGGCGATCCTGCGAGAAGCGCCTGACGAACAGCTGGAGCTGGAAGCGGACCCGCAGGGGACGCGCGTGTTGGGGCAGCGGAGCGAGTTCAAACTGCCCAGCCAGGACCCGGCCGAGTTCCCGGATGTGGCCACGTTCGATAGTGACAAGTTTCACGAGGTGCCCGCCCGGTTCCTGCGGGAAGTTATTCGGCGGACCATTTTTGCGACAGACACTGACAGCAGCCGTTATGCGTTGGGGGGCGTGTTGTTCGAACTGACCGAGGACCATTTGACGGCCGTCGGTACCGACGGCCGCCGGCTGGCCAAGATGGAAGGCCCGGCATTGGCGGTTAACGGTCACCATACGACCGATCAAATGACGATCGTGCCGACACGCGCATTGCAATTGATGGAGCGGGCGTTGAGCGACGGGGATGCCGAAATCCAGCTGACCGTCCGCAGTAACGATCTGCTGGTTCGCAGTCCCTGGGTCACGATCTCCACCCGACTGGTCGAAGGCCGATATCCAAAGTGGCGGGATGTGTTCCCAGCCTCGAAGGATGGTGTGGCCATCGAGCTGCCGGTAGGACCGTTTTATTCGGCCGTCCGGCAGGCGGCCATCGTGACCAGCGAGGAGAGCCGTGGCATCGATTTTAAGTTTGGTAAAGGCAACGTCACGCTGGCAGCCCAAACCGCTGACACCGGTCAATCGCGGATCGAACTGCCCATCGGTTACCAAGGCGACGAAATCACCATCATGCTCGACCCCAAATACATCAACGATTTCCTCAAAGTCGTGGACGTAGATAAGACATTTACTTTGGAAATCCGCGATGCGAAGAGTGCTGCAGTCTGCAAAACGGACGACGGCTATGGCTATGTGATCATGCCCATGGCGCGGGAAAAATAAATGGCCTCTACCATGAAACCGACCGCTGCTGCCGGAAGAAACAGGCGCAAGCCGACCGCCCGAGGTCTGCAGCCAATCGGCAACGTGGTCAGCGAACTGATGACGCGTCACGGGATCGGTCGGCAGCTGGCCGCCCGACAGCGGGAGGAGGCGTGGCAACAAGCGGTTGGTCAGCGGTGGGCTGCGCATACCCGTTGTGGCAGCATCTACCGCCGCCGCTTGGAGGTGATCGTCGCCAGCTCGACACTGATGCAAGAATTAACCTTTCAAAAGCAGGAGATTTTACAGCGCTTACGCGAGAACGCCCCTGAGCTTTTGATTGAGGATATCCGGTTTAAACTGGGCGCCGTTTCGTAGACCGACAAGACAAGCGGTTGGCCATCTTTTTTTGGGTCGGTTCGGGAACCCTTTGCGATCCCCGCTCGAAGACCTGGAGAAGAAAAAAGACTTGCCAACCCTTTGTCTTTCCTTCCCAAACCATGAACCCCCAACCCTATGACTGACGAAGAAAAACCTGGCACAAATCGAAAAGGTGCACAGCAGCCGGATGCGGTCGACGGACCGGAATCGTTCGGTTTGCGAGGCGGCGAGTACACGGCGGAAGATTTACAGCATCTATCCGACCTGGAGCACGTCCGCGAGCGCCCCAGCATGTACATTGGCGACACGACGGCTCGCGGGTTGCATCACCTGGTCTTTGAAGTCGTCGATAATTCGATCGACGAAGCGATGGCCGCCTTTGCCACGAAGATCAGCGTGACGATCAACAACGACGGCTCGATCACCGTCGAAGACGACGGACGAGGGATCCCTGTCGAACGCCACGATCAACTTTCCGAGGAACTGGACCGCGAGGTCTCGACTTTGGAAGGCGTAATGACCGTGTTGAAGTTCGGTGGGAAGTTCGAAAAAGGCGCCTACCAGACATCGGGTGGTCTGCATGGGGTGGGGGTGACCGTGGTGAACTTCCTCTCGCAGTGGTGCGAAGTCGAGGTGTACCGCGACGGGCACGCCTATCAGCAGGAGTACGAGCGGGGCGTGCCGCAGGGCGAAGTTCGCAAGATTGGCAGCACCAAGAAACGGGGTACCAAAACCACTTTCAAACCCGATTCGCAGATTTTCCCCAATACCACGTTCGTCTACGACACGCTGCTCAAACGGTTGCAGGAACTGGCCTTTCTGAACCGCGGTGTGCGGATCGTATTTTTTGACGAACGGAACCATTCGGGTGACGAGTTCTGTTACGATCGGGGGATCATCGAGTTTGTAGAACATTTGAATCGCGCCAGTGAACAACTGCACGAAGATGTGATTTACATGTCGGGCGAAACCGAGAGCGTCGGTTACGAAATCGCCTTGCAGTATTCGGGGGAATATACAGAGAACCTGCATTCCTACGTCAATAACATCCATACCCACGAGGGCGGTACGCACGTTTCCGGATTCCGGGCGGCACTGACCCGGTCGCTGAACAACTATGGCCGCAAACAAAACCTGTTCAAAGACATTACCCCTTCCGGCGACGATTTTCGGGAAGGGCTGACGGTCGTGATCTCGATGCGGGTTCCCCATCCGCAATTCGAAGGGCAGACGAAAACCAAGCTGGGCAACAGCGAAGTAGAAGGCATAGTGACCTCGGCGATGGGCGACTTCCTCAACAACTACCTGGAAGAAAATCCCAAATCGGCCAAGACGATCGTTCGCAAGGGTATCCTGGCCGCCGAGGCCCGCGAGGCAGCCCGTAAAGCCAAGGCCCTCTTGCGCGACCGCAAAGGTGTCCTCTCCGGTGGCGGCCTGCCTGGCAAGCTGCGCGACTGTACCAGTAAAGAGGTCGACAAGTGCGAACTCTACCTGGTCGAAGGCGATTCGGCCGGCGGTAGTGCCGAAGGAGGGCGGCTGCGTGAATACCAGGCCATCCTCCCTTTACGAGGAAAGATCATCAACGCCTACAAGTCCCGCGAAGATAAAGTGCTGGCCAACGAAGAGGTCCGCAGCATGATCTCGGCGGTGGGGATCGGCATCGGCGAGGACCAGGATCTATCCAAGCGGCGTTACGACAAGATCGTGATTATGACCGACGCCGACGTGGATGGCTCGCATATCCGCACCCTGTTGCTGACCTTCTTTTACCGGCAGATGTACGACCTGGTCAGCCAGGGAAAGGTCTACGTCGCTCAGCCGCCACTGTTCCGCGTGCGGCAGAAAAAACACACTTACTACGTGCAGACCGAAGAAGAGATGAAGACCCAGCTGCTGGAGCTGGGGCTGAAGAATGCGAATTTCGATCCGCGCGACGGCCGCCAGATCCAGGGCAAAGAAATGGAACAGCTGTGCCGTGCCCTGGCTGCCCTGGAAGAACCGCTGACTGCCCTGGAACGACGGGGCATCAGCCTGAGGGCCCACGGGATGCGGCAGGATCCGGGAACCGGCAAGCTGCCGGTATACCATGTCTTCCTCGGCCAGCAGGATCACTGGTTCACCGACCGCGCGGAGTTGAACGAGTTCGTGCAACAGCAGGAAAAGGAAACGGGTGGCGAACTGGAAGTAGGAGAAAAATTGGATTCAGGCAACGGCAGCCCGGACGCGGCCAAGCGGCTGCACATTGTCGAATTGAATGAGGTCCGCACGATCAATGCCCTGCTGGCCGACCTGCGGGAAATGAGCTTCGAACTGGACGCTCTGCTGCCGCAGGAGCGGACCGGCACCGAGGAAGCGCGTTACGTCCTGAGGCGCGGCGAGACGGAAATCGGCCTGGAAGACCTTCGCGGCCTGTTGCCGGCAGTCCGCAGCGCCGGAGAAAAAGGACTGCAGATCACCCGCTTTAAAGGCCTGGGGGAAATGAACGCCGAAGAGCTGCGCGAGACAACGCTGGACCCCGTCAATCGCACCCTGCTACAGGTCACCATGCGGGACGCTGGCGCGGCAGACGATATCTTCCGCGTCCTGATGGGCGATCACGTCGAACCCCGTCGTGAGTTTATCGAGAAACATGCACTGGATGTCGACAACCTGGACGTGTGACGACCGCTCGGGAACGTGGATCCCCCAAAACGGACCTCTTGCTCCAGCGGTGGGGAAACCGGTCCCAGGCGGCGGGCACCCGCAAGAGGGGCGTTGCGAATAGGGCGAGCGGCCGCTTTAAAAATCGCCCCTGGCGGCCGGCGCTTTTCCCAACGCCGCCCCCTCCCACGGTTCGGCCAAGATCCCCTTGGGGTCAGATCTTGAATAGTGAATAGTGGCCTGGGGGGCGGCGCTTGTACAAGTTGTCTAACAAATTAGCATGACTGATTTTAGCTTTCGTTGCCACTGTCCACTATTCACTATTCAAGATCTGACCCCAGGGTGCGTGACCCCAGGGTGCGCGTGACCCCAGGGTGCGTGGTCACCCCTATCCCCCCCCGGTATCCTAACACGCCCTGGCAACTGCCTTGCGACCCCATCAGCCGAAGGAACCTACCATGTTGGAACCAGGCAACAAAATCCTGATCGCTCATCGGCGGTTGTTTGAAAAGGACGAACCGCGATTTTTCGTGGGCGAAGTCTTGGACTACCAGGCAGGGATCGTCAAGGTCAGCGGCTATTCGTTTGTCCGCGAAATCACCAGCGGCAAGCTGCTGCGGAAAGATGATCCGCGGATCAAACTGGTCTCCATCACCTCGGGCACAATGCTGCTGTACCAGTTGCCTGACGACACAGAGGTCAGCGCGGTGAGCTTTGAGTCGCATGATAGCGACACGATCCTCACGGACGGTAAGCATGTGACGATGAACATGTCCGAGCGGCCGCACAGCGGGCATTTGTAGGATAGCTCAAGCGGAAACGTTGCCGCTGGGCCGATCCGCCCCCGCCTCCCCCCACGGCCCCCCTTACCGACCACGCGGGGAAGATTTCTGGAGAGAAAATCTGCCGGACAGGCATCCTTTGCCGTTGTGACGCGGGCCCATCACGGACGGGATGGGCCGTCCCAGGACAAACACACCGCCTCCCCAGGCACTGCAGCAATACGTCCCGGTTCCCGGGCCTGGCGAACGTCGCCCCAACCGTGCACCAATCACAAAAACGGCCGCAGCTCGGATCCCCTTCCGCTGCGGGACACGTTAAGCTCTGCCAAACTGCTGGTCGGTGACGGAAAACTTTTCGTTCCTCACGGATTGGCCAGGCTGCGAGGGCTCTCCCGTTGCAGCAGTTCACCAATCTGCCGGAACTCGTCGGCCAACACATCCAGCACATCATCAACGCTTAACAACCCCACCAGTGCGCCCTGGGCATCCACCACTGGCAACCTTCGGTACGGTCCGCTGCGCATCACGCCCAGGGCGGAGTCCAGCGATGTGTCTTCGCTGATCGTAGCCGGCACGCTGGTCATCACGTCGCCGACCCGTGTCTGGTAGCCGTCCAGGCCGCCGGCCAGGACCCTGAGTGTCAAATCCCGGTCCGTGAGGATCCCGATGGGCATTTTGTCTTCGTCCAAAACCAACAGTGTGCCCACATTCCGGTCGCGCATCCGAGCCGCCGCATCCCGCACCGACTCGTCGGCGTCCGCCAAATCGACTTCCCGAGTACAAAATACGCCAGCAGACATGTCACACCCTCCTCCCCTGGAATCTTGCCACTTGTCTTACTTCACCACCCCCCAATATACCTGGAAAAAGCCAGCAATCCAGATGTCCCCTCTGCCTGCCACCAGGCAGAGGGAAAATGGCGGAGCGGCGCCAGGTTGTGGGGAGGAGTCACGTTGTCGAGCCGATCTGCATAGTGGCGCAGAAGCCAAAGGCCATGGACAAACGATCGCCGAAGAAATAAAGTGTGAACCACCGC
>JABAOH010015854.1_pt1 | contig 15217 bp, 11 predicted proteins | sample 7062181 | NCBI WGS metagenome assembly JABAOH01 (sample SAMN14538630, study PRJNA623070) | marine sediment metagenome | biome: marine biome [ENVO:00000428]; feature: marine pelagic biome [ENVO:01000023]; material: deep marine sediment [ENVO:00002113]; isolation source: pool of 5 deep marine...
TCCAATTTCACCCACTGAGGTGCTGTGATTCCAGCTTCGGTATCATCGCTGCTGGTGCTACCCGTCGATCTGCGACGCTGGAAGGAAACTCCCTGAGTGGGTGTAACGACCATCATTGCATGCCTTGAATCCGCATCAAGGGTATCGCGAATCATCACGCCGGCCTTGGCCCAGGGGTCGGTGTTACTGACGCTCTCGACCTTCGCTACAATCGAGCCTGCACCGGAGAACTCCTTCCAGGCGAAGTGGAACTGGTCAGAATTACCCCAGATATCCGCGCCCTCCGCGGTCATCGTATAAGTACCGGTCGGACCTTCTACAAAGCTGCCCATATAGGCCGGATGGCCTCTGAACCACAGCGACAATACTCCAACACCTTCTCTGGTCCAATCCTGCGCAGGACTGAACCCGCGTTCGGCTTCTGAATAAGTTGCTGTACCAACGTTGTTGTAGTAATACGGCATCGACTTCTTGCCACCACGGACAACCGTAGTCTCGACAATGTGTTCTCCCTTACTAAAATCTGCGTCATGACCTACAAGAGCGCCGTTTGTCGGAACCTCATATCCGTCTAACCAGGTTTCGAATATCATATCGGGAGAGTAGTCGTTGTAGTCTTCAAAATCTTCCACGACAAAATGGTCTATTACCGTAAAGGTCCAGGTATTGCCTTTCCATGGACTGTTCGGCTCGGTGTCATTGAACTCATCGACTCGCCAGTGGTAAGTCTGGGCGAATTCGAGGAAGCCGGGGGGCTCATAAATAGTGCCTTTCTGGTTTTGACTGACCAATACACCGCGTGGATCTGTTCTGCTGGCCTCGTTGACATCGTCGAAATTTTCACCGAAGTAGACATCGTGCGAAACCGCGAAATCTCCCGGCCGCCAGCTAAGGCTCGCCCCCATACTTTGATCAATGGCACCGTTGGCAGGATTTGGAGAACTACTGGGTCCCGGTATGACCGAAGCGCCGGAGAGAAACAAATGCCCAAATCCTTGACTCTGGTCATGAGCTTCCCGGCCGCTCCAGGTCATCTGAAGTTCTCTATCACTATCGTCGATGTCGGTGTCGTCGAATACAGGATGGAATCCAATAGTGTTGCCTACTTCAAATTCTAATGACTCCATCCTTCCGTATTCGATAGCGGCTTCGCAGATGTATCCATCTTCAGTTTCGGTGGAGGCCACCTGCAGGTAATCGATCGCGCTTTGACCAGGGCCGTCCATATTGCACCAGTTCCATGTCTGTTCTTTGAAGTCAAAGCCGTACTGGTAATGTTCAGCATGTCCTGCAACGGCGTTTAGCGTGGAGAAAAATACTTCTATACCGTCCGCATTCCAGATACTACCGCCGGTTTTATTCTGGGATAACTTATCGTCTTTCATCACCACTGCGATGTAGATGTTCACGTCATCCCATAGCAGATAGAACTCTCCACTGCTATCTTCAGGCCCGTCCCAGGCAGCGGCTCCCTGGGCGGCGCCTGGAAATATCTGCTCTTCCGTATCCAGTACTGCTGGGATCATAGCTCCAAGACTCCAGTCGCTCAGGTCTCCGTCAATTGCACCAGGAGTACCCCTGAGACATTCTATCACCAGTGGCTCTTCGGTGACTGGGTGTACTGCAGGTGGGTCCTGAGCAATCGCCAAACTCAAGCTGAACAAAGTGACAATTCCTATGAAAAAGTATTTTTTAGCTAACATTTTGTTCCTCCTAATTTTAACTGAAAACTGATCGGAAATTTCGCTCCGGCCACACACCAAAGCGACTGACTGTAATTTTCTCTTATTATTAGACTAAACATCTTGATTAAAAATGGTTTCTGGGCCTTATGCTACCTCCTTCCTTCAAAACCCAAGTATCAATTATTGATTGAAATGGAAAGTTTTCATCTCACCAAGCACAAAGTTCTTATTTAAGACTATATGCTTCACATAACTCCTCCTCTACCGAAAAACTATAAGAATTGCACCTGCTGTATGATACCAGAATCACAGATGCCCGATCGTGCAGGCACAAGCTTCACTAATATTATCTATACTAAATTTTCCACCTTCCCGTCAAGGGAAATCTCTTGATTTTGAATTAGTATTGTTCTTGATAAAACTGTGCAAAAGCCGGAAAATACCGAAGAGTGTCGAGCAAAACCGCCGCAAACAGAAGCTGTGAATGAGTGACATAACAGATGCAAAGTCACCTCTTTCAGAAGCTGGAAAACACTCTGATTTTCAGGTGGCAGCCTGTCTCCATTTTGACACCACCATTGTTAATTTTGCCTATATTAAGTCCGAATAAATGTTGATTTTTTGCGAAAATACAGATATTTTTTGATAATTTTCAGTGTGAAATCGGATTGGACTAAAACGCTTCGCGGTAGTCTCACCTATGATCTATTTATAATTCGTAAGATTTGATTTTATCTATTGCCCCCGGGGTATGTATTCAGCAAGAATGAGACAAAACAGGCTTTGATTTAGGAGACAATTTCAGCTCCAACATTCATAATATTACTGTTATATTTTTTCCTTTCAAGAATAGTTTTTTCTTTTAGTTCGGCTCGCTTTGCCAGAATCTCATCTCGTCTGCCGTAGTAAGCATCATCAGGTGTAACATTGCCTATCGCCTCATGATAACGTTGGCTGTTATTACATAAAACGAACTATACTGCTGTTTCGGGACAAGACAGCTAGCCGGCAACATGCAGCACAGCTTCAAAAAGAAATTGAACTGGAACGGGCAGGGGTTGTTGATAGATGCAAAGAGCACCGCAAAAGACCTCTTACACAGCACCTTGAGGACTTTCGGCAGCACCTACTGGCAAAGGGGGACACGAGCGAATATGCCAAGCTCACTGTGTTCAGAGCGGAGAATATAATCAATGGTTGCAAATTCCCAGTTTGGAGCGATATACAGCCAAGCAAAGCGCAGAGATACATTGCAGGATTAAGAGATAGTGATAATGGCATAAGTACTCAGACATCTAACTATTACTTACAGAGCATTAAGCAATTTTGCCGCTGGATGGTGTAGGACAGGCGTGCAAGTGAATCACCACTTGAGCACGTAAAAGGATTGAATGTTCTGACAGACCAGCAGCACGACAGAAGGGCACTTGAGCCGGACGAGCTAAGGCGTTTGCTTGAAACAGTTGTCAGCAGTCCGAAAAGTTTCGGAATGGATGGGTACGAAAGATACTTGCTCTATAGCTTTGCTGCTGAAACTGGACTAAGGGCAAACGAGATAAGAAACCTTAGAGTTGGTTCGTTCGACTTTAAGAGCTGCACAGTCAAGGTTAAAGCAGGCTACTCAAAACGGAGACGGCAGGATGCAATATCATTACGAGCGGATACAGCAGCAGAGCTAAAAGAGTTTTTCAAAGATAAGTTGCCGACTGTGAAGGCGTTTGGAGGTACATATAAGCGGCTGACGAAGCGAACATCAGATGTGATTAAAGGAGATCTTTTAGATGCTGAGATACCGTATGTCGATGATGCCGAACGTTATGCCGATTTTCACAGCTTACGACATACTACCGGTAGCTTATTAGCAGCAAGTGGTGTGCACCCCAAAGTTGCACAATCAATTATGCGACACAGCAAGATAGATTTAACCATGACACAATATACTCACGTTCTCCGAGGGCAGGAATCAGAAGCGGTTGCAAAATTGCCAAATTTATCACTGCCCGGCAGAAAAAAAAAGGCAACCGGCATAGCCGGTAGGTCGCTCGAATCAGCTCAGAGCCGCTCAGGAAAATTGACACAAAGATTGACACCCTTTTTGACACCTACGGCTTACTCTGGATGTGACCGGTCGTCGGCAGTTGGCAATGAGCAAGACAATTTCCAAAAAAATAACAACAACGATAACTGCTTGAATGCAGAACGGTTAGGCATAAAAAAAGACAGCTTGGCATTAGCTGTCACTGGTAAAAAAGTAATGGGCAGGGGCGGAATTGAACCGCCGACACACGGATTTTCAGTCCGTTGCTCTACCGACTGAGCTACCTGCCCGTAAAACTAAGAGCCCGAGTATCTCTGGACTCAAATTTAACAAAAAAAAATGATATTGCAAGTAAATTAAGCCATACTTTTATCGAATTTAAACAGTATAAATTATCGAAGATGCCGACCCGCCGCCCCTACTCGCTTCGGAAGACGCCGGGGCAGGTATGAGCAAAAAGTGACAGTTACGATAATATAGTGTGGTCCGCCAGAGGCGGACCGGTATGATTTAAAAAGCATTCGTCGGGTATGCCGCGTCCTGTCCCACAGGGAAAGTCAGCAGCACACCCGGCGAACATGAGAATCATTTATTGGGTTCTCATTTTGCAATAAGTCGCAAAATGGAGTCCCATTCGCAAGGTGTCGGTTGCTTAATTAGCGAACCTCGATGGCCATATGACTTCTAAGTTCTTCCAGCCGCACAGCAGGAGCATCCAGGCCTCCGATAATCGTGTACACCCTTAAGGTATCTCTGTTGTCTTCATATATTCCTCGATGGATTGTAGCCTTGCCGGTTAACTCTGTCAAAACATCAAATGCATAGTCTATGTTATCCTTCAAACCTTTGACGTTGGCCATTAATTTTTTCCCGCCAACAGCTACGCAACCAGCCAGTTTGGCTGTAGACAACTCGAATCCACCTGCAAGCAGTGTCTTGCTGAGGTTCTTTTTCACTGCCTCTGATAGCGCAAACTTATCGCCAAATTTAGTTACTTTAGTCAGGCCCATTATCGCGCATCCGCCGGACTGCATAACGCTGCGATAATCTACAGAATCGAATGCAGTATACGGGCTGCTCATGGCACTGAGCTTGTTGAAGATATCAAACAGACTTGCGACGGTGTTGTTTATGCTGGGCCAGAATGCCTTTACCGTCATTCCCGGATACATCTTGCTGATCTTGTCGTTGTCCACAATGATAAGAGGCGATATCTTCCCTGCCGTGGCCATTTGACCTAATTCCCGAGCCACTCTATAGGCATTCTCAGCGATTATTGGGGAACTGGCTTCGCCTACAGTGGGCAACGTCATAACGACACCCACATTCTTATTCGGATCGCTCAGTCCAATATACCGCGCGTATCTTTTGGCGACCTCAATCAATCCAACAACGCTTCCGCTGCCGGTACCACCGCCGGCTCCGAAGCAAATCATAATATGGTCGACTTTAGAGCCGAATGTCTGCCTGGTAAGGTGCAAAATATCCTGCTGATACTGCTGGACGGCTTTTTTGCCTCTTTCCGTATCCTTGCCGGCGCCCTTTTCGCCTATGTCCATCAAGAACTTCTGCTCCTTAGGAATATGGAGCTCATCCAAATCATTGTGAGTCGTATTCACCGCCAGTACCTTCCTATAACCCAAATCGTGGAAGGACTTTACCAATCTTCCACCGCACTGACCCGCGCCGATCCAGGCACAGCTGATAGAGCCCTTGATCTGGTCCTTAACACCAATCTCTTCCTGGATATCAGGTTCCCATTGTTCCAAAGCCAGAGTGGGCAGTAACCAGGCGTGGAAATCAAAATCGCCCTTTGAGGTTACCGGGCTGCGTCTTTTCTGGGCGACTTTCTTCGTAGTCTTTCTGGTTGACTTGGCCTTTGGGCTTACTCTCTTCTTGGTCGCCTTGGGCCTTGAGGATACTCTCTTTTTGGTCGCCTTGGGCCTTGAGGTTACTCTTTTTTTGGTCACCTTGGGCCTTGAAGTGGTTCTCTTTTTCGTTGCCTTGGGTCTTGAGGTGGTTCTCTTTTTCGTTGCCTTGGGTCTTGAGGTTACTCTCTTTTTGGTTGCCTTGGGCCTTGAGGTTACTCTCTTCTTGGTCGCCTTGGGTTTTGAAGTTACTCTCTTTTTGGTTGCCTTGGGCCTTGAGGTGGTCCTCTTTTTGGTTGCCTTGGGTTTTGAGGTAGTTCTCTTCTTGGTGGCCTTGGGCTTCGAAGTGGTTCTCTTTTTGGTGGCCTTGGGCTTCGAAGTGGTTCTCTTTTTGGTGGCCTTGGGCTTCGAAGTGGTTCTCTTCTTGGTTGCCTTGGGTTTTGAGGTGGACCTCTTTTTGGTCGCCTTGGGCCTCGAGCTTACTCGCTTCTTAGCCGTTGGGCTTTTTGAGCTTGCGCTCTTTTTGGTCGCCCTGGCCTTCGAGGCAGGTCTTTTTTTAGTCGCCTTGGCCTTGGTTCCAGGTTTCCTTTTAGCTGATTTTTTTACCATTTTTAATTTCTCCTAAAACTGATTAAATAATTGTTTCTCATTTTTTATTTACTTTACGTCAAATACTGCCCCCGGGCATCTGAAGCGGCATAAACGCCTATCGACTTACTAAATGCGACATATAACTTCTTTTTTGGTTTTTTTTATTTTTTTTCACGAACCACGAATAGGGTCATTTTTTGGCTGTATCCCAAAGGTTATGGGCCGAAACCCTGAATCGTCTTTGGCCTTGAGCGAAATCTAAGACCGATAATTTCGTTCCTCAGCGGGATTCTGAGTCAGCAGAGCGCAACTTTGCCTGACAGCATTGTATCGCACGGGAAAGGCCACAGGTTACAGCGGAGATGTTGCTTATTTCCTCGGCGGTCAGTTTGTTTTCCGATGGACGGCAAATCAGTACAAAGCCCAATGATGAACCGTGCAGGCCCAGTGGGATTGTCACGCCTGAGATCTTATTTAATCCAATCAGATTGCCCTGCAGGCCCATTGCAAACATATCATCGAGTGTGCATACTTTGTTAGACTTGCAGATATTATTCATCAGCTCATTGTTGAAACAATTCTCAAGATGCTGCTTTTCGAGAGTGATTGGCTGCTCACTTTCGAACATATACAGTTCAAAGTTGTCTGACTGACGCAAAAAGAAGGTAACATTTGCGTCGGCGTTTCCCTCCTTGATAAGTTTGACGGCAGTGTATAAAAGACTATTCAAGTCCGTTATTCCGATGATTGACTCGTAGAAATTCGCTATGAAGCTTATCGTCTTCAGACTTTTGATAAAGTCTCTCTGGGCTGCAATAAAGTCATTGCATAGTATATCTATTTTTTTCGCCTGCTTTTTGCGATTTTTGTTTAACTTCTTGATGAGCAGGCGTAATCTTCTTTGTCGTTGTTTATCGTCCACAATTACTCGTTTTTTTTGAGAGTCCACCGAAACTTACCCCCTCCGTTTTGCTTCGGTTCGACTGAGCTCGCCGAAATCCGAAGTCGCAAAGTGAAGGAATGGGGGCATTTCAAGTTCGGCTTAACAAAAGGGGGGCTTTAAGAATAAAGAAATATAAAAGGGCAGGTATCACGTAGCCCTATAAACAGCCGGTTATCAGTTTTATGGATATTGACCCTGGTTTAAGATTTAATCTTAACCAAAGGGCAGCTTGATTTGTTGCAATTGATTTGTCTGTGTTTTCGGACTTACTTGAAACTATGCTACCCGAGCTGGCCGGCCAGCGAGTAGTTGGCTTACGCCCTCCCCGACAGATACCTTGCGGGCTCGCACGGCAAAGTCTTCAATCTCTTCAACTTTCTCGAAGCCGACGACCATCGCATCCACACATCCCGACTCCAGCGCATATTTGATGGATTTATCGCGTTTCTCAGGACTGTTGCCGAACGTCCCCTCACCTATTATCTTCATCCCTATCACAGCCTTGCCCTGCCTGCGCATCGCCTTGACCGCCGCTTCCACCTTCGGTATTTCCTCGACTGTCTTGACATCCATTTTCACCGCAAAAGGATTTATACGGACGTGCACCGAATCTACCCAGGGCACCTTCACGCACGCCTGAAGCGCCTCCAGCGAGTGACACGAAACACCATGCGCACGGATGATGCCTTTCTTCTTAAGCTTCGCCAGGATGTTCATCTGCTCACCCAGCTCTTCCGGCCATTGGCTCGAAGTAACACAATGAAATAAAATCAGGTCGATGTAATTGGTCTTCAACTCCTTCAAAAAGCGCTCCACGACAATATCCGGGCTTGGTCGTTCCGGCTCCGGCAGCCCACCGCGGCGAAACCATATCTTGCTCGTTATCACGTAATCTTTGCGCCGCATCTTCTTCAGCGCCCCAGCCAGAAACGGATGCGTTCCGTACAAATCCGCCAAATCAAACAGCCTGACTCCCCGTTCATAGCATCCTATTGCCAGCGCATCGAACTTCTCTTTGCCCATACGCGTATGATTCGACTGCCTACGGCTGCCACGCATCCCCGTACCAAGGCCCACGCGAGAAACCTTTATCCCCGTTTTTCCTAACGGCACAAGCTCGTACGGGTCATGCTTTTTAGGTCTCTGTTCCTGAGCTGTTGCAAGCTCGGCCCCCAAAAGAAGACTCCCTGCTCCCGCCATCGACCTGACTAAAAATTCACGACGTTTCATCTCCATCGCTAATCGCTCCTTAAATCACGATACTCCTCTAATTTTGGTTTTATATCACAATAAATCCAATTAGAAATCCTATTTCCTGAATACCCAATATGGAACTTCTATATCACAGGGTACCTGATTCGGCTTGTATACGCAAGAGATTCTCATCCAAAGGCGATTCGATATTCTATGCTCAGCCTTTAAGCTCTGCCGATGCAAGAATTTTTCTGCAGGTACAGTGATTTCCTAAGTGACATAACGCAAGTTTTGAAACGGCGAATTCGATTGGAAACGAATAATTATTTATCTGGCCGTACCCAAGTGTTATATGTGGGGAAAATTTCTCGAAGCTCGATTTTTCAGGATAGTTCTTAATCCAGGCCAAAGTTGATTCGCTTGCCATTGGCGGAGAAAGCACCATATCCACCGTTACATCATAGTGAAAATATGGCTCCAGTCTCCGCATAACCTCTTCATGAAGTGATTGAACTGCCTCTGTCTTTTCTATCTGGAGAACCGACACTTGTTCGCCTGCTGAATTCTCCGAGGTATGAATGCTGATGGCATTTAGCTGACCCAAAGAGCTTTGTTTTGCGATTGTCTGCAGAACTTTCTCGATATCGGCAATGTCCCTTTCGTCAATACAGCCCATAGCCAGGGAAATATGCGGCAGGCAGCTCTCTTTATCCAGAACGATTTTGTCGGCGCATTGTTTCAGCAGTTCTTTATTCGCTGCAATAGCTTTATCCGCCATCTCTTCCGAGGGTAACAGTACAACATCAACCGCTATTTCCGCCATAAAGCTAATCCTGGTAAAACAGCCCTGCAATTTGTTCTCAATCGTAATCTTTAAACTCTTCATCCACTCCGGCGAATCAGGATTCTCGACGGCGGTCAGAAGTCAGATTATCTGTCCTCTGTCTTCTGTCCTCAACGGTAATCATCGGCCAGCTCGAACATGTCGAGGATTCGTTCGAGCGCATCATATGGGGACGTGCCGACGTTCACCGTCAACATGTCGTTCCTGTTGGAAACAGTAGTCACGTGTCCGGCAGCGAACAAAATGTTGCTGGCCGCCCGCTGATGGCTCGTTCGTGTCTTTACCTGGAACGCTGCCAGCGATGGGTGCGCCAGGAACTGCACATCGGCTGCCAGAGCGGCGATTGGCTGTCCTTTGCTGTTCCGGCCCAGGTCGCTCAGTCTGATGTGGAGCGCCTGTGGCGTGCCGGTTAACAAGGCCACGGATGCGTGGCGGTAGTAGAAGTCGCTCTGAGCCTGCGCTTGTCCGACTTGGGCCAATTGCTCTCTGGCCTCCGATGGCTGGTCTGCGCCCGGGCAGAACAGCACTGTGGGCTGATGGTTGAGGTAATCTTCCAGTAGCAGCCCAAGGCCTACGGGGGCGCCGTCTTCCAGGGACAACAAGCTGGTCACGTTGCCGGTCACCGTGTAGAAGTTCGAACCCGTTACCGGCCGGCCGGCCGGCCCAAAGGGAATAGTGTCGTCGAAGTCCTCGGCGTAAAGATGGATCGCCACGCCCACTTGGCGGAGGTTCCCTGCACAGGCCGTCCGACGCACCTGATGCTTGGCCTTGGTCAGTACCGGTAGCAGTATCGCTATCAACAGGCCCAGGATGCCTATCACCACCAACAGCTCTACAAGGGTGAAGCCGGCACGCTGGTCTTCATTAACGTTCGATTGATAGCTTATCGTACGCATTTTACTTCTCGGACATGGGGCTTATCATCCACCGTGTCCGGTCTGCTCCAAAAAGACAATTACTCTTTAACCGTCAATGCCAATTCCGGACCAGGAAATGACTCGATGAGCCGTACGTGGTCCAGGTCCCAGAATCCACCCGCCATCCCGGTCGCGCGCAGGGCAACGCCGATGGCTTTGCCCGCCCAGGCATCGCCGGGCTGAACTGTAGGCAGAGATACCGAGAAATCCTCCAATAGTGGTGTCCAGGGCAAAGCCGTTACCGTCTGTGACACAATGTCCACTGGTTCGTTCCCATCACGGTAGTAGAGAACCAGTTCAAGAGTATCAGCCGGTACCTCGGCAGATGGCGGGAATCTCCAAGAGACCCCTATTGCCACAGTTAGCCGGTAGTCGCAGCCAACTTTATACGTAGCAGTTAGGTCCTGTTCCAGGGCATTGCCGCTCTGCGATCCTAGAAAGGCCAGTTGGCTGCCGTGAGCATTAACTATGTGGTCCGAACTGCCCACAGGTGTATTAGCGAACACACCGGTATTGGTACTATTCTCGGTATCAATATCAATCTCCGTCCACCCGTCCATAAATGGCACTGCGCCAAAACCATTGGGGTCCACCACCGGGGCCTCAAACGAAGCGTTCTCTATGGGAATCGATACCGGCGGCGTCTCGATGAGCCGTACGTCGTCCAGGTCCCAGAATCCGCCCGGCATCCCGTTCGCACGCAGGGCCACGCCGATGGCTTTGCCCGCCCAGGCATCGCCGGGCTGCATCCTCGGAAGAGATACCGAGAAATCCTGCAATTGTGGCGTCCAGGGCAAAGCCGTTACTGTTTGTGACACAATATCCACAGGTTCGTTCCCATCACGGTAGTAGAGAACCAGTTCAAGCGTATCGGCCGGTGCCTCAGCAGATGGCGGGAATCGCCAGGAGACCCCTATTGCCACAGTTAGCTGATAGTCGCAGCCTATCTTATACGTAGCAGCCAGGTCCTGCTCCAGGGCATTACCGCTCTGCGATCCTAAAAAGGCCAGTTGGCTCCCATCGGCATTTACGATATGGTCCTCGCTGCCTGCTTCAGTATTGGCGAACACCCCGGTATTGGTACTGGTCAGGGTATCCACATCAATCTCAGTCCACTTATCTACGAATGGCACTGCCGGAAAGCCGTTTGGGTCCACCAACGGCGCCTCAAAAGAGGCATTCTCTATGGGAATCGATACCGGCGGCGTCTCGATGAGCCGTACGTCGTCCAGGTCCCAGAATCCGCCCGGCATCCCGTTCGCACGCAAGGCCACGCCAATGGCTTTGCCCGCCCAGGCATCACCGGGCTGCACCCTCGGAAGAGATACAGAGAAATCCTGTAATAGTGGCGTCCAGGGCAAAGCCGTTACCGTCTCTGACACAATATCCACAGGTTCGTTCCCATCATGGTAGTAGAGAACCAGTTCAAGCGTGTCGGCCGGTGCCTCAGCTGATGGCGGGAATCTCTCGGAGACACCCACTGCCACAGCCAGTTGGTAATCGCAGCCTATTTTATAAATATCAGCCAGGTCCTGTTCCAGGGCATTGCCGGTCTGCGAACCCAAAAAGGCCAGTTGGCTCCCATCTGCATTAACGATGTGGTCCGAGCTGCCTGATTGAGTATTGGCGAACACGCCGGTATTGGTACTATTCTCGGTATCCACATCAATCTCAGTCCACTTATCTACGAATGGCACCGCCGGAAAGCCATTGGGGTCCACCACCGGGGCCTCAAAAGAGGCGTTCTCAATAGGAATCGATGCTGACCTGACCGGGGCAGCGGCCCATGAGCCCGCAATTACCAGCACACTTAGATAGATAACGTGATATAACATCCCTCGAAAAGCTCTTTTCTCACCCATGATAAAAGCACCTCTCTTAAAAATAAAGTTGCAAAACAAGACACTATAATACATACATAGAGCTGGAAAATCAAGGTGAAAACAAGGTGGAACACTACTTCTGGGCAACGTATCGTAAATGAATACGAACAAACCTGTGCCCGGAACGTAATGTTAAGTAGCACTTCTCCTCCTTCAAAAATAAAGGGGGGTTGTTCTTAAACACCCCCCTTTATTTTCGCAGAAAGGTATTTTGAGACGTCAATCGTTTTGCAGGTCGTTCTTCTTTTCGCGAGATACGCGATTCATTTGCCTGGCAGACAAATCGTCACAGTTGTTCCGCTGCCTGGCTCACTCGCAATGTTCAGCGAGCCTTTGTTTAATTGTATGAAACGGACCGCGTAGGCGAGCCCCATTCCGCGTTTTCGACCTGCCGGCTGTGCTGAGAAAAACGGCTGAGTCGCTTTTAAGATGGTTTCCGCGTCCATTCCGCAGCCTACATCACTGATTTGCAGTTTCACCGAATCGCCGGACTCGGCGGCTTCAGCGGTAATTTTTATTGGCCCGGATTTATCGCTATAAGATTCGGCGGCGTTGGAAATAACATTTGCAATTGCTGATACAACCTGTGCCGAATCCACAAAAACACTCTCAATACCCTCGGCAATTGCAATTTGAACATCGAGGTGCTCGGCATTTGTTTTTTGCTTTGCTAACTGTATAGCTTCATCGAGCATCTGTTTAATGTCCGTCCGGGTCGCCCTGGCTTCTGGCGGCTCAGCAAAACTCATCAGGTCCTCGATAATGGCAGATGTCTCCCTGGCGTTTTCATAAATCTGTTCCAGGATTTTTTTCTTTTCCTGGTCGCTCTCGGCTTCAGCAAGCAGCTGCGCTCTGCCCGATATCACCGCCAGGGGATTATTTAATTCGTGCGCCGCACCTGCTGCCATCTCAGCTAAAGCGTTCAATGAGTGTTCTGCCGGAGCAGCACGAGTTTGGGTGTCCTTAGGTTTTGAGGGTCCCCGCTCCGCGGGAACGCAAATAAGCCGGGAAAAACGCTCAGCAAAGTGTTGTTGTCTCTGTTTCGCCAGAGCTATGCCTAAAACGGCCCCCGCAATCGATGCGGATGTCCTGAACTTCTCCTCGAATAGCTCCACGTCGCCAGGATAATGAAGCTCGAAAGTAATTGCTCCGACCGCTTTTCGGCCTGAAAGTAGCGGTATCAATTTGGTTCGATTCACATCGAAGTCAACGTCTAATTGCTCAAACAGCCAATCGATATGGTCATACGCATTCAAAATTGCAAAGTTGTATGCTATCGTTTTTGGTATGACGGATGTTTCAGACGGAGCGTTTAAACAGACCATCCTGCTTTGCGAAAGATTTTCCACGACAACAGCTTCAAGTGTTTTTGAACCGGCCAACGGCGCTAAATACAGACAAACCATACCTGTTTGATAAAACTTTTGCCAGCGGGCTGCAAAGTCTTCTGCTATATCAGCCGCTGCACTGTTCGAATTTATATCGAGAAGGAAATTTGTTATAAAATCTAAATGGCTCGAATCGCTTTGCTGCCGACGATTTTCCTCGGACAATTCTGAATGTTGTCGGGCTAATTGGGCGGCGGCATTGTGAGCAATCTTGCAATAATTTGCCCCGGCCTTCGGTAGATACAGGCCTAAAATATTGCTCTTTTGTCTGACAGTTTCAGGCAGTTTCCTGCGAATCTGTTGTAGCTGCTCAGGGCTTATTCCAAGCCACTGTGATAGGGACTCTGCCGGTTCGGGCAAATCAAAACTGCCAGAGGCGCCGATGCCGGCCTGACGCGCAAGATAATCAGCCAGTTGTACAACCGCTGCTATCCTTGCTTCGGGCATATCTTCGGCAATTGTTACGGTCTGGTTATGGTGAAGCCAGATGGCAAGGACAATCAGGTTCGGCAGCCGCCACTTTTGCCCAAGACGTTTGCCTATGATTGTATGGTCGGTACCGAGGTGTTTTTGCTCAATGGCAAGCGAGCTTCTCTTTGTTGATTTTGCTTCTTCGACCATACTGGCAAAACTTTTCGGCATCGTTTCTTCCAGTGCGAGTTTCCCGATATCATGCAGCAGTCCGGCAGAGTAGGCCAATTGAGAATCCATTTGAGGTGATGCCATCTCGGCGATATCTTTAGCACAGCAGGCAACAGCAATACTGTGAAGTAAAAGCTCTTTTTTAGCTGCGGCCCTGTCCTTGTCAATTCCATCATCAAGGTCGAAAGTCTGCAAAACATTAATAGACAGAACGGCATCGCGAACATCGTGCGCAGGCAGTTTGTCAAGCGCCTGGCGAAGTGAGAATCTTCCGTCGGGCAGCCCCACCCCACGCTGCTCGATAAGCGAAAGAATACTTGCAGTAAGTGCCGGGTCTGATTCGATAATATCGGCCAGCGCGGATGGCGAAAATTGGCCCTGCAAAAGCTTTGGAACAAATTGCACCGCAATGCAGGGCAGAGTCGAGAGCGAATCGAGCCGGCTAACCGCAAGCTCTATCTGCTGGCTGACTGTCGTATTAGCAGGTTCGTCCGGCATATAGTCGTCCCTGTTTTTTGATATTAGCGTTACGCATTAGGTACTCATAACGAGGTAATATCCGGCCTTATCTTTGTTGATCACCGAGGTTCCAAATAGCCCCAACAGTTGTACGTTTTTTTTATGTTATCTGGAGAATAGCGGTGATTTTGTCGGTAAGCTCAGCGATGTTAAACGGCTTTCTTATGAAATCTTCAGCGCCGGATTTTAGTAGTTGGGCGATTTCATCTTCTTTTACGACGCCGCTTACAATAACAATTTTAATGTTCTCGAATTCGGGATTTCTTCTTATTGTCTGGCAGACCACGTTACCGTTGACATCGGGAAGCATATAATCGAGCAGTATCAATTCCGGTCGAAACCGCTCGGTTGCCATCCCTGCCTCGTAGCCGCTTGATGCAGTTTTTAGCTCGAATCTCCCGTCACGCTCAAGGACTTCGACTATAAGCTCGACAATTTCGGCATCGTCATCCACGACAAGGACTTTTCTTTTGCCGGACTCGATGGAATCCAGAGGGATATTGTTGTCCTTCATAAACTTGATTAGATTCTGGCGTGGAATCCTTCGGAATCTTGAGCCGGGAACGCGAAATCCCTCCAGCCGGCCGGCATCGAAGCAACGGATAATTGTTTGTTGGCTTACTCTGCAAATTTCCGCGGCTTCGCCGGTGGTAAACAAATCCTTCATTTTATCCATTCCTCTTCTTTAACCAAATCCTTTTGATA
>JABAOH010120540.1_pt1 | contig 15216 bp, 16 predicted proteins | sample 7062181 | NCBI WGS metagenome assembly JABAOH01 (sample SAMN14538630, study PRJNA623070) | marine sediment metagenome | biome: marine biome [ENVO:00000428]; feature: marine pelagic biome [ENVO:01000023]; material: deep marine sediment [ENVO:00002113]; isolation source: pool of 5 deep marine...
TGTCATGCGGGCGTCTGCAACGGCGCTGGAACTGGGCAGGTCGAACCTACGGGAGCGAAGCCTTGAAGAACGCTGAAAAACTCGCCTTCGCGCTGTTGATCGCTGGCGGACTCAACTGGGGCCTCATCGGCTTGTTCGGGTTCAATCTGGTGGGGACCGTGTTCGGCGGTCTCAGCCGCCTGGTCTACCTCCTGGTCGGGTGGGCCGCCATCTACCAGGTGATCAACGGGAGCAGAACTTAGGTCCGCTGACCGGGTCTTCGGAGGCATCGCTGTCGGGCGCTCGCCGCACGAGCCTCACCGGATACGAGCGGCACGTATGATCTCAATCCGAGAGGAAGCTCCTGGGGACGTTTCGGTCATCCGCAGGATAAACGAACAGGCCTTCGGCTGCTCGGAGGAGGCGGATGTCGTCGATACGCTCCGTGAGTCCTGCGAGGGCCTGCTCTCGCTGATCGCCGAACGGGATGGCGAGATTGTGGGACACATTCTGTTCAGTCCCGTCACCATCGAAGCGGAACGCGGGGTCGTTCACGGCATGGGACTGGCCCCGATGGCTGTGTTTCCGAAGTATCAGCGACAGGGAATCGGTTCGGCCCTGGTCAGGCACGGACTGGCCCTGGTTCGGGAGCGCGGCTCTCCGTTCGTCATCGTGCTCGGGCATCCGGAATACTACCCGCGGTTCGGATTCGAGCGCGCATCCAAGCACGGAATCACCAGTCAATGGGACGATATCCCGGATGAGGCCTTCATGATTCGGGTTTTCGNNTAGGGTGGGCCGCCATCTATCAGGTGATCAACGGGAGCAGAACTTAGTACCGCTTACGGTTCTTCGGGCCCAGAGCATCGCTGGCGGGCGCTTGCCGCACAAGACTGATCGGATGCGAGCGGCACTGATGATATCCATAGACGAGTTCGATGCCGCAATGTAGCGGCCCGACTGCGCGAGCTTGCGGCATGTTCCATCGCACNNCTGATTCGGGTTTTCGATGAGTCGGTAATGGCAGGCGTTTCGGGAGTGGCCCGATACAGAGACGAGTTCGATACCGCGATGTAGCGGCCAAACTTCGGCGTGCCAATCGCTGGCCAGCCGCGTAGAGCGCCGCTAGCTTGCGGCATGTTCCATCTCACCACCCTCGGCCGCACCGGGCTGGACGTGCACCGGCTCGGCCTCGCGGCGACCTACCGGCCCGGGAAGAAGACCATCCACAAGGCGATCGACGAGGGGATCAACTACTTCTTCGCCTACGGGTTCGACACCCAGATGACGCGCACGCTGCGCGACCTGCTCCGTGCCGAGCGGGAACGCTTCGTTCTCGCCACCGGGCCGTACAACCTGCTGTGGGGCCATACCGACCTGCGCCGCACTCTCGAGAAGCGGCTGCGTCAGTTCCGCACCGACTACATCGACGTGTTCCTCTTCCTCGGCGTGATGAAGCCGAAGCACTTCCCTGAGAAGGTGAGGGAGGAGCTGCACCGCCTGCGCGAGGCGGGGAGCATCAAGTTCGTCGGCATGTCGTGCCACGATCGCAAGTTCGCGGGTGAGCTGGCGGCCGAGGGCGCGCTGGACGTGTTCATGATTCGTTACAACGCCGCCCATCCCGGTGCGGAGCAGGACATATTCCCGCACCTGGCGACCTACGACCCGGGCGTGGTCAGCTATACCGCGACGCGCTGGCGGAATCTGCTGAGGCGGCCACGCGGCTGGCCGAAGGACGGCCGCGTACCCACGGCCGGCCTGTGCTATCGTTTCGTCCTCTCGAATCCCCACGTGCACGTCTGCATGACGGCACCCACCAACATCGAGCAACTCGAGGAGAACCTGGCCGCTGTTCGACAGGGACCGCTGGACGAGGAGGAGATGCGGTTCATGCGGGAGTTCGGCGAAGCGGTGCACCGGACGGGGAAGTGGTTCATGTAGGGCTAGGCCGCAAGGAGGAAGCGATCCGCTGGGCGAACAGGCCGTTCGACGGTCCCCGCCACTAAGACGCCCCTCCGCGCGCAGGCATAACGCTGAGCACGCCGGCAGGGTAGTGCCATGCAAGACACCACCGCGAAAGCCGAGACGCCCGGCGAGAGAAGAAGGCCCAGGCTGACTGGCCTGGGCCTGGAAGAGCTCCGCCCCTGGAGACAGGAATCACCTATAGTAATCAGGCAAGGTCGAAGCGATCTAGATTCATCACCTTGTCCCACGCGGCCACGAAGTCACGCACGAACTTCTCCTGCGCGTCGTCACATGCATAGACTTCTGCGATAGCTCGTAGCTGGGAGTTCGACCCGAACACGAGATCAACGCGGGTGCCGGTCCACTTGAGCTTGCCCGTCGCACGATCGTGCCCCTCGAACACGCCTTCGGAAGACGCTTTCCACTCCGTGCCCATATCGAGCAGGTTCACGAAGAAGTCATTGGTCAACGTCTCGGGCCGATCGGTGAAGACACCGTGCTTTGAACCTCCGACGTTCGCGTTCAAGACGCGCATGCCGCCGACGAGAACCGTCATCTCAGGAGCGGTCAGCGTCAGCAGGTGCGCCCGATCCACCAGCAGCTCCTCCGCCGGGATGCTGTGTCCGTTCCGCAGGTAGTTGCGGAACCCGTCCGCGGTGGGTTCGAGGACGGCGAAGGAGTCCACGTCGGTCTGCTCCTGCGACGCGTCCGTGCGCCCCGGCGCGAAGGGAACCTCTACGTCGTGCCCGGCATTCTTCGCGGCTTGCTCGACGGCTGCGCATCCGCCCAGTACGATCATGTCGGCGAGCGAGACCTTCTTCCCGCCGGACTGCGAGCTGTTGAACTCCTGCTGAATCTCCTCCAGCTTCTGCAGGACCGTTCCCACCTCGGCCAGCCGGTTCACTTCCCAGTCCTTATGCGGCGCAAGACGAATGCGCGCCCCGTTCGCTCCACCGCGCTTGTCGCTGTTGCGGAACGTCGACGCCGACGCCCAGGCCGTCGAGACCAGCTGGGAAATGGACAGTCCCGATGCGACGATCTTGCCCTTGAGAGCGGCGATGTCCTGCGCGTCGATCAGTTCGTGATCGACGTCGGGGACGGGGTCTTGCCACAGCTGCGGCTCCGCGGGAACCTCCGGGCCGAGATACCGCGAGAGAGGCCCCATGTCGCGGTGCGTCAGCTTGTACCAGGCCTTGGCGAACGCATCGGCGAACTCATCCGGGTTCTCGTAGAAGTGCCGCGAAATCGGCTCATAGATGGGGTCGAACCTCAGGGCGAGGTCCGCCGTAGTCATCATCGGGGCGTGCTTTTTCGACGGATCGAATGCGTCCGGCACGGTGCCCTCACCACCCTTTGCGGTCCACTGGTGTGCTCCGGCAGGGCTCTTCACCAGCTCCCACTCGTAGCCGAACAGGTTCTCGAAGTAGTTGTTGTCCCACTTCGCCGGCTCGGTGGTCCATGCGCCCTCGATCCCGCTGGTGATCGTATCGCCGGCGTTGCCGCTGCCAAAGGTGTTCTTCCACCCCAGGCCTTGCTCCTCGATGGGGGCACCCTCGGGCTCGCGACCGACATACTTGTCCGGATCGGCAGCGCCATGGCATTTGCCGAACGTGTGTCCGCCGGCAACGAGCGCAACGGTCTCGTAGTCATTCATCGCCATGCGGCCGAACGTCTCTCGGATGTCCCGGCCTGCAGCGAGCGGATCCGGGTTGCCGTTCGGCCCCTCCGGATTCACGTAGATCAGCCCCATCTGAACGGCGCCGAGCGGGTTCGCAAGCTCCCTGTCGCCGCTGTAGCGTTCGTCGCCGAGCCACTCGGTCTCTGGCCCCCAGTAGATGTCCTCTTCCGGCTCCCAGACATCCTCGCGGCCGCCGGCGAAACCGAACGTCTTGAATCCCATCGACTCCAGGGCGACGTTGCCGGCGAGGATCATCAGGTCGGCCCACGAGATCTTGCGGCCGTACTTCTGCTTGATCGGCCAGAGCAACCGGCGCGCCTTGTCGAGGTTGGCGTTGTCGGGCCAACTGTTGAGGGGCGCAAAGCGTTGCGTGCCGGACGACGCCCCGCCGCGGCCGTCGTGGATGCGGTAGGTGCCGGCGCTGTGCCACGCCATCCGGATGAAGAGCCCTCCGTAGTGGCCGTAGTCGGCCGGCCACCAGTCCTGCGAGTCGGTCATCAGCGCATGGAGGTCCTTCTTCAGGGCATCGAAGTCGAGTTTCTTGAACTCCTCGGCATAGTTGAACTCCCCACCCATCGGATCGGACTTGCGAGAGTGCTGGTGGAGAACCTTCAGGTTCAGCTGATCCGGCCACCAGTCAGCGTTTGACATTGCGCCAGCCGCCGTGTGTCGGTGCACTACAGGGCACTTGCCTTCGCTCTTCATGACTCTCTTCTCTCGTGGTCTGGGTTCTTTGACGGGGCCCGAGCACAGCGATCACGCGTCCGTGCAACGTGCTCCAGGTCGTGCCGTGTTTGGGAGCTTGCCCGAACATCATCAGTACCACCCTGACTTTCGGAATGTCAACCGGTCAGCGCAGAATCGTATCCGGCCTCCCCACGCTGGCTTTTGCTGAGAGGGGCTGCCGATTTGGCTTCGAAACTGAGCGAGTCGAGTTCCCGTAGGTAATCAGGTCGTTGTCATGCGGGCGTCGCGCAGCGGCGCTGGAACAGGGACAGGTCGTAATCTACGGGAGGGAAGCCTTGAAAGATCCTGAGAAACTTGCCTTCGCGCTGTTGATCGCTGGCGGCCTCAACTGGGGTCTCATCGGCTTGTTCGGTTTCAATCTGGTGGCGACCGTGTTCGGCGGTCTGAGCCGCCTGGTCTATCTCCTCGTAGGATGGGCTGCCATCTACCAGGTCATCAACGGGGGCAGAAGTCAGGACCGCTGACCGGTCTTCGGGCGCAGAGCTTTGCTGGCGGGCGCTCGCAGCACAAGACGAGTCGTACACAAGCGGCACTCATGGTATCCATCCGCGAGGAAGCACCCGGGGACGGTTCGGTTATCCGGAGGATCAATGAACAGGCCTTCGGCTGCTCTGAGGAGGCCAATGTCGTCGATACGCTCCGTGAGTCCTGCGATGGCCTACTCTCGCTGGTCGCCGAATCGGGTGGGCAGATTGTGGGACACATTCTGTTCAGTCCAGTCACCATTGAAGCGAAACGCGGTATCGTTCACGGCATGGGACTGGCCCCGATGGCGGTGTTTCCGAAGTATCAGCGACAGGGAATCGGTTCGGCTCTCGTCAGGCACGGACTTGCCCTGCTTCTGGATCGCGGCTGTCCGTTCGTCATCGTCCTCGGGCATCCGGAATACTACCCGCGGTTCGGATTCGAGCGCGCATCCAAGTACGGCATCACCAGTCAATGGGAGGATGTCCCGGATGATGCCTTCATGATTCGGGTCTTTGATGAGTCCATAATGGCAGGAGTATCCGGAGTGGCCCGATACAGAGACGAGTTCAATGAAGCGATGTAGCGGCTAAACTGCGGCAGGGAATCAGTCGACGTTGGGTCTCACACCCGCGAACCGCTCGTAAGCGAGCGCGCCCGCAAACACACCGACCGCGCCTATAAGGCCGACGAGCAGGACCTCGTGCAGCACACCGGCGAACTCGATCACGAAGAAGAGGTGAAACCACGTCCAGCTGTGCCCGAAGACACCGAAGGCGAAGAAGGCGACCCGCGCCCAAGTGCTCTCGAACGGCGGTCCTGCGCGGAGGACCACATACATCCCCCCGACCCAGACGCCGAGCCCGGCGAGCACGGCGATCTGCAATGGCGTCGTCGGGACGAGCAGCAGGCCTGACGTCGAACCCACGAGGTCGGCGAGCAGCGTGGCTCCCAACGCGTGAACCGCCACGAATATTACGGCCACGAGTAAAACGGCCCGCCACGGCTTTCGCATCCGGTGCTCCGACTTCGGGACATCGCGTCCGACCGCCCACCCGATGAGCCATCCGGCGACCGCCATCGGAATGAGATCGACGACGCCGTTCAAGAGTTCCGCCCGAAGCGTCGTCCCCAGAAACGCCATCCAGCTCTCGCAGGGTGAGTTCGACGAAGCCCAGGCCACCCTGGACCGGATGGTCGAGTCCCAAAACCCGTTCAGCTTCCAGGCTGGGGTTGGGTTCGCCATCGCCCGCGAGGACTACGAAGGTGCCATGGCCTCCCTCCGTACGCCCACGGCATCTCAAGCGGGAGGCCCTTCCTTCCAAGCTTGGACGAGCACTCACGTGGCCGGCGTGGCTGGACTCCGCGGCCAGCTCGCCGAGGCCGAGCGCGAGTTCGGCGCCGCGATGGCCGCCTATGAGGCCAGCGGCTGGGGGCAGCCGGCGTACCTCCGCTCCGCGGTCCGGCTGGCGCTCTTACAGCTCGGCGACGGTGTCGAGCGCGGAGTACGGACCGTAGAGCAGGCGCTGCAGCGTTACCCGCCGGCGACGATTCCTGTGCTCNNCGAGTTCGGCGCCGCGATCGACCAGACGCAGAGCTGGTCCACCGAATGGTTGCGTCACAGCGCCGAGGGCTACATCGCTCTGGCTGAGGGCCGCCACGCAGACGCGATCACCGAGTTCCGTCTTTCCGACGCTCGATCACCGTACCTCTGCCGGTGGTGCGCCCTTCCGCCGCTGGCCGATGCCTACGACCGGGCCGGCGAACCGGACTCGGCCGTCGCCGTTTACGAGCGAGTGCTCGAGGAGGTGGTGGTGGGGGTCGATGAGCTACACGCCGCGTCGCGCTACCTGCCCTCGGCCTATGAGCGTCTGGGCGCGCTGTACGAGCAACGCGGCGACACGGCCAGGGCGATCAATTCCTACGCCAAGCTGGTGGAGCTCTGGAAGGACGCGGACCCCGCGCTCCAGCCACGCGTCGCTGCCGCGCGCCGTCTGCAGTGACAAGCTAAAGATCGCGAATGTCTACGTAGGCGCGCTCGAGGCGAACGGGCGAGCCGTCGGCCATCCGTGCCAGGCGGCGATAGGTGATCGTAGGCGAGAAGAAGCGAGGGAGGTTGGTCCGAAGGGCGTCGACCCACGCGTCCTCTGGTTGATGGATGACGTAGCAGTAATCGATCCCGCTCGATTTGGCCTCAGTCTCTACGCTGCGCATGAGCTCACGCGCCGCCTCCGGGCTCGTTGCGAAGAAGTCGAAGATATACCAGGAACGCNNGTCGCGCGGCGGGCCAGGCGAAGAGAGACGGGGATTCTTTCAACGACCTCGGCGAGAATGCCCCGGTTGCTCCACGCCGAGCAACCTGCCGCAGCGCTCCCCAGTCTGCTGATCCAGGATCCGACGTAGCCCCCCTGGCCGGGTCCGCACTGAGGATTCGAATAGAGCTCGAGAGGCGGACTGTGAGCCAGGAAGGCGGCATGGGTTTCATCGAAGGTCGCCGGGCGCGCAGCGGTGCGGGCCCGCCCCGCTCGATACGTCGGATAGACCAGGTACGCGTAGGAGCCGGCGTTCGAGCCTCCGAAGAGTGTCGCAAGACGCTGCGTGATCCGGTTATCGGCCACGACGTAGAGGTAGACGACAGAGGCACGCACGAACGCCCAGTCCACGGCCTCACGGGCCAGGCGCTGTGCGATCCCTCTGCGGCGAAACTCGGGGTGGACTCGGAGATCGAAGAGGAAACCGGCAGACGTCGGCGCGCCGTGCAGTGTGACATCCTTGAGGGCGACGCCGAGCGTGCCGACCACCTGTTTACTCAGCCGAGCTACGAGGATCCGCCACTCACGGTAGTTCCGGGCCCGTCGATCGAAAGTCGAGCGCCGAAAGGAGAGTCGATAGGCCTCGCCTTGCACGCATATGCGGTCGAGCTCGAGAGCCGCGGCATTGTCACCGGGCTCGTAGTCGGCAATCACCAACTCGCTCTGACGGCTCGGCGGTCGCGACCCTGAATGGTTATGTGACCGTCCCTCAGGCCGAGACTGTGTGTCATTTGCGTTTGGCGTCACGGACAACTCCGATGAAGAACTCATACCCGATTGATCGGTCCTGATCCGCAAGCGCGGCTTCAAGATCCGGCTCGCGGTCGATGCGTGTCGACCGGGGCGGATTATAGCGGGTGAGAAACTGCCGGATCACCACCCGCGCGCCCGGCTGAGCGCATTTGGCGACCGCCTGCAGCAGCCTGTGGAAATCCGACTCGGTCATGTATGATGGAATGTCCGACAGTGAGAAGTGCGTGAACGTCTTTGGGGTCGAATCCTCGAGGTAGTCTATGACATTGGCGTCCACCACTTCGAGAAGGTGGAGTCGTTCTCGAATTCGGGCACACCCGTCCGAAGTCAGGTAGGGCGGAAGGTCGGACGGTGACAGTCTGCCGCGCAGCGCCAGGCTGACCATGAAATTGTCTCGCGCCAGATGCTTCTCCAGTGCTCGCTGCATGCGCTCGAAGAGTGCGCTGCCGACATGTACCGCCACATGGGCATAGTACGCGGGATCGCGGAAGAGTATTCTCGAGGTGAGGGGACTGAGTATGAGCGTATAGGCGAGGCGCCAGTATGGCGTATCCCACCGTTCCTTGATGAACCGGCGCTGTGTCTCGAGGTCAGTGAACTCGAACAGCTCGTCGATCGCCCGTGGCCTGAGGCAGCGGGCCAGTCTCGCGATCCGCTTGAAGTGCCGCTCGAAACGCCCTTGGTACAGCACGCCGCGCGCGATGTAGCGGAGGTGAGCCTTCCAATAAGCCCGCGCGTCCTGCGGTAGGGAGGCGGTCAGGCGGTCGAACACCCGTAGCCGCCAGCCGGGCTCTGCGCCGTTCAGGCCTAGAAAGGCGGCGTAATCCTCGAACGCCAGCTCCTTCAGTGCCGCGGCCTTGAGCCTCAGCAGGTTGTTTTGAGCGGGGTTGCGGTCGATGGCCACGAGTCGTGTGGGTACTGCAGCCAGGAGATCGAGGGGGCGGTCCCCGCTACCGGTCACGCAAAGGACTCGGCCACCCTCGCGCAGCTTCAGCGCGGCGGTCTCGGTCCGCCAATCCTCGTTGACAGAGGAGTAGTTGAGGGTGCGGAAGAACCGATTGGACACCCGCGTCACTCCTCCGTCGGGCGCAACGTGCCGTCCACGATGGAGAGCCGGCGATCTGCAAATCGTCGGAGCCGCGTATCGTGCGTGGCCACTAACACCGCTACCGCGTCGGCTCGCGCGAGCTCTGACAGCGCTTCGCCGACCGCTTGACCCGATGCGCCGTCGAGGTTGCCAGTGGGCTCGTCGGCGAATACCACGGCGGGTCGGTGAACGAGGGCACGTGCAACGCCAACGCGGTGTTCTTCGCCGCCAGAGAGCTCATCGGGGCGCCGGTCCGCAAGGTGGTCCACCCCGAGGGCGGCCAGCAGTCTGTCCGTCTCCTCCTCTCCCCGTTCCCGCGGGATTCCCGCAATCTCTGCCGCCACCAAGACATTCTCTCTGACGCTTAGACCGTCCAAGAGGTTACCGCGCTGGAACACGAACCCCACATTTCGCGCACGGTGAGCGCGACGCTCGGCAGCGGACAGCGTGGCCAGCGATCGGCCTGCAAGGGTCACATCCCCCTCGTTGGGCGTCAGCAACCCGGCAGCGATGGAGAGCAAGGTGGTCTTTCCCGCGCCACTCGGACCCTCGAGGAGCACGAATTCACCCGGCTCGACTGCGAGGGTTACTGCGCGGAGTGCTTGCACCGCATGCCGGCCGGAGCCGCGCACTTTACTCACTTCGCGAAGTTGCACAGCGCTCACGGTCTAAACGCCTCGATCGGGTCAATTCGGCGTAAGCGCAGCAGCGGCAGGCAAGCGGCGAACACCCCACTCGTAATGAAGAGGGGAAGAATAACGGCCAGGTCCTCGACGCGGGGTGCCATCTCCACCGTTGGGACGGACCAGCGAAGCACTTGATGCAGCGCCGAGGCCAGCACCGCGCCGGCGATACCGCCGAGTACGACGAGCCGGGCTGCGTTCGCAACGACGCCAAGACTGATTGCGTGGGCCGGGGCTCCCATCGCGAACAGCACGGAGATGTCCTGGCGTCGGTCCTCGACGGCCGCTTGCACCAACAGGGCCACGAGGACTGCGGCAGCCAGGATGGAGACACCCGAGACCAAGAGCTGAATGGGGCGAAAGCCGGCGGCCACTTCGCGCACGTTGTTGTCGACGAACGCTTCCCGTGTGTAGACGGCGGCTTGCGGGAAGCGCTCCTTGATTTGGCGAGCCGTCTCCGACGGCACGGCCGCCGGACGGAGCCCCACCGCGATAAACGAGACCTGCCCACGGAAACCGGAGGTTCGCGCGCCGGCGGCCGCGTCGAAGAAAGCGAACTGGGTTGCGATCAGGTTGGTCCCGCTCGTGAGACCGCTCAGCACGAACACGCCATCGTTGATGGAGACAGTGTCACCGACCTCGAGGCCGAGCCGGTGGGCTGCCGCTCGGTCCAGAGCGACCTGGAACGCGCCTCGAGGCGCCGCACCCCTGTGGAGGCGCGGTGGCCCGCCCAGACCATCAGGAGCGCGATAGCCGATAGCAAGTAGGTTGATGGCTGGGCTATGCCCGCTTTCTTCACGGGCTTCAGGAGAAACGCCGCCGCCTCCCGCTCGGGCGGCCACAAAACCGCGGAGCAGGGGGGCCGCCTCGCGGACGCCTGGCAGTGCGGCGATGCTGTCCACGATGATTTCGGGAAGCAACGCTGAGGAGCGGATCAGATTATCGGTGCCGAGAGGTGCGACCCACAGGTCGATTCGTTCCGGCCCGACGTAGGATCGCACGCCGGTTGTCAGCGCGCGATAGACGCCTATGAGCACGAGCACCATCAGCGTGCTTATCGCGATGCCCGAGGCAGCGACGATAGCACGCACGAGACGGTGGCGGAGCGCTTTGCGGATTAGGCGCGTCGAAGTTCGCCCATACCTGTCGGTCCTCGGGCCATCGTCTCGAGAGCGGCGCTGTGAAGTACTCATAGCTGCCGACGCACCGTTGCCGCCGCGGATGAAGCCGCTGATGCCGCTGCCCAAGTTAGCCTCTCGCGGGGCGCGTTGCACACGCGGCCTGGACGTGGGAGCGAGTCCTCTGACTTTGCCTTGACCGGGTCTTCCTAACCTGTCGGCGAAGGGATGACACGCAAGGGCCTGACTCGAGAGGTGGACTCAGATGCTAAAGAGAATTTCTCTTGTCACGACCGCGATGCTGGCGACGCTGGCTTGCGCCGTACGGCCTGCCGGTCCACCCGCCCCAACCGGCCTGAGGCTCCGCATCGCCCATCGGCCATGCGCGCCCACGCCGCAGTGCGACACCGCGTCGGAGGTGGCGCACGAAGGACAGCTCATCTTCGCGAGCTTCGACAGCGTCGTGATCTATTCGCTCAAGGATCGGCGGGACTACGCTGTTCCAGTGGGCGAGATCTCGAGGCTCGAGGTATACCGGGGTCGGAGAGGCAGCGCAGAGGCTGCAGCGAAAGGTGCGGTGAAGGGGACTCTGCTGGGCGCGGCAGTTGGCGCTGTTTTCGGCACGAGCAGTGCCGTGATGGGCGCCATCTTAGGTTCGTCCGAGGATGCCGAGGACGTAATCGCCGCCGGCGCAGCCGGTGGTGCCGTGATCGGCGCCGCTGCCGGAGCGGTCGACGGGGCCACCGAAGGCGACGCCGTGTGGCAGGAGATAACGATTCGGCGGCTGCTCCAAGACCTTTGCCGTTGTCAGGAGCCCGAGGGAGCTCGCCCGGACACGACCCGTATTGCGTCGAGCGTCCCATAGCTTCTTGCGGCCGGTTGAGTACGCGCGGCACATGGGGTTGAGCCTCGCTTCGTCGGGCGAGAGGGTCCCCCGGTGCGACCCCTGATCTGCGACCGACTTTTCCCCACGGGTCTTTGGCATGGGGCTCCGGACTCGGGAACCACCGGGGTCTATGGGTTATTCGCACGCACAGGTATACCTCAGTCCCACCTCACTCGGAGGTGGCCATGCGACAATGGCTCTGAGTATCCATCTGCGTTCTGGCCGTGGGGTGCTTTCTTTCCCTGCTCACCGAGAGGCTATAAAGAGGCTATAAGATGATAGCGCCTGCAAAAGCGCGGTTGAGCGTTCCAAGCACCAGCCATCTGGTCGGGACTAGGACGCATGACATCTCTCGGCACGGCCGCCCAGCACTCTCCCCTTGTTGTCACTGGCCGTGGCAGCTAGGCTGGTAGCCGACCCGCGGCGGGCTCGGACCACGGGCTGTGCGCCGGTAGTGTGAGTCGCAGCTCCAAGCGAGATCTCGGGAGACAGCTGTGTTCATTCGTAAGATCATTCCTCAGGATAAGGCCTTCTTTGTACTCTTCCGCAAGCTTGCGGACAGTGTCCGGGAAACCGGCGACGTTTTCAGCCGCTGCGCGGCCGGCCTTACTTCCGTGACGGCCGCGGCGGAAGCGCTCACCCGCATCGAGCACCAAGCCGATACCGTCACGCATGAGCTGCTTCGTCGCATGCAGACCAACTTCGTCACGCCGTTCGACCGGGAGGACATACACATGCTGGCCGACCGGCTGGACGAGGTCGTCGACACGTCGGAGGAGGTGATTCGGCTTGCGGCGATCTACCGAGTCGATGGGCTGACGCAGTACTTGACGGGCGAGATGGCGAACCTGTTGGGTCGAGCCTGCGCGCAAGTGGCAGACGCCGTGCAGGGTCTCCCGGCCATGGAGCCGGTTCTCAACGCGAGCCGGGCAATCAGGACGACGGAGACCGAAGGTGACGCAGCATACTACGCGGCCTTGGGCCAGCTGTTCGAGCGACCGCGGGATCCGCTGGAGGTCATCAAGTGGAGAGACATCGTAAACCAGCTGGAGAACTCCCTTGATGCGTGTGAAAACGTGGCCGGGACGCTCGAGGGCATTGCCCTCAAACACGGCTGATGATCTAATTTGGTCACACTCGTCATCTTCACGGTCTGCATCGCGTTCGCCTTCGATTTCGTCAACGGATTTCATGACTCCGCGAACTCGATCGCCACGGTCGTCTCGACCCGCGTACTGACGCCGCTGCAGGCGGTGTCTTGGGCGGCGTTCTGGAACTTCGTGGCGGCTTTCACCTTCGGAACCGCCGTGGCCAAGACCGTGGGAAGCGGTCTGATCCATCTTTCGGTCGTCGACCCCTGGGTCGTCCTCTCGGGCCTGCTCGGCGCGATCCTCTGGGATCTCATCACCTGGTACTGGGGGCTTCCGTCGAGTTCGTCTCATGCTCTGCTCGGCGGCTACGGCGGCGCGGCGATCGCCAAGGCGGGAGTCGGAGCCCTCATCTTTGGAGGCTGGATCAAGCCGCTGGCCGCCATCGCCGTGTCGCCGCTCATCGGGTTCTTCTTGGCCGGAGTACTCGGCATCAGCAGCCTGTGGGTGGTTCGCAACTCGCGGCCTGGACGTGTGGACCGCTGGTTCCGCCGCCTGCAGCTCGTGTCGTCGGCGGCCTTCTCTTTCAGCCACGGCAGCAACGACGCCCAGAAGACGATGGGGATCATCGTGGGGCTGTTGGCGTCGAGCCACCTGCTGTTCGCGGATGTGGCGGAGCCGCTTCGATTCCTCTACTTGCCCAGCCCCGACCACGTCCCGACTTGGGTGATCTTGGGCGCACACGCGGCGATCGCGTTGGGCACGTTGTTCGGCGGTTGGCGGATCGTCCGCACGATGGGCACCCGGATCACCCAGCTGAGACCCATCGGCGGCTTCGCGGCCGAGACGGGCGGAGCGTCCTCTATCCTGATCGCTTCCTTCCTCGGCGTGCCCGTGAGCACGACGCACACGATCAGCGGAGCCATCATGGGCGTGGGAGCGATAAGGAGAGCGTCAGCGGTGCGCTGGGGTGTGGCAGGCGAGATGCTGATCGCTTGGATCTTGACTATTCCGGCTTCGGCCTTCGCGGCAGGCGCCTTCTATTGGCTGGTTCACCTGCTCTGGTTGACGCCTCAATAGAAGCGTTACGGCGGTGACGGTCTTATCGGCGGACCGTCCTCTTTCCGCCGGACGACCCCGACCTCGAGCCGTGGTTCTCCGACTATAACCCGGCGCCACACCGGACAGAAAGAAAAGGTCAGAATGGCTGGCTAAGTCGGTTTGACCGACACAGCCCGTCCGCACTCGGGGTCTTCCACGGCTTGAGCCAGCGACACAATCCTATTCACCGCAAGAGGTTACAGTCATTCTTCAGACCCGGTACGTGGCTTGCCCCACACGCCGACGCCCGCCGGTCAGGCGCCCGGCCGCCGAGGCCGTGATCCCCCTGGATCCCGCTACTCGGTGGCAGGAGGTCTGGAAGGAACCGATGAGCGTTGTGCCTGGTTTGGCGGTCTTGATGCTCGCCGCACTGAACGGACCGACCGACGGCGGTTCGAGTCCGACTTACAGCTCGGCGGCCCGGGCGAGCGCCGAACTCCCGGGTCATGGACCGAGCTGGGATATCCCCATCACCTTCAACGACGCCGTCGACCGCTGGTTGGCGTACTATCAGACCCGCGGTCGAAGGCACTTGCAGGTCCACCTGGCCCGGGCGGGACGCTACGAGCCGATGTTACGGGCCATCCTCCGCGACCACGGCTTGCCGGAGGACCTCGTCTATCTTTCGATGATCGAGAGCGGGTACGACCCCAACGCCTACAGCTCGGCACATGCGGTGGGGCTCTGGCAGTTCCTTCGCAGCACCGGGCGCCGCTACGGCCTGCGTGTCTCCTTCTGGGTCGATGAGCGGCGTGATCCAATCCTGGCTACGCGGGCCGCCGCCGCTCACCTTGTGCATCTCTACGAAGAGTTCGGCTCTTGGTACCTGGCGGCGGCCGCTTACAACGGCGGACGCGGCCGGGTGCGGCGATCGATCCGCCATTCGGGTAGTCGGGACTTTTGGACGCTCGCCCGTCGAGGCTACTTCCCGCGCGAAACACGGGATTACGTCCCCAAGCTCATAGCGGTCGCCCTGATCGCGAAGCAGCCGGAAAGGTATGGGTTCGCCGTCGCCACCGCTTCGCCCCTCAGCTACGACATCGTGAGTGTGCCGGATGCCACGAGCCTGGATGTGATCGCCGAGGCCGCGGGCGTCGACGTCGCCGAAGTCTGCGAGCTCAATCCCCAGCTGATCCGTGGCGTCACGCCTCCGGGAGAGCGCTACTTCGTCCGCCTACCACCCCAAACCGCAACCTCCTTTGCGGTCAACTACGCGAGGATCCCGGCCGACGCGAGGGTGCGCGCGGTCCAGCACACCGTGCGGCCCGGCGATACGCTCAGTCGGCTTGCCCAGGCCTACGGCGCAGAGATCTCGGCGATCCGTTCGGCCAACCCGGGCGTGCGGCCGCGGCGG
>JABAOH010001369.1_pt2 | contig 15213 bp, 15 predicted proteins | sample 7062181 | NCBI WGS metagenome assembly JABAOH01 (sample SAMN14538630, study PRJNA623070) | marine sediment metagenome | biome: marine biome [ENVO:00000428]; feature: marine pelagic biome [ENVO:01000023]; material: deep marine sediment [ENVO:00002113]; isolation source: pool of 5 deep marine...
AAAGAGCCATACCATTTGTGGACGTCGATCATCTGAATCATGACCTCCGCCGAAACGGTCATCCGTTTTGTGGATCTGCGTGCCTTTTCTGCCATCTTAGCCTCCTGGTAGCTGCATTAGTTGCTCAGATGGTCGACTAGTGACCGGTATGAAGTTTCCGCTCCAGATATTGGCTGTAGCGCGACATGCCGAAGCAGAAGACCCAAAAGCCGAAACCCGTGAAGACATAACCCTCGACAGCGAATCCGAGCCAATTGGGATTGGTGGCTGCCAATTGGGCCATGCCCAGGAAATCAAACAGGCCGATGATAAGCACCAAAGTCGTGTCTTTGAATAATCCGATAAAGGTGTTAACAATCCCCGGGATCACGAGTTTCAGTGCCTGCGGCAGCACGACGAATGTCATCATCTTCGGGTAACTCAGCCCTAAGGCCTGCGCGGCTTCGTACTGGCCCTTGGGGATCGCTTGTAGACCGCCGCGTACGACTTCGGCCATATAGGCGGCCGAGAAAATCATGACGCCGATCAGCGCTCGCAACAACTTGTCGAAGTTTAGGCCCTCGGGCAGGAACAACGGGAACATGACTGACGACATGAATAGCACGGTAATGAGCGGCACGCCGCGCCAGAACTCGATAAAGCCCACGCAGACAGCCCTGATGATCGGCATGCTCGAGCGACGGCCAAGCGCCAGAACGACGCCGATGGGCAACGAGGCGACAATGCCTGTGACAGCGATCACCAGCGTCAGGAACAGGCCACCCCACAGCGGCGTTTCAACCTCTGGAAGCGCCGATTGTCTTAAACTGGCAAAGAACGGTTCGGTGTTCGCTGTCCAATCGAGGGTACCGAAGTTCAGAAAATCGGGTGGCCCTGCAAACACGAGATAGGCGATCAGCAAGTAGGCGGGCAGCAACAGCCGCGCTAAGCTGCCGGCTAAGCCAGCACTACGTTCGTAACCCCACGGGCCGATGGCGGCGAGCGCTAGCAGCGCTGCGGTCACGGCCATGGCTCCGGGGGGTGACGATCCCGCGGTTTCATGCCACACCCACACCGGCAGCCTAAAACCGATGTAGGCAATGACGGCGACCACAATGCACAGTTGCCAAAAATGGTCCGAAATAAAGGTGCGCCATTGCGAGAGCATCAATCCCACTGCCAGCGCGATGATCGGCACGGTGGCCAATATCACGCCGATAAAGGCGGACCAGGCGGGGGCGCCGTAAAGCAGACCGGCCGTCCAGGTCGACGCCGCCGACAAGCCCCAAAGTGGCACGAGAATCAATAACAGCGTTGAAACGACGGCGCTGCGTTCCCGCCAGATTCCAAGCAGGGGCAGTAACGCCAGTGCGGCGAGCGCCAGCGCCGAGAATTGCATGAGCCGATACGGCCAGGCCTCGATGTCTTCGGCGTACAGCCCCGTGAATAAATAGGTCGCGATCGGCGGGTAGATGATCAGCAGAAACACCGCAAGCCAGTGCTTCCAGCGGAAACGGGGGATGAACAGCGGAATCATCGCCCCCACGAGCAGGATGTAGGCAGTATTGACACGCCAGAGCTCGACATCGGGGTAGCGCCCGTACATGAGTTGTTTGAACCAGACATGGATGAATACCCAGCAGGCGCCCTCGCGGCTGCAATCCTCGCGCTTGTCGCCGACCCAGTCGGCGTCGATAAACGCCCACTGGATTACGCCTGGAATCAGCAGGTAGACGATATAAAGCGCGAAAATCGTGAGCGCCACATTCGACCAGGAGGAGAACAGGTTCGTGCGCAACCAGCCGATCATGCCCACCGTAGTCACCGGTGGCGGCAGCTCAGGGTGCTTGCCAGGCTCGTAGTGCGGCATTTGCGCGTTCATGGCTAACGTTCCACGAGTGCCATTTTCTTGTTGTACCAATTCATAAATGCGGATATGAGCAAACTCAGGGTCAGGTACACCGCCATGGTGATTCCAATGATCTCTACGGCTTGCCCGGTTTGCATTAGCACGGTACCGGCAAACACCAGAACGAGGTCGGGATAAGCAATCGCTGCTGCCAGTGAGGAGTTCTTGGTCAGGTTCAGGTACTGGCTGGTCAGCGGCGGGATGATGATCCGCAGCGCCTGCGGGATGATCACCAGACGAAGCGTCGGTCCCGGGCGAAGCCCAAGTGAATACGCGGCCTCGGTTTGACCGTGACTGACCCCGAGAATGCCGGCGCGCACGATCTCGGCAATGAATGAAGCCGTATACATCGACAAGGCGAGCACCAACGCGACGAACTCGGGAATCAACTCCATGCCGCCCTTGAAGTTGAAGCCCTGAAGAACCGGATAGTCCCAGCTCAGCGGAAAACCGGTCACTGCAGCGGCAATAAAGGGTAGGCCGACCAGGATCGCCACCGAGGCGTAAATCGTATGAAACTGCTGACCCGTTGCTTCTTGCCGACGGTGCGCCCAGCGCACCAGGAATATCACGGCAACGATCGCGGCGAGGAAAGCGATCGGTATGGCCATAAACCCCGGCCCCAAGATCGGTTGTGGCGAAAACAAGCCGCGATTGTTTATAAAGAAAGTATCGAACAGCGACGCGCTTTGCCGCGGCCCAGGCAATGTCCTGAGCACGGCGAAATACCAGAAGAAGAGCTGCAAGAGCAACGGGATATTTCGCAGCGTTTCGATGTAGACGGCAGCAAGCTTGGCGATCAGCCAGTTGCGGGAAAGCCGGGCGATGCCGATGATGAATCCGATAATCGTAGCAAGGACTACACCAATGGCAGAGACCAAAATGGTATTGAGCAGGCCAACGACAAAGGCGCGAAAATAGGTATTCTCCTCGGCGTACTCAATGAGCGTCATCGAAATGCTAAAGCCGGCCGTACGCCCCAGAAAATCAAAGCCCGATGCGATTCCCTGCCTTGCCAGGTTAGCCAGCGTATTGTTGACGAGGAAGATACAGAGGAGAATGATGCCGCCGAGTACCAGCACCTGGAAGAACAAGGCGCGATAGCGGGGATCGTTCCAGATGGGCGGCTTCGCCGGCGGCTTGGCCAGCGGCAAGGCTTCTTTCTTCTCGGCAGTCAAGGAAGGCCTCGGGTCCGTCTTGGACACTCGGAAAACTGCATCGTGAGCCCGACCCGTAGGCCGGGCTCATATGACACAGTTAATCGCGCGGCCTAGCGCACGGGCATGGCGTATTGCAGGCCGCCGTCCTTCCACAGCGCATTGGCGCCGCGCTCAAGCTTGAGTGGCGTCGCCGGGCCGACGTTGCGGTCATAGACCTCGCCGTAGTTACCGACTCCTTTGACGATGTTGTAGACCCACTGATTGTCAACGCCGAGGTTCTTGCCCATGTCGCCCTCAATTCCGAGCAGACGCTTAACGACCGGATCGTCGGAACTCTTCATCTTATCGACGTTCCTGGAGTTCAGGCCGTATTCCTCGGCCTCGAGCATGGCATAAAGCGTCCACTTCACGAGATCAAACCACTGATCATCACCGTGACGCACCACCGGACCGAGCGGCTCCTTGGAGATAATCTCCGGCAAGACCATGTGAGCGTCCGGATTCTTCATCTTTAGTCGCTGTGCCGCCAATCCCGAGCGATCGGTGGTGTAGACGTCGCAGCGGCCGGCGTCATAAGCGGCGACCACTTCGTCGGCCTTCTCGAATACGACCGGCTTATACTCCATCTTGTTAGCACGGAAGAAGTCCGCCATGTTGAGCTCGGTGGTGGTGCCGATGTTGACGCATACGGAGGCACCGTTGAGCTCCTTGGCGCTCTTGACGCCGAGTTTCTTTGGCACCATGAATCCCTGGCCGTCGTAGTAGTTGACGCCCGCAAAGTTTAGGCCGAGCGCCGTGTCGCGTACTAAGGTCCAAGTCGTATTGCGCGAGAGCATGTCAACTTCGCCCGATTGTAGGGCGGTAAAGCGTTCCTTGGCTGAAAGCGGTGTGTATTTGACCTTATCGGCATCGCCGAAGACCGCTGCGGCCACGGCGCGGCAGACATCTACATCGATGCCAGTCCAGTTACCCTTTTCGTCAGGATTGGAAAAACCGGGCAGACCCTGACTTACACCGCATTGAACAAAACCCTTGCGTTTGACATCGTCGAGCGTAGCCGCTTGCGCCAGCCCCATTACTGCGGTCAAAAATGCCAACGCGGCGGTGGCGACGAGAGTTTTGACCAGATTCATGATGACTCCTCCATTTGGTGTGATGTTAATCTGCTTGAGGGATGCCCCGCCGGTCGCAAACCATCAGACCGTTGAGGCATTTCAGGACGAAAACCTAGCATATCCGCTTCAAGCCACTCAAGCTGTTTGCGAGGACAGCCGCTCGGCGCACTGGCTCTGGCCCGATGTCAGCCCGCGAGTGGACTGCGCAATCAGGCGGCGATATGCTAGTAAAATTCCGAGCGTCGGTGCGGCCGTCGCCGAGCGATTTAGCGTTTTCTGAGGGTAAGGGAGATGAACATCAGAGACCGTGCAGAGAGTACCGCCAAATCGGTGTGCGAGGCTCTACACGCCAAACCATCGGCGGATCTGCAAAAACAGGTCGCGGACCTCATTGAACGGGCCCTGGCGGATGCCACGATCAAGCACAGCGAAGAGTGTGCCAAGGTCATTATGGGCTGCTGTTCGGCTGACCAGGACCTCGCCCATAAGATCGCCGAGGAAATCCGGCGCAAGAATACGGCGCTGATCGCGAACCTCTCGAGCATGCGTTAAGTCAGCACCCCTCGGTGTCGACTATCGACCGCCCGCGGCAACCGTCATCATCCAAACCGCGGCTGTCCGTTGCGACTATTTGCTAATCCGCCGCGTGCACGCAAGAAGGAGATCTCGTCGCGGTGGCAAACGTTCATGCACGCTTGATCAAGCGGATGAGGAAAAGCAGCACGAGCGCACCCACCGTTGCCATGATGAGCAAGCCGACAAGCCCGCCCACCTCAATGCCGAGCAGGTTGAACAGGAATCCGCCGAGGCATGCGCCGATAACGCCGACAACCAGGTTACCGATGAGCCCGAGGGCGCGGCCCTTCATGAGGGTGCTGGCAAGCCAACCGGCGATTAGGCCGATGACCAAGAACAATACCCACGCTAGCGGATCCATGGTTTCCCCCTGTTTGAAGATTTCCCAGGCGTCTACATACTTATTATAAGGTTTCGATGACGCAGGCCTCTGACGCTAGCGCTTCGATCCAACCTTGTAGGGCTGGCCACGCCCAGACCGTGTTGCGATAACTTACCACGTCGCTCGCGCCGAAACGGGTGCAACAGTTCAGCCCGATGTCTACGATACGCTCGATATCAGCCGTTACTGTCTCGTCGCAATCGCGCTTGGGATGCCTCGCGCATATGCCCAGTGGTAAGAGCAAGCGCAAGGCCGAGCAGCCGGCGTGCATCTCGTTGTTGACCGCAGGGGCGACACTGCGCGCGGCGGGTGCCCGTGGCCAAAGGCCTGCCGCGGCAAACAGCTCAGCGAGATACCCGGCGATCGCCAGGGATTCGCAAAGCACAAGATCGTCGCGCTAGAGCATGGGTACGCCCCGGTTCGTTGAGACGCGGCGAAGCCTTTCGGGCGACTCGTCCAGGTTAAGCGCAATCAGCGTTTGCGCGAGTGGCACTCCCGTCCGTTCGAGCACCAGCCTGAGACGTAACGATCAGGAGAAGTAGTTCTTGTTGCCAAGATGCAGTGTAGTCCGCTCATGAGTATTCTCCTAACCTGGGCGCTAAGTGGCACCCAGCTTGCGCAACGGTCGGCGCTCGGGCAATGTGTCGATACAAACTTTTTGTTTAATGAGCCAGCCTAATCCTATCCTGGTCGACGTATCGCGCGGTGATATGGTCGAAAGCTGCCATCGCGGCGCGGCAGCGGTCGTCGACGCGCGCGGAAAACTTATCGCTGCCTGGGGCGACGTCGAGCGAGCCGTGTACGCGCGTTCGGCGATTAAACCCCTACAGGCGCTGGCNNATTGCACTGGCGTGCGCCTCCCATAGCGGCGAGCCGGCGCACATCGAGTGTGTGATGCGGTGGCTAGGTCGCATCGGGCTTAGCGCAGACGATCTTGAGTGCGGTCCGCACCTGCCGCTTAACGAGCAAGCTGCTACCGAATTGTTACGTGCCGGAAATGCCGTGACTCGTCTACATAACAACTGCTCGGGAAAGCACGCGGGTTTCCTCACGACTGCGCTGCATCTGGGGCAAGCGACGCGTGGCTATTCCCATGCCGAACATCCGGTTCAGCGATACTGGCAGCAGTTGCTATCCGAGATGGCGGAGACTGATCTAGTGCGGTCGCCAGCGGGCATTGACGGTTGCGGAATTCCCGTGCGGGGCCTGTCATTGCGCACGACCGCTGCTGCCATGGCCCGGTTGGCCTGTCCGACCGGACTTACGCCCGCAAGGACGGCGGCAGCCAGAGCGGTGGTTCACGCCATGATCAATACGCCTCTTATGGTTGCGGGCAGCGGGCGCTTTTGTACGGAAGTGATACGAGGCGCTTCAGTACCGTTGATCGTCAAGACGGGCGCAGAGGGCGTGTTTACGGCGGCGTTACCAGGAACAGGACTGGGAATCGCACTCAAGATCGATGATGGCGCTGGTCGCGCAGCAGCGGTGGCGATAGGCGCCATCCTGGTCGCTGTCGGCGCGCTCGATGAGACCGCGTGTAAGGTCTTGGCCGATCATTTAAAGCCGCCTGTTCGTAATCGCGCGGGCCTGATCGTCGGTCACATGCGGCCAGCCGCAGCATGGGTGCCGCAGCGCATGTCAATCTAGCAATACGGGTTACTGTGCCGCCTGTGCGTTTACGAACGTCTTTCCTTAGTCTCGGTTGCCGCGGCTGATCGCATCGCCGCGGTTCGGGTCAACACCAGCAGATTACCAGCCAGCACCGTCGCAACGCCGACCAGCGCGGCCTTACTCCAGTGGTAGTCTTCCAGCACGGTGGAAATCGTCAGGGCGACGATCGGAAACAGTACGCTGGCGTAGGCTGCGCGGTCTGCGCCGATGCGACCCAGCAGGGTCAAGTACGCGCCGAAGGCAATGACGGTTGCGAACAGCGAGAGGTAGACCAATGATCCGATATAGGCCAAAGACCAATCGAAGGTCGGTGCCGGGCCGAGTAGTAAGGCCGCGACGATCGTGAAGGCTGCGCCGTAGGCCATGCCGAGAGCGTTGCTTTGAAGCACCGGCAGCCCGCGTCGTTGATTGTGCAGTGCAACCATGTTGCCGAGCGAAGCCACCCAGGTGGCGAACACCGCCAGGCCTACGCTGCGTAGAGATGTCGCGCCCGTGTCCAGGGCGCGTAGCTCGGGCCAAAACACGAGTGAGATGCCGGTCAAGCCCAGCAACGCGCCCGCGATCACGCGCGCGGACACGGGTGTCCTGAAGATAAGCGCGCCGTTGGCGATATTCATGAATACGATAGTGGAAAAAGTGACGGCGACCACGCCGCTTGTGAGGTGCTGGGTTACCAAATAAAAAAGTATGTAATTCAACGAGAACAGAAACAGGCCTTGTAGCGCGACAAACACGTGATCGTGCGCTCTGAAGTACAGCCGCTTCCCGCTGCCGAGGCAGAACATCGACAGCAAGGCGGCCGCCAGGACGAAGCGATAGGCTACCGACCATACCGGGTGCACCGTGCCGAGCTGCAGCGTGATGGCAAACCAGCTCGAGCCCCATACGAGTACGGTGATGGTGTACAGTAGCTGCGTGGGCACGCTTGCTCTCGCTTTTTTTGGCGGTCGAAGGTCTGCGGCGCCGGCAATCGGCTCAGGCATGCTGCCACACGCGTGATTGCAGCCTCAAGTGCGGACCGACGCTTGGCGGGGGCGGTGCCACGGCTCACACCCTGATTGTGCTACGCATTCTTCTTGGAATGGTTTTGCCGATCGCGGCAACGTCCGCATTCGCCGATCGGAGTGACAAGCGCCTCGACGCGCTGTTCAAACAGTTGCGAGCGATGCAGGATGCGGAGTTAGGCAATGTCCTGCGGCCGAGGGCGCAGGGTTTAGCCCCGGCACGACGAACTGCTCACGGCCGGTCAGCCAGTATCGCTTCTGCCGGGGTGCACGGGCGTTTCTGCACCCGTGCTGTTTCCGCGTGGGTCAGCACGCCGCCCACCACCGTGAGACCACGCGCCAGCCACGGATTGCGCCGACAGGCTTCCAGGGGCCCGTGCTGCGCAATCAGCTTTACGCAGGGCAGTATCGCCGCCGCGTAACCGGCCGACGCGGTGACGGGCACCGCTGCCGGGATGTTGTCCACACAAAAGTGACGGATGCCGTCGACCTCATACACCGGGTCTTGCCACGTGGTCGGGCGGCTGGTCTCGATCGCCCCCGCCGGGTCGCAGGCAATGTCGACGATCACCGCGCCGCGTTTCATGTCTTTTAGCATCCGACGGCTAATCAAATGATCGGTGCGGCTCTTGTCCCACAAGACGCAGTTCAGCAGCAAATCGGCTTCGCTCAGGTAAACAGCAAGCGCGTCGATGTGGTCGGCGATGAAGTCGCTGCGGCACCACTGTAGTTGCGCATCACGGCGGGTGCGCGCGTTGACGTCGAGGCCGATGACTCCCATGCCAAGGCCGAGCAGCGTACGCAACGCGCCCCGTCCGACGCCACCGAGGCCGAGTACGAGCGCCTTCGCTGGCGGTGCGCCGAAATGGGGCATGAAATGCCGCCCGCCACCGCCGTGCGCCGACAAGACCAGCCTGGCGCCTTCGAGGGCACCGACTTCACCTGCGAGCACACTATTGGGAGAGCCGAGCTCGTGGGTATCCTCGGCGGCGATGGCGATCAGCTTGGCTTCCAACAGTCGGTCGACCTGCTGGCGGTTGGCAGCCGCGTGCAGGTTAGTGAAAAGCGTATGAGCGGCACGCAGGTAGGCGTATTCGGCTGCCAGTATCTCCTTCACCTTGACGATGAGCTCTGCCTGACGGTAGACGTCGGCGCCGTGGTCGGCTAACTCGGCGCCGGCTGCCGCGTAGTCTTCGGGCGCCGCCTCCGACAGGATGCCGGCGTCGCGCTCGACCAAGACGGTGTGCCCGAGTGAGACCAGCTCTTTAACCTGCGTGGGTAGCAAGGCGACGCGGCCTTCCTGAGGTTTGATTTCGCGCGGAATGCCGATCAACATGAGTGTGGAATCAAAGCGCTAACTCGTGGTTTCAGACTCGCACATCCGCGGCGGGCAAGGCACCGNNNACAAAGCCGGCGCGCTGGTAAACCGCGATAGCTTTTGGGTGATCATGATTGCAGCTGTGAACCCAAACCCTCTGCGGGTGCTCGCGCCACGCCTCGTTGAGTCCCCAGTCGAGCAGGTAACGGCCGAGTCCGCGACCAATAAACTCTGGGATCAATCCGAAGTAGGCCACTTCAACTTGGTCGGCGATACGTCGATCGAGCTCGATATAACCTGCAGGTACGCCGTGCATATAGAGTACATGCACCTCTACCTTTGCATCGTGGATGATGGCACGCAGCATGTCGTCATCGAGCCGACGTCGTTCATGCCAAAGCCACGGCGCGCCGACCGTATTATATAGATAACGATAGAAGGACACGGTCGGGCTGCGCGCATGCTCGATGGTGAGCCCGCGCGGCAGACGGCGCGCGAGGCGGTGAGGTGGGCGCCGCATCTCGAGATGGGTAATAACCATGTCGAGTTTGCCGTCCGGGCGCCGGGAGGGTCCGCCCAGCGTCGGTGCGCGAAGGTCCAAATGCTCCTCTCGGTCCCCAGTATCAGCCATCGCGCTTGAGCCAACGCGACATGATGATTCTCGGTTCGACCGCGTAGCCGACTCTCTCGTAGAAGCTACACGCGGCTTCATTATCGTCGCGAATCATCAGTTGCACCTTGCATACGCCCTGGCGGGCGAGCCAAGCTTCAGCATGGCCTACCATTTTGCGGGCAAACCCCTTACGTTGCAGTGCGGGGTCGACCGCGAGGTAGTACAGCCATCCGCGGTGGCCGTCGTTGCCGGTCATTACGGTAGCCACCACCTCGCCAACCCCGTTCCTTTGCCGAGTCAATCCCACGAAAAGCTCGCTGCTCGGCGTATCTCGGCATAAAGCGATGTCGCATGCGGGACTGTTCCACGGCCGTGCCAGACCGCAGCTTTGCCACAGCTTGGCGACACTGTCGAGATCGGCGTCAATGTAAGGACGGATGTGCAGCAAGCGGGTCGTGTCCAAGTGTGCGAGCGTCATCGAATTGAGCATACCTTACACTGATTCGTGCCAACCCGACTATACGCGGATTCAATACCGTCCGTTACGCATTTTGCCGACGCCCGTAGGTTCAATTCTTGTGGTCGAAACGGCGGATACTTATACTGAAAGTCGTTCTCAGGGCAGGGCGCGAGATCATGAAAGAAGTCGTCATCATAGATGGTGTGCGTACGCCCATCGGCAAACACGGCGGGGCCCTGGCCGGCATCCGACCTGACGATCTGCTGGCCGCGACTTACAAGGCGCTGATGACGCGTACCGGCGTCGATCCAGCCGTCTTGGATGATGTGTACGCGGGTTGCGGTAACCAGGCTGGTGAAGACAATCGCGACGTCGCGCGCATGTCGGTGTTGCTGGCTGGTTTTCCGGTCGAAGTACCCGGGGTGACCGTGAACCGAAACTGTTCCTCCGCACTGGAGGCGGTGAACCAAGCCGCCAAGGCGATCATTGCCGGCGAGGGCGATGTGTACATCGGCAGCGGCGTGGAGTCCATGAGCCGTGCACCCTGGTGTATCGCCAAGCCTGAGCGCGTGCCTACGGCGAAGGCGCCGATGATGCAGGATACAACGGTAGGGTGGCGCTTCAATAATCCCAAGATGGATGCCCTGTATCCGATCGTTAGTCTGGGCGAGACGGCTGAAAATATCGCGCGCGAGATGGAGATCAGTCGCGAGGATCAGGATCGCTTCGCACTCGAGAGTCAGCGACGCGCTATCGCTGCTATCAACGAAGGCCGGTTCAAGGAAGAAATCGTGCCGATCGAGGTCGCGCAGCGCAGAGGTCCGCCGACTGTCGTCGATACCGATGAGCACCCGCGCTATCGCCTCGTCAACGGACGCTACGAGCTTGCCACCAGCCTGGAAGAACTCGCCAAGTTGGCGCCCGCGTTCAAGAAGGGCGGCTCCGTGACGGCCGGCAACTCCAGTGGCATCAACGACGGCGCGGCGGCGCTGTTACTGATGAGTCGCGAAAAGGCGAAGACGCTGGGCGTGCGGCCGGTGGCGCGCTGGGTGGGTTCAGCGGTGGCGGGTGTCGATCCAGGTGTCATGGGCTATGGACCGGTACCTGCTACGCGTAAGCTGCTGCAACGTCTCGGGCTCGAGCTCGAACAGGTAAGCCTGATCGAGATCAACGAAGCCTTCGCTGCACAAGCGCTCGGCTGCATGCGCCAGCTTGGCATGCGTCACGAGATCACCAACGTCAATGGCGGCGCGATTGCCCTCGGCCACCCCACCGGCTGTTCAGGTGCACGTATCCTGGTGACGTTACTGCACGAAATGAAACGTCGCGCGGCGAATGTGAAGCGCCCGTTCTATGGCCTGGCGACGCTGTGCGTCGGTGTCGGCATGGGCGTCAGCACCCTCATCGAGTGGGTCGGCGAGTGAAGACGGTACAGCGACCCCTCACCGGTATCCGCGTCATCGGTCTGGAGCAATACATGGCCGGTCCTTACTGCACGATGTTGCTGGCGGACGCGGGGGCCGAAATCATCAAGATCGAACGCCCGGGCACGGGTGACCCGCGCCGCGCCATGCCACCTTTCGTTGAGAAAGACGGTGTCAAGAAGGCAGCGGGTTTCATGGGTTACAACCGCAACAAGAAGAGTCTCGCCCTGGATTTCAGGGGCCCCGCGGGGCAAGAGATTTTTCGCAAGCTGATCGAAAACGCCGATGTATTGGTGGAGAACCTTCGACCCGGGTCGCTCGATCGCTTGGGGCTGGGGTACGAGACCCTGAAAGGGATCAATCCCCGGTTGGTGCATGCGGTCATCTCCGGGTTCGGGCGCCTGCCGGGTTATCGGGGACCCTACAGTGACCGACCGGCCTTTGACATAGTGGCCGAGGCGATGAGCGGGATCATGCATCTGGTCGGCTTCGAGGACAAACCGCCATCCTGGACTATCTATGGCATGGCCGATATTTACTCCGGGATGGTAACGGCCTACGGCATCCTGCAGGCGTTGTTCATGCGCGAGCGCACGGGCGAAGGCCAGTTTGTTGACTCGTCCATGTATGACAACATGTTGTCGCTGAACGAGTCGATGGTCGCTTTGCACTCGGTAGCCGGGCAGTCACCGCATCGCGGGCGCCCGCGCAACGCCTATCCGCGTGGTGCCTATCCGGCGCGTGACGGTTATGTCGCCGTGAATGTTCCCGACGAGCGCATCTGGCGACGCTGGTGTGAGATCATGCAACGCCCGGATCTGATCGAGGATCCGCGCAGCAACAGTGGCACTGCTCGCTCGCAGAATCGTGAATTCATCGATACTGTCATTGGTGAGTGGTTTTCAGGCCTTACACGAAGTGAAGCCGTCGAGCGCCTCAACGATGCCGGTGTACCCACCGGACCTGTGCACACGGCTGAGGATGTATTTGCCTGCCCGCAGGTGAAGGCGCGTGGAATGTTAATGCCCGTCAACGACCCGCAGGTGGGCAAGTTTCAGTTTGCACGTACACCGCCGCACCTCTCGGCGGTTCCTGACCTGCCAGCGGAGCCGCCACCAGCTCTGGGTGGACACACCCGCGAAGTGCTGCAAGGTCTGCTCGCCTATTCAGCAGAGGAGGTCGATAAGCTGGTCGCCGAGGGCGTGGTGGGCGTCTCCTAGCGCGCTGCGCTAGGGCATCAGTTCTTCTTCGCCTGGTTGCACCCGCGTTTTTTTTCGCCTGTGTGTTGAATGTTCACCTTGATGTGCGAAGCATTCAGCGATAGCCGCGTCAATCGCGGGCGCCAGCTTGCCAATGATCTCATCAACGTGTTGTTCGCTGATGATGAAAGGTGGGGCCAGCAGAATGTGCGTACCCAGTCGTCCGTCAATCGTGCCGCTCATTGGGTAACACATCAATCCTCGCGCCATGGCCTGGCGCTTGATGGCGGCGAAGAGATGGACGTCGGGATCGAAAGGTTCCTTGGTTTCGCGATTCGCCACAAGCTCCAAACCGCGGAATAAGCCGCGTCCGCGTATATCACCGATATGCGGGTGTTCACCAAGGCCCTGCTCCAGCGCCTTCGCGAGAGCTTCTCCCTGTTTGCGCACATTCGCGAGCAGGTTGTCTTGGCGGATGACTTTCTGCACCGCCAGCGCAGCCGCGCATGCGGTCGGATGCCCCATATAGGTATGCCCGTGTTGAAAGAAGCCGGAGCCATCGCGAATCGCATCGTAGATCGCTCTCGAGACCATCAGTGCAGCGATCGGTTGATAGCCGGCACCCAAACCCTTGGCGATGGCGACCATGTCGGGCTGGATATCTTCCTGTTCGTAGGCGAACAGGGTTCCGGTACGACCCATGCCGCACATAACCTCATCGAGTATCAAAAGTACCTTGTAGCGGTCGCAGATCTCGCGAATGCGCTTGAAGTAACCCGGCACCGGTGGCACCGCACCGCCGGTGGCGCCGACCACAGGCTCAGCCACGAAGGCCAACACCGAGTAGGGGCCAAGCTCCTCGATCTTTGCCTCGAGCTCATTGGCAACGCGCAATCCGTACTCTTCCAATGTCTCGTCTTCGTTCTGTCCGCGGTAGGCGTAGCAAGGCGAGATGTGGTGTGACTCGATCAGCAGCGGCTCGAACTGGCGCCGGCGCCACTGGTTGCCGCCAACGGCGAGCGCGCCGAGGGTATTGCCGTGGTAGCTCTGTCGCCGAGCGATAAAATAGCGGCGCTGCGGCTCGCCGATTTCCAGGTAATACTGCCGCGCGAGCTTGAGTGCGGCCTCGATCGCCTCCGAGCCGCCTGACACCAAGTACACACGCTCAAGTCCTGGCGCCGATTCAGTGAGGACGTCAGCCAGCTCTTCCGCAGGTTCATTAGTGAAAAATGAGGTGTGAGCGTAAGGAATGCGATCGAGCTGATCTTTGATGGCTTGGATAACGACTGGGTGATTATGTCCAAGGCATGAAACCGCGGCGCCTCCAGATGCATCGAGATAGCGTCTGCCTTCGCTGTCGATCACGTAGGGCCCATCACCAGCGGCGGCGAAGGGCAGCTTAGCAGCGGTGTGGCGGTGGAATACGTGGTCCATAGAATTTCGGTGCCTCTTGTAAGCGCACTCAGCGCAAGATACTAACGCGACCCCTGTAGCAATCCAATGCTTTCACTTGGGGAAATGCGGGGGCATCGGCACGTGCGCTATATATAAGTATCCCCTAATACGTGTGTCAATCGCAGTTGTTTGTGCACGAGGCAATGCAATGTGTTGTATTTCAAACTGACGGTGATATAGTGGTTTCACTCGCACCGGCGAGACTTTCCCGCTCGATCAGCGCACTCACGAAGGCCGACAGTGGGAGCTCTCGGTGATCGATGAGTACCAACTCGAATAAATTGGAAGCCTATTCCAAAAGGCGTTAGGAGGATCATCATGTCAACATATATTAAGAAGCTGACGACTGCGGTAGCCGGCACGCTTTTGGTAGCGGTTGTTGCCCTTGCAGCGTGGACGCTACCGTCGACCGCCTGGGGCGCCGAGTTCATCACGATCGGCACCGGCGGCGTCACCGGCGTGTATTACCCCACCGGCGGCGCCATTTGCCGGCTGGTGAACAAGGGGCGCAAGGAGCATGGAATACGCTGCACGGTAGAGAGCACCGGCGGCTCGATCTATAACCTCAACACCATCCGTGCCGGTGAGCTTGACATGGGAGTGGTTCAATCCGACTGGCAGTTTCACGCCTACCACGGCAGCAGCCGATTTCAGGATGCAGGCCCATTCAAAGACCTGCGCGCGGTATTCTCGGTGCATCCCGAGCCGTTTACCGTTGTTGCCCGCAAAGACGCCGGCATCAAGCAATTCAAGGACCTCAAGGGCAAGCGCGTCAACGTCGGCAATCCCGGATCCGGCCAGCGCGGCACCATGGAAGTCGTCATGAAGGCGATGGGCTGGCAGATGTCGGACTTTGCGCTTGCCTCCGAGCTCAAGTCCGCTGAGCAGTCCGCGGCGCTATGTGACAACAAGATCGATGCCATGGTGTTTACGGTCGGCCACCCCAGC
>JABAOH010173014.1_pt1 | contig 15199 bp, 12 predicted proteins | sample 7062181 | NCBI WGS metagenome assembly JABAOH01 (sample SAMN14538630, study PRJNA623070) | marine sediment metagenome | biome: marine biome [ENVO:00000428]; feature: marine pelagic biome [ENVO:01000023]; material: deep marine sediment [ENVO:00002113]; isolation source: pool of 5 deep marine...
CTGGCGATTCGCGCCCTGAAGCGGTTCGTAGCCGACCTCGCCCCGGAGGCCCCGCCGGAAGCGATCGATCCACCGAGTCGCGACGAGCGGGTGGCGGTCGTCGGCTCCGGACCCGCCGGCCTGACCGCGGCCTACGACCTGTGCCGCGCCGGATTCCCGGTCACCATTCTCGAGGCGATGTCCGAGGCGGGGGGCATGCTCCGGCACGGCGTCGCCGATTACAGGCTCCCTCCCGACGTTCTCGACGCCGAGATAGGCGCGCTTCTGGCGTCTGGGATAGAGCTGCGCACCGACACACCCATCCAAGACTTCTCCGAGGTGACCGAGCTCCTCGACGACGGCTACGCGGCGGTACTCCTCGCCCTCGGGGCGCAGAACGGCCGCCTTCTCGGCCTAGACGGCGAGGACGAGGCGGCCTCTGTGGAGGACGCCCTCAGCTTCCTGAGCCGCGTGAGCGGAGGAGACCACAGCCCGATGCAAGGCAAGGTTGTGGTGATAGGGGGCGGTTCGACCGCCGTCGAGGCGGCGCGCACCGCGCTGCGCCTAGGTGCCGCGACGGTCGAGATCGTCTACCGCCGCTCGCGGGCCGAGTTGCCGGCGAGCCGCGAGGAGATTCACCAGGCCGAGGAGGAGGGAGTCGCGCTCACCTTTCTGGCGGCGCCGCACCGACTCGTAGTGACCGACGGATCGCTGGACGGGATCGAGTGCCTCCGCGTCGCGCTCGGGAGTCCCGACGCCGAGGGTCGGCCTCGCCCCAAGCCGATCCCGGGGAGCGAGTTCCTGGTGGAAGCGGATCATGTGCTGGCCGCGGTCGGACAGGAGGCCAATCTGGGCTTCATCACCGGCTCTGCTAGCGAACGTCTCACTGAGCGAGGGCTGCTCCGCACCGATTCGGGGACCGCCATGACCTCACAGCCGGGCCTCTTCGCCGCCGGCGATGTCGTTACCGGCCCCACAACCGTGATCGAGGCCATCGCCGCGGGTCACGAGGCTGCGTCCTCGATCGCCGGCTTTGTCGAAACCGGTACGGCGGGCCGCCGCTATTCCGAGATGTCCGCTGCCCCGGAGCTCGGGCTCAAGGACCCGGAGCCGGGCGAAGCACCCGGGATCGAGCCGGCGGTGAACAGCATCGTCGCCGGCAGCGAGTTTGCCGAAGTGGAGCAGGCCTTTACCCCCGAGCAGGCCGTTGCGGAGGCTTCACGCTGTCTGCGCTGCGGCCCATGCGCCGAATGCGCCGTCTGTGCACCGGGTTGCGAACGTCGGCACCTCTTCATGGGCTTGGCCAGTGGCGAGACCTCGCAGACTTGGACGCCACTGCGAGTCACCACGGACATGGCTCTGAAGCTGGGTGCCAACGGCTCGGAGGCGGGGCGACTCATCGATGCGTCCGGATCGACCGGCACCGCTCTCGGCCTGCTGCCGATGCGCATGCACTACGCCGCCGAGTTGTGCCGAGGCTGCGCCCGCTGCATAGAGGTGTGCCAATTCGACGCCTTCCAGCGGGATTTGGCAGCAGAGCCGGACGCCCCGGTTGTCTTCGACGACGCCGCTTGCCGGGGCTGTGCGCTGTGCGGTGCCGTCTGCCCGACCAGCGCCCTTACCGCCGTCGCTCACTCACCGGAGTGGTGGGAGGCATCGACCGGCAACGGCAATTCGGCGCCGCCACGGATGACTCTCACTTGTGACACCGGGGTCGCGGCGGCCGTGGGCTCCGGTGACGTCGAGACGATCACCTGCCGTTGTGTTGGCCAGCTCCACCCCGGGATGCTGCTCGACCTTTTCCTCCGGGGCAGCACCGAGGTCGACGTGGTCCCCTGTTCCGATTGCCGCTTTGGGAAGGGCCCGCAGCTGGCAGCGCAACACGTCGCCGAATCGGTGGCCCTGTTGCAGGCGCTGGGACAGAACGGCAGCTCGATTCGGCTTGCCGTTCCCTCGGAGGGACCGACCTCGTGATCGCTCTCGAGCCGTTGCGAAAGGCGACTCGTGCCAGCCTGTGCACCGCCTGCGCCAAGTGCGCCACCAGCTGTCCGCTCGAGGGCTTCGCCGGCTTCTCGCCGATGCGGATGGTCACCGTCGGCCCCGGTCCAGACGAGATCTACGAGCAGGCGGTCGCCGCGCAGCGTTGCCTGACGTGCTCCCTGTGCGAGGTTCGCTGTCCGCAAGGCGTGTCGATCTCCGAATTCGCTCGCGGCCTGCGCAGCGTCGACCTCGACGGCGATCGTCAGCCGTGCCCCCACGGGCGGGTGATCCAGACGGCCGCGAGCCCGGATTGGGTGGGACAAGTGAAGCCCGGCGAGCTCTCCTGGCTCGACGACGACCTTGAGGTGGCCGAGGAGGGTGAGGTGGCCCTCTTTATCGGATGTCTCCCCGTCTTCGACGCCCTCTTCGGAGAGCGTTTCGGGGTGCGCACCACCGACATCGCCCGATCGGCTATTCGCACTCTCAATGCGCTCGGGATCAAGCCCGTGGTCGCCGTCGACGAGAGATGCTGCGGCCACGATCTGCTCTGGGGAGGCGACGAGGACGGCTTCAGGGCACTCGCCGAGGCCAATGCCTCCGCATACGAAGCGCGCGGCGTCGAGCTGATCCTGACGACATGTGCCGAGTGCTGCCGAACCTGGCGAATGGACTATGTCGAGGCGGTGCCGGGCTATCAACCTCAGGTTCAGCACTTCATCGAGTTTCTCGAAGAGCGCCTCGACAGCGACGAGCTCTCCTTCCTCGCCGCCGATGGTTCGACTGCGGTCACATACCAGGATCCCTGCCGCCTGGGCAGGCACCTGGGTGTTGTCGAGGCGCCGCGTCGGGTGCTGGGGGCAGTCCCCGAGCTGGATCTGATCGAGATGGACGCCCACGGCGCCGACGCCCTCTGCTGCGGCACAGCCGGTTTCATCGGCTGCGACGCCGCCTCCCGTCGCCTGCAGAGGGAGCGTCTCGAGGAGGCCACCGCGACGTCGGCGCAGACCATGCTCACCTCGTGCCCGAAGTGCCTGGTGCACTTCGCCTGCGCTCAGGAGGAGAACGAGCGGGCCGGAAATGGGCCCCCGTCCATNNGTTTCATCGGCTGTGATGCCGCCTCGCGGCGGTTGCAGCGGGAGCGCCTCGAGGAGGCCGCCGCGACCTCGGCGCAAACCATGCTCACCTCATGCCCGAAGTGTCTGGTGCATTTCGCCTGTGCCCAGGAGGAGAACGAGCGGACGGGAAGTGGCTCTCCGTCCATAGCGGTCGAAGACCTCACCGTTTTTGCAGCGCGCCTGCTTGCCGCCCCGGAACCGGGGGGCGAATCGAGAGAAAGGACGGAGATGGTGACATGAGTGACGACACCCTCCGCACCGGAGTGTTCGTGTGCGAATGCGGCACGAATATCGCGAATGCGGTCGACACGCAGGAGGTGGCCGCCTACGCGGCCGAGCTCCCCGGTGTGGCGGCCGTAATAACGAATCGCTACACCTGTGCGGAGCCCGGGCAGAACGAGATCAAGGAGGCCATTGCCGAACACGACCTGAACCGCGTGGTCGTGGCGTCATGTACGCCCAAGATCCATGAGCCGACCTTTCGCAAGTGCGTCGAGGATGCCGGCCTGAATCCGTATCTGATGGACATGGCCAACATCCGCGAGCACTGCAGTTGGGTCCACCGGCAGGATCGAACGGCGGCTACCGACAAGGCCAAGGATCTGGTCCGTAGCGCGGTAGGACGTGCCTCCATGCTGGAGGCACAAGACGAGCGCACCTTCCCCGTCACCGATGCCGCTCTGGTCATCGGAGGCGGCGTAGCCGGGATCCAGGCGGCTCTGGAGCTGGCCGACGGCGGCCATCAGGTCTATCTGGTGGAGAAGGAGCCGTCGATCGGCGGGATCATGGCCGCGCTCGACAAGACGTTCCCGACGATGGACTGCTCCATATGAATACTCGGCCCCAAGATGATGGATGCCGGTCGGCATCCCCGAATTGAGCTCCTGGTCAACTCAGAGGTCGAGGACGTAACGGGTTTTGTGGGCAACTACCAGGCCCGGGTGCGTCGCCGCGCCCAATACGTCGATCCCGATGAATGCACCGCTTGCGACGATTGCACCCCGGTGTGCCCGGTCGTCGTCCCCGACGAATACCAAGAGGGCTTCGCATCCCGCAAGGCCATCTACCGCCCCTTCCCCCAGGCGATCCCGGCGTCCTTCACCCTCGACGCCGACAACTGCCTTGGTTTCAACCCCATCGCCTGCGGCAAGTGCCTCGAGGTGTGCGACAAGAAGTGCATCGACTTCGATGCCCAGGATGAGCTGATCGATATCGAGATCGGGACCGTGGTCGTCGCCACCGGCATGGACGTTTACGACCCCAGACCGAACGACGAATACGGCTATACCCGTTTCGAGAACGTCGTCACCAGCATGGAGTTCGAGCGTCTCGTCAACGCCGGTGGTCCGACCGATGGCGAGCTGGTGCGCCCCTCGGACGGCCGCCACCCGAAGCGGGTCGGATTCATCCAATGCGTGGGGTCTCGCTCAGTCACGCGCGGGGTGCCCTACTGCTCGAACTTCTGCTGTATGAACACCGTCAAGGAAACCCTGTTGCTGGAGGAGCACGACCCCGAGGTGGTGTCCACGGTCTTCTACACCGACATCCGCGCCTTCGGCAAAGGTTTCGAGGATCTCTACAACCGCAGCCGCGAGATCGGCGTGCGTTACATCAGAGGGTTGCCCGGGCTGGTCGAGGAGGATGCCGACACAGGGGACCTCGTTGTCCACGTCGAGAACACCCTCACCGGGCAGCGCGAGCAGCACACGTTCGACATGTTGGTGCTGGCCGTCGGGCTGGTTCCTCCAAAGAAGACCGCCGGCAACGGGGATGGGAACGGGCAGCGAACCATCGCCGATCTCCTCAGCCTCTCGCACACGTCCGACGGCTTCCTCATGGAGGCGCATCCCAAGCTGAAGCCGGTCGACGCCCCCAGCCGGGGGGTCTTCTTCGCCGGCTGCATCGAGGCGCCCAAGGACATCAAGGACAGTGTCACGCAGGCCGGAGCGGCCTCAGTGCGCGCCGGGAACCTCCTCGCCGCAGGTCAGGTCCGGATTGAGGCGATCACCGCCGTTCTGGACCCCGATCCATGCCGCCTGTGCAAGATCTGCGCTGATGTCTGCCCGTTCAACGCCATCGAGCAGGCCGTCAAGAAGGAGAACCGGCTCCCGGTGTTCATCGAGGCAGCCTGCTCCGGCTGCGGCACCTGCGCCGCCGAGTGCCCCTGGGACGCCATCGCGATGCGCCACTACACGGATCAGCAGATCATGTCGCAGATCGACTCGATCCTGGCCGATGATCCGATGGACAAGGTGATCGCGTTTGCCTGCAACTGGTGCTCCTACGCCGGCGGCGACATGGCGGGGACCTCACGTCTCCAGTACCCGACTTCGGTCCGCCTCATCCGCACGATGTGCAGCGGGCGGGTGGACGAGAAGTTCATCTGGCACGCCTTCCGGCGCGGCGCCCCCATGGTCCTGGTGTCGGGCTGCCACTTCAGCGACTGCCACTACATCGATGCGGTCACCTGGACGCAGCGCCGGGTCGAGAAGGCGTGGACCAAGATGGACCGGCTCGGAATCCGGGCCGAGCGGCTCCAGTTGGAGTGGATCAGCGCCGCCGAAGGCCAGAAGTTCGCCAAGGTGATGCGAGAGCTCGAGGAGATGAGACGGCAGGTCACGGAAGATGAGGTGGCCGAAGCCCAGGAGATCCTCGAAGCCGAGATCGCCAAGCAGGAACGCCGCAAGAAGCGCAAGCCTGCAGAGAAGGTGAAGGAGCCGACCCCCGCATGACCGCCACCATGAAGCCGTTCTACTGCCTCCGTTGCGGCCACGAATACCGCACCGGATACGAAAAGGGAGTGGTCGTCGAGCGGGCCTGTCCCAAGTGCAGCAGCAACAGCGTTCGCCTCGTGCCCGAGGCCGCCGGGAAGGCTGCCGCCCCCGAGGACAGGGGCTAGTCCGGGCGGGTGTCAAGGCGCTCCATCGTGGAGCCCAACGCTTCTCACGTCGGATTCCGGGGAGCGGCGAGTCTTCTTCACGCCGTAATCCAACTTAGGATGCTGCGGTCGCGGCCAGGGAGCGGTCTGCGGCTCATTGCGGACGAGGGGAAGATCGATGAGCGGTTTGCGTAACAACTGGATCACAGCGGTCGCTGTGGTCAACGGGGCTTTCTTGGCGTTCATGGCCGTGGGCATCGGCGTGGCCGACGAGTCCACATCCGCGGAGCGCTTCTTCGGCATCGCGGTGATGGGAGTCGCCGCGATTGCCTTCATCGGTGGCCTGTGGGGGGTTCGTTCCGGTCGTCTCTCGAAGCCTGTCGCGCCCACGGGCATCGTGCTTGGTGCAGCCGGGACACTTCTTTGGTTCTGGATGGTGATCCCCCCAATCATCGCTCTTGTCGTGCTGTGGTTTGGCGTGATTCGGGAAGGGCTCGCACGCGAGGCCGGCATCGCAGCGGTCACCTGAACGAAATCCGCACACGGTATGCACACCAGAACCCAGAACAGCCGTCCCAACCGATGACCGGGACCCCTGATCGTCTGACCCTCACCGCTTTCGGCATCGCCGTCCTGCTCGGCGGCGTCAACTTCGTCGCCGTCCGGGTTTCCAACGAGGAGTTAGATCCGATGTTCGGCGCCGCGGTCCGATTCGCGGCGGCCGCCCTGCTGCTAGTGGGCTACCTGGCGGTTCGGCGGATCCCGCTGCCCAGGGACAGGGTGCTCCAGGCCACCGTGGCCTACGGGGTGCTCGCCTTCACCCTCACCTATGGCCTGGCCTACTGGTCGCTTCAGCCAGGAAAGCTGTCAGCGGGGATCGGAGCCGTGATCTTCGGTGCCACGCCGCTGATCACGCTTCTGCTCGCCGCCGCCCACCGCCTCGAGCAGCTCAGCTCGCGGGGGGTGCTGGGGGCGTTCCTTGCAGTCGTCGGCATCACGGTGCTGGCCAACCCGTTCTCGGACGCCAGCGTGCCGCTGCTCCCTCTGTTGGCCATGCTGGGCGCCGCGGTAGCCGCCTCGGAGGCGTCGGTGATCCTCAAGATCGTGCCGCCCAGTCACCCGGTGGCGACAAACGGTGTCGCCATGGCGATCGGTGCGGCGATGCTGGTCGGGGTGTCGGTGGTGTCCGGTGAGTCTTGGTTCGTGCCCGAGCAGCAAGACACCTGGGTGTCACTCGCATACCTGGCCCCGATCGGGTCCGTGGGCTTGTTCGGCTTGTTTCTCTTCACCCTCGGCAGATGGACCGCGTCCGCCGTCGCTTACATGACGGCGCTCTTCCCCGTTGTGGCGATGGTCGCCGGAGCCTTGATCCTGGACGAGTCGGTGACGGTCAACGGCGTCGCGGGCGGGCTGACGGTGATCATCGCCGTGTACGTCGGGGCGATACGACGTCCCCAGACCCGCTCGCCCGAAGCGGCGGCACAGGCCAGCGGATAGCCAGCCGGCCCTCTTCTCGGGGGCCCTCGACGCGGGCCTTGAGTCTCAGCAGGCTGCGCTCCGTTCAACTTGATCTGCGCATCGAATGGGCGCTGTTCATCCTCAGGCCCTTCGTGCTCCTCGTTCTTGCGGTCCAGGCGTGGCGGAAGCTGCTGCGGTCGAAAGGTGCGATGCCGTTTCGCGCCCAAGCCGCCCTGCCCCCCAACTCACACCCACCCGCCGAAACAGCAAACGAGATCAGAACCGACCGCACATCACTGCTTCAGGGCCGCCTGAATCATCCCGATACCGTCCTCGGAGGCCCGAAGAGCCTTGCCGGTCGGCGTCACCCGCAAGACGGGTCGGTCGGCACTCTTTTGGCCCCCGATGCCGGAAGAACAGGCGCCATGTCACTACTGGTACAGATCCTCCTACTTCTCGCAGCCGCCGGAATCGGCTTTGCTCTCGGTTGGCTGGTGTGGCGCCGCCGGTCGAGTCACCGTTGGACGCAGGCCGAACAAGAGTGGCAGGGCAAACTCACAGCAGCGGAAGAGCACCTCGACTCGGCCGGACTCGAGCACCGGGCGTTGGAGGACGCCATAGCAATCGCCACCGAGGAATTGGCCTCCCTCAAACCTGAAGGCTCCGAACTCCGGGCTCAACTCAAGGAAATCGAATCGGCGTCATCCAAGGCCGACGCCGATCTCCAAGCACTCGCCGTGCAGCGAAGCGATCTGCTTGCGCAAGTAGATGAGATGGAATCAGCTCTCACGGCCAAGGACGCCGACCTGGGCTCCGTCGAGTCCGAGGGAGCCGGGATCCGGAGTGACCTCGAAGCCCTGGAGGGCACCCTGACGACGGAGGCGGCAGGGTTGGACTCGATGAGATCGAGTCACAAGCACCTCCAGGATCAAATCGGAGTTCTCTCCAGATCGACCACTGCGGCAACAACCGAACTGGAGACACTCACCTCCCACTTGTCCAAGCTCCAGACTCGGGTGGAAGAGCTGGATGACACGCTGACCGACCGGGGCACCCAACTGGAGGACGCTGCACGACAACGGACTGGTCTCCAGGATCGCCTGGAAGACATGGAGCGCATGCTCGCCGAAACAACGGCGGAGACAGAAGCCTTCCGGCTCCGAGGCTCCGATTTCCGCACCCGACTCGAAGCCTTCGAACAGACCCACGAGGAGCAGATGGCGAATATGGAAACCGAGCGGACGAGGCGGTCCGAGCTAGACCGTCGGCTCGAAGGCTTCGAACGCGATCTCGAAACCATGGACACCCGGCTGGATGCTCGCGAATCCGAGCGCGCCGCCGCGCGACAGCGAACAAACGCTGCCGGCCCGTCAAGACCAAAGGACGATTCACCCGAGCCCAGCGAGCCTCGACTGAGGAGCGTTGAGCAACACCTCGCGGAGCCCTCAGCGAAGACACCGGAGAGCAATCCCAATCCGCATGAGTCAGAGCTCCGGGATGATCAGGTATCCGAAGGGGAAGACAGCGAGGCGACAACGATCGAGGAGACGCTCGCTTCGCTCCAGGCTCGTTCGGACGATGAGGCGACGGAAGCCGAAGAGCCGCTCACCGAATCCCCGGACCCTGCACTGAAAGCCGACGACAAGACCTCAGCGGAGATTCCCGTGACGCCCACCCCGGTGGAGGTTCCGGAAGACGATCATGAGGCGAGCGACCAGGTTGCTGCAGCTTCGCGGTTCGCCTTGCCTTTGGACGCCCAATCCGACGACCTGAAGGCGCTTCCCAGCATCGGCGCTCTGACGGCTCGGATGCTCAAATCTATGAACATCGTCACCTTTCAACAGATCGCGTCGTTCACGCCCGAGGACATTGAGGTCGTCGCGACCGCGCTGAACCAGAGTCCGGAGAGGATCGAGCGCAACGATTGGGTCGGCAACGCCAAGAGACTCCACTTCGAGAAGTACGGCGAGCAGATCTGAACACCCCGTACGGCCCATTCTCCGCGCCCCCAATTCGCCGAAGCCGGGGGTTCTTTGTGTGTCGGCCGAAACCCGGGGCTACTACGAACCCCTTGAGCGTCCGCTACCAACGCTGCTTCCTAGACCTGCGGGAAACGAATCCGCCCGGTATTGCCGTGTGGCGCGTAGCCCTTTGACGGGTCGGGGCCCCGAGGGAACGACGGCTCCGCTCAAGAGATTCGCCCAATTCGCCGATGGTCACCCCAACAGGACCACTCACAGTGTCGATGGCGGACACCAAGGGTGATCCACCGAATACGGGAGGAAGCGCATGCGTCGCTACGTGGTGGCAGCGGCAATGGCAGCGCTGCTGGGAGCCGTCTCGTTCCCTGCAGCCGGACTTGCCCGAAATGACAAGACAGAGGTATGTCATCGCAGTCGTCTGGCTTCGACCGGCGCTCCAACCTGGCGCCTGCTGACGGTCGGAAGCAAGGCGGCAAGAGCTCACCTGGCCCACGGCGACGGCGTGCCCGGCGGCCGGGTGCCCGGGATTGCCGGACTGGCTTTCGACGGCTCCTGTGTTCCTCGGTCCGATTCCGGAAACACCACAACGACCACTACCACACTCGGCACGACGACGACCACTACCACGCTCGGCACGACGACGACCACCACGACACCCGGCAGCACGACCACAACGACCATCGCAAGCACCACGTGCCTCGACGGATTGCTGGGCAGCTTCGATCTCAGCGTGACAGTCCTCAACGCCGACGACGGTGCAGCCCTCTGGGACTCAACCGACGGGACCTGCACCGGAGACATCGTCGGTCTGGTAACCGTCGTTGACGGCGCAGCCACCCGCATCGAGGCTGGCGTCGCCTGTGCCGACGCCCTCGGTGGGCTCCCGAGCTACTACTTCCCAGTGAGGTTGGAGCCGGTGTTCCCCGAGGCTCCGGCCGACTGGTGGCTCTGCCCCTAGGGCCCGCTCTGAGTCCCGAGGGCGTCGCTGTGTGCCAGCCCGATGCTCGGTTGGGTTTCTACCAGCCGAGCATGTCTTGGCCCCACCACCAGCCCCAAAACACCAAACCCACCCCGACGATCGCGCCGAAGAACGACGGCTCCGCACTCGCCGCCCATAGGGCATACGCCGAGCCGAACATCGCCCACACGGCAAAGACGATCAACAAACGCGACCACCTCACCTTCCTGGAGGCCCCGGCTAGCCGTGGACCGATGACGCGCATCCCCGAAGCCTACGCCGAGGTCATCGACACCCCTTGGCTCCTCACCTCGGCAGGTACCAGGCCATTCGGGGCGCCCGACGCGCGTAACCCTGGCTGAGTGCCATTGTCGATTTGACGCTTGACATCCCGCTCGCACCAGTCAACATCGGTGTACCTTTCCACGAAGGCGGAAGAACGCATGCGCAAAGTCCTGCCAGCACTCGTGATGGTCGCTGCCCTGGTGGCCCCCGCCGCGACGTCGGCCGCCGAATCGACTTCCGACCAGCCCCGTGCCGGCACCCAGCCGCATCTGGTCGACCGCAACGGCGACAAGATCTCCGACGGCCTTGAGGCTCGTCTCCGTGACTCCAACCCGCGGGAGCTGATCGACGTCGTGGTGACCTGGACGCAGGAGCCCGATATCCCCGCGGCCAAGGCAGCTGCCGGCCCCTTCGCGGTGACCGTGCAATTCGGGGTCATCGACGGCTTCGCTGCCACGGTCACATCCGGCCAGGTTCGCGCCTTGAGCCGCGTCCCGGGCGTGTTCCGCGTGGAAGAGGACTTTCAGGTCACTTTGGCCGTCGATGAGATCAACGCCGAGTTCGGCCTGGCCGGAGCACGCGCCGACCACGGAGTCGACGGATCCGGAACCACGTTCTGCATCCTCGACACCGGCGCCGACACCAACCACGCCCAGCTCGAGAACAAGGTCGTGGCGTACCAAGACTTCATCGACCCCGCGATAGCGGATGCCTTCGATCCCCATGGTCACGGAACCCACGTTGCGAACATTCTCGCCGGCAACGGCCCGGCGCCCTACCAAGGCGTCGCCCCCGGCGCTGCCCTGGCCATCGGCCGAGTACTCGATGCTCAAGGGTTCGGAAACGAGAGCGGGATCATCGCCGGCATCGATTTCTGCATTGAGCAATCCGCCGATGGCGTGTCGATGAGCCTCGGGGGGCCGCCGACTGGGGGCAACGACGCCCTAAGCCAAGCCGTCAGCAACGCAGTCAACCAACACGACCTGATCGCCGTCATCGCCGCCGGCAACAACGGCGACAGCGGCGTTACGACTCCCGGCGTAGCCGGGCCGGCAATCACCGTGGCCGCGTCGTGGAAGCCGAGCGACGGTTTGCGTCTCGCCTCGTTTTCTGGCAGCGGAACCACGGAGAACGGCAAGCCGGACATCGCGGCCCCAGGCGTTGGAGTCGTTGCCGCCAAGGCGGGCACCACCAACGGTTATGTCTCCTTCGATGGCACGTCGATGGCTACTCCAGCGGTCGCAGGGATCGTGGCGCTGATGGTCGAGTGCAGCAACAATCTCAACAGCAATCTCAAACCAGCCGATTTCAAATCAATCCTCGCCGGGACCGCGTTCGATCTGGGTGCGCCTGGACACGACACGAACTGGGGCGCCGGGTTGGTCGACGGTCCCGCAGCGGTTGCCCAGGCGTGCGGTGATGTCGGCAGCATGGAGATGCCCGCCCATGAGTCCGCTGCCGGAACCGTGCCTGACAACGGCACCTGGGCTCACACGATCACAATCGGGCCAGACGATGTCGGCCACCCGTTGGCGGCCACAGTCATCATCGACGGCGAACTGATCTGCGAACTCGACCTGGGGCCATTCGGTTGTTGGATCGAGGCGTGGTCGGTCGATATCGACGGACGACTGATAGCTCCNNCTCGGTCAGCGAGAGTTCCTCGTCACCACTCCGACGGTTCCCGGCACTTACACGCTCGAGCTGTATCCGTGGGCGGGTACCGGGGCCGACGTCGTCGTCGACATCTTCTACGGACCGATTGGTGCCGCCCCGACCCCGGGCAACGACCCGCCCCTGGCGGGCGACGACTCCTATACCACTGACGAGGATTTCGGATTGGCTGAGGCCGCTCCCGGCGTGCTGGCGAATGACACCGATCCAAACGGTGATCCTCTGACGGTGACATCCTGGACCCAACCGGCCAATGGAACCGTCGTCGGCGTTGAGGACGGTTCGTTCACTTACTCACCGAACCCCGATTTCAACGGGCAGGACACGTTCACCTACCTGGTGGCAGACGACGTCGGAGGATCCGATCAAGGCACGGTGACCATCAACGTCAACTCGGTCAATGATCCGCCAATCGCAAACGCCGGAGCGGATCAGTCGGTGACCGATGCCGATGGGAGCGGATCCGAGCCGGTGATGCTCGACGGGTCGGGCTCCACTGACGATGCCGGCATCGTCAGCTACGAGTGGTTCGAAGGCGTTGTACCGCTCGCTGCAGGTGCCACGCCGACTGTGAACCTCACTGTCGGGGTGCACAGCATCTCGCTGCGGGTGACCGACGGCGACGGAGTGACCGACTCCGACACAGTGACCATAACTGTGGAAGCAGCTCCGCCCCCGCCGCCTCTGACGGTGATGCACGTCGGTGACCTTGATGGGACGACCGACGTGCATCCCCGCAACGGACGCTGGAAGGCATCAGTGACCGTCCTAATCGAGGACAGCGATCACAACCCAGTATCGAACGCGACGGTCGACTTTGCGCTCAGCGATGGGTCGACTCGATCCTGCGTGACCGACTCGTCCGGACTCTGCACATCGACATCCAAGTCCCTCAAGAGCAACGTGCCGAGCGTGACTTTCCAAGTGACGTCCGTCACCCATGCCACGCTTGGCTACGACTCGGTGAGCAACCACGACCCCGAAGCCGACAGCGACGGCACCACGATCGTGGTGTCCTAGAGACAGCGGCCACCTCGCAACCGAACGATCTGTCGCAATGAACGCGTGCCTGCGCGCTTGAACTGCCGGTTTGGCTGTCCAGCCGCCGTCACCCGATCGCGGAAAGAATGATGAGTCCGCACCGGGCACGGCCGCCGGCCAGTAGCTGCCGCGATTTCCACCATTTGACGACGCGCGGGCGGACGGTCCCGTACCGTGGCCTCATGATCGACTGGGGAGCAAGTCTCTGGGCTCTGAGTCAGGCTCACCGCTGAGTTCTCCGGTGCTCCCTGCTGACGACGCTGAGCGCGCGAAGCCAAGACGGAGAAAGGCCGTGAGATCGGCACTGTGGATCGTGGTTGCCTTTGTGGGGCTCGGTGGTCTACTGACGCTCGTGCAGCGTCGTTTCATCTATCTACCTGCACGCACCGTCTCGCCCATTAGCGGCGAACTCGCCGGTTGGATGGACGCGACGTTCGATACCAGCGACGGCCTGACGCTCAACGGATGGTTTACGCCGCCCGAAACCGGCGCGCCGTTCGTGATCATCTTCAACGGCAACGCCGGCAACCGCGGTCATCGGATTCCCCTGGCGGACCGTCTCGCCGATGCCGGTTTGGGAGTTCTGCTGTTCGACTACCGCGGATATGGAGATAACCCAGGCCACCCCACCGAGTCGGGCTTGGCCCGCGATGCTCGAGCCGCGTTGGCCTGGAGCCTCGCAGAGGTGCCGCGCCACCCGCTGGTGTACTTCGGAGAGTCATTGGGAGCGGCCGTCGCCATCGAACTGGCGCTGGACCACCCACCGGCGGTCTTGGTGTTGCGATCCCCATTTACCTCTTTGGCGGACGTCGCTGCCGACCACTATTGGTTCCTACCGGTGAGGGCCCTGCTCTGGGACGAGTACCCATCAATTGAACGCATCGCCGAGGTGGACAGCTCAACTCTGGTCATCGCGGGATCGGCCGATTCGATAGTGGCCCCGCACCAGAGCCGGGCCATCTACGAGGCGGCACCCAGACCCAAAGAACTGCTGGTGATCGAAGGGGCCGACCACAACGATCCGGACCTCGTCGCCGGCCCCGTGGTGATCGATGCGACCGTTCGATTCATCATCGAGATCACGTCAAAGTAGCCACCTGCCTTGAGACCCAGAAGCCGTAGCTTGACACCGGACCACCCTCATGATGTCTCCTCCACGGTCCTAGACCGTTTGCCGGCCAGATCGGTAGCCATCGCCAGCAGTAGTTGAGTTCGACGGTGGGACAGTGGCGGAGGCTGATCGAAGTCGTACGCTATTCGGCATCAACCGAGGCCTGCCTGATCCCGAAGGACTTCCAGCGCAGCGGCTCCCTGGGCCGGGCAGCTTCGATCCGTGGGTTGAGGTGATCGCCGAGGCCGTCCGGCACAACGTCCGCGAGCTTCACCGCTTCACCGGATGCCGGCTCATGGCGGTGGCCAAGAACAACGCCAACGGCATCGGCATCAGAGAGATCGGTCCCATCCTGGACTCGATGGATGAAGTCGTCGGTTTGGCGGTTGTCCGCGTCGACGAGGCTCTCGCGTTGCGGGATGTCGGCGTGGTGAAGCCGATTCTGATCATGGCCCACGTGGCCACGGAGGAGGCGGAACTCTTGGTGCGGAATGGGGTGAGATTGACCCCGTTCCACGACGGCGCCGATGCGCAACTGTCGGATCTAGCCCGCCGCGTGAACCGGCCCGTGCCGGTGCACGTGTTCGTCGATTCAGGCATGAACCGTATCGGCATGCCTTACGAGCGTGCCGCTTCTTGGATAGCGGGGCTCGTCACGAGTGGGTCGGTGCGGATCGAGGGCACCTACACCATGTTTTCGGGCGCGATCCGCGATGGTGCGCCGTTCGATCTGGAGCA
>JABAOH010033988.1_pt1 | contig 15188 bp, 16 predicted proteins | sample 7062181 | NCBI WGS metagenome assembly JABAOH01 (sample SAMN14538630, study PRJNA623070) | marine sediment metagenome | biome: marine biome [ENVO:00000428]; feature: marine pelagic biome [ENVO:01000023]; material: deep marine sediment [ENVO:00002113]; isolation source: pool of 5 deep marine...
GTATCATGTAAAAAGAAACGCTGCTATCAATAACAATAATCGGCGCGACAAAGACCGGCGATTATCTCTCCGGAAAACAGCCGACACGAATCTGCTAACTACACCCCTGTAGGATAGGAGGCAATTCGTTCAATGCCCCCTTCCTCAAAAGTTCATTATTTCGCGCAAGGTCCTATCCTCTTCAGATATCATCCCCCTCGAGCAGACCAACGAAGGTATCGTGGTGATCTTCCTCATCCTGGAGAATATCCTTAAAAAGCTTTTCTGTGGTTTCGTCGCCTTCCGCCCTCGCTTTCTTGATTATCTTTTTGTAGAGCTCGATCGCTCCCTCCTCGTCGGCTTTGTCCCTCTCGATCATCTCCTTCAGGGTTTCCCCCACAAAGATCGGTGCCGGCTTGGTCGTGGGAACGCCACCGAGATAGGCGAGTCTCTCGGCTATCGCTTCAGCATGTTTCATCTCCACGATTCCTATCTTCTTCAGCTCATCTTTAACGGCAAATCCCTTCACCCCGCTCCAGAGCACATGCTGCCACATATACTGAATCGACACCTGCAGCTCGCGAGCAACTGCTTTGTTCAAGAGATCGAGCAGTTCCTTGGACACTTTGGTATTTCCCATGACAATATCCTCCTCCTGAAATTACCTTATTTCCGGAACAGAAATGTGAAATCGGCAGAATATAATTTAGCATTATTACCGCCGCCCATCAACCGGTTATTCCTTCTGTTTGCGAGGGGAAACCTCCCAGGCCATGATACGCCCTCAAAGACCGATCGAAGATGAGACGAGAACCCGCCACGGTGAAGCCAGGTGTCAGCATGGCACTTCCCTTTCCCCTCATAAAGCATGCCGCACCCGGTAGTCGACTCGGTCAGTGGAAAGTTCAGGAAACAGTGCAGTATGAAAAGCTCCCATCCCCGGGGACACTGCCTCCTTCGCTCTTCACGCAAAAAAACGGAGACGATTCGGGGGCCACCTGCATTTGTCATAATGGTCCTAAATTCAATCCCCAAGTCCGAATTTTGTCCCCGAAGATCCTCCCGCTCCTTCGTAACACGCCTTCGTGGAAGAGGATTCACATGGCCCTCACCTTGCAACAAACGAGTCCGTTGGCGGAACAAAATATTATTCGGGGAGGGAAAAATGCTGGTTAAGACCATAACCTCCGTTATCCTGGGCGTCAAGGCTATCAGGGTTGATGTGGAGGTGGATGTTGCTCCGGGCATGTTCCACCACACGGTTGTCGGTCTCCCGGGGTCGAGCGTGAGGGAGAGCAGGGACAGGATAAGGACGGCAATACGGAATTCGGGCTTTGTGTATCCCGACAAAAAGATAACGGTAAACCTGGCACCGGCAGACATCAAAAAAGAGGGGGGTTTCCTCGATCTTCCGGTAGCCGCCGCCATCCTGGCAGCCTCCGGGCAGCTCTCCATGGACACGACGGTAAAGTATATCATTACCGGAGAGCTCTCCCTCGACGGTTCCATCAAACCGGTTCCGGGGATAGTATCCATGGCCTACCTCGCAAAGAGGCTGGGACTCGTCGGGATAATTCTCCCTGCGAAGAATTTCTTCCAAGCATCGCTGATATCCGGGATAGAGATCATTCCCGTTACCTCCCTGTCGGAGCTGGCCGGTTTTCTCAATTCTCCTGACAAACCTGTCCCCCTGGTTCCTCCGCCGGTAGATGAAGGAGAGAACCCGCAGGACGATGGGGTCGACATGTCGGATGTGGTCGGACAGGGATCGGCGAAAAGAGCCCTGGAAATTGCGGCTTCCGGAGATCACAACCTGATACTCATCGGACCACCCGGAACGGGGAAAACAATGCTGGCACAGAGGATAACAACCATCCTGCCCGTCCCCGATGAGAGAGAAGTTATAGAGATCAATGAAATACATTCCCTCTACCGGAGAGAACCATCCCGGCACATCATTCTGCGTCGCCCATTCCGGTCGCCACACCACTCCATCTCTTACGCGGGAATGATCGGAGGGGGCAACCCTCCGTGCCCGGGAGAGACGACCCTCGCTCACAACGGGGTCCTCTTTCTCGACGAGTTCCCCGAGTTCAGGCGCGACGTGATCGAGGCACTCAGGCAGCCACTCGAATCAGGGAAGGTCGACATAACGAGGTCGCGGTTTTCCTTCACCTTTCCTGCCCGATTTTCACTCATCGCAACGACAAATCCCTGCAGGTGCGGAAATTTCGGATACCCGGAAAAACTCTGCATATGCCGCCACATCGATATCCTCAATTACAGGAAAAAACTAAACGGTCCGGTTATGGACAGGATTGACATGCAGGTGGAGATGCTTCCGCTACCGAGAATCGACATCCTCAGTCCCGAGATCTCAGAGAGACAGGAGAATTCTGGTGCGGTGCGAAAACGGGTGGATCGGGCAAGAATATGTCAGAGGAAACGCTACGCCTCCACCGGTATTTCCACAAATGCCCGCATTCCCCCGAGCCTCCTCGATGAGGCGGTAGCAATTACCCCCGAGGGAAGAAGGCTCCTCATAGACGCGTCGGAAAAACTGCAACTGACAGCCCGGGCCATACACAGGGTAATGAAAATTGGAAGGACGATTGCTGACCTCGAAGAGGAGGAAAAAGTCACCCCAAGACACCTTGCAGAAGCGATACACTACCGCATTCTCGATCGGAGAAAAATGGAACTTTGAAGAGCTCAAAACTCGAGGTGGCGTCGAATGAATGGCCGCACCTGAAGTCAGGGGACCTTCGATTCACGCTGTTTACCCCCTTAAGGCGGGGAATGAGAGGGATGGCTTCCCTTCCGGGGTTGATTTCGCCTACAGCCGGTCAAAAATGGCCCACGTTACTTTTTCCGCCTCATTCCTGAAACCGTGGATGAACCTGCACCGTGCGTGAAACATGGCGAGCGAACCGGAGAAGAAAACGCCCGGTGCAGAGATCGACTCACCCGAATCCGTAATGAGGGGAGTCTTGTTGTCACTTAACTTAACCTCCGCACCAGCGAAGGTGGGGATTTCCGGCATGAACCCCGTAGCAAGAATTATCTTATCGAACCGTTCTCTTTTTCCGGATTCGAAGACAACGTTGGCCCCATCGATCTCTTTTATGTTCTCATCCCCGAGGTGGTGGATGATATGAAACCTGATCAATTCCTTGAGGACACTTTCAGACAGCCCCCGGATATCGCCGAGGTCATCGGTCTCCGAGAAAAACCTCAGGTGCCCCCTCGTATTGAGCGTAACGTCCGAAACGCCGGAAAGTTCGATCGCCAGCTCGGCGGCAGAATTACCCCCGCCCACCAAGAGAACGCGCTTTCCCTGGTAGGACATGCAACTAAAAAAATCGGCGTAGTGAATCACGTACGGATTATCTCTGACTCCGGGAAAATGGGGATACCTGGGCCTGGCGTAATAGCCTGTCGCGATGAGCACGTATTTGGACAGGTATTCTTTATCGGCGGTGACGACCTTGAATCCCGACCCTTCTTTTTGTATGAGGGAGACGGGGGAGCGTTCCTTCACGTGCAGAGAATTATCGATCGCAAACTTTTCGAGGTAGCAAACAAAATCATCCCTCGTCGGGTACGGTTTGCGAACACCATTAAGAGCCCATATCGGCTGTTTCAGCGTGAGAGAAGTCCAGTCGGCGCTGGGAATTGCGGGAGAAAGCAATATCATGTCGGGTCTCATTTTTCGGAATGAGCTGCCAACGGTGTCCCTCTCGAAAATGAGATAGTTCAGATCATTCTGCTGGAAATAGTGTCCCACCAGGAGCCCTCCCGGGCCTCCTCCCACGACGATCACATCGAACATCGAACACTCTCCAGAAATTTTTGTTTGTACAATTATACCACTATCGTTTCCGCCTCATGAAACCTATCTCGAGCAGCTTCGCCCAATAACGGAATTGATTGACAACCCGCTGGAAAATTTTTATTATATTATGTTCTAAGTTAATATTTTTCATGCTTCTGGAGGTAGCAGCGTAATGTACGCGATAGTGAAAACGGGTGGAAAGCAGATCCTGGTCTCCCCGGGAGACAAAGTCAAAGTTGAGAAGATAGCGGGAAACGTGGGAGAGGAAATCGAACTGTCAGAGGTGCTCATGGTCAAAAAAGATGACCAGGTCATCGTCGGTCGTCCTTTTGTTGACGGCGCCTCCGTTACGTGTGACATTCTCGAGCAGGGAAAAGGGAAAAAGATCATCGTCTACCGATACAGGCGAAGGAAGAACTCACACAAAAAAAGGGGACACAGGCAGCTCTACACGGACATCGAGGTGAAAGAAATTAAGTTCCCGTTCCGGAAGGAGTAACACCATGGCCCATAAAAAAGGGGTTGGAAGTTCGAGAAACGGAAGAGACTCCAAGTCAAAACGGCTTGGTGTCAAGAGACACGACGGCCAGATGGTAAAAGCTGGGACTATAATAATTCGGCAGAGAGGGACCAAGGTTCACCCGGGGGTGAACGTAGGACTGGGGAAAGACTTTACCCTCTTCGCCCTTATCGACGGAATCATAAAGTTCGAACGCCTGGGCAAAGCAAGGAAGAAGGTCTCCGTTCTCGCAGCCACCCATTAATGCAGTTTGTCGATGAAGCTCTCATTCGCGTCAGATCCGGAAAAGGAGGAGATGGCTGTGTATCGTTTCGCAGAGAGAAATATGTCCCCCGTGGAGGACCTGACGGAGGAGACGGAGGACGCGGGGGGCACGTAATCCTTCTGGCATCCAACCACCTGTCAACCCTTCTCGATTTTAAATACAAAAAACTGTATATTGCCAAGAGGGGACAGCACGGGCGCGGCAAGATGCAGCACGGGAAACAGGGTGCAGATCTCATAATCCATGTGCCGGCAGGAACCCTGATAAAAGATGGGAAGGCGGGAGAAGTGATGGTTGACCTGGTGGACCACGGATCTCAATATTTGGCTGCACGGGGAGGAAAGGGTGGAAGGGGAAACGCCAGCTTTGTTACGTCCATAAATCAGGCCCCCGACTTCGCGGAAGAGGGGCAACCGGGAGAAGAAAAACATCTCAAGCTGGAATTGATGGTGCTTGCCACGGTGGGCATCTTGGGGAAGCCCAATGCGGGAAAATCGACACTCATCCGAAAAATATCCAGGGCAAGGCCGAAAGTTGCCACCTATCCCTTCACGACTCTTGCTCCTGTCCTCGGAGTGGTATCTCACAAGGATTCAAGGGAATTCGTCGCTGCTGAAATACCGGGAATCCTCGAAGGGGCAAGCGAGGGTGTGGGGCTCGGGACGAGATTCCTCAAACACCTGCAGAGGACGCAGATACTTGTCCTGATGATAGACGCTTCAGGCGGGATTGATTCCATATTGAGTGATCTGTTGGTTATCACCCGCGAGCTTGAAAAATACGATAAGGAAATGCTCGGCAGGCCATCGATAATACTCCTGAACAAAGTCGACCTCCCTGAAGCACGGAGTTCGGCCAAAATGGCACTTGATCAGATAGAGCATCCCCGCAAGAATGTGGTGACAGCATCAGCTGCGACGGGAGAGGGGATAGAACGGCTCCTCGACCGGATAATTGAGGTAATGGGTGATGAAAGAAAAAAATGATGTAACCGCAATGAAGAAAAGCTTCTTCGGCCACCTGAAACCGAAAAGAGTGATCGTGAAAATAGGAAGCGCCCTCCTGGCCGACGAAAACTCTGATCTCAGGAAGAACTTTTTGAGAAAGATTGCACAGGAAGTCGTATCACTCGAAGCATCGGGCGTAAAATGCGTCATCGTCTCATCCGGTGCCCTCGCAGCAGGAAAAGAGAAGATCGGGCTCACGGAAAGACCGAGGAAGCTCGTTCTCAAACAGGCGGCCGCCGCCGTCGGGCAGCCACTTCTCATGTACTACTATTCGCGAGCATTCGGAAAGTTCGGCAAAAACGTTGCCCAGATCCTTCTGACCCACGATGATTTCGAAAAAAGAGAGCGGTTCCTCAATGCGCGAAATACGATCGAATCGCTTTTGGAAAACGGAATTATACCCGTCATCAACGAAAATGATACCGTTGCGACCGAGGCGATAAAAGTGGGCGACAACGATACCCTCGCTGCCAGGGTTACCGATCTCGTTGGGGCAGACCTGCTGATAATGCTCTCGGAATCTGAAGGTCTCCACGACAGGGATCCCACGCGCCACGAGAATGCGAAGAGGATATCTTTCGTTGAAAGAGTCGATGAGACGATCTGGAAGCTCGCCGAAACAGAGAAAAAAAATCCCCTCGGTATCGGAGGGATCAGATCAAAACTCAAAGCTGCACAAATGGCCTCACACTATGGAATACCGGTCATCATAAGCGGTCACGGGGGGAAAAACTTTCTCAAGCGCATTCTCGATGGAGAGGATCTGGGAACCCTCTTTTTCCCCTCCAGGAAAAAGGTGAAGAGCAAACGGTACTGGTTGGCCTACGCTCTGGAGCCACGGGGAACGGTAACGGTCGATGCGGGGGCAAAGGACGCACTCGTAGAAAAACATAAAAGCCTCCTCCCCTCGGGTATAATTGAAGTAGTGGGGAAGTTCAAAAAGGGTGATCCCATCGCCATTTCAGATCCCGGCGGAAAGATATTCGCAAAAGGTATCGCTGCGATAGACAGCGAAACGATCAAGAAGATAAAGAGAAAAAAAACGTACGAGATCAAAGGTATGTTCCAAAAGAAGATACCCGAAGAGGTGGTACACGCAGACAACCTAACCATCCTTCCCCTTTAACCATCGGAGGTGGATCATGGAAACGGTGAAAGAAACTTTCGCCCTTCTGGACATAGGGAAATCGGCCAAGAAGGCAGCAAAGGTTATCGCCAATGCAAGTAGCTCGACGAAAAATGCTGCGCTGATAACGATGGCCGACCTTCTTGAGAAAAATACCCGCTATCTCATTGAGGAAAATAAAAAAGACATAGAATTCGGGGAATCCAAGGGTCTCAGTTCGGCCATGCTCGACCGGCTGCAACTCGGCAAGGAAAGAATTTCACAGATGGCCGAAGGCCTTCGTGAAGTGGCCAAACTGCCCGACCCCGTCGGGGAAGTGGTCAAAATGTGGAGGAGACCGAATGGATTGCTCGTGGGAAGAATGAGGATCCCTCTCGGCGTAATAGGAATTATCTACGAGTCGAGGCCAAACGTCACGGCAGACGCAGCAGGTTTATGCATCAAATCCGGAAATGTTATCATTCTGAGGGGCGGGTCTGAAGCTATTCATTCCAACGTTGCGATTGCAAACCTTTTGCGCAAGGGGCTCAAGGAGTGCGCACTTCCCGAGGAGGGTATCTCGATAATTGCCGACACGCGGCGGGAACTCATTGNNGGGGGGAGAGGCCCTTATCAGAAAGGTGGCAGAGAATTCGAGGATACCCGTCATTAAACATTACAAAGGGGTTTGCCACATCTATATCGATTGCGGTGCCGAAATCGAAAAAGCCCTCTCGATAAGCGTAAATTCCAAAGTTCAGCGCCCCGGAGTCTGCAATGCGATGGAGACGCTCTTGGTCAACAGCGAAGTGGCTGAGAGCTTCCTGCCCACTTTGGCGAAGGAAATGGAAAAAAACGGCGTTGAATTGAGAGGGTGTGAAAGAGCGGTGAAAATTATCGAAAATTGCAAACCTGCCACATCCAGCGACTGGGGGGAAGAATTTCTCGACCTCATACTTGCAGTCAAAGTTGTCTCATCGATGGATGAAGCCATCGAGCATATTCGGGAATACGGCTCCAATCACACTGAAGCAATCGTAACGGAAAATTACGAGAGGGCATTGCGGTTTCTGAGAGAGGTCGATTCTTCACTTGTCCTGGTAAACGCGTCGACCCGGTTTAACGACGGCTTTCAGCTGGGGCTCGGTGCGGAAATCGGGATAAGCACGACCAAAATGCACGCCTTTGGGCCTATGGGGCTCGAAGAGCTCACAACGACGAAATTTATCGCTTTTGGGGAAGGTCAGATCAGGCTGAAATAAGATGAGGAGATTCGCTATTTTCGGCGGAACGTTCGACCCGATACACATCGGGCACATGAGGGGGCTCGTCGAAGCCCAGGAGATAATTGACTTCGAAAAAATAATTCTCGTTCCCGCTGGAGTTCCTCCCCATAAAAGTCACCTGAAACGGTCTCCTCCCGAAGACAGGCTCGAGATGGCCAGGCTTGCAGCGAAGGACCTCGGTGCCGGGATCGTGAGCACATTCGAAATCGAATCGAAAGAACCCTCTTTCACCTTCAACACCCTTTCTCATTTCTCCAGCACGTTCGAAAACATCTCTCCGACACTGATAATCGGTTCCGATTCCCTGCTGGAAATCAACACATGGCACCGATATGAGGATGTTCTGTCTCGGGCCCACTTAGCCGTTCTCCCCCGCCCCGGATTTTTAATGGAGGAAAACCTGGATGAGCTGGGAAAAACACTTTGGCCAGTAAGGATCAAAGAAATAAAGAGAAATTATCCCACCTCTGCAAGCGATTCCTTAATAACCGACAGAGAAAGAGAGATAGCTCTTTTGAAAATGAGCAGGTTAAATATCTCCTCTACCGAAATACGGCAGAAAGTTGAAGCGGGGAAATCCATAAAATTTCTGGTTACTCAATCGGTAGAAAAATATATAATCGAGAAAAGACTGTACCGTGAGGTGTGACAAAATAGAGGCGGAAAAACTACTGAGATACATAGCCGAACTGGCGCAGCAGAAAAAGGCAGAAAATATCAAGCTTCTGGATATCAGAGAGTTTTCCAACATCGCCGATTACTTTTTCATCTGTTCGGGAAATTCAGACAGACAGGTAACTACCATTGCAGAGAACATTATTGAGAATCTCAAGAAATTGCATATAAGACCCCAGGGATTGGAGGGATTGAAGCAGGGAAGGTGGATCGTCATCGACTACATCGATACCGTGGTTCACATATTCTACGAGCAGGTTCGGGAGTTCTACGAAATAGATGAGCTTTGGTCATTTGGCGTTGAGCTGAAGGTTTCCGAGAAGTAGATGACCGTTTTTCACAAATACCCAGGACGTCTTATACGGGCAAAGAAATTGTAAGGAGGGCCGATGAGTTTAAGACTTTTTCTCCTGCTCATAATCGTGATGGCCATCGGTTTCACACACATCTCCATCCTCAACTCGGCTATCATAAAGTTCAACCTCACTCCAGGACGATACGTTGAAATAGCGCTTTCGGAACTGACTTTGATAGCCTTTTCCCTCGGGGCCGGGATAGTCCTCATCGGGACCCTCATCAAAGATGCAATGGCATCCACCAGGCACTGGAAAGAAAAAAGGGTGCTCGGCAAAAAGGAGAGCGCAAACAAAAGACTGAGCAAAACCTGGAACCTCTTCTACCAGGGGAAACTGACTGCGGCCCTCGAGAAAGTGAACGGGATTCTCGCCGTGGTGCCCGAAAACCGTTCCGCACATCTTTTGAAAGCGGCGATTTTCAGGGAGCAGGGAAACTACATAGAAGAGATAGACACACTGACAAGTGTCAAAAATATAGACCCTTCGAACGTCGACTCCTACTTCCTGCTTGCCGAGGCCCATGAGTGTGCAGGGAACATCGACAGTGCGATTGAGGTTTTGTCACCCCTTCAGAAACAGGAAGATTATAAAAGGATTCTGGAGAAGTTGCGAGACCTGCACATCAAGAAGGGAGAGTGGGTAAAAGCTTATGAGATCCAAAAAAGCAACCTGAAAAAAAAGGCGGATCCCACCGCCAAAGACAGAGAAACCTTGATCGGTCTGAAATTCGAACTCGCCAGGTTCGCATTCGAAACCGGAAAAATCGATGAGGCTGAAAAAAGACTGAAGGAACTCATAAAGGAAAATTCCTCGTTTGCTCCCTCCTACATCCTCCTACAGGATCTCTACCTGCAAAAATCGTCCGTAAGCGCAGCTATGGACTTGTTGATAACCGGATACAGAAACACCAAAGACCCGATCAATCTGATAAAACTCGAAGACATTGCGATAGAAGAGGAGATGCCCGGAAGCCTTCTCGAGATATATTCCAACGTGAAATCTGAGTTCGAAAACGACTTCACCCTCATCCTCTTCTACGGGAAATTTCTGCTCCGGCTCGAGATGGTAGATGAAGCAATGGAACAGTTTTTGAAAGCACAGCAGATTGATTCAGATAACGCTTCCGTTCACATTTTTCTGGCGGAAACCTACAGGAGACGAAACAGGCTTCAGGATGCGGTGGACGAATACAACAAAGCCTTCACTTACAAACAGCGGTACCTCATTCCTTTCTCCTGCAGCGGATGCAGCGAAACGATCATCAAGTGGAAACCCTACTGCGCACAATGCCAGAAGTGGAATATATTTAGAATCAATTTCGGAGATACGAAAAAAATCGAAGAGATCCGGGCAGAGGCTATGCAGAAAGTTCCCCTGCCTGATTGACGTACAAAGGGGAACCGAGTGCGTCATCTGCTCCCGGTTGGTAAAAAAAACTCCCCTCGAAGAGGGGTTGATCTGCCCCGGGTGCAGGACCTCACCCCCCCTTTTTACCTCACTCTACTCCCTTTCACCTTACACACCGAGGGCTAAGGAGATAATTCACCGGATGAAATACTTGAAAGATTCAGCGGTAGCTAAGTGCCTGGGGCGACAACTTGCCCTTTTTTTGACCGGAGCGGCCCCTTTCCTCATCGAGGATTACTCGGTCATCATACCGGTCCCCCTAACTCTCGGGAAACTCTTCAAGAGGGGGTTTAACCAGAGCGCTCTCATGGGAAAACATCTTGCCCGCTTGACGGGCATTCCCTACATGCCCCGGGGCCTTCGGAGAGTGGCTGAGTTCTCATCCCAGGCAGGAAGACCGGCCGGTGAAAGACCGCTCCTTACAGAGGGGGTCTTTCGCATTCATTCGTTGAACCTTGAGGGCCGTAAAAATATAATTCTCATTGACGACGTGGCTACAACGCTCGCAACACTCAATGCCTGCACAAAAGCTTTGCTGGATGCCTTCGGGAAAAGGATTTCGGTGTTCGCAGTAACAGCAGCGAGGAGTTTCTGATGGGAAAAAAGATAACCATCTCATTGTTACAAATGAGGATAGTTCCCGGTAACGTTTCGAAAAACCTGGAGAAAGCCTGTTCTCTCGTGAAGATGGCCAGGGATGAGGGGGCAGAACTCGCTGTCCTGCCTGAAATGTTCTCTTCCGGTTTTTACTACACCGACATGAAGGGGGTATCGGGTGAAACTCCGGCAGTCATATCGCACCTGGGAAAACTGTGCCGAGAAATGAGGATCTCCCTCGTTTTCTCGGTGCCTGAAAACGACGGCAGCGCAATCTTCAATACGGCGTACGTGATCGGAAGGGACGGGAAAAGGAAGGGGAAATACAGGAAGGTCCACCTTTTCGGGCTTTTCATGGAAGACGACTATTTTTCCCGGGGAAACGAGACGGCTCTCATATCTCTTCCCTCGCTGAAAGTAGCTCCCCTTATCTGTTACGATCTCCGGTTTCCTGAAATCTCACGAAAAATGACTCTTTCTGGTGCGGAAGTAATCGTATACTGCTCACAGTGGCCCAAAGAGCGGCTTTTCCACTTTCGGACGCTGCTTCAAGCTAGAGCGATTGAGAACCAGCTCTACGTCATCGCCGCCAACGGTTGCGGAAAATCGGGAAAGATAGAGCTCGCAGGCCATTCCATGATCGTATCTCCTCTCGGAGATATCCTCATGGATTGCGGGAGAAAAGAGGGATGTTACACTGCCACGATCGACAAAGATGAGATACTACAATTTCGGAGAATGATGCCTTGCCTGAAAGACAGACATCCAGAAGCGTACTGAACCCCGAAAACAAGATAATTTCGTCAGCGGAAGCGGGAGAGCTATCCCGGTCCTTGAAAAAGGAAGGGAACAAAATCGTTTTTACAAACGGCTGCTTCGATCTGATACACGCCGGTCACGCAACCTACCTTCTTGCGGCGCGAAAGCTCGGCAATTCCCTTTTCGTGGGAATGAACAGCGATAGTTCGGTAAAAAGAATCAAGGGGGAAAGAAGACCGATCGTTCCGGAAAATGAAAGGGCCATCGTGCTCGCCTCTTTCGGCTTCGTGGACCATGTGATTCTCTTCAACGAAGACACTCCCTTCGAGCTCATCAAAATAATCGAGCCGGACATTTTGGTAAAGGGAGAGGACTGGAGTGTGGAGGACATTGTGGGAGGGGATCTGGTAATTCGCCTCGGTGGAGAAGTGAAAGCTGTTCCCCTCGTGAAGGGGCTTTCGTCTTCGAGGATGATCGAACGGATAATTGAATCCTATTCCTCAATGGATGGCCCCCCCGACGAAGGGTAAAAGATACCCCGCACCTGCGGTTACCGGTTTGTCCGAGTGCCATTTTCCCTGCAGCCACGCTTCCGGGAGCAGAGGGGACCGTGCTGAGAAAGGTGCCCCGGCAAACCGATGAGTACCAGAGGAAGAACGAAAACATGATCAGCGCTCTGACTTTACCGGTTCCGGTACGCCCTTCGCTCAGATTCAGCTTTTAACAACATTGTTTACTGGATCAGTTTTTTTCGCAGATAGTCCGGAAGGCCTCTACCGCTTTCTCTGCTTCCCGTCGCGTGTTTAACGCGCTAAAGCTTATCCTGACCGCCCCTTCGGGAAACGTCCCCAGCGCCCTGTGCGCGAATGGCGCACAGTGAAGTCCCGGTCTCACGAGAATTCCGTAATCATCGTCGAGCTGCAGAGACAGCTCCCCCGGATCGACACCTTCGACGTTTACGGGAATAACCCCGACTCTCTTTCCCGGGGCATCGGCACCGTAAACGCGAATCCTCTTCAGGTCTTTCACTCCCTCCAGGAAAATACCGAGCAACTCCATTTCATGGGCATGGATATTATGTATCCCTCTCTTCAAAACGTACTCCACTCCCCTTCGAAGTCCCGCTATCCCGGGAGAATTGGGAGTCCCCGCCTCGAGCCTGTCGGGTAAAAACCCCGGATGACTGTCCTCTTCCGATCTCGTGCCGGTACCCCCCTCGATGAGAGGATCCAGGTCGATGTTCTCTCCCGCATAGAGAAATCCCGTCCCCTGAGGGCCAAAGAGAGATTTGTGACCCGATGCGGCCAAAAGATCGATGTTCATCCGGCCCACGTCAATGTCAACGACACCTGCTGACTGTGCAGCATCCACCAGGAAAACGACTCCCTTTTTCCTGCAGGCATCGCCAACGGCGGAGATGTCGTATACAGAACCTGTAACGTTCGATGCCTGCACCATTACGACCATTTTTGTGTTCTCCTTGAATGACCGCTCAATATCTGCCGGGTCAATGCTCCCCCAAGGATCTGCCTCCACGTAGGTCACTTCCACGCCAAAGCCTGCCAGTGTGGTGAGAGGCCTCAAAACCGAGTTGTGCTCCATCACCGTGGTGATCACGTGGTCGTTTGGCCGGAGGCACCCTTTGATCGCCTGATTCAGAGCAAAAGTAGCGTTCGGCGTGAGTATGATTCTCTTGCTCTCTTCACAATGTATGAGCTGGGCGATAACCTCGCGTGTCTCGAAAATATCTCTCATGGATTCGAAAGAGAGGGAATGACCGGATCTTCCTGGGTTCCCTGCACGCAAAAGAGCGTCCTTCACCGCTTCCACAACTTCCAATGGTTTGGGGAGAGATGTTGCAGCGTTGTCGAGATAGATGATATCTCTTCCGCGATAGGTAATCATGAAATTGCGCCTCTTGCTGATTTCGGTCCTTTCAGGATAGATAGAAATTATACCACTTACCCAGTATAACCTACTATGAGTTTCATCCCTGGCCGGATGATTTCACCTTGTAGGCCGTTCATCATTTTGAGATTTTTGATGGAGATGCCGAAAGCCCTGGCTATTGAATAGAGGCTGTTTCCCTGCCTCACGGTGTATATTTTCTTCCCGCCGCTGATCCTGTAGGTATAGCTGCTCCTGTTTTCCTTCTGAGCTCCCTTCGCAGGTTTTCCGTAAACCCTGATTACAATCTTCTGACCCGCCCTGATTATATTGCCCCTCAAACCGTTTAGCTTTTTGAGAGCTGATACGGAAACCCCGAAACGGCGGGAAATTTTGTATAAGCTGTCCCCTTTCTTCACCAGGTAAATTTTCCTGTTCCCTTCTTTGTAAACGTAATAGTATCGGGCACTCCTCTCAAGGCTCGCTACGACCCGCCCCAGCTTCCTGTCGTCGACGGGCTTCAGCGAGGCAGCGTAGGAGTTTCGGGGCTCTCCCACGATGGGAATGATGAGCCGCTTTCTGCCTCTGATACTGTTGCTGCGAAGCCCATTTACCTCTTTGATCCGCATAACGTCTGAGGCGTATTTGCTTGTTATCCTGTTGATGTTGTCCTTCGATGTTATCCGGTGGAGCACGAACTTCACTCTCGCTCTCCGCTCGATTTCCTGCATCTTTTCGATTGCCTTCTCCTTGCTCCCGAAAGGAATCCTGACCGGGTACACCGCAGAGTACGGGGGACTGATCCCGCGCCTTATGCCCGTGTTCAGGGCTTTGATCTCTTCGTAGTCCGCTTCGATGATCTCCGCAAGGGTTCTGAGGTCGATCCCCCCCGGGAGATCGATTACGTCAAACGTAAGCGGGTAATCCATCTCGAGATCCGTGAATCCGTAAAGCTCCGGATCTTTCACTATCGAAAGGGCTGCGAGCATCTTGGGAACGTAATTCTTCGTTTCCCTCGGCAGATACCGGTATTTGACCAGCTTCCAGTAATCGTTGGTGCGATACCTCCGTATGGCCCGATCGATCTTACCTTCTCCCACGTTATATGCTGCAGCGGCGAGGTGCCATGAACCGAACATTTCGTAGAGACTCTTCAAATACTTTGCGGCCGCCCTGGTGGAATGCTCGAAATCCCTCCGTTCGTCATCCCACCAGTCGATGTTCAGTCCGTATTTTTTGCCCGTCCAGTACATGAACTGCCAGATACCGACGGCACCGGCCCGGGACACGGCCTTCGGTGAAAAACCGCTCTCTATCATCGCAAGATAGACAAAATCTCCCGGCACACCCTCTGAACGGAGAATCTTTCTCATCAGTTTTTCATATTTTCCGAATCTCCTGTGCCACTCCTTAAAATGGGCACTCGCTCTCGTCTGAAAATATTTTATCGAGTACTCTACTCTTTTGTTCAGGTCTACGGGAAGAGGGATATCCTCCTCCTCCAGCATAT
>JABAOH010187391.1_pt1 | contig 15185 bp, 8 predicted proteins | sample 7062181 | NCBI WGS metagenome assembly JABAOH01 (sample SAMN14538630, study PRJNA623070) | marine sediment metagenome | biome: marine biome [ENVO:00000428]; feature: marine pelagic biome [ENVO:01000023]; material: deep marine sediment [ENVO:00002113]; isolation source: pool of 5 deep marine...
GGCAACGCCGCGTTGAAAGCGGTATCCGACGTCAAGATATCCGGCGCCGAACTCAATTATGGTTGGGATGAAATAAAGATCATGTTCGAAAAGGACTGTTTCGACGTATACCAGCCAGATGCCGTATTTGCCGGCGGCATCGCTCAGGTCATGCGGGTCATCGAGGCCTGTCATGCTAACGACAGAGAGTTCTCTCCTCATACGTGGACCAACGGTATCGGTTTCTATATCGGCTGGAACATGGTGCTCTCCGATATCGGAAACGACCTGCCGCTGGAATATCCGCTGGAAGAACCCTCATGGGTGCCGGAATTCAGAGAGGGGATCATCGAGCCCGTTATCCCGGACAAAAACGGCATGCTGCAGCCATTCACGAGGCCGGGACTCGGATTCGAAATCGACAAGAAACTCCTGAGAAAACACGGCAAACGGTTCTTCAAGATCACGGAGTCAGGGTTGCAGTGGAAGATCGTGAGGCAAAAAGGTCTGAAGGCGGCAATGGCGCTGAAAAAGCGAAAAGACAGCCAGTAATCGCAGCCGCTTCAACTAACTTTCTGAATTCAAGGGACTATTGGTCCGGATTCGTCGCCTGGCGGGAGCGGTCGCACCGGAGCATATACTCGGCATAAGGGAATAAGCGTATTGCTGCGTGGCTATGGCGACGGTGTAATTATATGATTCCTATAGATGTTTTTTGTCGAGCATCGGGAGTAGAGGTCTCGTGGCTGACCAAAGTAAGTCTCTTATAGAGTCTACTGCCGATATGAAGGAAGAAGAGGCCCCTGGCCCGTGCAAACGAAATGTTCGGCTTCGATCCGATAACTCTTCTCGAGGACGACATGGAATTGGATTTCGAGATGCCGGTTTTCCATTCCACGCAACTGACTACGTTGGCGCTGGGCATGCAAGCGGACGATTGTCATTTCGATGAGAATCTCGTTGACCCTCTGCCGTTGTTACGCTCGAAGAAGCTCTTTTGTCCGTTAAGGTTTCTTGGTTAGCTTTCCGCGAGCATTCGCCCTGCTCAACTTATGCTCTGGTGTTAATGGCTTGCCTGGGGCGCAGCTGCAGACGCCGCACTAGTTGCGCCGACCGGCCCCAGGTACAGGTCGAGCCAGGCAAGGATTTCCGCGATATATTCGCTCTTCGGCGGGATGTGATCCGTCTCATACACTTTCAGAACCTTGTGCTCTTCTGGCGTTCCGATCAGCTCGAATAAGGGTTTTGCAGACGACTCATGATCGAGGATCGTATCGTATCGCCCGACCATCATCAGGTATGGCATCGTTACTCTGGATACATAGTTGATCGGGTTTGCTTCCGGCAAACCAGACTCATAGAGGCCGCCCGCGAGCAAGATGGCGGTCTTCGGCCGTGTCTCTACTGCCGGTATAATTGAGCCCATGAGCGCTCCCCAGCTCATTCCGTAAAAGGCTAATCGTGTTGCGTCAATGTCCGGACGTGTTTCGAGGTAGTCGATCGTTCTGCGAAAGTCTTTCACAAGTTGCGTGAGGAATTCCGTGTATTGGTGTGTGTTTGTGCCCATATGGATCGACATCAGTCTGTCGTCACGCCGTTCGAAAGTACCCTTGTAAACGGGGTAGGCGACCGCGCGGCCCGTCTTGACCAGGAATGACAGGAACAGCGGGTATTCGTAATACTCGTCGATATCTTCGCTGGAATCTTTAAAGAGAGATGCGCTTCCCGGGAAATAAATAACCGTTTGAAAGCGTGGCGCGGAAATCTTCGGCAGGAACAAGTTGATAATCATCCGCTCATCGCCGTAAGGTGCAGTGACCGAAACGCGTTCGACCGTCCACAACTCGGAACTGTCGTCGACTGATTCCTGCCTGACATCCAGGTCCAGGTCATCGTATTCAAACTGCCGCAGGAAAACCTCGAATATTTCGTCGGATACCGCTTCGTGTTCGTACAGGTCCTTTGCCGGCTTGATCGGCATTGCTTCAAAAACTTCCCGGGGGTGATTAGAGCCGTCCGGAAAAACGACCGTCCGGAATCCATATTCCGGATCGCGAAACATCGGCGGTGCCTGGCTGAACTCGGCGAATCGGTATGGGTTGTCGCCGAAAGAACCGCCCCGCACCAGCTTGCCGATAGCCGTATCATTCGAGCACCATTCGCGCACGTTTCCGGCGAGATCGTAAGTCCCGTACGCCGTGACACTCGGTTGGCTGCCGACCTCAATGGTGCCTTTACCATCAAAGTTGCTGTACGGAGCGAACAGGGCAAACCCCCCCAACTGAGGGTACTGAATCAGCGGCGAGTACTCGCCCCGCGCGATGCCCCAATGCGTGCCTGTCGGCAGTGATTTGCCGATGTATTCGGCGTATGCGACGGCCTCGTACCAACTCACGCCGGACACCGGATGATTTGCTCTCCCGTCGGGATACGTTCCGCCAAGCCAGGAACTCGGCCCCGGTCTTCCGGTTTCATCGACGAAACGGGAGATACCTTCCTCCCAACCGATCACGTTCCCGTCTTCGACGAATTCGTGCTGCCAGTAGTCCTTGTTGCGATAACCGCCAGCCAGGATGAATTCCTGAAATTCGGTGTTAGTCACCTCGTAACGGTCAATGAAGAAATCCCCGACTTCGCCAAGCGGGGTCTGTGCGCCGGCGACACGGACCATACCGGGCGGCACTTCACCGACCTTGTCCAGCTTGCGGTAAATGTTGCCTGGGTGCAGGAGATCCTTGTCGGTCAACTCGCCACTCAGGCTAATATCCCATGACGATGCAGCCGCCATAACCGTCTCGTAGCCTTCCTTCTCGAACTTCCAGCGGAAGATGCCGACTGGAACTCGCACGTCCTGGATCGGCGTCACACCCATATGTGTCCACTGATATTCCGGATTGCTGTAATTTTTCACGTAAACATCGGCACCGGGCGGGTCTGAATCGATGTCGATACGCAACGAGATCGTTTCAAAGATTTCCGCAAGTTCCGCATCGTCGGGAATGATTTCCTCGGCACGAAGAGCCAGGGCGTATGTTTCCGTAAAATCCCGCCAATTCATTTCCAACTGGCTACGGATCTCAGGCAAAAGTTCGTCTCTAGCCCAACGGATGTCGGCCTGTCTATCCAGATACTGTTTGATTTCAAACACGGCAAATGCGGCGACCGCGGCCACGACCATGACAAACAGCGGCATCGCGTAACGGGACAAAAGGGAGAACGGCGCAGGGGTGGCTGAAGATTTCGACGTAATTTCGGAAGTAGCCGACGCTTCGCTCATCGCAGAGACGCCGGCAAGTAGTTTCTTGCGATAGTCATCTTGCCGCATCTCGTGACGCATTAGCGCCTGCGTCGTACCTGTGGACAGTGCCAAGCCTGGCGGCAATTCTGTCTCGGCAATATGCAATGCGAGGACCGGCGTTTTCTTATCGATGCCGAAATACACTTCGTCGCGGCAATGACGCGAACTCACGGATTTCGGGCTGACGTAGAACAGGACCAGACTGGCACCGAGGATCGCTTTGGCAAGCCTGTCGGGAAACTCAGCGCCCGCACTGATGCCCTCGTCATACCAGACGTTGATGCCCTGGTCCCGAAGCCACTGGATTTCGGGATAAACGATCTGCGCGTCATCGTGCGCGTAGCAAACGAACACGTACGGCCCGTCGCCATCGTAGGCTGGAAAAGGCTTGTCCATGAACGCTCCTCGAGGCGCTTTATTGATGCTGCCCAGGATCGGCCTGTCATTTTGCCACAAAAGCCGGAACATCCGACTTTGCGGGATTCACTCGCTGTCTCGTCGAATAGAGATTAAGGATAGGATACACAGCGCCTTGCCGACACTATCGCCCGTGTCCCTCAGCCTCGCATTTCCCGCAAATTGGGGTACATCGTTCGAATGGAAGGGTGGGACCGGTCAATGATCGAAAACCGGACGCTCCTCGTCGGTATTCGGTATCGGCCGGTATGGTGGCATGCCGAGCTTGGCGCGTTCGGCATCGACTTTGCCGGCGAGCCTCGCCCTCAGCGCCTCGAACCGGGCATCGCCGTGGAGGCTGCTGAAAATGTACGAGTCGAGGGCATTGGCCAATCCGAAGCCGCCGTCGAGAGCGGTTTCGATGGCCGAGATCGTCGCTTCTTTATCCCCGCTCAGTGCGAAGTACAAGGCTTCGTCGAACTGCTGCACATAATTGTCTCCGCCGTCATCGATGTCTTTATCGAGTGCCGCGCGCATCAACGGGGGTAATCGTTGGAACGTTTCCTCGTCGCCCATCGCCAGGTAAGCATAGGCAAGCTCCGGCAGGTAACCCGTGTTCCACGCTTCATCAAGACCGACTTCCAGTAACAGAGCGTCGAGCGACCCGTAGTGCTTTTCAATGTAATCGATATACGCCTGGTGTTGACCGGCGCGATTCAAGGTCATGCCGATGTAACGAAGAACACGCGGCTCGAAGCCCGCTGCCAGGTCTATCTCTTGCAGCTCCCGCAGCGCCTCTTGCATTGCGCCCTGCATTGCATGGCCATGCATGCGATGCTCCGGGATACCGACAGCAACCAGCGTCTCATAATCGGCAACACTCTGGAGCGCGCGGCCCTTCCACGCCTGCAGGACACTGGCATTCGGATTCTCGGCAAGCGCGGGCCCAAATTCCCGGATCGCCTCGGCCGGCTCGCCACGCAGGACTGCCGCGTTGCCGCGCGCCTGCAGGACCTCGATGTTCTCGCCGACGATGCGGGTCACCCTGTCGATAAGCGCATCGGCCTCGTCGTCCTCCCGTAACCAAAGGTAGTGAATTACCAGGTTGCTGAAGGCAGGGCCGTAGGTGGGGTCGCGCTTGACGATTTCCTCGAGAATACTCAGCGCCTCGCGCCTGCGACCCAGCGCGTAGTAAGCGAGTGCCAGCCAATTGCCAGCGTTGCTCATGGTCGGGTTCAGATCGAGAGCTTTCCTGAGCGGCTGTAACGCTTCCTCGGGCCGGCCGCTGCTGTCTGTCAGCAAACCTCTTATCGCATAAGCTTCGGCCAGCGTGTCATCGAGCGCCAGCGCCTGATCGACCAGGCGCATCGAAACGGGCAGGGCCTCGGACAACGGGATATCGCCGTAGGCACCTATATTGTCCGACATCAGGTAGGTAACGAGTGCTTTTTGCGCCAATGCCGGTGCATACAGCGGATCGATCTCGAGCGCACGAGCCAGCATGTTGTCGGCTTCGCGCATTCGATAGATATCACGCGTATGGATTCGCTGCCGTGCCAAAAGGTAAAGCTCATAGGCTTCGGTATCGGTGCGCGTCGCTGTCAAACTCCGGGTGCCGACGATTTCCGAGAGCAGCGCTTTACTGATTTCCTGTGCAATTTCGTCTTGCACCGCAAACACGTCGTTCAGCTCACGGTCATAGGTTTTCGAAAACAGGTGAAAGCCGTCGCTGGTTTTGATGAGTTGCGCGGTTACCCGAATGCGATTGCCGGCCCTGCGCACCGATCCCTCGAGAATGTGGCCGACGTTGAGTAGTCCGCCGATTTCCCTGAGGTCCTTGTTCTGTCCCTTGAATGCGAACGACGAAGTGCGGCCGGCAACCTGGAGATCGCCGACCTGTGCGAGTACGTTCAGCAACTCCTCGGACAGGCCTTCGGCAAAATAGGCGTGGTCGCCTTCAGGAGACATGTCCTCGAATGCCAGCACGGCGATCGACTTTTCTGTCGCCGCGGCTGCTGTTTGCACCACAGAGTCATGCTCTTCATGTAAATAGAGCCTGTCGAGGGCAAAGATGGCGAGCACCGCAACGAGCATGCCGATTGTCGCGATATTCAATTTGCGGCCGGTATCGCGCGTAATCGACTGGCTGCGATCGACGTCTTTCTCGCGCTTCACGCCCTCCGGCGTGAGTTCATATACCCAGGAAAAAATCAGGACGATGGGAAAGCCGAGCAAGCCGAGCAGTAACAGGGTTTTCATGACCCAGTCCGGCGCTCCGATGCCGCTCAGGACGAGTTCAGCAACTTGCAGAACCAGCCACCCCGCTACGAGGTAGGCTATCGCGACGCGAAACACGTTGCGGCGTTTTAATTCTCCAAATAGCTGGCCCAACCGGACACCCCCCCTTCGGCAAAGCGCAGAAGCGGGCATTATAGTGGATTACCGCAATGCGCTCGCGCTAAATCAATCGGCTGCTGCGTTCGGTGGGCTCCTTGATGGCGTCATTTTGTTAAACGAGCCTTCTGGCAACCCGCGAGCGCGTCGCTGACTGCTCGTTCTGCCGCTTCTGGTATTCGCTTCTTTCCTCTCGGATCGGCTGTATACTCTTCGCGATCAAGTGCCTGAGAGGTAAAGAGATTGGGCCAGGTCTTCGCAGAACTGAAGCGCCGCAACGTGTTTCGTGTCGGTATCGCCTATGGCGTTACGACGTGGGTACTGCTGCAGATCGTCGACGTCATGTCTCCGATGATGGCCCTGCCCGAATGGGCACCCCGGCTGATCTTCCTCATCCTCGCGATCGGATTTTTCCCGGCGCTGATCTTTGCCTGGGCATTCGAGCTGACCCCGGAGGGCCTCAAGCGCGAGAAAGACGTCGATCGCAGCCAGTCGATCACGGCAGCCACGGGACGCAAGCTGGATTTCATCATCATCGGGGTGCTGGCCATCGCCGTCGTCCTGCTCGTCGCCGATCGCGTGATCCAGAGCGAACCCGAGGTGGTCGCGACGGCGGGCGGCAAGTCGATCGCCGTACTGCCATTCGTCAACATGAGTTCCGATGCCGAGCAGGAATATTTTTCGGACGGCATCACCGAGGAGATCCTGAATTCCCTGGCCGCGGTCAAGGAGCTCAAGGTTGCCGGGCGGACTTCGTCCTTTGCATTCAAGGGTCAGAACGACGACCTGCGCAAGATCGGCGACACGCTCGGCGTCGACCATATCCTGGAGGGATCGGTGCGCAAAGCGGGCGCGACGGTGCGCATCACCGCGCAGCTGATCCACGTCGAAGACGGCTTCCACATGTGGTCAGAGACCTACGACCGGGAACTCACGGATGTCTTTGCCATCCAGGAGGAGATCGCCTCGGAGATTCTGGGCCAGCTGCGCGCGAACCTGCTCGACGAAGAGCTGGAAGCGTTCGAGCCTCAGCGGACGGACCCCGAGGTCTACGACCTGTACCTGCTCGCGCGGCAGCGCATCTACGCGAGGACCCAGCACACGATACGCAGCGCCGTCGACCTGCTCGACCAGGCGATCGAAAAAGACCCCGGCTACGCGCCCGCTTATGCGCAACGCGGCATCGCGGCAATGATGCTGTCGGATCGCTCGTACGGCACGATTCCCGACGCCGAGGCGCTGCGCCAGGGCAAGCGATTCGTCGATCGCGCGCTCGAGCTGGACGAGAACTTGGCCGAGGGCTGGGCGGCGCTGGGCCTCTACTATGCCAATCGGCCCTCCGAATACGAGCTGGGCGTGGAGGCATTGACCAAAGCGCTGGCACTGAACCCGAACCTGATCGATGCCAGCAACTGGTTGTCCATCGCGCTCTCCAGCCTGGGCGATATGTCCGCGCAACTGCAGTTGATCGAGGACATGACCGAAAGGGATCCCTTGTACCGGCCTGGCTTCGGCAACGGCGTGCAGACGTTCAACAACTTCGGCATGCCCGAAAAGGCGCAGGCGCTGATCGACCGATTTGCCGCCTTCGACCCCAATGACCCCCAGCTGTTGCAGTCACAGGCGCTCCACCTGATGTACCGGGGTGATGTGGCCGAGGCCTATGCCGGCGCGGAACGCGCAATCGGGCTGGCCCCGAGCGACGCCGTGACCCGCTTCGTCTGGTCAGCCGCACTGTTACAGACCAATCAGATCGAGCGCCTGGCCGAGGAGGGCGTGGACTACTTGCAGGTCGACGCACTGGACGCCATCGGCGAACGGGACAAGGCGTTCGAGGTTGCCGAGCAGATGGAAGAGGACGGCTATCTGGGCGGTCTGTTCGGGCTGCTGAACCGCTCGGGACGCAGCGAGGAGCTGACCGACTATCTCGAGGAGCGCTGGCCGTCGCTGGAGGCGTTCGCGGCGGACTACAAAGGCGACGTCTCCGGTTACCCGCTGATGTTGAACCTCGCCCTGGCCTACCGCGATACCGGCAACCTCGACCGGTTCGACGAGGCGATGACGCTTGTCGATCACCACCGACTCGAACTGGTCCGGCAAAAGGTCGACCACTTCGGCTTTGACCTTGAGTCTGCCCAATATCATGCCCTCGCTGGCGATACGGAGCGCGCGCTCGAGTTGCTCGACCGGGGGGTCGCTCGCGGCATGCAGGTGCATGCGCCACTGGCTACCTGGCTACCGGCGCTGGGCGGATTACAGGGGAACGCGCGGTTCGCCGAAATAGAGGCGCGGATGGTCGACAACATCAACCAGGACCGGGTCGCGCTCGGCATGGAGCCCATCGATCCCTACGGGAAGTACTGGCAGTAACGCGATTTTTCCTGCGCGGGAGGAATCGCCATGCATGTGGCAATCAACGAACTCTGGCTGCCGGTATCAATGCCCGGTATCGCCGTATTCTTTATCAGCAGCCTGATCTGACCCGTCATCCAGTATCACAACGCCGACCCGCAGGAATTTTCCGATTGCCACGACAGCCGGAACATCCGACTTTGCGAAATTCACTCCTTGTCTCATCGCATAGAGATTCGTCCCTACAAGTGCAGCTCCACAAGGTCACCGTCAACGACGAGATGGTCCGGGCTGACTTGCTGACCGTCAAAGACTTCCGCGCCCCACATGCGCGCGAACTTCAGGTCCCGCGCAATATCTTTATGCACTAAGGTAGCGACATCGAGGACGGTGCCGCCGCGCCGCACCGTGAACGGCTTGTTGTCCTTGTCCGACGATTTGCCCGGTGACTTGGTGTAGACACGAACGATCTCGAGCGCCTCAAAAAGAAACGGACCCAGCTGGTCCAGCCCGTCCCCGGTTTCTGCCGACATTGTCAGCGCGGGAAAACTTAGTCCGAGTAACTCCTCGAGGATCTTTACCTCGTCGGGGCCGGGATCGAGGTCGCTCTTGTTCGCAATCAGCACGGTCGGCAGGTCGAGGCGGAACGGATCGTCGCTCTCGACCGGTTCCGCGCGATCGCTTCGGAGCCCCGGCCACTCCGGCTTCAGGAAAATCTTCTTCTCGGCCAGGCGCTCGAGGATCACGGGAATCTGCTCGAGGCAGTCCGGGTCATTGAGGTCGATGACCAGTAACACGCCATCGGCGTGCTGCAGGGTATTGACGAGCCACGGTTCCATGAAGTCGGCCGATACCGGCGGCAGGTCCACGAGCTGAAAGTGAATGTCTTCGTAAGGCAGCATCCCCGGCACCGGCAGGTGCGTGGTGAACGGATAGGGCCCGATGTCACTCCGTGACCCGGTCAGGCGAACATGCAAACTGGATTTGCCGGCATTGGGAGGCCCGATGAGGGCCAGTTGCGCAGCTCCTTCGGGGCGCACCACGTGCGACGGGCCCTTGCGGGCGCCGCCCTTCCTGGGCCCCGCGAGCTCCTCGGACAGCTGCTTGATGCGCGTCTTGATATCGCGCTGCAGATGCTCGGTTCCCTTGTGCTTGGGAATCGTGCGTAACATCTCGCGCAGGCAGTCGAGCCGCTCTTTCGGCTCGCGCGCCTTGCGGTAGGCTTCTTCGGCTTTCTTGTATTCGGGGGTGACGTTGGTCGGCATATGGAGCAATCTTACCTGCCCCGACCGCCGGATATTCAGCGATAGAGTCGCAGGTTGTTTAAGGCGGCTTCGACGTTATCGGGCAGCAGCCGCTCGCAGTGGATCCAGTCCTCGTACTTGTCGAGCCGAGGCGGCTGTGTGCAACACGTCGACAAAACCAGGCACGGAACCCGATCGTGCGGTCGATGTCGGAATTGGCAAGGCACGCGGCACCTGGCAGGAACCGCCGCTGGCGTAGACTCCGATGGTTGGTTACAGTGCACGGCCCTAAAAAACAGAATGTGCTGAGGTTGCATAAGATGAAACGATTGCTCGCGACGACGATAAGCGTGATTGCGGTGGCATGTGCGCAGGCGCAAAGCGACCTGCCGTTCGAGGTCGAGGCGATCACCTCTTTCGACGAGCCATGGGCAATGGCGTTCCTGCCGGACGGCCGCATGCTGATCACGGAAAAGAAAGGTAACCTGATCATCGTCAACCAGATCGGGCAGAAGACACGTCCCGTCCGCGGTGTGCCGGACGTCGACTACGGTGGACAGGGTGGTCTGGGGGATGTCGCACTGCATCCGGATTTTGCCGAAAACGGGTTCGTCTACCTGAGCTATGCCGAGGCCGGCAGGAGCGGTACCAGGGGGGCCGCCGTTGCTCGCGGCGTGCTGAACGATACCGATCGACCCTTCCTGTCCGAGGTCGAGGTCATCTGGCGGCAGTACCCGAAAGTCGTCGGTCGCGGCCACTACGGCCACCGCCTGCTGTTCGACGCTGCCGGCTACCTGTGGATTTCCTCGGGCGATCGCCAGAAGTTCACGCCAGCGCAGGACATGCAGGCCAACCTGGGCAAGATCCTGCGCCTCAACGATGATGGCTCGGTCCCGGAAGACAATCCCTTTGTCGATTACTACAGCGAAGATGCGCTGGTCGATGACGAGGGTATCTACGCACAGATATGGTCGCTGGGCCACCGTAATCCGCTGGGCATCGCCATCGATACCAACGGGCAACTCTGGAATATCGAGATGGGCCCTGCCGGCGGCGATGAACTGAACCACATCGTGCGCGGCGGCAATTACGGCTATCCAATTGTCTCTAACGGCGACCACTATGACGGGCGGGAGATCCCCGATCACGACACGCGTCCCGAGTTCAATGCGCCTGCGGCCTGGTGGACACCCGTCATTTCGCCGGGCAACCTGATCGTTTACGACGGCACACTGTTCCGCGACTGGCGCGGCGATGCACTGGTTGCCGGGCTCTCGTCGCGGGCGATCATCCGTATCGAACTCGATGGCGAGCAGGCCCGCGAAATCGAACGTTACGATATGGGCGCGCGGATTCGCAGTGTCGTCCAGGGACCCGAAGGCGCACTCTGGGTTTTGGAGGACGAACGTCTTAACAGTCGCGGGCGATTGCTGAAACTGACGCCGAAGAATTGACCACATCACCATGGCGCAAACGATAGCGGCGCAATTTTCTGTGGTGCTCCGTTACTACGGACCACTGTAAGGAATAACAATGCCTGATTATCTGATTCGACTTATTCACTGTGCGACTTTGAGCATGCTCTTGCTAAGCACGGCGGCCGTGGGATTGGCCCAGGAGGCACCCATCATTCAACCCGGCCCGCCGGGCCAGGCAGCGCGCGAATTAAGCGCGGAGCAGGCGATCGACATTGCCGTAACGAGCCACTCGCCGGATGACGTGAGATTCATGCAGGACATGATCCCGCATCATCGCCAGGCCATGGAGATGGCCGAACTCGTGGCCGACCGCACGAATCGGCCGGAGATCAATGACGTGGCCGGGCGCATCACCGTGTCGCAGCGCGACGAGATCGAGTTCATGCGGCAGTGGTTGCGCTCACGTGGCGAGCGTGTGCCGAATCCGACAGCGTACGATGCGATGCACACCAGCCACAGAATGGCCGGCATGGCCACGCCGCGGCAGCTGGATGAGCTCGCTCAGTTGCAAGGCACGGACTTCGATCGGATGTTCCTGCAGTTAATGATCACACATCACGAGGGAGCGGTGACGATGGTCGAGGAACTGCTCGAGCAGCCGGGATCGGCATACGACCCGGTGCTGTTCGAGTTCACGAGCGACGTCACCAATGATCAGTCTGCCGAGATCGAGCGCATGAATGCGCTCCTGGTCGGACTGTCTGACGACCCGCGCGCGAGGCTGTCGGCCGGGTTCGAAAACGCGGGTCAGGCGATTATGAATCTGGAACTGGTGGCCTCGCTGCCGAAACCTCCAGGGTTCTATGACCCACAAAATCCGGCCGGGCTGCCGCCAGGCGCCGATGAGGCAGTCGAGGAAGACGAGGATGACGACGAACAGAGCAAGCGGCAACCGCTGTTGGCCTTCGACAATACCGACATGGCCTTTTTTGATGATGTGATGGTCGCGGGCAGCTACCACGGTTTCAATATCTACCGGTTACAGGACGGAGGCATGCCGAAGCAATTGAGTTCGGTGGTCTGCCCCGGCGGACAAGGAGATGTATCGGTTGTCGGCGATCTGCTGATCATGTCGGTCGAGCAAACCAGGGGAAGGCTCGATTGCGGGCTGCAGGGTATCGACGAGGATGTCAGTGACGATCGTTTTCGTGGTATTCGCATCTTCGACATCAGCGATCTGAGGCGACCAGTGCAGGTCGGAGCTGTGCAGACCTGTCGTGGCTCGCACACGCATTCGGTCGTCACGAGTGACGGGGAGCGGATCATCGTTTACAACTCCGGCACTGCTTCCGTACGCGAAGAGGAGGAACTGGAGGGCTGCGACGATAAAATTCCTGGTGACCTCCGGACAGCCCTGTTTCGCATCGATGTCATCGAGATCCCCATCGACGATCCGTCTAAAGCGCGCATCATCCACAGCCCGGCCGTGTTCGCCGATCCCGAAGACGGATCCCTGGCGGGCCTGTGGCGAGGTGGCGACCACGGCGAGGAAACGCAGGAGACGGAAATTACCGACCACTGTCACGACATCACCGTCTTTCCGGAAAAGAAGATTGCCGCAGGGGCGTGCTCGGGCAACGGTATCCTGTTCGACATTTCCGATCCGCTGAATCCACAGCGCATCGATGCGGTTACCGACAAGGGCTTTGCCTACTGGCATTCGGCGACCTTCAACAACGACGGCACCAAGGTGCTGTTTACCGACGAATGGGGCGGCGGAAGCTGGCCACGCTGCCGTGCATACGACCCGCTGACTTGGGGCGCGGATGCCTTCTACGATATCGTCGACGGCACGCTCGAGTTCAAGAGCTACTTCAAGATGCCGGCGCCGCAGGTCGAGCAGGAAAATTGCGTGGCGCATAACGGCTCCATCGTGCCGGTCCCGGGCCGCGATATTTTTGTGCAGGCCTGGTACCAGGGCGGCATCTCGGTGATCGACTTCACCGACTCGGCCAACCCGGTCGAGATCGCCTACTTCGACCGCGGCCCCATCGATGCCGAACACCTGATCGCTGGCGGCTACTGGTCGGCCTACTGGTACGACGGCAAGATCTACGGCACCGAGATCGTCCGCGGGCTGGACGTGTTTGCGCTGCTGCCGAGCGAGCACCTGTCCGAGAATGAAGTCGCGGCGGCAGCCCTGGCCGAACAGGGCAGCGTGTTCAATCCGCAGACGCAGTTCTCTGTTTCCTGGCCGGCGGAACCGGTCGTGGCGCGGGCTTATATCGACCAGCTGGAGCGTGACCAGGCACTGCCGGCGTCCATCGTGACCGAGCTCCGCGCGGCGCTGGACCGCTCGGAATCCCCGCTTGCGGCAGGTGCGAGCGACGAAGATCTGGCCGGCAGATTAACATCGCTGGCGGCGGCGCTGGATGAGGATGGCGGCGACGGCATCGCGACACAGCGGCGAGCTGCGCTGGTCGAGACCCTGGGCGGGATCGCGGCAAGGCTGAACTGAAGCAATCGAACTCGCGCCGGCGCTGCAAGTTTTCTTGCTGCCGAAGTCCGACGAACTGCGACAACAGAATCGCAGTTCGCGAAAAATGCTATGAAACTGGCGGATTGTAGGCATCATCCGATATGCTGCTTTGCAGCTAAAGACGTACAATTCGGCGCTCTAATTAAAGGCCGCAAGCGGACCCAAGGGAGTCAGTTAGAAATGAAGACTGTCGTGCACATTGTGGGTGTCGCAGCCATTCTTATTGGCGGCGCGGTAGCGGCGTCAGATGCGGCTGCACAATCTGTCCAGGAACTGGATCGATCACTACTCTTTCCATCGAATGCGGATATCGCAGATGGCAAGAGCCTGGCCGCGGATGCTTGCGGCGATTGTCACAGACTGAATGGCATTAGCATCGATCCGACGTTAGCTCACCTGGCCGGCCAGCATGCCGTCTATCTTTACAACGAGTTGATCGCTTACCAGCGAGGTGATCGCGAAGACGAGTCGATGAGCAATGCTGTCGAGTTCCTGAGCGATGAGGCGTTTCGCAAGGTAGCGGTGTACTACGCGAGCCTGGCGCCGCCGCAACCTGTCGCGCCGGCTACAACGGCAGGCCGCCCCGCCGCCGATCCCGTGGAATCGGGAAAGACCGCTGCCGCCAGCTGCGCGGGATGCCATGGTGAAAACGGCAACAGTCAGATCCCGGGCATGCCCAGCCTTACGGCGCAATCTCCCGAGTACTTTGCTATTGCCATGCGTGCCTATCAGAGCGGTGGCCGGCAGGGCAGCATGATGAGCGCCCTGGTGAGCTCGATTGATGAAGAGACGATTCAGAACATGGGGTTGTATTACGCCTTGCAGCAGCCAAGCCGTACGATGGCGGGCGGCAGCGGCGATGTCGATGCAGGGCGCGCGGCTGCACAGGCCTGCACGATCTGTCACGGCGCTGACGGCAATATTGCGGTGGCCGAAACGCCGACACTCGCAGGCCAGGACGCAATGTATTTGACCGCTTCGATGAAAGCTTACGCCCAGGGCCAGCGCGATCATGCCCAGATGGTGACGGCAGTCGCCGAACTGAGCGCTGCCGACATCGACGCCATGGCGGCTTTCTATGCCGCGCAGGAACCCATGGCCCGTAAAGTGAATCGCCCGCCGACGGTTGCCGAGTGGGCCGAGCGCTGTGATCGATGCCACGGCATCGGCGGCAACAGCACCAACCCGAGATATCCTTCGCTGGCGAGCCAGAGCGAAGCCTACCTCGCCCGGGTGATCGAGACTTACGCGAGCGGCGACCGCCATAGCACTATAATGGCCGCGATGTCACAGCCCTTGCGTCCGGCGGACGTCCAGGGCCTGGCGGCTCACTATGCTTCGCAACCGCGCAAATCAATCGTGTACGTCGAAGTGCCCTGCGCATCCGAGTAAGGACCGTCCCCGTCGATGAACGAAGAGGCGATGAACGNNATGAACGAGCAACCGATTCACCGGCTGTATTTGCATTTTCAGGAGCTGCCGATCAGTCGGCGCATTCTGTACACGGGCACGCTGCTGGTGCTCGGCATGGGCTACCTGTTTGGCCTGATCTACGTGTATGCCTC
>JABAOH010002651.1_pt1 | contig 15181 bp, 16 predicted proteins | sample 7062181 | NCBI WGS metagenome assembly JABAOH01 (sample SAMN14538630, study PRJNA623070) | marine sediment metagenome | biome: marine biome [ENVO:00000428]; feature: marine pelagic biome [ENVO:01000023]; material: deep marine sediment [ENVO:00002113]; isolation source: pool of 5 deep marine...
TCTTTCCAGGCCCTGATCGGGGCCACGGGAATCGAAGGTCATGCCCTGGCTCCGTGGTCGGCAGTCTTCCTTGCGGTGGCCTGTTTCGCCTGCGGCCTGGCCGCCGTCCATGCCTATGACGGTTTCGGCGCGCTTCGCCGGTCGCTGTTGGCCATTCTGCTCATCGGGGGAGCGATGAGCGTGGCCCAGTATCTCCTTGCCGTCAACGGCCTATGGAACCTGGCTGGCTTTGGCTCAGGCCTTGTGGGTCTCATAGTCGGGGCTGTGGTGGTCAGGCTCCCCTTCTATCGGCTGGAAGGAGCACGTGCCACAGGCTCGTCGCACGATGACGAGGGCCGGAGACGCCCCCTGCCTCTGCTGGCCGTCTCGCCGTACGTGATTCTGGTGATCCTCGTGGCTGCGGCAGAGCTGGTGCCCGTGATTCACACTGCCTTGAACAGCGTGCTGATCAGGGTCTACTTCCCTGAGGTGAGCACGGCCTATGGCTGGGTCACCGAGGCGGGCACAGGCAGAACCATCAGCGTCTTCGGCCACGCCGGTGCGCTCCTGGGCTACACGTGTCTCATCGCGTACTTCATCTATCGGCGGGCCGGGCTCTACCAGCCAGGCACGGTGCGGAGAATCTGGCAGAGGACTCTCCGTAGTGCGGTGCCTTCCAGTATCGGCATCGCCTTCATGGTTGGCATGGCCATGATCATGGACCACTGCGGCATGACCCATCTCCTGGCTCAGGGCATCAGTCAGAGCGTAGGGGCTGCCTTTCCCTTCTTCTCGCCCCTCATCGGCACGCTGGGCGCCTTCATGACCGGCAGCAACACCAATTCCAACGTCATCTTCGCGCCTTTACAGCAGAGTACGGCAGCGCTGATCGGCATCAGCGTGCTGGTGATCCTGGGTGCCCAGACCACGGGCGGGGCGCTGGGAAGCATGCTGGCACCGGCCAAGGTGATCGTCGGCTCCAGCACAGCTGGCCTGGCCGGGCGAGAAGGGGAGGTGATGAAGAAGACGCTTCCCTACGGGGTTCTCATCGCCAGCGTCGTGGGCTTGCTGGCCTGGTTCGTGATCTATGCCGCATAGGATGGAGAATCACACCGGGGCGCATTGAGGAGATCAAATGATGAGCATCCTGGCTGACTTGTCTGACAAAGAGGTTGATGTTGAAAGCGTCGCTAGCACGGTGTTGGAGAACCAAGAGACACTCTCAGAGCTGCTGGAAGGAGTCCAATCGCGCCAGGACACGATTCGGTACAATATCTTCAAAGTGCTGATGATCTTGAGCGAGGAGCATCCGGAACTGCTGTACCCAAACAAGTGGGAATTCTTCGCGGACCTCCTCAGCAGCGACAACACGTATCACAGGCAGATCGGTATGCAGATCATAGCCAGCCTCACCAAGGTAGACACGGAGAAGAAGTTCGGGGAGCTATTCGAGGAGTACTACGGGCTGTTGGACGACGAGAGCGTCATACCGGCGTCACACCTCGCGGCCAGGTCCGGTGAGATCGCCAGGGCAAAGCCGGAGCTGGCAGGCAGAATCACCGAGAAGTTGCTGAGCATTGATGAGACGCATCACAAGCCACACCGCAAGGAACTGGTCAAGGCCAGCGCGATAGAGGCCTTCGATGAGTATTTCGAGGATTCCGAAGACCAAGACAAGATCACTGAGTTCGTCAGAGAGCAACTGGACAGCGAGAGTCCTAAGGCCAGAAAGGCCGCAAGATGTTTCCTGAACAAGTGGGACACATCAGCCGCTGAGGCGTAGCCCGTTCCAACGACGCCACGAGTCGTGATGGCTCTCAGATGCCATCAGGAGGGCGCAGAGGGCATATCAAAGGGGGTGAGGCACATGTCGGAGACAATGATCGATCAATTCCGAGAGGAGAGAGAACGGCTGAATGAGATCGTGATGGAGTATGCTGGCCTCAACGTGAAGAGGTTCTACAATCTTGATTCACAGGTCTACCGTGATGGGGCGCTCGTGGCCCGGGTCAAGGAGTTGATGGGTCTGGTGGCTTCCCTGGTTCTGAGGTGTGACGACTGTGTGAAGTATCACCTCATCCGCTGCCATGAGGAGGGAGTGACGAGCGAAGAACTCGAAGAGGCGCTGGCCATAGGTGTAGTGGTGGGTGGATCCATCACCATTCCCCATCTCAGGCGGGCCTTTGAAGCCTGGGATGACCTGCAACAGGCCAAGACTGCATAGAAAGACGGTGAGTCATGGAGGATCAAGTGAAGGTGTATAGTGCTCTTCTGCGCGAAGTGGGGGCGATTGTCGCTGGCCCGCTTGAGCAGAATCAGAAGCTACAGGCGATCTGCGAGTTGCTCCGAGACCGCGTGGCCCACTACGACTGGGTGGGGTTCTACCTCATCGAGCCGTCGGCCACCGATCTTGTGCTCGGGCCCTATGCAGGGGAGCCTACTGAACACGTCAGGATACCGGTGGGCAGAGGCATTTGCGGTCAGGCGGCTGAGACGAAGCAGACCTTTGTAGTGCAAGATGTGTCACAGGAGAGCAACTACCTATCGTGCAGTCCGAAGGTACGATCCGAGATCGTCGTCCCCATCCTCAGGGACGGCAAGGTGGTGGGAGAGCTCGACATCGACTCCCATGCTCTGGAGGCCTTCTCGGAGGAAGATACGGCATTCCTCGAGGGAATATGCAAGGCTGTCGGATCCTTGCTCTAGGCGCGCGATCCATCGAAGGAGGACCATGCCAGCTGCCCGCGACTGCCTGATCGACTACGACAGGATTGCCTCGGAGTACGCTCGTCACCGGTACGTGCATCCAGAAGTGCTCCGAGACCTCCTCTCGACGAGCGGGCTCGAGAGTGCGTCCAGGGTGCTGGAAGTAGGGTGCGGCACTGGCAACTACATCACTGCAGTGGAGGAGTCGGCCCTCTGCGAGTGCTGGGGCATCGATCCCTCGGCCGAGATGCTGGCCAAGGCGACAGACCGGTCACCAAGAGTGAGATTCCACCACGGCGACGCTGAGGAACTCGATTTCCCATCTGACTTCTTCAATCTGGTATTCTCAGTGGATGTGATTCATCACATGACTGACCGCCGGGCGTACTTCGCTGAGGTCCGCCGGGTTCTGAGAAGCGGCGGGAAAGTGTGCACTGTCACAGACTCCGAGTGGATCATTCGCCATCGCCCGCCCCTTGCCATCTATTTCCCTGAGACCGTCGAAGTTGACCTGAGCAGGTATCCTCGCATCAGCCAACTCCGTGCGTTGATGGAGGAAGCGGCCTTCAAGGAGATCACCGAGGACCTCGTGGCATTCCCGTACGAATTGACCGATATCCAGGCCTACCGCGACAAGGCCTTCTCTTCCCTCCACCTGATCTCGGAAGAGGCCTTTCAGGAGGGCATCGAGCGGCTGGAACGGAACCTGGAGTCCGGACCCATCCCCTGTGTGTCCCGCTATGTGCTTCTGTGGGGTACGAAGGCGCACGGTCGCGGCTGAGTGGCTCCGAGTACACCCCTAGGTGGGCTACCACGCCAGGCTCCATCGCTTGATGGTTCTACTACCCTCACATACCGACTCGCCTGCCACGGTAGTGGCTAGGCCGACCATCTAGCCGACGGTGTTCGTCTCTTGTCCGTCTGGCTTGAGCAGGCCGAAGGATCGCGGGTCCGCGAGAGTCGCAGACGCATCGGGGCGATGGTATAATGTCTATAGGGGAGGCACCTTCGAGTAGGGTCATGATAGATCGAGAATCGCGTGGGGAGGCCGTACTGGTGGCCATGAGCGGCGGCGTGGATAGCTCGATGGCAGCCGTACTACTTCACGAAGCCGGATACAGTGTCATCGGCGGCATGATGCGCCTCTGGGCGGAAGAGGGCGGGCCAACCAATCGCTGCTGCTCTCCTCAGGCTGTGGCAGATGCCCGCCAGCTATGCCAGATGCTGGGTGCCCCCTTTCACGTCTTCGACTTCGAGGCCGACTTCAAGCGGCACGTGGTGGACCACTTCGTGGCCGAGTATGGTCGGGGGCGGACGCCGAACCCTTGTCTGGCCTGCAACCGAGAGATCAAGTTCCACCTCTTGCTGCAAGAAGCCCTGAACCTCGGAGCCATGTACATGGCCACGGGCCACTACGCTCGCGTCAGGCGTTCCAACGGTGCGTACCAGCTGCTCAAGGGCGAGGATCCGCAGAAAGACCAGTCCTATGTCCTGTATATGCTGGGTCAGGAAGAGCTGGCTCATATCCTCTTTCCCTTGGGGGAATACACCAAGGAGGAAGTGCGCGCCATGGCTCGGGAGAGAGGATTGCGAGTGGCAGACCGGGGGGAGAGCCAAGAGATATGTTTCACCATGGGTGACTATCGCAGCTTCTTGCGCAAGCAGCCGGGTATGGTTTTCGAGCCTGGCCCCATCTTGGACCTGGAAGGCAAGGTCATTGGCCAGCACAAGGGCCTGCCGGCCTACACCATTGGGCAGCGCGAGGGACTGGGCATCGCCGCGCCAGAAGCCCTCTACGTACTGGCGCTGGATACTGGTCACAATGCGCTGGTAGTTGGGACGAGAAGGCACTTGGCGCAGCGAGAACTCACGGCGAAGGAGGTCAGCTTCGTGTCCGGAGAACCGCCCTCTACACCTGTGGAGATCATGGCCAAGATCCGGTACCGAGCAGCGGCAGCGAAGGCGACGCTGACCCACGTGCGCGGAGACGAGGTTCAAGTCCGCTTTGCCGAACCGCAGCCAGCCATCACGCCCGGACAGGGGGTGGTCTTCTACGAGGGGGAGGTCGTCCTGGGTGGTGGTACCATCGATGAGGTAGGGTAACCATGGATCTGCTGCTGTCACCTTCCTTCGTATTCTCTCTGCTGCTAGCCAGCCTGTATGGGGCCGTGTTTCATTTCATCTGGGGGAAGAGATGGAGGGACCTGGGCATCTATTGGGTGGCGGCGGTTGTAGGCTTCGCCATCGGTCAGGCAGTATTCGGAGCGTTGGGGTTGTCTGTGTACCCCATCGGTCAGGTGCGCGTGGTGGAGAGCACAATTGTGTCATGGATCTGCCTGTTTGTTGCGAGGTGGTTGAATGTCTGATATAATTGTCTTGTTAGCATAACGTCGTGCCCCCGCGGGAGGTAATGGATGTCCACCGTTGCGGTCATACGCGATATAGCGATCATCGTGCTCGCTGTCGAATCGCTGATCGTCGGTGCACTGCTCATCGTGCTGATCCTGCAGCTCAGAGGGCTCACCAGAATGCTGCAGGACGAGGTACAACCCATTCTGGAATCCGCCAGGGAAACTGCCACCACCGTGCGGGGGACGACTGTGTTTGTCAGTGATAAGTTCGTCAAGCCGCTCATCAGCGCGGCCGGCTATGCGTCGGCGGCGAACAGGGTGATCAGTGTCTTGGCGCGGGGCAGGCGACGGAGGGGAAAATAACCCAGTGCGGCAGGAACTGCGCTGGGCCGATGGTAGAGAGCTCGCTTTACGAGAGGTAGAAAGGAGAAGACCATGAATGGCACCAAGAGCTTGGCGGGCTTCGTACTTGGCTTCATCTTCGGTGGCCTCATCGGAATGGTGGTGGGGATTCTCTTGGCTCCGCAATCTGGTGAGGAGACCAGAGACCTGCTCAAGGAGAAGGGAATCGAGCTGAGAGTGAGGACTGAGGAACTCTCGGAGGAAGGGAGGGCCCGTCTCCAGGAGGCCATTGAACAAGGCAAGATCACTGCGACCAGGCGGAAAGAGGAACTGACCAAGGCCCTGGAAGAAGAGAAGAAGGAAGTCAAGAAGCCCAGGGCCAAGAAGGCCAAGGCGTAGCGTCAATCCGGTGGTGCTCAGAGCGTAGCCAAGGACACAAGGCAAGAGGCACTCTCTTGCCTTTCTCATTCTCTGTGACCTATTGTTCGGCCCGGATCTCCATGAGCACTCGTGGAAGGAGCGGCAGCAGGTCCCCGGCCACGGTGCCGGCGTTCCCCATGGCCGCGACGGCCATCTCCCCGGCGGCTCCGTGCACATAGACCCCTGCGACCGCCGCCTCGTAGGGCGATAGTCCCTGAGCGAGAAAGCCCACGATCGAACCCGCCAGTACGTCCCCCGTTCCCGCGCTGGCTAGCCCTGGATTGGCGAAGGGGCTGATAGCCAGACGGTCGTCGGGGGCAGCGATGACGGTGTGGGCCCCCTTCAGAACCACAACCTGCTTCCATTCTTGAGCCGCCTTCTGGGTGGTGGCAACCCGATCCGATTCCACTTCCTCCAGCGAGCAGTCCAACAGGCGCGACATCTCCCCGGGGTGGGGAGTCACGACTGCCTGGGCGGCGAGGGATTCCCACCAGTGGGGGGCTCTTGCTAGAGCGTTCAGCCCGTCGGCGTCGATCACCAAGGGCGGAAGCCCTTCCTCTTCGGCCTCCTTGCGCTCCTCGCGTGAGGCGGGCACGAACCCTAGCTTTCGCGCGCTGGCACCTGACTTCGTATCCAGGAGCCGGTGCACGAACTCGATCGTCGAATCCTCGAGGCCCAGGCCAGGGCCCACCAACAGAGCGTCGTACTCGGGAAGTTGCTCTTGCAGGAGGTTGGTCGCCTGCGGGACCAGCGCCCCCAGGTCGTGGGGCAGTAGGAGGAAGGTAACCTCAGTGAGTTTGGAGGCCAGGATGGGATGAAGGCTCTGTGCCAGGCAGAGCGTGACCAGTCCCGTCCCGACCCGGGTGGCGGCCGCGCTGGCAAGATAGGCGGCTCCGGTGTAGTTGGGAGAGCCCGCCACTATGAGGGCCTTGCCGAAAGTACCTTTGTGCGCCCGACGCGGTCGACGGGGAAGCATACCTTTCAGCAACTCGGAGTCTAGCAGTTGGAGCAGTAGATGGGCGGTCAAGGAAGGCGGGATCCCAATATCGGACACCACGAGTTCTCCCAAGTAGTCCGATCCGGGAAAGGAGTAGAAACCCCTCTTGGGAAGCGCGAGGGTCACCGTGAGATCGGCAGGCACCGTGGCCGGATCGACATCTCCCGAATCACAGTCCAGGCCTGTAGGGACATCAACGGCCACGACCTGAGGGGCATTCCCCTTGAGCTCGCTTCTCTTCTGCTTCAGCACATCCAAGATATCTCCGAGCACTCCTTTAATGGGTCGAGTGACGCCGGTGCCCAACAGGGCATCCACCGCGACGTCTGTCTCCGCGAGGAGGCTCTCTAGTTGCCGGAGATCCTCATCATCATCTGCGCGCAGGTAGGGGATCTCCCTTTCTTGAGTCAGGCGGAAGTTTTCATCCCCTCTGATCTTTCGCTTCCAGAGATAGAGGCGCACTTTGGCGCCTTCGTCATGGAGATGCCGGGCCGCTACCAGTCCATCTCCACCGTTGTTCCCCGGTCCTACCAGCACCAACACTGACTTATCTCGCGCTCCAAAACGCTTCCGTATCTCCCGTGCCACCGCTTTCCCGGCGTTCTCCATCATGATGGCGTAGGTCAAGCCTTGGGAGTCGGCCTCCTTCTCTATCTCCCGCATCTGGTCTGTGGTGGTGATCTTCATGGGGACCCTTCCGCGTAGCGCGCTCTGCGTACTGGAGTCATTATAGCACCGTGGTCAGGCGATGCCAAACAGTACCTTTGGGCCATTGACACCCCGGCGTTAAGTCCATTATAATCTAGTTATCTTGGCTGTAGCAGAAGTGTCACTGTGTTGAACGCGGGCGACCGGAAATGCGCCCGAGAGCTAGTTGACGCGTCGAGAGGTTTCCAGGTCAGAGGCAAGGAGGTGCGGTGTCCGCCGACAGTAGTCTGCCGAGGATCATGACCGTCCGAGAGGTGGCAGGGTATCTCAGGATGCATGAGATGACCATCTACCGCATGGCCAGGCAGGGCGACATCCCCGCGTACAAGGTGGGGAACCGCTGGCGGTTCAACAGGGAGCGCATAGAAAGCTGGCTGAGGGAGCACGAGGTTGGACAGAGGCGGGCATAGGACGTGCCCCCGAGTTCCGATCCACCGACTCTCGCTAGGTGCAACTCGGAAGGCTCTCCATGAAGCTCAAAGTCTCCTTGGGGCAGATGGACATCGCCCTCGGGGAGCCAGAGAAGAATCTGGACAAGATGCGCGCCATGACGGCCGAAGCCCAACGAAGGGGCTCGGAGGTGGTTGTCTTTCCGGAGTTGTGGTCTACCGGCTATGACCTGGAGCGGGTTCGGGAGTATGCCACACCGATAGACGAAGGGGTCTTTGCCGAGACGGCCAAGATAGCGAAGGAGAATTCGATCCACATCATCGGCTCCTTGCTCTCCACGGCCGACCGAGGGTACACGAACACAGCTGCAATCTTCTCTCCTCAGGGTCACTCCCTGGGGGAGTACTCCAAAGTGCACCTCTTCGACCCGATGGAGGAGCCCAAGTACCTTGTCCCTGGCCAGGAGGCGACCGTCTTCGACTTGGCCTGGGGCAAGAGCGCTCTGGCCATCTGCTACGACCTGCGTTTTCCCGAACTCTTCAGGAAGTATGCCTTGGCTGGAGCCAGGGTAGTCTTCCTCACTGCCGAGTGGCCCTATCCACGGCTGACGCACTGGCAGATCCTTCTGAGAGCAAGGGCGATTGAGAATCAGTTCTTCATTGTCGCGTGCAACCGTGTGGGAGAGTCGGGGCAGTGGCGCTTCTTCGGCCACTCTGCCGTCTATGATCCCTCTGGCGAGTTGATCGTCGACGCGGATGAGGAGGAAACGCTGGCGACAGCCGTCATAGACCTTGATGCCGTGGATGAGGCGAGGCAAGCCATGCCTGTGTTGGAGGATAGACGCGAGGAAGTCTACTCGGGAGAGTGGCCAGCGAACCAGTAGCGGTATCTCCGAGGCGGAGGGAGCGGTGGACGATTGGTTCGAGATCAGAGTGGTGGCTCGGGATGTCCACGCCATCTTGGAACCGGGCCATTGGGAGCAGGTAATATCCTATCTCATCCTGGGGAAAGAAAGCGCCGTACTCTTCGACACAGGAATGGGCATCGCAGATATCCATGGGGTGGTGAGCGGGTTGACTGACAAGCCCCTCACGGTGGTGAATTCCCACTATCATTGGGATCACATTGGCGATAACCACCGATTCGATCACATCGCGATACACGAGACCGAGGCCTCTCTTCTGGAAGAAGACGCGCCTGCAGAGCTACTGCGTGAGGCCATGCGAGCTGAGAATTTCTGGGGCGTGCCACCGCCCGATTTCGATCCTGGCAGCTATTGCATTCTGCCGTCCAAGGCTGACCACCTGCTTCGGGACGGAGATGTCCTAGATCTGGGTGATCGTCGTCTACAGGTGCTCCATACACCCGGTCACTCGCCAGGCAGCATCTGCCTGCTCAGCGAGGAGGAACAGCTGCTCTTCACCGCTGACACCGTCTATGCTGGTCCCGTGTACGTACAGTTTGAGGATTCCGATCTTGGGGAGTATCACGAGAGCATGGGGCGACTTAGCTGCCTGGCGTCCAGACTGGAGTTGGTGCTGCCGGGCCACAACCAGACGCCGCTTGAGCCCGACATCTTGGTGGAGATGGCAGAGGGGTTCGAACAGATAGTCTCGGGCGGGGCCACGTACCGGATGACGGATTCGGCCTGGGGACCTCTGCGCCAATACGAGTTCATGCAATTCTCCGTTCTTCTGCCTTTGCATGCCTAAGGTTGCCACCGACGAACGATAGAAACTGAAAGGGGGAGGCCCGGGGCCTGCCGGCTGGGGAGAGGATAGTCTGATCGAAGGAGAATCGAGTGGCGGATAATCAAGAGTACAAAGTCGAGCTAAGAGTGATTGAGCAGAAAGGAACGTGCGGCTTCGGTCACAAGGTAGGGGACTTGATCGTCTTCGACGGGCGCACGGTGGAAGGGGAGATCTGCTTCAGTGCACTCTATAGCGTCATACCCAAAGTGTACGCCATGCGACACGGGGTTGAGTTCCCCTGGCTCGAGGACAAGGATGTGGCCACCCACGCCTGTCCCGATGCCTACAACCCCGTGGTCTTCGAGGTTAGAAGGGTTAGGGAGTAGGTTCAGACCACTGGGTAGATCTCCAGCATCTGCGCCATCTCGTAAAGAGTCAGATCCAGTTCCTTTCTCTCGCTGACCACCTTCTCGATGTCGGTGGCGACTATTCTGGAACCGATGAGGCCTACCATCTTGCCGTAGTTCGCGTGCACCAGCTGTTGAACGGCCGCCACACCTAGTCGCGTCCCCAGGAGGCGGTCAAACGCGGTAGGCGAGCCTCCTCGTTGGATGTATCCTAGGATGCTTACGCGCACCCCGAAACCCAGCTCCTCCTCTCGCTCCTTCAAGTACTGCTCTATGGCACCGCAGTCAGGCTCCGCTCCCTCCGCGACGACAATGATGAAGTGGGCCTTGCCCTTGCTGTGAGCATCTTTCATCAACTCCAGGATTTCGAGGCAACTTGTGGGAACTTCGGGAATCACGATCGCTTCGGCGCCACTGGCCGTGCCGACCATGAGGGCCAGGTAACCCGAGTCGCGGCCCATGGTCTCGACCAGGAAAGCCCTTCTGTGGGACGTGGCGGTGTCTTTGATCTTGTCTATGGCTCTGAGAGCGGTATTCATGGCCGTATCGACACCGAGGGCCATGTCTGTGAAGGGAACGTCGTTGTCGATGGTGGCGGGCACGCCAGCGACGGGAAATCCTGCCTCCTGCAAGCGCAGAGCCCCTTTGAGGGAACCATCACCCCCGATGATGACCAGCACATCTATCTCGTACTTCTCAAGATTGCGTAGGGCCTCTTGCTGGCCCTCTGCGGTCTTGAACTTCTCGGTACGGGCGGTCTGGAGTATGGTTCCACCTCTGTGGCTGATGCCACCTACAAAGCGGCCATAGACCCGATCCATGTCGCCTTCCATGAGGCCAATATAGCCACGGCGGATGCCCAATACCTCCAGGTCCTGCGCCAAGGCGGTTCTCACGACGGCTCTGATACAGGCATTCGTGCCGGGAGCATCGCCACCACTCGTCAATAGGCCGAGCCTTTTCATAATCACCTCCTGGGGATACTCCGCTCGAGTTCGTCATCGCCGGGTTGCTCAGATGATATGGCCCAGGGCCCCTCGAGTCTCACTACCCTGAGACAGTCTTCCCCCAGCAGATCGGCGACGGCTTTCTCCAAGGACGTGGAATAGGTCGTGGTATCATTGGGGAAAATCAACTGCACTGTGCAGTCATCGCGCGGCACGTAGAGGTTGAAGACGTCGTCGCCCGGGTGGCTTGTCAAGAGGGAATGAAGCTCGCTCAAGAGCCTCACGTCTTTCTCCTGGTCTCCGGTGCGCGGGATGCTGATGTCCAATCGACGTCGGATTTTGAGGGATGGGGTTTCTTCCTCGTCTCTAGCCTCTTCGGTCCAGGAGTGATAGTCGACGGCTGACTCGCAGATCACCTTCGCCTCATCTTCCCTGAACTGGACCTTCCCCCTGACCAAGAGCATGTTGTCCGGTTGCCACAGTTCACGTGTCTTCTCATAGGCCTTGGGGAAGACGACGACCTCTACACTGCCGTGCAAGTCCTCCAGCTGCGCGAAGGCCATGAGTTGGTCCTTCTTGGTGGTGATACGACGCACTCTCGATACCATGCCGGCGATGATCACCGTCTGCCTGTGCAGGCTTCTGTCGATCTGGCCGCAGAAGCAACTGACATCCCGCTCCAATCTCGTGGCGATCCGCTGCAAAGGGTGCTCGGAGACATACAGGCCCAGCAACTCCTTCTCCCATGCGAGCTGCGTGCGGCGCGGTATATCCGGGCCATTCCCCAAATCCAGGGAGAGTCCAGGCTCTTCGTCGAGACCGAACAGGGTCATTTGGCCGATCTCCTGGGCATAGTGAGCCTGTTGACTGGTGGCCATCATGGCATCAATGCAGTTGAGCAACTGCCCCCTGGGGCCCAACTCATCCAGCGCTCCGCAACGGATCAGACAGTCCAGTGCGCGACGGTTCACCTGCCTCAAGTCCACGCGACGGCAGAACTCGTTGATGTCTTTGAAGGGCCGATCCTTGCGGCCTTTCAGGATGGCCCCAATGGGTCCCTGACCCACATTCTTCACGGCTCCCAGACCGAACCGTATGCCCCGTACTGGTTCTAGCCCTCCATCCTTGCCGGGATCTGCAGGTTCTTCCCCGATGGTGAAGTGCAGGTCTCCGTGATTCACGCTCGGAGGCCAGACTGGAATACCCAGGCGACGACAATCGGCAACCCCCTCGGCGACCTTGTCGCTATTGTCCCGCTCGACGGTGAGCAGGGCGGCCATGTACTCCACTGGATAGTTGGCCTTCAGGTATGCAGTTTGACAGGTGATGACCGCATACGCAGCCGCATGGGCCTTGTTGAAGCCATACCTGGCAAAATACTCTATCATTTTGAAAATCTCTCTGGCTGTTTCCTCCGCCATGCCCTTGGCGACCGCTCCTTTGATGAACTTCTCGCGCTGGGCCTCCAGCTCTTCGGCCTTCTTCTTCCCGATGGCATGGCGGAACATATCGGCGTCGCTGGTGGTGAATCCGGCCAGTTCTTGGGCTATGCGTATGATCTGCTCCTGATAGACGATCACGCCATAGGTTTCTTTCAGGATGGGCTCCAACTCAGGGATGAGATAGGTAATGGGTGTTTGCCCGTGTTTCCGTTTGATGAAGTCAGGGATGTATTCCATGGGCCCCGGACGGTAAAGCGCGATGGCGGCCATCACGTCACCGAAGCAGTTGGGCTGCAGATCGCGCAGCATGCGACGCATTCCCGTGCTCTCGACCTGGAAGATACCCGTCACTTCACCATCCGACAGCAGGCGGAACAGCTCACCGTCTTCGAGGTCGAGTTCTTCAAGTTTGAGTTCGAAGCCACGCGTCTCTTTGACGAGATCCAGGGTCCGTTGAATGACCGTCAGCGTCGACAGTCCCAGGAAATCCATCTTCAGCAGCCCGATCTGCTCCAGCTCGCCCATGGCGTACTGAGTTATCACACCGTCGCCCTTGATCGCTCTCTGCAGAGGTACGTAGTGGGTCAGTGGCTCGTCGGTGATGACCACTCCCGCGGCGTGCGTCGAGGCGTGCCTCACCGCGCCCTCCAGGCTCTTGGCAGCCTCCACCAGGGCGCGAATGTAGGCGTGCTCTTCATACAGTTCTTGTAGCTCGGGCACGGCCAACAAAGCTTTGTCGATGGAGGCCCCGAAAGGGATCAGCTTGGCCGTCCTGTCCACCTCGCCCGGGGGCAGATCGAGGGCACGGCCTGCGTCCCGGACCGCGGCGCGGGCTGCCATGGTCCCAAAAGTGATGATTTGGGCTATGTGATCGTGGCCGTACTTCTCCACGGCATAGGCGATGACCTCCGCTCGGCGATCCTCGGGGAAATCCATGTCGATGTCCGGCATCGTGCGGCGCCCTGGGTTCAGGAAGCGTTCGAAGAACAGACCATGCTCCAGAGGGTCCAAATCGGTGATGCCAAGGCAATAGGAGACGATACTCCCCGCGGCAGAGCCTCTCCCGGGACCCACCAGGATGCCTCTGCTCTCGGAGAAGCGGATCAGGTCCCAAACTATGAGGAAGTAGGCGGCGAACTCCATCTCCTTCACCAGAGTGAGTTCGTGGTGGAGTCGCGCCTCGACCTCGGGAGTGATCTGAGGGTACCGTTTCTTCAGCCCTTCTTCACATAGATGGGTAAGGTAGCTCTCGGTGGTGAAGCCGCTCGGAACCTCAAACGAGGGCAGGTGCAGAGTTTCAAACTCCAACTTCAGGTTGCAGCGGTCGGCGACGCTCAAGGTGTTTGTCAAGGACTCAGGAACCTCTCCGAATAGGGCGGCCATTTCATGAGGGCTCCTCAGATGATAGCCCGTACCATCCATGCGCATACGGTTCGGATCGTTGACGGTGGTATTGGTCTGTATGCACAGCAGGAGTTCCTGTGCCTGAGCGTCGTTCTCTCGGACGTAATGGACATCGTTGGTGGCCACCAGGGGTATGTCCAGTTCGTGTGCGAGAGCGATCAGTTCCTTGTTAACCTTGACCAACTCTGGGATGTCGTGGTCCTGCAATTCCAGGTAGAACCGCTCGGGGCCGAAAAGGTCTCGGTACCAGGCTGCGGCCCGACGGGCGGCTTCGGGATTTTCTTGGGCCAGGAGTCTAGGGACCTCTCCACTGCCGCACGCTGACAGCGCTATCAAACCGGCGCTGTGCTTGGAGAGCAGTTCCTTGTCTATGCGAGGCTTGTAGTAGAATCCTTCGAGATGGCTTCTTGTGGTCAAGTCGATTAGGTTGTTGTAGCCCATCTCGTCTTCGGCCAGTAGGACGAGGTGATAGGGCCTGGCGTCTCTACGGGGGCGTCGGCTATGCATGCTCTTGCGCGCCAGATACATCTCGCAGCCAACGATGGGCTTGATGCCGTGGTCGATCGCCTGCTGATAGAAGTCAAGCGCTGCGTACATCACACCGTGATCGGTGATCGCCAGGGAGTCCATGCCGAGTTCGCCTGCACGCTGGACGAGGTCGTTGACGCGGCTCAGGCCGTCGAGGAGGGAGTACTCGCTGTGGACATGGAGATGAGCGAACTCGGCCATTGTTCTGAACTCTCCGTATCACCGTTGCGCGAGGTTGCCGGAGTGAATTATATCACCAAAACATGGGCCCGGGAAAGCCCGGCTAGGTTCTTGAGAGAAACTTTAAGATTCGGCCGAGCAGCCTCGGCTGACTTGTTGACTGCGCAAGCCCTGTGGTATCATGGAGCGACCGAGCTTGTATGAACAGGAGATGACAGGTTGCGCGGCAAGGTTGGCAAGTGGGTGATTGGCGGGACTACGTTCCTGGTTGCTTTGGCGACCTCTTGCCGAGGAACTCCAGAAAGCAGGCCGGAACCGACGCAGCTGATGGCCAGCCCGAGTGCAACACCGGCGCCAACCTACAGCGCCATGGAGACGCCAACTCCCCCCACCGTGCCCTGGGACTCGCCCTCTCCGACATTTGCATCATCAGCTGCCTCAACTCCGTTGCCCACAGCAACCGCTGTGCCCTCTCCCACGCTCCCCCTTCCCGACGAGGTTGTGGTACAGGAGACGACCATTTCCATTGCTTCCTACGTATACCAGCCGTACCTGCGAGAGGCTTTTGACGCCACTCGAGGAGTTCCCTACCTGTGGCTGGATCGAGCCGCCTACGGTCAACCATCTGCCGAGTCCGCAGTTCTGACGCCCTTCACGGCCGTCGTTCTGGAGAACAGGTACCTGCGGCT
>JABAOH010134488.1_pt1 | contig 15181 bp, 15 predicted proteins | sample 7062181 | NCBI WGS metagenome assembly JABAOH01 (sample SAMN14538630, study PRJNA623070) | marine sediment metagenome | biome: marine biome [ENVO:00000428]; feature: marine pelagic biome [ENVO:01000023]; material: deep marine sediment [ENVO:00002113]; isolation source: pool of 5 deep marine...
AAACCGAACCTCGACAAGGTGCCCGACGACTACCAGCGAAAGCAGACGCTGACCAACGCCGAGCGGTTCGTCACGCCGGAGCTGAAGGAGTGGGAGTCGAAGGTACTGAGCGCCGAGGAGCGGATCGCCGAACTGGAGCAGGAGCTGTTCACGCAGGTTCGGGGCGTGGTGGGTGCGCAGGTGGAGCGTGTGAACGCGCTCGCCGGTGCCGTTGCCCGGATCGACGTGTTCGCGTCGCTGGCCGAGCTGGCCGAGCGTAACCGTTATGTCCGACCGCGCGTGACCGACGACGAGCGGATCGAGATTCGCGGCGGTCGGCATCCGGTCGTCGAGACGATGATGCCCCGGGAGCGATTCGTCCCGAACGACGTACGACTGGATCGAGGGCAGCGGGTCATTATCCTGACCGGTCCCAACATGGCCGGGAAGTCCACGATCCTCCGGCAGGTGGGCCTGATCACGCTTCTGGCTCAGATGGGCTCGTTCGTGCCGGCGGACAGCGCGGAGATCGGGGTGACGGACCGTATCTTCACGCGGGTGGGCGCCTCGGACAACCTGGCGCTGGGCCAGAGCACGTTCATGGTCGAGATGATCGAGACGGCGTCGATCCTCAACGGCGCGACCGGGCGCAGCCTGATACTGCTGGACGAGATCGGGCGTGGCACCTCGACGTACGACGGCGTCTCGATCGCCTGGGCCGTTACCGAGCATATTCATGAGCGCGTCGGGGCGAAGACGGTGTTCGCCACCCACTATCATGAACTGACCCAGATCGCCGATCTGCTCCCCGCGGCGGCGGCCTACAACGTGGCGGTCAAGGAGGTCGGGGACGATATCGTCTTCTTGCGCCGCCTGGAGCCGGGGGGCGCGGACCGCTCCTATGGCGTCCAGGTGGCGCGCTTGGCGGGACTGCCCGCCGACGTCATCGGGCGGGCGCGACAGATACTGCGGGATTTAGAGGGCGTTGCCCTCGGCTCGGGCATGCGGCTTGGAGCTGAAGCTGCGGCGTCGAGATCGACGGACCGCTGGCAGCTTTCGCTGTTCCAGCCGGTGGAGCACCCGGTCGTCGAGCGGCTGCGGCGCGCGATACCGGAACGGATGACGCCGCTGGAGGCGCTGGCGCTGCTGAGCGAGTTGAAGCAAGAGCTGGAGGAAGGTTGAGGCGCGTGATGACGGCCGGGCTCGTCGTAGCGACGGCAGCTGTAGTCTACGCCGTGGCGGGCGGTGGTCTGGGGCTGGGGGGGTTGTGGGGCCAATTCGGTTCGGGGCCGCGCTTGCCGGCGCTGCGCAGCCAGGAGATGCCGTTCCGTTATCCGGCGCGCCTATGGCGTGACGGTGTCGAAGGCGAGGTGGTGCTGCGCATTCACGTGACGGAGCACGGCCAGGTGGATTCGGTGGAGCTCCAGGTATCGAGCGGGCACGGGACGCTCGACACGATCGCGATGAGCGGGGCGCGACAGCTGGATTTCCACCCGGCGCGAGATGGCGATCAGGCCGTGGCGGTCTGGGCGGAATTGCCCGTGCGCTTTGAGCGGCGAGCCGTGACGGTGTCGCCGGAGGATGATTAAACATGTTTGAGGTAAGGCAGCCGCCGCACTTGGTGCCCTACGACAGCGTGCTCGACTTGATCGGCTGGACGCCGCTCATTCGCTTGACGCGCGTCGTCGAGGAAGCGGCCACACCAGTTTACGCCAAAGCGGAGTTCATGAACCCGGGCGGTTCGGTGAAGGACCGGATCGGGATCGCGATGATCGAGGCGGCCGAGGCCGCCGGCACGTTGAAGCCGGGCGGGGTCATCGTCGAGGGGACGGCCGGTAACACCGGTGTCGGCCTGGCGATCGCAGCCTGCGTGAGGGGGTACCGCTGCATCTTCACCATGCCCGACAAGTTCAGCCAGGAAAAGATCCGGCTGATGCGGGCGTTCGGCGCAGAAGTGATCACGACGCCTTCGGCCGTGCCTCCCGATCATCCCGACAACTATCTCAACGTCGCCCGGAGGATCGTCGAGGATACGCCCAACGCGATCATGGCGGATCAGTTCTACAACGACGCGAACCCGGAAGCTCATTACCGAACGACCGCTCCGGAGATCTGGGCGCAGACCGAGGGGCGGATCACGCACTTCGTCGGGGCGGCGGGAACCGGTGGCACGGTGACGGGCGTCGCCCGCTTTCTCAAGGAGCGCAACCCCGAAATCAAGGTCATCTGCGCGGACCCGAAGGGTTCGATCTACGCTCACTACTTCGAGACCGGAGAGATCGGTGGGTACGCGCCGTACAAGGTGGAGGGTGCGGGGAACGACAAGCTGCCCACCACGCTCGACTTCAGCCTTATCGATGAGTTTCGCGCGGTGGAGGATCGCGATTCCTTCGACATGGCGCGGCGCTTGACCCGGGAGGAAGGTCTGTTCGTCGGGAGTACGACCGGGCTGATCGTGCACGTGGCGGTGGCCCTGGCTCGCGAGGTCAACGACCCGGACGCCCTGGTCGTCTGCCTGCTGTGCGACACCGGCGAACGCTACCTCTCCAAGCTGTACAACGATGAGTGGATGCGAGAGAACCGACTGCTCGTCGAACGGCACCCGACGATCGACGCCGTGCTGCGCCAGAAGGTCGGCCACATCCCTCCCCTGATCTCGGTCACACCCCAGACGCTCGTTCGCGAGGCGCTCGGTTTGATCGAAGACAACAACGTGTCGCAGCTGCCGGTCCTGCAGGGTGGGAACTGTGTGGGCTCGGTGTCCGAGTCGATGCTGATGGCCCGGCTGCTGGAAGATCCTGAGCTGATCGGGGTGCCCGTCGAGGGCTTGATGGAGCCTCCCTTGCCGATGGTCGACTCTCAGACCGATATCGACAGCGTCACCAAAGAGCTGATCGGCGGGCAGCCGGCGGTGATCGTGCGACGGAACGGCGAGCCGTCCGGCATCATCACGCGGTTCGACGTCGTACACTACCTGACGGGGCTTGGGCGATGAGAGGGCTCGATCCGTGAAGATCGCCGTCCTGCTCGGAGGACACAGCGCCGAACGCGACGTCTCGCTCGCGACCGGCCGGGAGATCGCTCGGGCGCTCGCCGCCCGAGGCCACGACGTGATCGCGATCGACGCGGCCGACGGTCGTTTGCTGCCGACCTCGGCCAACCCGAGCGAGCCCGGTGCTCTGATCGGTCGCGCGCCGCCTTCCGACCTTCCGGCCTCCGTCGCCAGCGGCGCGCTGACCCGCTCGCTCGAAGAGCTATCCGACGTCCGGGGGACCGAGGCCGTGTTCATCGCGCTGCACGGTGGCGCGGGCGAGGACGGGCACCTGCAGGCGCTGCTCGACCTGATCGACATCGCCTACACCGGCAGCGGCCCCCTCGGCAGCGCGCTGGCCATGGACAAGCTCGTGTCGAAGGAGCTGTTTCGTGGAGGAGGCGTCCCGACGCCGCCATGGCTGGTCGCGCCGGTGGAGGTCGCGGCCATCGAGGCCGAGCTGGGCGGCTTTCCGGTGGTCGTGAAGCCGTCGGGGGAGGGCTCGACCGTCGGTGTCAGCGTGGCCCACTCTGCCGGCGAGCTGGAGGACGCCGTGAGAGAGGCCTCGCGCTATCACGGCCCGGTCCTGATCGAGCGCTTCATCCGGGGCCGTGAGCTGGCGGTGGGCGTGCTGGGTGACGAAGCACTGCCGGTCGTGGAGATCCGACCGCAGCACGAGATCTACGATTACGAGTGCAAATACACCAAAGGCATGTCGCAGTACGAGGTTCCGGCGCCGCTGTCGCCGGCCTGTACGGCTCGGGTGCAGGAGCTGGCGCTGCGGGCGCACCGCCTGCTGCGTCTGTTCGCCTACAGCCGCGTCGATTTTCGGCTGGACGAGGACGAGCAGCCCTGGTGTCTGGAAGCGAATTCGCTGCCGGGGATGACCGCGACCAGCCTGTTACCGAAAGCGGCCGCCGCGGCCGGTATCCCCTTCGAGGAGCTGTGTGATCGGATCGTGCGGTTGGCGTTGCAGCGTCGGGCCGGGATTGGAACACACCCCGGCGGCGGGGGTTAGGTAGAGGAACACGACGGCCCGTCAGCGAGGTCCTGTGAGGCAACTGACCAGCTCCACGTATCGAGGGGGATTCGGACCCTTCCACTACCGCCTGACCCCATGGGTCAAGCGTCTCATCCTCGCCAACGCGGTGGTGTCCCTCCTCGTATGGACCCGAGCGCTCGACTATCGGTTCGTCGTCGACCACTTCGGGTTCAACGTCTCGCAGGTGCTCACCGAGCCGTGGACGATCATCACCTACATGTTCGTCCACGACAGTGGATTCCTCCACGTCTTCCTCAATATGCTGATGCTCTTCTTCTTCGGCCCTCCGCTGGAGGAGCGCTGGGGCGGGAAGGAGTTCATCAAGTACTACACGATCTGCGGCGTGGGTGGCGCGGTGTTCTCGCTGTACATGCTGACCTTCGGCGGGGGGACGATCATCGGGGCGTCGGGGGCGGTGTTCGGCGTGATGCTGGCCTACGCGCTCAATTGGCCGGACAGCCTGGTCTGGATCTATGCGATCTTCCCGATCAAGGTAAAGTATCTGGTCATCTTTCTCGGTGCGATCTCGTTCTTCTCGGCGTTCGCTCCGGGCGGTGCGACGGACGGGGTCGCCCATTTCGCCCACCTGGGAGGCTTGGTCGTCGGCTACGTCTACTTGAAGAAGGGCTGGCAGGTCCAGGCCCGCTGGCAGGGACTTAATAAGCGGCTGCGCAAGCGGAGGCTCAAGGTCGTGAACGGTGGCCCGTCCGCACCGGAGCGACGCGGACGCACGGGCGGATCCGAAGAAGAAGCACGGATCCTAGAGGTCGTCGACAAACTGCTGGACAAGATCGCCGAGCAAGGGATCGACTCACTCACCCCGGAGGAACGGCGCTTTCTCGACGAGGTGTCCCGGCGCCGCCAGGCCCGCCACGAGGTAAGGCACTAGTGACTCACCGGGACCTGAGGGGTTCGCGCCTCAGGCCCGCCCTCACCTCCGACACCGGCGCCCGCCCGGGGCGCCCGGCTCACCTGAAAGACCGCCCGGCTGAACGTCCTTGACTCGCTACGAGCCGCAAAATACGATTGCGTTCCGACCCAAACTCAAAGCCAATCAGGGAGGCGGCACTTGTCAGCCAAGACGTTCAGTACCAATGACATCCGTAATGTCGTCTTTTTGGGCCACGGCAGCACGGGAAAAACCACGCTGGTCGATGCCATCTGCTTCTCGGCCGGTGCCACGAATCGCAAAGGCTCGGTGGGCGACGGGACGGCGATCACCGATTTTACGCCCGAAGAGAAGGGCCGGGGAATCACGATCAGCATGGCGGTCGCGCACGTCGAGTGGGCAGGTACGAAGATCAACCTCATCGACACGCCCGGGTATCTCGACTTCGCCGGCGATACGGTCGCTGGGGTGCGGGTGGCCGACGGCGCCGTGATCCTGGTCGATGCGGCGAGCGGGGTGCTGGTGGGTACGGAGAACGTCTGGGAGATGTGTGAGAAGCGCGGCGTTCCCCGCATCTTCGTCATTACGATGATGGACAAGGAAAACGCAAACTTCGACTCGGCGCTGGCCGAGATCCGCGAAGAGTTCTCCAAGGACGCCGTGCCCCTCGAGATTCCGATCGGGTCGGGGGAGAGCTTCCGCGGGGTGATCGACCTGCTCTCCGGCCGGGCGCGCATCTTCGACGCCGGTTCGCAGAAAGGGGAGTACAAGATCGAGGACGCCCCCGCCGAACTGGAAGCGGCGCGAGCGGCGGCCTACCAGGAGCTGGTCGAGGCGATCGCCGCCACGGATGAGGCGTTGATGGAAGAGTATTTCGAAAAGGAGACGATCGAGCCGGAGCGGGCGGCGGAGGCGCTGAAGCGGGCGATGAAGTCAGGCTCGATCTACCCGGTGGTCTGCGCGGCGCCGGAGAAAGGGTTTGGCGCCCGCGGTCTGATGGAGCGGCTGGTCGAGCTCATGCCCAGCCCAGCCGATGCCGTTACCGAGGTGGCGACCTCCGGCGACAAAACGATCGAGCTGGCCGCAACCGGGGATGGGCCGTTGGCCGCCCTCGTCTTCAAGACCACCTCGGAGCCTCACGTCGGCGAGCTGAGCTACTTCCGGATCTTTTCCGGCCTCGTCAACGCCGGTGACTCGGTGAAGAACTCGACGCGATCGACGTCGGAGAAGCTCGGGCACCCCGCGATCCCTCAGGGCCGAGACCGTTCCGAAGTCCCGCAGTTGCACGCCGGTGACATCGGCGTCGTGGCGAAGATGCGGGATACGCACACCGGCGACACGCTGTGTACCGAGACCACCGACCTGGTGTTGAAGGGCATCGATTTTCCGGCGGCGGACATCGCGCTGGCGGTGAGGCCGGCCAAACGCGGTGACGAAGACAAGGTCGCGACGGGACTGCACAAGATACACGAGGAAGACCCGACGTTCACCGCGGCCTACGACCCGGAACTGTCACAGACCATCGCCCGGGGCCTCGGCGAGATGCACCTGGATGTCGCGATGGAGCGCCTGAAACGGCGCTACGGCGTGGAGGTGGAGACCGAGGCGCCGCGCATTCCGTACCGTGAGACCTTCACCAAGACCGCCGAAGGGCAGGGACGCTACAAGAAGCAGACGGGCGGGCGCGGTCAGTATGGCGACTGCTGGATCCGGCTGAGCCCTCTGCCGCAGGGGAGCGGCTACGAGTTCGTGGACAAGGTGGTGGGCGGTGTGATCCCGGGTAAGTTCGTCCCATCGGTCGACAAGGGCGTGCAGGAGGCTTCGCAGCAGGGGATCGTGGCCGGCTATCCCGTCGTCGACTTCAGAGCAGAGGTGTTCGACGGGTCGCACCACTCCGTCGATTCATCCGACATCGCCTTCAAAGTCGCCGGCTCGCTGGCGTTCAAGAACGTGGCGCGGAGCGCGGGCCCGATCTTGCTGGAGCCGATCTACGAAGTCGAGATCACCGTTCCCGACGAGTACATGGGCGATGTGATGGGTGACCTCAACCAGCGGCGCGGTAGAATCTTGGGGATGGAACCGAGCGGAAGGAAGCAGGTCGTCAAGGCACAGGTCCCGCTGGCCGAGATGTACAAGTACTCCTCGACCCTCCGGTCGATCACGCAGGGTCGCGGGAGCTACACGATGCGGTTCATGGCCTACGAACCGGTCCCGCCCAACATCACGGAGAAGATCGTCGAGGATGCCAAGAAGCGGGAGGAAGAGGAGGCGAAAAAGTAGCGCGCCGCCTGTTTTCTGGACACCCTCGCTCTATATTAGTTGCAGGCAGAATCAACCGACGGTGGACGTCCGGCGGGACCGGGCCGGCGTCCGGTACCTTCGACCCACGTTCTTGGGGAGGCGTTAAGTCATGGCCGGCCACAGCAAGTGGTCGCAGATCAAGCGAAAGAAGGCGGCCGAGGACAGTAAGCGCGGCAGGCTGTTTGGCAAGCTCATACGCGAGATCACCGTAGCGGCTCGCGAGGGCGGGGGCGATCCCGATGGCAACCCCTGGCTGCGAACGGCGATCGAGAACGCCAAAGCGGCCAACATGCCCAAGGACAACATCGAGAAGGCGATCCTCCGCGGAACCGGTGCCCTGGGTGGCGCGGCGTTCGAGGAGGTGACCTACGAAGGGTACGGGCCGGGCGGCGTGGCCATTCTGGTGCAGGCGGTCACCGACAACACCAATCGCACGGTGGCCGATGTCCGCCGGACGCTGGAGCGCCACGGCGGCAACTTGGGTCGGGACGGTTCGGTCGCCTGGAACTTCGAGCGCATGGGGCAGGTCCTGATCGACGCCGGTCGTTACGACGAGGAGGTGGCGTTGGAGGCGGCGCTGGAATCGGGCGCCGACGATCTGCAGATGGAGGGCGAGGTTTACGTGGTGACGACAGATCCCTCGGCGTTCCACACGGTTCGCGAGGCCCTGCACGGCAAAGGGATCGAGATCGTGGAGGGCAGGCTGGTCATGGTGCCGAAGACCACGGTACGCGTCGAAGGTCGCGACGCCGAGCGGCTCGTGTCGCTGCTGGAGGGGCTGGAAGAACTGGACGACGTTCAACACGTCTACTCTAATCTCGATATCGACGACGCGCTGCTTGCCGAGCTGGCCGGCGCGGGCGGTTAGCGGGTCGGGTGCGCGGGTGGGGAGGTTGCGAGTGCCACCCAGTCTGCCGAGTGCGCTGAACGGTCGCGGTGTAGGCCGCGTCGGCCGGGCCGGGGCGCCGAGCGGCCGATGATCGTCCTGGGTGTGGATCCGGGGACTGAGGTGACCGGCTACGGCGTGGTGGCTGATGGGGAGGACCGCGGGCCGGCCTTGATCGAGTGCGGGGCCATTCGGCCTTCGCGGAGACGTCCACTGGCGGAGCGCCTGAAAGAGATCTTCGAGGGCGTCACCGCCGTGATCGATCGGCAGCGCCCCGACGTCCTGTGCGTCGAGGGCGTTTTTCATGGCCGCAACGTCCGAACGACGGTGGTGATGGGCCACGCCCGAGGTGCGGTGCTGCTGGCCGCGGCGACGCGCGGGATCCCGGTCGCCGAGTACCCGCCGGCGCAGGTGAAGAACGCCGTCGTCGGCAGCGGCCGGGCCGATAAGAACCAGGTGGCGTTCATGGTTCAGAAGCACCTATCGCTGAGCGCGCCACCGGCGCCCGCCGACGCGGCGGACGGCGTGGCACTCGCCCTGTGCCACCTGTTTCAAGTCGGGCACGACCGTCGGCCCGGCGCATCACGGAGCCGGAGAGGCGGCGTCGGGAGGAAGTTGCGTGATTAGCCGGATCCGCGGTGTGCTGGCGCGTAAGGAGATCGATCGAGCGGAGATCGCGACGGCCGGAGGCGTGACCTACGAGCTTCGGATCCCCACGTCCGTCTTCGAAACGCTACCCCGGGTGGGGCGCGAGCTGGAGCTGTACGCGGCCCTGCTCGGGCGCGACGACGGATTGGAGCTGTTCGGGTTCAGAGAGGAGCTGGAGCGGGACCTTTTTCTTCGACTGCAGTCGGCCTCGGGCATCGGTCCACGCTTGGCGTTGACGCTGCTCGGATCGATGAGCGCGCCCCAGCTGGTCGAAGCGATTCGGGGACGTGACATCGGACGGCTGCAATTGGTCAGCGGTGTAGGCAAGAAGAAGGCGGAGCGGATCACGGTCGAGCTGGCCGACAAGCTGGAGGACATGGTGGCCGCGGCCGTGTCGGCGGAGCCGGAGAGCGCCCTCGTCGACTCGGCGGTCTCTGCGCTGATCGCCCTCGGCTACGCCCGGACGGAGGCGGAGAGCGCGGTGCGACGCGTGCTGCGAGATCGGGACGGGACGGAGCACGCCGTGGAGAGCCTGGTGAAGGATGCGTTGACGGTGCTGTCATGACCACGGAAATCACCACGCCGAAAGCGTTGGAAGGTGAGGGGGTGAGCGACGCCGCGCTCCGACCTCAGCGCATGTCGGAGTTCGTTGGCCAGGCGAAGGTCAAGGAGAGCCTGGGCATCTACATCGCGGCCGCGCTGAAGCGCAAAGAACCGCTCGACCACACCCTGTTCTATGGGCCGCCCGGCCTGGGGAAGACGACGTTGGCCCTGCTCATCGCCAACGAGCTCGGTGTCGACATCAAGACCAGCTCGGGTCCGGCGCTGGAGAAGCCGGGCGATCTCGTCTCGTCGCTGACGAACCTGGCCGAGGGTGACGTGCTCTTCATCGACGAGATTCACCGGCTGCGGCCGGTGATCGAGGAATTCCTCTACCCGGCGATGGAGGATTTCAGAATCGAGATCCGTTTGGGTGAGGGTCCGAAGGCCCAGACGATCACCATGAAGCTGGAGCGCTTCACGCTGATCGGAGCGACCACGCGGTTCGGATTGCTGACGCCACCGATGCGGGCGCGGTTCGGGGTGGTCGAGCGATTGGGCTATTATCCCACGCTGGAGCTGAAGCAGATCGTCGAGCGCTCGGCGAGGATCATCGGAGTCGAGGTCGAGGTGGCTGGGGCCGAGGAGATCGCGCGGCGCTCTCGCGGCACGCCCCGGATCGCCAACCGCCTTCTGCGGCGTGTGCGAGACTACGCCGAGGTGAAAGCGGATGGTCGGATCACGCGAGCCGTCGCGGAGGCGGCGCTCGAGATGCTGAACGTCGATGAGTACGGGCTGGAGCAGATGGACGCGAGGATGCTCCGGCTGATCATCGAGGATTTCGACGGCGGGCCGGTCGGACTGTCGAGTCTGGCGGTGGCCCTGGGCGAGGAGGCCGAGACGCTGGAGGAAGTGTACGAGCCTTACCTCATTCAGAATGGGCTGCTGCAAAGAACGGCGCGCGGACGGATGGCGACCCCCAAGGCTTATCGGCGTTTCGGCTATACGCTCCCAGCGGGCGGCGAGCAGGGCCAGCTGTTTCGGGATGGCTGACCGCGCCGGGGTACAGGATCAGGCTGCGTCGCAAACGGAGACCGGAGGGTCGGCGGCGGGCCTGCGCACGGAGGACTTCGACTACCCGCTCGATGACACGCTGATCGCCCAGCGTCCGCTTCCCGACCGGGAGGCGAGCCGTCTGCTCGCGGTCCACCGAGCCTCTCGGCGATTCGAGGACCGCATCTTTCACGAACTTCCGGAGCTCATGTCCCCCGGCGACGTGCTGGTGATCAACGACTCGCGAGTTTTTCCAGCGCGCCTGCTCGGCAAGAAGCCCAGTGGCGCGGCGGCGGAGGTCCTGCTGGTCGAGCCACTCGACGCCGAGGAACGCCGCTGGCGCGCGCTGGTGCGTCCGGGCGGCAAGCTGAAGCCGGGCCGGGTCGTCGAGGTCTCCTCGGAGTTGGCGCTGGAGATCGAGGCCGGCAGCGAGGAAGGTGAGCGCGTGGTACGCCTGCTCACGTCGCTGGCACCCCGCCAGGCTGTCGAGCGGTGGGGACATGTGCCTTTACCACCTTACATCCGACGTCCGGACGACGAAGCGGACCGTGCCCGCTACCAGACCGTCTACGCGTGCGAGGCAGGCAGTGTGGCCGCACCGACGGCGGGCCTCCACTTCAGCCAGCGGTTGTTGGAGGCGGTTCGAAGGCGTGGCGTCGAGTTCGCGCCTGTCACGCTGCACGTTGGGCCCGGAACCTTCCGCCCCGTCGAGGCGGCAGACCCGGCGGACCACCGGTTGGGGGCCGAGCGCTATTGGGTGGCCGAGGAGTCCGCGGCGGTCATCAATCGCGCACGCGGGCGCGGGGGAGCGGTGTGGGCCGTGGGGACGACGACGGTTAGAGCTCTGGAATCGGTCGCTCGTGCGGACGGAACCGTCGAGCCCGGCGCCGCGACGACCGAGCTGTTCATCCGTCCCGGGTACGGGTTCCGTGTCGTCGATCGTCTGATCACGAACTTCCATCTTCCGCGTTCGACCCTGCTGATGCTCGTGGCCGCGTTTGGCGGCTACGACCTCACGATGGCGGCCTATCGACACGCGCAGGCCCGCCGGTACCGCTTTTACTCCTACGGCGACGCCATGGCGGTGTTGTGAGCGGCGAGCCGCGTCTTCGATCCGGCGACGGAGTCGGCGAGACCGACACGTCCGGGGCCTTCGAGCTGGAGGCGCAGGATGGAGCCGCCCGCGCCGGCCGCTGGCGCCTGCCGCATGGCGTCGTTCAGACCCCGGCCTTCATGCCGGTGGGGACCCAGGGGACGGTGAAGGCGGTGGCCCCGCACGAGCTGGAGGCGTTAGGGGCGGAGATCGTGCTCGCCAACGCGTATCACCTGTACCTGAGGCCGGGGCACGAGTTGATCCGGCGTTTGGGCGGGTTGCATCGGTTCATGGACTGGGAGCGACCGATCCTCACGGACTCCGGCGGCTACCAGGTCTTCTCGCTCGCCAAGATCAACGAAATCACGGATGAGGGTGTTCGTTTCCAGAGCCACATCGACGGCTCCTCTCATTTCATCACGCCCGAGCTGGTGATCGAGATCGAAACGGCGCTGGGCGCCGACGTGATCATGGCCTTCGACGAGTGCCCACCGGGACGCGCCGATCGCGAAACGGCGGCGCGGGCGGTGGACCGTACGCAGCGCTGGCTGGAGCGCTGTGCGGCGCGCTTCGACGCGTTGGTGGCGGATGGGCCGCCGCAGGTGCTTCTGCCGGTGATACAGGGCGGCACCGACCTGGACCTTCGAGTCGAGTCGCTTGCCGGCGCCTGCACGGTGCGTGACTGGGTGGGATTCGGCATCGGCGGTCTGTCGGTCGGCGAGCCGAAAGAGCGGACCTACGCGACGCTGGCGGGATTGACCGTGGAGCTTCCGGTGGGCGGAGTCCGCTACCTGATGGGGGTGGGGTATCCGGCCGATTTGCTGGAGGCGGTGCGCTTGGGCTACGATATTTTCGATTGCGTCGCGCCGACGCGGAACGGCCGGAATGGCACGGCGTTCACGGCGTCGGGTCCCGTGAATGTGAAGCTTGCGGCGTGGAGGGACGACGCGTCGCCGATCGAGCCGAGCTGCGGCTGCTGGAGTTGCGGCCGCTTTACGCGGGCGTATCTGAGACATTTGTTTATGGCCGGTGAGTTGTTGGGGTTGCGGGCCCTGTCGATTCACAATCTGTATTTTCTCACCGATCTCATGAGACGAGCACGCTCGGCGATTCGGTCGGGACGCTTCGAGGCGTGGGCGAATGGCTGGCTTGCGCGTTATGGGAGCAGCGAGGAAACGAGGTAAGAGAAATTGCTGACATTAGCGTTCGTGCCCTCGGAGCAGGGCGGTGGCGGCGCGATGGGAACCGTCATCATGCTCATGGCCTTCATCGCGATCTTCTACTTCCTGCTGATTCGGCCTCAGCGCCAGCAACAGAAGCGTCATGACGTGATGGTCAAGGCGCTGAGACGCGGCGACGAAGTGGCGACGGTCGGCGGCATCGTGGGCCGAATCGTGCACATCAAAGAAGACCGCATCACGATCAAGACGGCGGATGACACGCGGATCGTGGTGGAGCGCGACAAGGTGGCGCGCAAACTGGCGGCTGCAGCGGAGGACGAGTCATAGCCACACTCGAGATTCGAACCCTTGGCGACCCGATTCTCCGGCAACCGTCCGGGGATGTCGATGAGTTCGACGTCAATCTGCGCGACCTGGCGGATGACATGTTCGACACCATGTATGCCGCCGACGGGATCGGTCTGGCGGCGCCGCAGGTCGGCGTCGCGAAGCGGCTGTTCGTTATCGATACGCGCGAGCCTGGTGCCGAACCCCTGGCGATGGTCAACCCGGTCATCGTGGAACGTACAGGAGCGGAACGGGGCGAAGAGGGCTGTCTGTCCTTGCCGGGGTTGGTCGGCGTCGTTGAGCGCGCCGCCCACGTGATCGTGGAAGGGTTCGATGTGGCGGGGCAGCCGATCCGCGTGGACGCCACGGGGCTGCTCGCCCGGGTCATTCAGCACGAGATCGACCACGTCGATGGAATCCTGTTCATCGACAGGTTGTCTCCGATCAAGCGCCGGATGCTGCTCAGCAAGTGGAAGAAGCTGGTGCAGGAAGAAGCTGGGCGGTGAGGATCGTCTTTTGGGGAACACCCACGTTCGCGGACACCGTCCTGCGCCGGCTCCTGGCCGCCGGCCGGGAGGTCGTCGGGGTCGTCACGCAGCCGGACCGACCGGCGGGACGCGGCCGGAAGCTGAAAGCGCCGCCGGTGAAGACGACGGCCGAGGCGAACGGCGTGCCGGTGCTGCAACCGGAGCGGCCGCGCGGCGCGGAGTTTCTAGCGGCGCTGCGATCGTGGGAACCTGAGATTTCGGTCGTCGCGGCTTACGGCCATATCTTGCGGCGCGAAGTGCTCGATCTGCCACCACGAGGTTCCTTCAACGTCCACGCCTCGCTCTTACCGGAGCTGCGTGGAGCGGCGCCGGTCAACTGGGCCATCATCCGCGGCTACGCCGAGTCGGGCGTCACGATCATGAGGATGGTGGAGGCGCTGGACGCCGGTCCGATGCTCGTGCAGAGGCGCTGTCCCGTCCCCCCCGACGTCACGGCCGGCATCCTCGAGGCACGGCTCGCCGACCTGGGCGCCGAGGCGCTGCTCGAGGCGCTGGATCTCGTCGAGGCGTGTGAAGCCGAAGAGGTACCCCAGGACGAGTCGAAGGCGACTTACGCTCCGAAGATGAGCGCCGACGATGTGCGGATCGAATGGACACGCCCGGCCACCGAGCTGGACCGCTGGATCCGCGGCAGCGATCCGGCGCCAGCGGCCTGGACGGAATTGGAGGCGGAGCGTGTCCGACTCTTCGCGCCGCGCGTTGAGCCGGCGGGCGCCTCGGCGTCGGCCGGTGAGGTCGTCCGCGCCGATCCGCGTGAGGGTCTCGCCGTGGCGACGGGCGCGGGGACGCTGGCCCTGGGGGAGGTGCAGCCGGCCGGCAAGCGACGGATGAAGGCGGTCGAATGGATTCGCGGGCGCGGTGTCGCCGTTGGGCAGCGCTTTCGTTGAAGGGCCCGTTGCCCCGTCTGCACCTGGTCACGAGCCGGGAGGTGCTCAGGCGCGCGGATTTCCCAAGCCGGGCTGCGTCCGCGTTGGCGGTGGGAGGCGAGCGCTGCGCTCTTCACCTTCGCGGCCATGGGATCCCGGGCCGGCGGCTCTGGACTCTCGTCGGCGAGCTGAGGTCGCGGGGAGTGGCAGCGGGCCTGTGGATCAACGATCGAGTCGACCTGGCGATGGCGGTTCGGGCGGATGGAATTCAGCTCGGAGCGCGAAGTCTGCCCGTGGGTGTGGCGCGACGGCTTTTGGGCCGCAGCGCCTGGGTGGGCCAGTCGGTTCACGAAGTCGAGGCGGCGGCGGCGTGCGAAGCCGACGTCGCGCTGCTGGGTAACATCTATGCCACGGAATCGCACCCGGACCGTGAGGCGTTGGGTATCCAGGCGGTGCGGCGCGCGTCGTCGCTACCGCGACCGATCGTAGCGATCGGGGGTATCACCCCGGAAAGGGCAGCCGAGGTGGTCGACGCGGGCGCGTGGGGCGTGGCCGTGCTCAGCGGTGTTTGGCGAGAGAGCGACGCCGCGGCCGCCGTGAGACGTTACCTGCACGCTCTCGAGTCGGCGTCGCAGGGCGGGCAGTGATCCTTTGCCGACCGAAGCTGGCGAACAGAGGATGAGTGGACCAAGCCAGATGATCACCATCACCCTCAACGGCGAGGAGCGGCCAGTTCCGGTGGGGCTGACGGTTCGCGGGCTCCTGGCGCATCTGAGCCTTCAGGAGGGGATGGTGGT
>JABAOH010005671.1_pt1 | contig 15178 bp, 12 predicted proteins | sample 7062181 | NCBI WGS metagenome assembly JABAOH01 (sample SAMN14538630, study PRJNA623070) | marine sediment metagenome | biome: marine biome [ENVO:00000428]; feature: marine pelagic biome [ENVO:01000023]; material: deep marine sediment [ENVO:00002113]; isolation source: pool of 5 deep marine...
GCTACTCCTGATTATGTGGGCTTACCTAGCTGCGCCCCGGAAGTAGCGACAAGCAAGACCCCCAAATCTCTCAGCGATTCTCCCTTCTTTTGATAGTGCTAAATATCTACGCTCGGTCTTCTTTCTAATCGTGTACACGCGCAACATGAGCTAGGGACACTTGCTTGCCGATCCGATGTATACAGGAACGGGTGGAAAGGTCAAAATACCCTGTTGCACGAACTACTCTTGGATTGCACTCAAGGCAGAGAAGCGCGGGGAATTTGCGGCGGAAAAGAACTACACAGAGTAGTATATTCGGTCTACTTGCCAAGCCGGTTCAGGAAGCACTACACAAGCTTGCATTCCAGGAACCCACAGCTCCTCAAGTCAAAGCGATTCCAGTAGTCTTGAAGGGGCACAACGTCCTCTTGGTGGCGCCAAACGGCAGCGGGAAGACCGAAGCAGTCCTCCTTCCGATCTTCTCGAATTTCATTCGGCAACAAGCCAAGAAAGGCATTTCCATTCTCTATATCACGCCGCTTCGTGCCCTCAATCGCGACATGATAAAGCGGCTAGCATTCTGGGCTGAACACATTGGTTTCTCAGTGGAAGCGCGACACGGTGACACCGAGGTAAAGATTCGCAGAAGACAAGCGCGCAAACCACCAAACATGCTTGTGACCACCCCTGAGACGCTGCAGGCCATTCTCCCGGGATCTCGAATGCAACGGCATCTTAGTCATGTTCGATATGTCATAGTCGACGAGATACATGGGCTTGCACAGAACAAGCGGGGAGTCCAGCTTACAGTTGCATTGGAACGGCTGTCAGAAATCGCTAGCAAGGAGTTCCAAAGAGTTGGTCTATCTGCTACTGTTGGTAGCCCAAAGAAAGTGGGTAGGTTCATCGCTGGCTCTCGTCGTCCGACCAGAGTAATCGAAGTGCCTCTACCGAAAAGTTACCAATATAGAGTCGAGTTCCCTGTTGCCCAAGACATCGACTACGATTTGGCTGGCAAGTTGAGAACGGCGCCTGAGGCAGCAGCAAGGATAAGAAGAATAGCTGACCTCGTTGAGCAACACACATCCACTCTGATCTTTGTCAATAGTCGAACCAATGCTGAGGTGCTGGGTCATAAGTTCAGTCAAATCACGTCTGACATCGCCGTTCATCACGGGTCACTGTCAAAGGAAGAGCGGAGGCGTATTGAAGACAAATTCAAAGAGAAGATGCTCAAAGCGGTCGTCTGTACCAGCACGCTAGAGCTCGGAATAGACATCGGCCATGTGGATCTTGCTATCCAGTATTTCTCACCGCGACAAGTGAGTAGTCTTATCCAACGTGTTGGAAGGAGTGGGCACAGACTAGACCTCACGTCAAAGGGTGTTGTAATCACAGCGTTTTCCGACGATGTCTTAGAAACGTTGGCGACAATTCAACAAGCGGACAGAGGTTTGTTAGAGCCATTGCGAGTGCATGAAGCTGCCCTTGACGTTTTGGCGCATCAAATCGCGGGGATGCTGTTGGACAGGAGAAGTGTAGATCTTAGCAAGGTGCTGGAGATTCTGCATCGCACTTATCCGTATCGCCATCTTTCCAAAGCCAAGCTTTTAGACATCGCCAACTATCTACATAGGCTAAGAGAGATACGGCTAGAGGAGGATGCTTTGACGAGGACACGGAGAACAAGGCCTTACTACTATGAGAACTTGTCCATGATACCCGATGAGAGACGGTACCCCATCGTCGACGTAATCTCTGACCGTGTCATCGGCACTCTTGGCGACGAATTCATGGCGCTAAGAGCCCGTATCGGTCTGAATTTCATCTGCAAAGGCAAGATCTGGCGGATCGTCCAGATAGAAGACGAAACAAGAACGGTCTACGTTGTGCCTTCAGATGATCCTATAGGAGCTGTGCCTGGCTGGGACGGTGAAATGCTTCCCGTGCCGTTCAGTCTTGCTCAAGAAGTCGGCAAACTCCGAAGAGAGATAGCCACAGAATTAGAACAGAAGAAAGACCTACAGCTCGTAGCTGAAACACTCATAAAGAAGTTTGCAGCCGGCAAACAAGCACTCCATCAGCCAGTCGAGGAGATTCACGAGCATTTGAAGAGAGGCGCCCCGTTGCCGACTGATGATCACCTCTTCGTTGAGGCCTTTGACAAGTATGTCGTCGTCCATGCCTGTTTCGGGGAAATCGTGAACCGCACCTTGGGCTGCATCTTTGATTCTATACTCTCCGATCATGAACTCATAACTGGTTGGTGGAATGATGGTTATCGCATTCTCGTTGAAATGCCCAGAAAAGTGGACCTTGCAGACCTGGAACGACTGAGGTCTCTACTCTTTGAGTTAACTGACAAGGACGTGGATGACGCTTTTGAGGACTATCTTGAAGCTCGCTTCCCGTTCGCATATAAGATGAAGTTTGTCGCTGAGAGATTTGGGGCACTTCCACGGGGCAAAACTATGCTCGGCAGACGACTTGCACGACTATCGAGACGATTCAAAGAGACCCCAATATATGAAGAGACGCTCCGTGAAGCGATGACAGAAAGAATTGACATTCCCAGGGTAAAGTGGATTATGAAGAACATTAGGGACGGAGAAATCGGGGTCAGCACACTGCTTTGTTTGGAAAACCCAACGCCCTTAGGGTATCACATTCTCACCAAATATTCTGATATTCCGGAGCTTATGGCGCCAGAAGGGGTCCTTCTCAGTAACATTCAACGAATGAAGAAGATGCTCTTGGCAAGAACGGTGTCTCTGCTCTGTTTCTCGTGTAAGAATTGGTCCGCGGAAAAACGGATTCGTGAGCTGTCCGATAGCCTGACTTGTGAAAAGTGTGGGGCGGGGCTACTGGCACATCTCCGTCTTGGTCAAAGTCCCGAAAAGCTTGCTCAAATCCTTGAGCGAAGAATGAAAGGAGAGAAGTTGGAAGAGGAGGAGCTTGAAGAGTTGACCTATGCCAGACGTACAGCGGATCTTGTTCTCAGTCATGGCAAGAAAGCTCTGATTGCACTTCAAGTCAAGGGTGTGGGGCCTGAAACAGCTTTCAGGATACTTGGGAAGATGCACCCCAACGACGATGATTTTTACATGGAACTTCTGAAAGCCAAGATCCAGTACTTGAGAACGCGTCCTTTTTGGGATGATAGCTAGCGCGCGTATTATGCAGCGACAGCACCCTGACCAGTCATGTCTACTGTGACTGCTCCTTCTTCACACGCTTCTTCTGCTTTTCCAAGTGTTGTGCGGGCATCCGTTCGAGCTGGCGATATCTCCCGCAGTTCTCCCTTTTTTTTATTTTGCGTTTAGATACACCAAAAATGAAGGTTTTTCGAAGAGCGTGGGCGATGCGCGCGCAAGAGTAATGAAAAGCATATTCGTACTGTTCATTACTTCTTGTATATCTCGCGTAATCCACCTTTACGCATGAAACAAAGACATGAGGATCTTCATATAAGCCTAAAATAGACTCGTCGGTTGTTTTTTCCCTTGTTTTCCGTTTTAAGTAGCTCTATCCGCCCAATTTCTTTTAGGTTCCTTACGTGTGTTCCGCCGTCACATTGCTTATCTATTCCCACTATTTCCACGATGCGAAGTTTTGGAACGTCTGGAAATGAAGCTCTAGCCATCTTGAAGATGTTTGGGATTCTTATTGCTTCTTCCGTTGCAATCTCATACCACTTGACTGGTATGTCCTTTCCAAGTAACTGATTCGTCTTGTCAACATATTTTCCAAGAATGTCTGGGCTGTACTCTTCCAAGTTGAAATCGAAACGAATCTTGTCTTCTTCAAGCTGGTTGCCGGTTATCAGCGCGCCAGTCTCCTTGCACAGGAGTGCAGCTAACGTGTGAGCCGCCGTATGGCTTCGCATGAGTTTGTATCTTCGTTCCCAGTTGAGGATACAATGAACTTTGTCTCCTTCTTTCAACCCAACCCGGTCAACTTCATGTGATATTTCCCCAAAGAACTTGCCTACATAAATGAGATTATAACATTCGTTACCTTTCACAATCTTCCCAGTATCCCACGGTTGACCTCCACCTTTGGGATAGAAGATCGTTTGGTCCAAGACTATGTATCTCCCATCCTTGACCGAGATCACTCGAGCGTTGCATTCTCTCAAGTAGCTATCCTTTAGGTACAACGCTTTTGCCATTTGAACAACCGTCTGACACCTAGGCTTCAAGCACTTATAAATGCGCGACGGCGTTATTCGGCTTGCTTTGTTACCGAATAACTGGGAATTATCGTGTTTGTGTCGCGAACTTCCCTCAGATTTCTGATTTTTTCAACGACGAATTTGGAGGTTGTCTCTTGGAAAGAGGAGAAAATTTCACGTCCATAAAGCTCAAACTCTAAAACAGCAAGCACATCATATTGACCAGTAATGATATGAGCCTCTAGAACCTCATCATATTCTAGAAGTTTTTTCAGGAACTTTTTGTCTTTCCCGGGCTCAACGTCGACGAAGACGAAGGCCCTGTGTCTGCCCTTCATTTCGTGAGCATTCATTTTAAAAGAGGACCCCGTGTCTTCTGCATACGACCTTCTCGAAGGTTAATACGAGTGCGAGGTCAGATAAGACTTTCCATTTGGGATGTGCCAGACGCGTACTCTTGAGGATGCCCAGATTTCTCTTTCTGGTGTTCAACAAGCGAAAACAAAATATGCGGCATATTATTAGATGATTGAAATTGCCGCCCAACGAACTCGCTAGGTCTTTTGTATCTATTCAGGTGAGTTAAAATTGTCTCATGAAAAGTTGGAGATCTACCTTCGAAAGGAAGGGGTTGATGCTAGGATTCTGGTCTTTAAAAACCACACAACAACGGTAGAGAGTGCAGAGAAACGATTAGGAATTGACAGGCAAAGAATAATCAAGAGTATGCTTTTTGTCGATGAGAAGGATGCTCCGATAATTGGAATTGTGACTGGCGACCGAAGGGTGAGTGAGAAAAAGCTTATGACTGTGTTTGGCGCTCTTAGCGTCAAGATTGCTCGCTCTGGTTCAGTGAAGAGTCTAACTGGTTACGAAGTTGGAGCTTTACCTCCAGTTGGACACAAGATAAAGATTCGCACTGTTATCGACCCAAAGGTCTTGACTTTTGAGAAGGTCTATGGTGGTGGCGGAGCTACGAACGCCCTTTTGGAGATTGATCCACGCGATATAAAGAGATTGACGAACGCAGTCATAGGTGATATAAGCACTGAAACGGATAGATGACCTTCAAAGCGCGGGGGTTATTCTCGGTTCTATGCGCACATATGTTCAGGCCTTTTTGACGCCCAGATAGACTTGGCCTAAGTCGGGGTGTTTCAGTAGTTCCTGCGAGTCTCCCTCGTACATCACTCTTCCACTGACGAGTAGGATGGCCTTGTCACCGCATTCAAGAGCCCTTCTGGCGTTCTGCTCAGCTAGTACCAGTGTCATTCCATATCTGTCTCTAAGTTTTACGATTTTATCGAGCACTTCAAAAGCCATTTTTGGGGCGAGACTGCCGGTGGGTTCATCGAATAGCATGATTTGAGGCCTTCTCATCATCGCCATTGCCATTGCCAACATCTGCCTCTCTCCACCGCTAAGCGTGCCTGCTCTCCTACCCATGTATGCTTTCAGCACTGGGAAGTCGTCTAGGACTTCTTTGGAACGTTCCTTAGCTTCATCTCTATCTAAAACATAACCAGCCATGAGCAAGTTTTCCCTAACCTTAAGGTTTGCAAAGACGTTATCAACTTGAGGTAAGTAAGCTACCCCTAGCTTTGTCACTGCATGAGGTGGTAATCCCTGTATGTTCTGCCCTCCAAACATTATCTTCCCAGAGTACACCTGTGTTATTCCCATAATTGTCTTCAGCAGTGTGCTCTTGCCGCTTCCATTGGGCCCCACGAGAACTGTGATGTCTTTGGCTTTCACTTCGGTATCGATGTCGAATAGCACGTGAAGTCTTCCGTATCCGGCGTTAATTCCCTCGATTTTTAACACGTTTCACCCACCGAGATAGCTGTCTACCACGGCTGGATCCTCCAAAACTTTTTTGGGCTTTCCATCGGAGATGATGTTTCCCGTTGCCATAGCGTAGACGTAATCAACGTATGGAAGAATTAGTTCAAGCCTGTGCTCGATAATGAGGAAGGTAACTCCAAGTCTATTCTTCATTTCGGTAAGTTGGGAAAAAACTTCGTGGGCCAGTTTTGGGTATATGCCCGAAGCCGGTTCGTCCATGAGTATCATTTTGGCTCCACTCATGATGGCTCTTCCAGCTTCAATAAGCTTCATCTGTCCCCCGCTCAGGTGAGTGGCTGGTCTGTTCCACATGTGATCGAGATTGAGAAGTTCCAGAAACTCAAAGGCCATTTCCACTGCTTTCTCTTCTTCATCGATCCACGCTTTTCTGGACAGAGCTTTGATGAAACTCTCACCTGGGTTGCCCCTATAGGCTGTGAGGATGTTTTCTAGTACTGTGAGGCTTTGGAAAGGCTGTGGGATCTGGAAGGTTCTTACGAGACCCTCGTCGTATACTTTGTGCGGTGGCCATCCAGTGATCTCACTACCGTCGAACCATACTCTGCCCCTGTCTGGTTTGTAGAATCCGGTGATGCAGTTTATGAGAGTGGTTTTGCCGCTTCCGTTGGGGCCTATTAGCATTGTAATTAGCCCTTTCTTAACATTGATGTTAACGTTGTCTAGGGCAACTAGGCCGCCAAAAGTCTTTCTGACATCTCGAACAGTGAGAACGTCTTCCATTATCTCTCATATAGAAAAAGGAGGAGGGTAGATAAATCTACCTCCATTCGACGGAGTCTGTGGCCATGATCCAACTGCCTATTATTCGCCAGTCGTATTCGCCCACGGTTATTTCGGTGATCTGCCATATATCATAGTCCCCGGCTTTCCTGTCACCAAACTCATCAAGGTCGACTTTGCCTGAAGCGCCAATGTACCCTTCTACCCCGACTATCTCCGGTATGATATCCTTTATCGCCTCAGCGTCGTATTCGTCTTCAATTAGGAGGGCATAAGCATATGCCCAAACTATGTCGTAGATCGCGTACGAATAGGATTCTGGTTCCCTTCCCAACTCGTCTAGGCCTCGTTGGCGAACCATTCCCCACTTAGTGCCGATCGGCGCCGGACCAAAGATTGTACAAGGATATTCCACAGACATGGCAAAATCTCGCACATCGGGGTCCTCAAGCATTGCGCCGCTGGTACACGTTCCATCGCTTCCATACCACTTGAGATCGTCGAGTTCATCGTACGCCAAGCAGGCAGTCATGAAGGTGTTCACCTCTTCAAAGGATATGTGCAATATTGCGACATCGTCCGCCCCATACGAGGCAATCGCGGCCGAAACTTTCGTAGCCAGATCAGCTGCCTCAGTTGAGAATTCCGTTGCGTCTGGGTCGTATAATATGCCCGGGAGGAACGTTCCGCCCATCTCGTCTACAAATTTAGCTTTTGCAGCATCCTCCAGTCCTTTCCCCCAAGCGTCGTTTCTCGTCACCGGAATCACGTACCTCTTTCCATCGTCGTACATTAATCGGGCGATTGCAGGGCCTTGTCCGAGTTTGTCGGTGGGGCAGAACCTGAGGATATAGTCATCTGCTATAGCAAGGTCTGGCGCGGTTGAGGACTGGCTTATGGCCAATATCTTGTTTGCATCGCAATAGCTCTTGATTGCTCGAACTTCCCCACTACTCAACGGACCTATGATTAGCTCTATTCCCCTAGCCGCGAGGCTCTCAACCTTCTCCAATGCAATATCGGGCTTCGTCACAGTGTCCTCAGCAACGATTTTCAAAGTCCAGTCTGCCCCAAGCTCCTCCAGCAACACATTGACATGTTCAGCCGCATATTCAGCCGCAACCTTTTCATTCTCACCAAAAGTAGCCAGGTCTCCGGTTAACGATAGTATTGCACCGAGTTCTATTTCACCGGTTAGGGTTAGAGGAAACGTAACATCCAAGGAACGTGCAATGAACTCAGCCTCAGCCACGAGGAACGGAGTGAGTAATTCCACGGTAGTATTCAATTCATCCACCGTGGCCTCTAATTCATCTATTCTATCTTCAAGGCCCTCTATTTCAGGAACAGGATAGAGAATTCTTGAAGTGCCCTCTATTGCCATGCCTATGAAGAGTCCAGCAACGAGGAGGACGATCGCTAGCACGACAGTCATTATTGTACTAATTCCTTTGGCTCCCCTTTTCTTCATTTTCTCCACCTCAAAACCAGTCGTAGGTTCCACCCTTTCGATTTATAAAACTTTTGGATTTACCAAGAGGATTCACTTGACACAAACTCATAACAAATGCAATCGATCGCAAAAGCACGCACAGCATAATGTCTATCCTTCGACTTGTCAACAGTAAACTTAATTTGCGCCTTTATTGTTCTTTGAAGGACATGATCGACCCCATTTTACTCAGTAGAGCAATTATCTTCAGCAGTCTTCTCACTTTTCTGAGTGTTGGACTTACCCTCACCTATTTAACCACAAAAGTTCCTAACTTTGCTCACGGAACCTTCGCAGCAGTGGGCGCGTACGTCACTTTGACGGCGGTCAAGCTGTGGGCGGCAAATCCCTACCATTCTCTCTTGTTGGCCTTAATATTGGGGGGAACGATTGCAGTAGCTCAGTATCTTATCGTGTTTAGGCCCCTTGTACGAAGAGGAGCCACAATTGTTGGGTTGATGATAACCACACTTGCTATCGAATTTATACTGTTGGCCGGAATGAACATTTACGCCGACTACTTGTCGACTCAGTTCAAGGTCCGTTCAAGATATTTCTTACTTTCATACTACGACATGGATATTGCAGGGCAGAAGGGCCTCCTAGTCGTTGCCCCGACGCTAGTCGTACTTACGGTAACATTACTGTATCTAGCCCTAACCAGAACGAAGTTCGGAGTTGCGATGAGAGCAGCCATTGAAGATTCTTCTCTAGCCAGTGTGGTGGGTATAAACGTCAACAGGGTTTATGCAATCTCATGGTTTATAGCGGGTGGGCTTGGAAGTATTTCAGGAGCACTTCTTCCACTATGGTTTCCAGGCAACCCAGACATGGGTTCCGACGTTATAGTAAGCGTATTCGCAGCCAGCATAATAGGAGGACTAGGAAGCATCTATGGTGCTGTCTTGGGAGGGTTTTTGATAGGACTCGCTGAAATACTTGGAACTAACCAACTGGCCGCTGAATTAGGGGCATGGGTAATACCCTACCGACCTTTGATACCTCTCATCGCGATAGCAATTACCCTACTCATAGCTTCCAAGGGTCTCACAGGTGTTAGCTGGCGAGACATGACGAAGGGGCTCCTGAACAGGATTGTAGGGTTTATGCGAAATCCATCGAAGACTTTCATTGGGGTAAAGGATGAGGACAAGAGAAGTTCGATTAGGCATTGTCTGACATTGTTGGTTGTTTTTGCATTATTGCAAACATTGCTTTTCACAACTCTACCGCAATACTATACCATACTGGTATCTTTCATCACAACATTCGCTCCAGTAGTTTTCTTTTCTCTTTGGCCCCCCCTTATGGGATTCATCTTCATCTTTGTAGGAGGATTGATTGCCATACTTGGAACTAGCCTTTTGACACATATCTGGGTTTATGTTCTTGGAGGGAAAAGAGAGATAGACGAAACAGTAAAATCTGTTGCGTATGGGAGTACCCCGTTGCTCCTAATGGGCTGGATACCTTTCCTAGGAATAGCATTTGTGATATGGTCAATAGTAGCATCGACTATAGGAATCAGTCAACTGCATGGAGTGCCCAGAAGGAGAGCCGTTGCAGCTTTCATACTAGGTGTCACATGTTCTTGTGTCTTAATTGTAGTTCTTACTGTGTTCCTCGCGTGAGTGCCAGCTAAATATGTGCGCCTGCGAGACATGTGCATCGCATATTTTCACTAATCTATAAGAAAGAACATCTGCGCGTGCATGGTAGTCGGTAGAAGGCTACACTAATCATTACTTTTAGAATGCTCGATTTTTGATGAAGAGTCTCGTGAGCTAACCATCTTCTCGAGCTTCTTACTGCTTAATGTTGGAGTTGGCTTCTCCGGTATTAGGCCTCCAGGTCTATACATCAGTATTAGTATCAACATTGTTCCAAGTAGAAGTGGCTCAAGCCATACAACGCTAAAGGGAACAAAGGGATCAAGAAATCCCTTGAATAAGTCTATAAACCTCCTGAGAACTGTAAAAGCAAAGGCCCCTACAATGACTCCGATGTTGTTGGCGGCACCTCCCAAGATCACCATGACCCAAGGCCAGAACGTCCACGTCTGCCTGTGATACATCGTGGCGATTATGCCACCCGCTTTAAATGCATCCAATGCACCCGCAATAGCCCCGATCATCGAGGCTATCATAATGACCTTCATCCTTGTACTCGTAACGTCTTTGCCCAGCGACTCTGCGACCTCCTCATTATCCCTGGTCGCCCTTAACATCCGCCCTAACGGAGTCCTTACTGAACGCTCAAGGTAAAAGAGCACCATAAGACATACAACAACTATGACTACTAACACTACTGTATACCTGAGATCTCCAGCCCACTTAAAGGGATCAGGGACCATACACCCGAGGTTTCCTCTAATGATCGGAGTATAGTTATGGCCTATTACTCTGATGGCTTCCCCCATCGCGAGTAGCATTATGGCCAAGTAGTCTTCACGAAGCCTGATGGCAGGATAGGAAGCAACGTAACCTAAAACTGCCCCGACCAATGCAGCAACAATCAGAGCAGCGAAAAATATGGCCAAAGAGAGTGCCGGATTTGCCCCAAGCGCTTTGTTCACTTCATTCAGTATAGTCGCATGCCATTCTAGGGTGGCATAATCTGCGAGCCCATTGTATTCAGTGGTGCCTATGTTGAAGAGCCAAACGGCTAACCGACCGGGAAAGAAGCCAACCGTGAAGGCCCCTCCAGCCACGGCTAATACTTTACCGAAGTTAGAAACCCCTCCGTAGCCGTACTCCAGGTTGAGGCTCAGCGCTACTATAAGGTATATCGCAAAGAAGATGAAGAAGTCTCTCAAGAAAGACATCAGCAGTTCTGCCGGCATTGCCATCAATATTCACCTTCTGGCTTATTGATGACCCATCAAACCACCATTAAGGAACTGCCACCTTCAATATAAAAGCACCCTTCATGAAGTCGATTATTTCATAGACTCGCCCTCTTTTCTCTCCCCTTCTGCTCGAAATTACTGCAGACAGTGAAAGACGGCATATAACTTCGGAATAAGAGAAAATCCGAAAATCACTTTCCTTAGTTGCGACCTTGGAAGACCAGTACCTGGACCGCCCTTGTCCAGAGGATTACTAGTGGGGTCGCGGGAATTTAAACCCCGGACCTAGGGGAGATATCTCCCGAAGTAGGACCCTGAAAGTACTGATTTCCACTCATCCTGACTTCCTTCTCAGTCCACGTGGACAGACCTGAAAGACTCTGCATCCAAGCCCAAATGCGACTATTAACATGGCTGCACTTGTGAAGAAGGGAGCCTCCAGTCCCGCATACTCAAAGAGGGAACCTCCGATTAGGGGACCTGGAACGGTTGCGATGCTCGCTACCGAAGTTGCCACTCCCAAGGCGCCTCCTTGTTCGCTTGCAGGCGTGATTTTTGAAATGAAGCTCGGCACGACCGTTCGCATTATTCCGCTCCCAGAAGCTATCATCGTTAGTGAGAGCATGAACACTGCAATGTTTGGAATCAGAGGCATGAGAAATATCCCTAGCATCATTAACAAGGGACCGAATGCTATGAGCTTCTCCTCGCCGAATTTCGTAGTTAGCCTCCCGATTACTACTCCTTGCAAGAGGATTTGGATCGCTCCAATATACATGAAGAAATAAGACATCTCAACGGCCTCGAATTGGTAGTAGGCGACGCCAAGGAGGGGCACGATTACCGGTATGGCTGAGAAGGACAGGAAGACAATGAAGAAAATCATCAAAACAGCGCCTAGCAATGGTTTTCCAAGAGCAGCTAGTATTTTATGGAAGAAGCTACTGGTGGAGCTTGGGGATAATCGACGCTCGGCGCTTTCTTTCTCGAGCGATTCTGGCAGGAAGAGTAACACAAACACAAGGTTGACTAAGGTCAGAAAGACAGCAGCGAAGCCAGGCGCCGAAAACCCATAGACGCTTAAGAAGCCGCCTATTGCAGGTCCGATTATGAAGCCAGCTCCGTGTGCAGCCCCAACCTTGCCTATTCCAGATGCTCTTTCTTTTGTGCCGGTGATATCAGCGATGTAGGCTTGGGCTACCGCGGCCTCAGTAGCCAACCCTGCAACGATCCTAGACAGGAGAAGCATGAAGAAGGAGTTAGCGAGAGCAAAGAGGAGAAAACTTGCCACTGAAGTCAAGATAGAGATCAGAAGAACAGGTTTTCTTCCCACGTTGTCCGATATCCTTCCCAATATAGGAGAAAAAATGAATTGCATCAATGAGAATGAAGCGACCAAAATCCCGAGAGCAGCGGATCCTGCTTGGAACGTTTCTGCATAGAATGGCAGAAGGGGAATGATCATTCCAAATCCTGTGGCATCTATGAACAGCGTCATAACAATCACGAAAATCGGAGAAAGCCCCAATCCTGCCTGTCGACGATTTCTTGGATCAGTCTGTTCGCTCACTTGTTCGGATTCCATTTCCATGTATGAATCGGATACACTGCTTTATGACTTGCGGAAGAAATCTCGATTAGTGAATCAGACTCGACACTCATACCTTCCAAACAAGAAAGCCTTTCTCTATTACAAACAAGACTGTCTGTCCAAATCACGCCGCGCGCGATAGCGAACTGGACCTTTCACATGAACTTCAGAATCATTCTCACACTCACAATGAGCAGAACTACTGCGAAGAGCCTTCGCAGATGCTTTCCAGAGACCTTTTTGGAAACGTGTGCCCCAAGCTGAGCCCCGAAAATCACCCCGAAGGCGAGGAGAATCGCGTAATCCATATGGACGTTGCCTATTGAAAGATGGGTTGCGACTCCTGAGATTGACGTGAATATCATAATGAACATAGACGTCGCAACTGTGACATGTATAGGAAGCCCCATTGTGAGATGCAGTATTGGTACGATGAGAGACCCGCCGCCAATGCCTAGGAGCCCCGAAGAAATGCCGCCAAAGAAGCTCAACGCCAAACCCACAACCACGTTTGCATCATATTCGAAAATGTTACCTTCTGAATCTGTAATCTTACGACGCCAACTTCCTCGCCTTTTCACTGATTTTCTCTGATGAGGATTTGAGGGGAGTGCCATACGAATAGCAACAAAGATCAAGAAAAAGCCAAAGGCGAGTCCGAGAAGCTGCGCTGTGAAGAGTGTGGTTAAATGAGCGCCTAGAAACGCTCCGGGGATAGTTGCTATAGTTAGAACCAAGCCGACCTTGAAGTCTATCCGTCTCTGTCTCGAGTATCGCACTGTGGATGACACGGAGGTAAAGATGATCATCGCTAGGCTTGTTCCAACTGCGTGTTGTGGAGAGAATCCGGAGATCAGGGTGAGGAAGGGGACAATAAACACGCCGCCGCCGATGCCAATCATAGCTGCGACTATTCCGACCAGAAACGCCACAAGAGGGACCAAGATCATGTCCAAAGGGACCATTGGAATCTCCGTGATTTCTAGGAGAGTAGGCAAGATTCTTTTAAAAGTGTCTGCTTGGAGCGTCAAGTTTCCCTCAGGGATATTCACATGCGCAGATCTGGAAAAGCTAAGCTGACGCAAGAAGTCCGCGAAATCGTTAATAGCTCGACTTCACACTGAGGGACGTCTAGACTAAGTGAAAGGAGAGTAGAAACAGAATGCCGACATGGGTATGTAAAGAATGCAAAACGGAATATACAAATCGATGCCGCCAAGCAACATGCTCGAAATGTGGAGCTCCAAAAGACAAGCACACAAAGAAGGCATAGGTATGGTCGCAAAAGACCTGCAGACTTCGTCGGCTATTGTGGGCTCTACTGCAACGCGTGTGGAATTCGGCAAGAAAAGATCAAGACCGCCGTCAGCAATCTACGCAACATTATCGCTCACTACGGCTTCGACAATATGATGCCCGAACTCGGGAACTGGGAGCCCAGCCTCAAACACTACAACGAATTCACTGAAGTCATGAACGGGTTGGTCAAGATGTTCGGTGACTGCCCAGGATGCCTACAAGGAGGTGGAGATCCAAACTGCAAAGTGCGGTCATGCGCAAAGCAGAAGGGTTATCGCACCTGCGCCGAATGCAGCGAAACTGACAACTGCGAAAACCTGGCTCCCTATCGTGAGGGCTACAAAGGACTCGCGTCAGCTCTTCAAAACATCAGAGAGAACGGAATTCGAAGCTATGCGGAAGGAATACAGAAAGAAGTAGACGGTGGATACAGCTATCTGGAAGAACGCAAGTAGTCCACATCGTCCGCTTGCATGCAAAAGAGATGTGACGTTGACTAGTTTTCGATGATGGATGCACGCATGTATGTAGGTGCATGCGTAGGTGACCTATGTAGTTGGATCAAAATCTGTATGCATGCAATACAGAATTAAAGCAATGTCTTCAGAGCGCCGTACGAAATTACCTCCGAAATCTCTTCCACAAACCTGATGTGTTCCGCATTGTCAGACGCGAGGGATCCCTTCAATATTATAGGTGTCAAGTCAAAATCTTGCGCACCTCTGTACGTAGATAAGACACAATACTCTGCACAAAACCCTGTCACAATAACGGTGTCAACCTCAAGCTCTCTCAGTTTCTCTGCAAGCCCCGTCTTTGTGAAAGAGTTTCCATAGGTTTTCACGATGCGAATATCTGTTGGCTCAAGTTTTACGCCTTCGTGAACCTCAAAACCTGACGTATTCGGTTCCAGACCTTCCTCTTCACTCTTGTGCTGAATGACAACGATGGGAAGATTCCTTTCTCGAAAGAGGTTTATCGCTGCGTTTATGTACTCAACAGCCGACTTCAAGGAATCCGAACACGCCTGATTCAAGCTGAAAAACCTGTTCTGCACGTCGATTACGAGCAAGGCTGCTTTCATCTTTTTCTCCTCCTTATAACTGCGAATCAATTGGCTTTGCAGAATCATATCGAGGACAGATAATTAACGTTTCGCAATGTGGGCCACAGACATTCAAAGCCAAATGAGCATACAGCGTGCGC
>JABAOH010002624.1_pt1 | contig 15174 bp, 16 predicted proteins | sample 7062181 | NCBI WGS metagenome assembly JABAOH01 (sample SAMN14538630, study PRJNA623070) | marine sediment metagenome | biome: marine biome [ENVO:00000428]; feature: marine pelagic biome [ENVO:01000023]; material: deep marine sediment [ENVO:00002113]; isolation source: pool of 5 deep marine...
TGCTCGTGCTCGCGCTATGGTGGCTGATCCGTCTGAAGTCGTCTTCCTCGAAGAAGCGCAGAAGAACCTCAAAGAAACTCAAAAAAAGTAGTGGTGGGGTCGTCGAGATTTGAACTCGAGTCCCTGGCTCTTCCGCCTATGGTCTAAGCCCCGATTGGCAGGCCACTTGTTTGATAACCTTAAGCCAGAAGGATAGACCAGGCTACCCCACGACCCCAAAGAAATTGAAGTTCCCCCGCATTTACCTTTTACTGCTTGTTTTCAGCAACCGTTCGAGTTCTCGCTCAAGCGTCACCACCGGGATGTCGGGAACGCTTATCCGCTGGCTCTTCCCACGATGCCTCTCGCCCGAAGGTTGAAGATCTACTAAGCCCAAACCTTCCATCCGATTGAGGTACTCCCAAATCTGGGTGTGCTTTCGGGGCTCCTCGTCGTACTCCTCACAGACGACGCGATAACTTTTTTCAGCCTCACCCGTCAGCGCGTAGGCCCGCTTCGAAATCTTTAACTTCCGCGCTACAGCTAGCAGAAATAGTTTCTCATGAAGTTGAAGATCACGAATCACCTCCCGCTTGACTTCAGGGTAAACCTCAGCCTTAGCTCGGCGCGCATGCTCGGGCATCACCTCACCAGCGTTCTCCCCATCCGCAGTCATCCCGGCACGCCAGAGGAGTTCGAGCGCGAGTCGAGCGTCGCCCCACCGCGCGGCTATGTCGGCGATGAGCGCCACTGTATCCTCGTTGACTGTGCCCACCTTGAACGCCTCGCGTATCCTATTATTGAGAATATCCACAAGCTGGGGGGCCGTGTAGCGATCAAGCGCCAGCACGTTATGCATGAAGGTGCTTTGGGTTGCAGTGTCGAGCGAGCGCAGGAAATTTTTGTCGCGCGAGATTGCCACGATGCTTATGCGGTTGGGCGTCCCCGACTCCTCGGCCGCACGGGTGAGTGAATAAAGTAGGTCGGGCCCGTTGAGCTGGGCAAAGAAATCTAACTCGTCTAAGGTTAGTGTGAGGTAGGCGTCGTGTTTGTTAAGGTAATCTACTACCATGTCGAGGAGCTTCTCTGGACCCAACCCGCGGGCGGGCCAACGGGGGTTGTAGTGCTGAACGAGCTTCGTCAGCACCGCGTAAGGTGTTCTGTCCTTACGGCAGTTGACGTGAAGATAGCTTAGGTTTAGTCCTCGTCCCTTGGCTGCGGGCTTGAGCTCCTCACCAAACCTCCGAGCAAGCGCGGTCTTCCCCACGCCCACACTTCCCGTGATTAGCACGCGTTGGCTCGCTCGGTCTTCGATGACTGGCTTGAAAACTCGTGTAAGATAGCGGAACTCATCATCGCGGTGCACTAGGACGGAGGGCACGTAGTCGGGTAAGAGCTTGCTCGCATCGCGAAAAACCGACTCACGGCCAAGCTCCTCCTCAAAGATTTCACCAAACACCGCTGCCCCTTTTCAGATTTATCTTGCTTATCATTAAAGCACTACCTAAGCCAGAAGCCAGAGGTAGGCAGCAACCACGACCGCAGCGGTGAGAAGTGAGAAGACACACGCAGCCCGGAACCAGCTCCAACCTCGTTTGTACCGCATGAATGAACCCGTTGCGATCGAGAGGACCGCCGCCCCCGCGCTCATTACCACAAATGCGGCTGATAGTAGAAGTAACTCATAAGTTATTGTTAAACCAGCCAATCGGCGGACGAGCTCAATCCCGAAAAACGTGACTTGTTCTATCCTAGTTTTGTCGATAGCGTCAAGATTATCCGCTAGAGTGTGGGTCGGCCAGAGGATTTCTCCCTGCTGCGGGTTGACCCAATACACCCACGTTCCTGGAATGCCCTCGCGCGTGAAGCTCGCGTAGTCGCTGTAGCCCCCAACATCTTGTTCTGATTGTACATAGAAGTCTAGGTTTTCTGCTAGCTCATGGGCATAGCTGTCCAACCACTCAGTTGTGGCTATCTCCCATGAGTTCTTGAGTCCGACACGCAGCCCGTTCTCAGGACCGGGAGCGATCACGTCAAAAACAACTGCGGCGAAGATTTTGTTATCGACATGCTCTTGCACGAATGCCGTACTTCCCAACAGACCAAGTTCCTCACTTCCAAAGGTTGTGAAAAGGATTGTGCGGGGGAGATTTTCTATCGAGAGTAACCGAGCAATCTCGAGCACTACCGCGACGCCTGACGCATCGTCGACCGCGCCTGGAGTCAGGACTGAATCGTGGTGTGCGCCAACGATGATAATCTCCTCGTTCTCGCCTGGCAATTTCGCCACAACGTTGCGGGATGTTGAGCGCTTAACCCTAGCCCTCAATCGCAGCTCGACCTCAACCTCGCCTTGCTCCAAGAGTTCGATCAACAGCTGAGCGTCGCTGTCGGAGATCCAGACCATTGGTGCTTTCGGAGGATCCGGCCATATTTCTGATACTGCCGGTAAGCCTTCTCGATAAAAGATTACTGCGAGGGATGGTAAGTCTGACAGCTCACGCGCTAAACTTTGACTTGACACAAGGACCACGAACTCGCGCAGCCGCTCGAGATTTTCGGGCAGCTCGGTTATGTGGGTAAGTTTCCCGACCACGTTCTCCGCTGAAGGAGAATAGACAACTGGTACGAAGGCCAAATCAATTTGTTCAGGTAAAGTAACGCGCAACCAATTTTCCTCTATTATGTAAGAGTTTTCGATGGTGAAGTCTTCAACCCATGTTTCCAACCCATAGCTTCGGAATTCGTTCTCGATGTAGCTTGCGGCGATCGCTTCAGCCTCAGTGCCTGCAAAGCGTGGGGCGATGCTCGTCAAAAACTCCACGTGCTCGTAAGCGTTGCCTTCTGAAACCTCGGCTCTACTGAGTAAGGCTGGACTGCAGAGAGCCGCGACAAAAACAAACATCAACAGAATGCGGCGCAAATTGAACCTCATTTACCCTTTCCCAGAGCGGCAGAATATCCCTTTATGATTTGGTGTAACCTTATCTCGCCGACTATGATGTTGTTTTGCTCCATTACCGGTAGCCTTCTTATCCCATGTTCCATCATCTTGTTTAACACGTCTCTTACAGTATCTTTGGGACTGCATTTAACGAGTCTCCTGGACATGATATCCTCAGCGGTACCCCGATGCAAAGCTCGCATATCTGGGATCCCAAACATGTAGGGGGGCTTTCTGGGGGATAGAATACTTAGAGCATCGTGCTCCGTTATCACACCAACGATTTTTTTGCTTTCTTTGCTTTCGGTGACCCATACATGAGTTTCTTTTGTTAGAATATCCAAAATGCGGTCAATGGGTGCGTCTTTTTCAATAAGAGGCACGTCCTTTTTCTGGATAATCTTTTCAACTTCAAGTTCGTAAAATTTGGGCCCAACTCTTCTTGGTTCTGCCATGTTTCCCCTTGTTAAAACTTTTGCGCTATGTTTAATCTCCTTTTGCTTTTTATCATCTTTAGAGCTTTCCACAACGCTGGAGGCATGATGAGGGTGGTGATTAAAACCATAACGAGAATGGCAGAAGTTATATCCGTGCCTATTATTCCGTAATCAAGCCCAAATTTTAGCAAGATTAATTCTACACCCGCCCTTGGTATCATGGCAATGCCAACAGTAAAGGATTCCCTGCTACTGAATTTTAACGCTTTTGCGCCAAGTCCACATCCAACAATTTTTCCGATAATCGCCACAATTACCAACACCACTGCAAACCAGCCAACGGATGTGAATGCGCCGACGTCGAAACTCATACCCATCGTCACGAAGAAAATTGGTATGAAAAAGCCACCCCCAATTAGCGAAACGTGTTCCCTGAGGCGCCTAGCGAAGTGGGTTTGACCAACGACCAACCCTGCTATGAAAGCCCCTATGATTGAGGCCATTCCGATCTCCATAGTTATCAGGCCAAACGTCAAAACGATGACTAGCCCTAACAATAAGAGGCTCTCCCTCCCAACCGTGATTTTTTCTGAGAGTTTCCTGAGAGATTTGATTCCAAAGGTTAGGGAGACAAGGAAAAACAATACAGCGAAGATGATGAACAAAAATATTTCTGCTAGATGTATCGCGCCGGTGGTCGCCACGGTGATGAAAACACTTATCATCATTACGCCAATCACATCGTCTATTACCGCCGCCCCCATTATCAGAGTTCCCAACCTAGTCCGCAGCATCCTCAATTCTGTGAGGATGGATGCTTTCACCCCAACCGAAGTTGCCACCAAGCTTATGCCAACGAAAACCGCAACGAGGTGAGAAAATTCAAAGTAGATCGCCACAAGGTATCCGAGGACAAACGGTAAAACTACACCAAAAACAGCAACCACGCTCGACGCGACTTCTAGCCTTTTGAATTCTTCGAAATTTAAGCCAAGCCCGGTGGAAAAAAGCAAAAGCAAAATCCCGATTTCTGCGATGCGGGCGATAGGTTCTTGAGCGGGGGTTGTCAAAATTATGAGATTCCCGAGGATCACCCCCAAAAGCAATTCTCCGAAGATCGCAGGTTGCCTCAACTCCTTTGAAAGCAGCCGCCCCAATCCAGCTGCGATGAGGATTACCAAGAGTGCCGGTACGAAAGTCAGTTCTAGAGCCATAGCGATGCCAAAGAGAATACCATGCGTTTATCTCCTATATATTTTGTTTTGATTTCTGAGCGTGGCTTGACGGTCGAGTTCCTGCACAAGCTTAAAATGTTTTAGTTAACATGTGTGATTGTTGCATTTTAGAAAATTTAGGTTGATAAGTCATGTAGAACCGAGGTTTGTTTGAAAATCTATAAGTTAATGGCAGCGCTATAATGGATTCGTTGAGGTGAGCAATGTTGGATAAAAAGACGATTTTTTTAATCGGGATAGTTGCGGTTCTGGGCCTCCTAAGTTTTGCGGTAGATGATTATGTCGTGAAATTTTTCGTCGACCTCAGAACCCCCATTCTAAACGAGTTCATGATTTTGGCGACGGATTGGCTGACTGTCGCCGTCGTTGCGATTTTAATACCAGTTTTGCTGCTCTGGGTGTGGGGCAAAAAAAAGTGGATTCTGCCGTTGGTGTTGAGCATTGTGGTCGCGGTAGGGCTAACCTATCTATTCAAAGGCGTTTTTGCGGTACAGAGGCCCGAATTAGGGCTCATCGCTGCCGCAGGTTTTTCATTTCCCAGTGGCCACACGGTGACCGTTTTTTCGGTGATACCTGTTCTCAATAGAGGATTCCCCAAACTGAAGTGGTTTTGGGTTGGATTTGCTTGCCTTATTGGATTCACTAGACTCTATTTGGGTGTGCACTACCTTAGCGATATCATATTCGGGGGGCTGCTCGGATATTTGGTTGGTCTATCCATAATCTATCTCGGGGCAGAAAAATGGAAAAAATGGAAATGAGAAGGCAGCTGTTTCACGTAACGGTGGGTATTGCGATAGTTGCATTGGTATATCTTGATGTGCTGAATGAGTGGGGTCTGCTGGCAATATTAGCGGCGGGCTCGGTTTTAATCCTCTTGAGCAGAAAGTACAGGGTTCCCATCATATACTGGTTCTTAGAGCGTTTTGAAAGACCGGAGGTCATGGAAATTTTTCCTGGCAAGGGATCCTTTTTCTTTGTCCTTGGGGCTTTCGTTGTTGTTTTGATTTTTGGCAAGTCAATCGCAATGGCGTCGATAATGGTGTGCGCATTGGGGGATTCCCTGTCTCATCTGGTTGGAAAGAGCGTGGGCAGGGTGAAACACCCTTTTAGCAATACCAAGTTTATAGAGGGGCATATCGTTGGCGCCATCATCGGTGCTTTGGGCGCGATGTTATTTGTCTCACCCCTAACAGCTCTCGTTGCTGCATCCATCGCGATGTTTGTGGAAGGCATAGACATTAAATTCAGGATGAGCTGGATACTAGATGATAATCTCATAGTTCCTCTAACCGCCGGAATTGTCATGTTTTTGATTGGGTCCATTGGGTTCTAAGGTCTTGTGAGCCCAACATAAATTTTAAAGACTTAGCACACCCAATAAAACCGCGTGTCCATGCCAGCCCCTAAAAAACCTGAGAAATATGAGGTGCCGAGCTGGAACTTTATCTACGAGCTCTGCATCCAGGTCGCGGACCAAGTCAGGTGCAGCGGTTATAATCCCGATTTGCTTGTGGCGGTATCCCGGGGCGGGTGGATTCCTGGAAGAGTTTTGTCCGACTTACTTGAGAACCCAAATATCGCCACCATCAAGGTCGAGTATTACGTCGATATCTACAAGACGCACACGAAGCCTAAGATTACGCAGCCCCTCCCCATCGAGGTTAAGGGGAAAAAAATTTTGTTGGTTGATGATATCGCAGATTCCGGAAAAAGTCTCAAGCTCGTTAAGGAGCACTTGGCTGAGCAAGGCGCGGTGGAGGTCAAAATCTGTACACTTTACTATAAGCCGTGGTCAATTCTAACCCCAGATTTTTTCGTGCGCAGTACGGATGCTTGGGTCTGTTTTCCTCACGAGATATTCGAGACGGTGAAGAAGATCTATCTGAAGCTAAAGGAACAAGGCAAATCACAGGATGAAATCGAGGCAGAACTCGTGCGGATAGGCATAAAGCCCCCCATAGTTAGGAAGTTCATGTCACGGATAGCCGAGGAGAAGGCAGCTGACGCTTGAGGCCAGCGCCTTGGGTGCGCAGGAACTTCGCGAGCCCCTCGATATCCTTGACATCCTTGCGGAGGAGCGCCTTAAGCTTCTTCCGAAACTCAACTACGGGCTCCACCCCAAGTCTCTTTAGGTGCACGACGCAGAATTTTGCGATTTTATCACCGGCACGGTCAAAATCGGTTAAAACTATGATTTGTTTGAAGCCAGCCAAACTCTCAAGGAAATTCAGCAGGGTTTTACTACTGTTTGATACCCTGAAAATTTGCCCTTTTACCCTGAGTTCACGTAGCGCCCCTTCATCATCTACTCCCTCCACTAAAATTGGCACACCTGCACTAGCGCTTTCTCTCAGCTCATTGAGAAGTTCTTCCACTTGTTCTAACGTTTTCTCGGTGAGCAAAGGCGCTCCGTCCTAAATTCATATTTTCACAAGGTTATTTGGGCCCCTTGTCGCTAATCCAGAGCCCCCTCCTCAAGCACTTTTTGCAGACGTTGATATCATGCATGAAGCATCGTGAGCAGACCGTAGAGCCGCACGCACCGCATCGATAGACATCGGTGCTCGTCCGTCCACATATCGCGCAGACACCGGCAACTTTGCCCATTTTATACCCAAATAGACTGTTATATCAAGTGATTAAAAGTTACCATTTAAAAATGGTCGCTCGATAGCAGTCGTTTTAATTTTTCATGAGTCTAATTCCCTAGTGTTTGAAGAGGTTCCAGCAGCGCTAGTAGGGCCTGCTTTTAAATCCGAGCTTATATCCCACGAAATTTGTTGCTAGATGGATTGGTGGGGTTATGATGAGTATTGTCAAGATTACCTCCCAGCTCGGTAGGGTCACCAGACTTGCTAGGAGCAAGGCGACGAGCACAAAGCCGAGTTGATCCAGACCGGGTGCGGCATCGCCACGCTTGATGCCGATTCTACGCTTGATGAAACTCCCCAGCAGATCGCCGAATAGTGCGCCTAGGGCGAGCAGGAAGCCGAGTAAAAGATAGTGTGAGAAATCTTCGGCAATAAGACCTTGAATTAGCCCAACTAGGGTGCCGATCGTGATGCCAGCAACGAGCCCAACCCATGTTTTACCAGCGCCGAAAATTGAGCGGCCATCGATAAATTTTTTGCCACCATCGATTGGCTTGCCCTCGCCCAGCACTACCGGCGCAGCATTCGCCACATAGGCGGGCAAGATGAACCAAAGCGCCCAAGCGATTAGGTCAAGTATCTCTTTACACAACTTTTCACTACCTCTCCCGCAGGGGACCTGTGTCGCTAAGACTTATGTCGATGGTTTAAATATCTCACCTTTCAATTGGTAAACGATTGAATGAATGGAAAATTGCTTAAAAAGACGAAGAGCCTTTGCCCCGAATGTATGGAGCTCGTCAAAGCGGAAGTAGTCGAGGAGGGCGGCAAGGCGCTGATAAAGAAGGAGTGTCCCAAACACGGCAAATTCGAGGACGTTTACTTCTCTGATGTTAAGATTTACAAGAGGTTTGAAAAGTTCGCGGAGGTTGGCGATGGTATGGAAAATCCGCGCACGGAGGAGCAGCAGGGGTGCCCGTTCGATTGTGGTGTATGTCCTAACCATAAATCCCACACGGTTCTCAGCATTATCGATATCACCAATCGTTGCAACTTGCGATGCCCGATATGCTTCGCAAATGCAGCTGTAGCTGGTTACGTCTACGAGCCGACATTTGAGCAAATAAAAGAGATGCTGAGAAATCTGCGCGCCAACAAGCCAGCGTCCCCTCCAGCAATTCAGTTTTCAGGAGGAGAGCCTACAATTCGGGATGACCTGCCCGACATCGTCCGCGCGGCGAAGGAAGCAGGTTTCTGGCACATCGAGGTGAACACCAACGGTATACGCCTCGCCCAAGATATAGATTTCATAAAGCGGCTGCGTGAGGCGGGAGTTAGCACCATCTACCTGCAGTTCGATGGAATGACTCCCGAGGCAACAATCAAGGCTAGAGGTGCGGACATTCTCAGCCTGAAGTTCAAGGCGATCGAGAACTGTCGTAAGGCCGGTCTTACGAGCGTAGTGTTAGTGGTTACGCTTGTCAAGGGGGTTAACGACGACCAATTAGGAGACATCATTCGCTTCGCCGCGAAAAACAAAGATGTCGTGCGATGCGTGAACGTGCAGCCTGTGTCTTTCGCTGGTAGGATTTCGCAGAAGGAGCGCAAGCGATGGCGCATAACTATTCCTGATTTCATGAAGGCAGTTGAGCAACAGACGAATGGGCAAATCAAGACATCTGACTTTTATCCCGTCCCCTGCGTCGTGCCGATTTCACGTTTCGTCAGTACGTACTTGAGTAAGGAGTTCGTGAAATTCACTTGTCATGAGCACTGCGGTGCCGCGACTTATGTTTTTGTCGAAAATGGGAACATAATCCCAGTGACGCGGTTCGTGGATGTGGAAAAGCTCTTTGGGCTCCTCGATAAATATGCAGCGGAGCTGAAGAAAGGAGGTTTTGCGGTTAAAGCTAGAGTATTAGCAAAGATGGTTGGAGAAGTGCCCAGCACCATTGACATTTCTAAGGCGCCAAAGGGTTTCAACCTTCCGAAAATCCTGCTTAAAGTTCTGAGCACCGCCAGCTATGACGCACTGGCGGAGTTCCACGAGCGAGCGTTGATGATAGGATGCATGCACTTCCAAGATCCATACAATTTCGATTTAGATAGGGTGGAGCGGTGTGTGATTCATTACGTGATACCGGATGGCCGCATAATGCCATTTTGCACATATAACAGCATCCATCGCCCGGAAGTTGAGCGGAAGCTTGGGGTCCCGCTGAGCAAAAAGGGCTCAAAGTAAAGCTTTAATACGGGTAAATCGTTTGAATAAGGTAGAAAATCATCTAGTAGATAGATTTAGAGGAGGGATTTTATGGCAAGCCAGTTAGGAGGACAACAAATACTGATTTTGCCTGAGAAAGTTCAGCGCTACCTAGGGCGGGATGCCCAGCGTATGAACATTATGGCTGCACGGGTGATCGCTCAGGCAGTACGCACCACTTTGGGACCGCGCGGGATGGACAAGATGCTTGTCGACAGTTTGGGCGACGTTACTATAACCAACGATGGCGTGACCATTCTGGAGGAGATGGACGTTGAACATCCAGCGGCGAAAATGATGGTGGAGATTTCGAAGGCGCAAGAGGATGAGGTGGGTGATGGCACAACTACGGCCGTGGTACTTGCGGGAGAGCTTTTGAAAAAGGCTGAGGAGTTACTTGATCAAGACATCCACGCCACGGTCATCGCATCTGGGTACCGAAAAGCAGCCGAGAAGGCAAATGAAATTTTGGATAAAATATCGGTTGGTGTTTCAAGAGGAGAAGACAAAATATTGGGAGAGATCGCCATTACCGCGATGAGCGGCAAGGGGGCTGAGGCACGAGGGGAAAAGCTTGCTGAACTCTGCGTTAAAGCGGTTAAGCAGATAGTGGAGGAATTCGATGGCAAGCTTGAGGCTGATATCGATAACATCAAGATAGAGAAGAAGAGCGGGGGAGGTTCAGCCGATTCCCAACTAATTCAAGGCCTGGTGCTCGACAAGGAGGTTGTTCACCCGGGCATGCCGAAGCGTGTCGAGAAAGCGAAGATAGCCCTCCTCAATCTGGCCTTGGAGGTTAAAGAAACAGAAACTAGTGCTAAGATAAACATAACCGATCCTGAGCAACTCCGGAGCTTCCTCGATGAAGAGCGGCACATGCTTCAAGAGATGGTGGATCGGGTGAAGAAAACAGGAGCGAACGTCGTGCTTTGTCAAAAGGGCATAGATGATCTCGCCCAGCACTACTTAGCGAAAGTGGGAATCATGGCGGTGAGAAGAGTCAAGGAGTCAGATATAGAAAAGCTTGCGCGTGCTACCGGTGGAAAAATCGTTACGAATATCAAGGATCTCACGGCGAAAGATCTCGGGTTCGCGGCACAGGTGGAGGAACGTAAGATAGCGGGCGAAGAAATGATATTTATCGAGGGTTGCAAAGACCCGAAAGCTGTAAGTCTGCTCGTGCGCGGTGGTACCGAGCATGTGGTCGATGAGGCCGAGCGTGCAGTGCACGATGCTGTTTCGGTGGTTTCGGTCGCGATAGAGGACGGCAAGATAGTAGCAGGCGGGGGCGCCCCGGAGATAGAGGCCGCGAAGGGACTGCGAGAATACGCTGGTACGGTGAGTGGACGCGAGGCACTTGCAATTAATGCGTTTGCCGACGCGATCGAGGTTATCCCGTGGACCTTGGCGGAAAATGCTGGATTGGATCCAATAGATATCTTGGTGCAGATGCGCGCGGCTCACGAGAAAAAAGATGGCAAAGATATCGGAATTGATGTATTAAGTGGAAAAGTGACGAACACTCTTAAATTAGGCATCGTCGAACCCCTTCGCATCAAGACCCAAGCAATTAAATCCGCAAGCGAAGTGACCGAGATGATCATGCGGATTGATGACGTTATTGCTGCTGGAAAACTTGAGAAAGAGGAGAGGGCACCAGGACCCCCACCTGGTATGGGGATGGGCGGTATGCCGCCGATGTGATGGGGGCTCGTCCATTTTCCCAAAAAAATACACCCGCTTTGAGAAGGCCCGCATCGTGGGGGCCAGAGCTCTCCAAATATCAATGGGCGCACCTGTGCTCATCGAGGTGCCTGAGGGCGTGGGCAATCCCATCGACATTGCTCTATTAGAGTTCGAGAAGGAAGCGATCCCGATAACCATTGTGCGGCGACTGCCTGGCGAATCCGCGTAAGCAACGAAAATAATCGTTCAACTAGTTTTTATCAATTCTTAGAAGTTTAAGTGTATTTAAGATGATTTACTATTGGTGTCGAGGTGGGCGTCCAGATTGGCGACATCGTGCTCAAGCAAAAAGTCGGGTTCGAGCGACTTCGCGGAAAATTAATTGCGATTGACGCTATGAACTCGCTTTATCAGTTTCTCTCTATAATCCGGCAGCGTGACGGGGAGCTTCTCAAAGACTCTAAAGGGAGAATAACTTCCCATCTATCTGGCCTTTTCTATCGAACTGCGAACTTAATTGAGGCGGGTATTAAGCCGGTGTATGTGTTCGATGGGGAACCGCCTAAACTTAAGCTGCGCACCGTCAAGCAGCGTCGCGCGGTGAGGAAGGAAGCTGCCGAGGAGTGGGCAGCCGCGCTTAAGGAGGGCAGAATTAAAGAGGCCAAAAAGTTTGCACAGCGTGCGGGAAGGTTGGACGAGCGGATGATTGAACAATCGCAGACACTTTTAGGCTACATGGGGCTTCCATGGGTTCAGGCGCCGGGGGAGGGTGAGGCTCAAGCGGCACACCTCGTCCAGCGGGGGGATGTTTGGGCTGCTGCGAGCCAAGATTTCGACAGCCTGCTATTTGGAGCCCCAATACTCGTACGTAACTTGGCCATCACTGGCAGGCGGAAGTTACCTGGAAAGGATGCCTACATTGAGGTATTTCCAGAGGTGATCGAACTCCAACCCCTCCTGAAGGAACTCAGGTTAACTCAAGAACAGCTCGTGGACATTGGCATCTTGGTTGGGACCGATTACAACGCGGGGATAAAAGGGATAGGGCCAAAGAAGGCACTTGAGCTCGTTCGCGAACACGGTTCCATCAAGCAACTTATGACGACCGAACTTGGGGGAAAATTTGAAGTTGACCCACTCGAGGTGAGAGATATTTTCTTGAAGCCGAACGTCACAGCTAAATATGAGTTGAAATGGGGCGACCCAGACCCAGAGGGAATTAAAGAGTTCTTGTGCGGGGGGCACGATTTTTCTGAATCAAGAGTTCAGACCGGTATCGATCGATTGCTCAAAGGACAGCGTGAGCAGGAACAAGTTTCGCTCGAGAAATGGTTTGGTTAATCCCCAGCCTTCCACCCATACTTTCCAACCAGCGGCACAAAGGAGCATCCTCCTCGCTCCTCAATTTTGAGCTTCTCCTTGCCGCGCTTCTCTGCAACCATCCAAGTCTGGAACATGTAGTGTTGGCCAACTGGTGCGCCAAGCTTCCCTTTGACCTTCAACTGCTTGAGGAGAGGTTCCGGTAGCTTTGGGGTACAAGCAGTTACGAGTATGCGGTTCCAAGGGGCCTCTTTTTCATAGCCGCATGTCCCATCCCCAACGACGACATGGACCCAGCCATATCCAGTTCGCTCAAGGTTCGCACGCCCGAACTCAGCTAGCTCGTCAATCCGCTCTATTGAGAATATTTTCCCCTTTTGTCCGACAATCTCGGCGATGAGGGCAGCGTTGTACCCAGAGCCGGTGCCCACTTCTAGCACCTTCTGCCCTACCTTGAGGTCGAGCGATTCCAACATGATGGCGATCATGCTGGGGGCGGAGATTGTCTGCCCGTGGCCTATCGAGAGCGGCTGGTCGGCATAGGCATAGTCCCGGATGTTTTCAGGGATAAATTCATGGCGTGGTACTTTTTTGAAAGCGTCGATGATATCTCGTTTGCTCAAGTAGCCCCATCGGACGAGGCGCTCGACCAACTCCTCGCGCTCCCGCTCGTGCATACAACCAAAATAAATTATCTTCCTTCAAGCTTAAGGGGGTGAGGGAGAACATGGGAAAAATCGTTGAGGTCATCACGGCTAAGGGGCATCCACGGATCACTGCGAGGCACTCAACAACATTGATGATCACGAAGGATGATGAAGTTGGTCCTAGGGGAGATTGCATAATCGCGGTTGCAGCGAGCAAGGGGGCTGCCGAGTTCAGCGATGATTTTAAAAAAGCCGTTAGGTCGGGCGCGGCAGTTACTGTCACAATTGAAGCTGGTGGTAGCGTGGAGAAAGTTCACGCTTTTGGGCATCCTTCATTAACTCTAGAACATCCGACCGATTTGGTGGTCAGAAAAAGCAAGTTCATTTGTGGTCGTACGCTCGCGATTAGAGCAGACAAAGCAGCAGCGGGTCTTTCTAGGAGTTTCGTGAGTAAGTTGCAATCCCTAATGAGCGTGAGAGTAGTGATAGAGGTAGCATCACCGTAATTCATCGGGGAGAAGATGAGGGATCCCGTCCACGATAGGGTAGCGTCTCTTACAACTAACACAAACCAGCTCGTTACCTTTGAGTTCAACATCGCGCTTGCAGACTGGGCACGCTAGGATTTTTAGCAGTTTGGGATCGATTATGTCTTTCGGCACGCGGATCGCCTTAATTAAGTCGATTTAGGAATACTTAAACCGTTTTGTGATATGATGGGACTGGAGGTTTGCATTGGCTAGAACCAAGAGATTCGCCAAACGGAGGAATCTACTCCTCGCTATTTTCGTTGTCGTGATAGTCGCGATAGCAGCAGTACTTTTTGCACGTGAGGATCTCTACGCGATGTTTCAGGCCTTGGGCAGAGCCAACCCAATACTAGTGATTTTAGCTTTTGGTGTTTACCTCTTTGGTGTAGCCTTTTGGGCGAGTCGCTGGAATGTGACACTTTCAAGGGTTGGACATCAGGTCGGCCTGCGCAACCTTTACGTGGTGATTTTAGGTGGGATTTTCATCAACAACGTTACGCCATTTACATATTCTGGTGGTGACCCAGTCGCGCGGGCATATTTGCTGAATAAAACTCAGCGAATTTCATACTCATCCGGCTTTGCCACGATTTTAGGCGAGTTTATATTGGATTTTCCAGTTTTCCTTTCATTTGTGATGATTGGATTATTACTATCTATTGAATGGACGCCCATTTGGTCAGCATTGGTTATTATGATTGTTTGGGCCGCTATCATTATCGGCTGGAGTTTGCTTTTTTGGCACGTTCTACGCGGAAAGATGGCAGCGGCACGCATTGGTGGGTTTGTAGCGCGTATAATGGGGTTTTTCCGCAGGCCCGCAAATAAGAAAAGGATTACTAGAGGAATCAAAAAGTTCTACACCGAGGCCGAGGGCATTATAAGCAGTCGGAAGGTAGCATTTTACGTTGTAACATTTTCAGCGATTTTATGGATATTTGGGATTACAAGATTGTTTTTAATTTTCAAAGCGCTTGAGTACGGGTATACTCCCCCCTTGGCGATGTTAGTGTTAGCCACGACTTTACCGTGGATGGCAGGCTTGATTCCTCTCCTACCCGCCGGAATCGGTACGGTGGATGTAGCTATGATTCTAATTTTCATGAAATTCATGCCGCCGCAGCTTTATCCAGTTGCAGCCGCCGCATGGGCCATCGAGCGAGCGATTTCGTTTGTTTTCGGCACAGCGGTCGGAGCGGGCGCGCTATCCTACTTGGGTATTCGAGTTTGGGCAAAATAATTATGCGTGGAATTTTTGAGTTAAATTAAAAGTAGAATGCAACTTCTCGTGAGAAGTAATCTTTTAGAAACCCGCGTATAATCCTGCCCAGCGTAAAGCTAGCACGGTGCACGCTATAACGAAGAACAATCCCTCAATGGCCAATGTTTTTTTGCTTGTCAGGTAAGTCCAGAAATCGTATGGGAATACAGGGATACCATAAAACTTTTTGCTGAAAGGGTAAAGTAACAGCCTACCCTTCTCGTCGAAGCACTCCATCAGGATGTGCAAGATGCCTCCTATCGAAAATGATATTGCGA
>JABAOH010001459.1_pt3 | contig 15171 bp, 16 predicted proteins | sample 7062181 | NCBI WGS metagenome assembly JABAOH01 (sample SAMN14538630, study PRJNA623070) | marine sediment metagenome | biome: marine biome [ENVO:00000428]; feature: marine pelagic biome [ENVO:01000023]; material: deep marine sediment [ENVO:00002113]; isolation source: pool of 5 deep marine...
GTAGGGTACAGGATCTCATCTGCGTCTTCATAGTAGTTCACGCCGCACCCCAAGGCTTCGGCCTCCACCCCCACGTCGAAGGGGACGACGACAGATTCGAGGCCGAAGAGCTTGTATGTGGAGGCCGCCGCCGCCGCCATCTTGTGGCTGTCCACGTGTACCTCGGGAAATCTCCAGCCGTGGTCCGCTAGGCCGTGCACAGTGAAGTTGCCCATGCCGCTGAACACCGGCACCGGATCCACCTTCTGGCCGCGCAGCGTGGCCAGGACTCGCTCGCGATGATTCATGTTGTTACCTGCCATTGATATGCCTCCTTATTGGCCAGCCAATTGTTGCACCATGTCGGAGAAGAGAAGGTTCAAGGGATGAGTCTCCTCTTGCGGCAATCTGTCGGTGTCGTCGTAGACCATAGTAGCCAAGAGCGACGAGGCCGCCGCCACCGCCGGGAAGATACGCTCCGTGCCTGTCATGGGTCCGTAGAGCATGAAGTCGCTTGCCATGGCGCAGATGGCGTGTATTCCGGCATCGACGGCGACAAAGCCCTTCGAGCCCCAGTTGTCCCTCGACTCCTTCCACATGTAGGTCCCGTTGGACGGAGCACTACCCGCCGGGAGGCCGAATTCCTCCTTTATCAGACTATTCGCCAGCAACGAGAACGCAGTGGCCGGCAGGTTCATCACCGCCGTGTCCACAAGGATGCTCTCGAAACTGCCCTTCTCGACCGCCTCCAGCAGCTTCCTCAAGGATTTGGGACGTCCCGCGGGGGTCTTGTCCTCCACGTCAAAGGCCTGGACGACCACGTGCCTCACCCCGAACTCCCGCAGCACTTGTACCTGACCCGGGATGTCCTCGTCCCACGGGGTAATGCTGTTGTACAGGAGTCTATCCTGCAGCCCCTGTTCACAGATGTACTTGGTGGCCTCGAGTCTGGTGCTCTGCATCCAGATGTCGATAGCAAAGGGCCTGTCGCTGACGCTGACGAAGAAGTCAACGTAGGCCTTCATCTCCTCCGCGCTGTTGGCGACCATCGCCACCATCCCGGGAACACCAGTCTCATCAGAAAGCCGCTCCATCTGGCGGATCCGATCCGCTGCACCTTCGCGGTCGAACTTCCGTTTCTTCCTGCTCTCGACCAGCTTGTCCCCCTTCTGGAACATGCTGCCCAGTAGCAAGGGCGCATGCTCGCCGGGCTGGCCTCCGACCTTGATGCTGCCGATGTCGCAGACCTTCTGCTCTTTCTCATATCGGAACTTCAGAGTCATCTCAGCCTCCGCTTTCCTACCTGGCCGTCTGGCTCTCAGGAATCAAGCCCTCAAGGTGCGGGAACTCATCCTTCATGTGGGGAAAGTACATCGCCTGAGCGAAGTGTTTCTCGAAGTCCTGCTCCACGGTCAGTTCCACGTACTCCACTTTTCTGGCGTACTCGTTCGCTTCCCTTCGCTTGTCAACATTCAGCAGAGCGATGCGCGCACCGTCACCGGCAGCATTGCCAACGGCGTAGACCTTCTCCAGGTCGCAATCGGGGAACAGCCCCATGATCATCGCCTGTCTGGGATCGATGTAACTCCCAAAAGCACCGGCCAGAATCACCCGATCCAGTTTGTCGATACCCAAACGCCTCATCATCAGCTTGGCGCCGGCGTACATGGCCCCCTTAGCCAGCTGTACCGCGCGGATGTCGCTCTGGTTGACGGTGATGTCCTGCCCAATCGCCGTTTCGTCGGCCCAGGCCAGAACGTACTCCCATCCATCCTCCCCCTCGCGCATCCGTGGATGGTCGAGTTCTGTGTTGATCCGCCCCGTCTTGAGTATGATTCCAGACACGTACATCTGAGCCACGACGTCCATAATGCCTGAGCCGCAGATACCTCTGGCCCCCATCTCCTTTAATTCATCGCTCCACTGATCGTTGCCGATGACCTTGTAGCGGGGTTCCTTTGTCTCCGGATCTATCTGCACCCGCTCGATGGCACCGGGCGCAGCTCTCATACCATACTTGATGTGGGCGCCTTCGAACGCGGGCCCCGTCGCACAGGATGAGGAGATGAGCTTCTCCTTGTTGCCCAACACCAACTCCCCGTTGGTACCGATGTCTATGATGAGCATCATATCATCCCGCTTGTAGGGCTCCTCGGCGATAAGGACCCCCACGTTGTCCGCACCCACGAACCCTGCCTCTATGGGCAGAGCATGGGCGTAGGCACCCGGGCTGATCCGCAGCCCCATATCGCGCGCCTTCACGTCTATCGAAGCGTGCAGGGCCGGCGGGAAGGGCGCCTTGCCGATATACACGGGGTAGATGTTCATGTAGATGTGATGCATGGCGGTGTTGCCCACGATGGTGAAGTCGACGATGTCGCGCCGTTTGATGCCCGCCTGAGCGGCAACCTGACCCGCGAGGCGGTTGAGGCCTTGGACAATGGCATCGTTCATCCTCTTCAATCCGTCCTTGTGGGTCATGGCGTAGGTGATGCGAGACATGACATCCTCGCCAAAGGTCACCTGCGGATTCATCATGGAGTCAGTGGCCAGAAGCTTGCCGCTGCTCAACTCACAGAGATAACCGGCCACGGTGGTGGTTCCAACATCCACCGCTAGGCCGTAGCTCTCCTCGACCCGTCCAGGTTGAACGGCGATGACTTCCTTGCCCATCCACACGGAGACCGTGACCTTCCAGTCGCCCTTCCTTACCGTCTCCTGGAGAGTCAGGAGGGTACGGTAGTCTATGGCCAGCTCCTCAAGGCCGTGTTGCGCTTTCAGAGCCTGCCCAATCCGCTCCCAGTCACCGGTGGTGTCCTCCAGCGTGGCCGCCGCCAGTTCCACGTAGTAGTTGCGAACAGCAGGATTGACATCAATCTTCCTGTCCGTCGCCGCCTTGCGTACGACCTGCTTGCCCTTGCGGCTTTCCTCCGGGACAAAGATCAGTACATCGCCGCGGATCTCGGTGACGCACGAAAGACGATATCCCTTGAGTTCGGTGTGCTTCGCGAAGAACTTCTTCTCGCGCTCCTCGATGGGGGACAGGTGGTCCGTGCTCGATTCGATGCCGAATCTCTCGAAGAAGCCTTCCTCGATCCTGACCTTGCACTTGCCGCAGGTCGCCTGTTCACCGCAGACGCTCTCCAGTTCCACACCCAGTTGACGCGAGGCGTCCACGATGGTCGTTCCGTCCTTGACACGGCCTCTGCTCCCCGACGGCTGGAAGATGACCATATGTCTGGCCTTCTCTCTTGCGCTCATTACTACCTTTCCTCTCATAATATGCCCCACGGTACGTGCACCTCAGCTGTTGTTGATCAACGGTCCAGAAATGCATGATCACGTCCTTGGTCCCAGGAACCTCCCTTGACCACCGAACAGTCGTACGCCAAACTTGACACTACTCATCCAACGTCGGGCCACCCTCTGCCACGCGATCAACCGCATCGTGCCACGCATCTGTACCCCGGAAATCATCCTCTCCAAACCGTGATCCGTGCTCCCTGAAGTACTTCGCGACCTCCCGTGGATTCGCGGGATCCACCCGTGGCAGCGCCTTCTGGCGGTCCTCAGCCTTCTGAGACTCAGAGCGCACCACCGACACCGAGGAGATGATCTTGCGCACCCCCTCGCTGCCGCACTGAGGGCAAGGACGTACTTCCTGGCTCTCGTCGATGCGCATCAGCACATTGTAGCGGTGGTCGCAAACCTCGCACTGGTACTCGTACATGGGCATGGCCGGCCTCCCTTCTCACACCTGCCCGGTGGCTATCAAGCAACCGTCCAACCGGTGTGTTGCCCACCTCGACCTCAGCGCTGGCTGGCTATTGGTCCCGGTCGTGCCAACTGCATTCCAGTTCTTGACTGGCGCTGAGCGTATCCGTGGCCACTCAGTCATGGCCTGAGGCCTGCCAGCATGAGTTCGATCATCGTATCCACCACGCCATAGAACTCCTGCTTGTCCACCTTCCCATCTCGATGGATCACTTCGGCCGCCAGGTGCACCACCATGCTCCTGAAGCCCTCTACCAAGCTATGCGCATCTACAGGCTTGAACACCCCCTGTCGCTGCCTGTCCTCGACATACGATATCACGCCCTCCCACGCCCCGTCGCGAGCCTGGGAGAACCTCTCGAACAACTCAGGGTTCTCCAGCATGCTGAACACCGTCAGCCGGAGGTTAGACCGCTCCGCGTCCCGCAGATTAGTCTCGAAGACATGTGCAGCGCATGCATGGAAGACGCCGTAGTCGTCCTTCTCTCGTATCCTTCGCTGCACGGCTTCGTCAGCCTCCAGCGGGTGTACCCGCGCCGCAACGTCAGATAGCGCTTCGTACACACCTTCCTTGCTTCCGAAGTGCTGCACCACCAGTGCTCGGCTGACACCCGCCCCCTCGGCAATGTCGTCAAGGGTAGTGCCAGCGAACCCTTTCTCCGCACACAAGCCCCGTGCGACCTCAAGAATCTGTTGCTTGCGCTCCTCGCCCGAGATTCTCATTTGGCGCTCCCTTTCCGCACTGGCATCGTCATGGCACTCGCAGGCACAGGTCGCCCTCCGCGCCGATTCTGCCTACTCCCTGGCGGAAGTAGGCCTGCTGCACAGAACGGGCAGAGGAAGTCGCCCAACCATTGGGCTGCGCTCCAAGCTGAAGGATCCGCAACTGACGGCAATCCTAGCCTCGCTCCCAGACACCCTGATCGTGCGCCAACTCCATCAGATGCGTGATTAGAGTGACCAAACTTCCTAATCATAGAAGCCGAACTCCGTCACCGCCTTCCTCATTACGTAGAGGTTGTATGGTGGTGTCTGGACCGGTACCTCGCAGCCGGCCATCAGCAAGTAGCCACTGGGAGCGTACTTTGCCTTGTCAATGGCTATCCTGCACAGCTCATACACTTCCTGCCACCTCCCCTCCTGAATGACCCGTGGCTCGATGTTGCCGGCGATGGCGTGCTGATCGCCGAAGTACTCGATCGCCGTCTCGAGATCCACCTCATGTCCGAAGCTCAGGATGCCCGGGTTCCCGAAGGGTATCTGGACCCAGTAGGGCAGGTTTAGGTTCTGTTCCCCGCAGATGTGGCAGAAGATATGCTCGATTCCGCGTTCTATCGCATGCTCGTGAATCTCTCTTTGATAGGGAAGGACGAATTCCTGAAACTGCCCGGGTGAGATCACCTGGTTGGCCGACGTGGCGTCTCCAACGGAGGCCATCATGGGCTGTCCGGCGAACGTGTCCACGTAGTAGTCTATCACCAGTCTCGCGAAATCAGTAATCTTCCGCATCAGCTTGTGGACGACCTCCGGTCGCCTGATTATCCACCGGCACAGCATATCGACCTCCGCGATGTTGCCTGCGCAGGTAAACGCCGGCAGGATCTTCACCGTGATCGGCATGCCGAACCTCTCCTGGATCCTGGCGAACTCAACGGCGATAGGGAGGTAGCCAGCGGTCTCCACATCAGGGATCTCCAGAGCCTCCACCTCCTCTGGAGTGCGTGCCGGGAACCTGGTCACCACTGGAGCCTGCTCCCATTCGCTCTCCGGCATCTTGATCTCGCCGCCAAACTCCCAGCCGCCCACCGAGGCGTACCCGAAGTTGGGACCGCCGTCGTAGCCATACATCTCCTGGGTCCACATCTGACACCAGAAGCTCTTCTCTGCATCCCCGTAGAAGTCGCGGATGGGATAGCCCACATTCCTGGCACAGAAGCCAAAGATGAACGGCATGAAAGGAACTCGATCAGGCCGCTCTCGCCCCAAGATGGCACCCATTCGCTCGGCCGAGGACATCGTCTCCTGTCTGGATTGCTTTTGCTCTGCCATGTTCCTAGTTTCCGTGTGTGCTTGGGGGTTGCGCAAAGCCTCTCACAACTCCCTCAAGCGGCTAATCATCTGGATCGCTTCCTGCACCGCATTCGCTGCGTTGTCTGCATACCCGTCAGCCCCATAGTTGTCGGCCACCTCCTGCGTGATGGGCGCACCACCTACCATGATCAAAGCGTTGGGATTGCGTGCCTTGACCATCTCTACCACCTTCGGCATCGCCAACATGCTCGTCGTCATCAACGCTGACAACGCCACAATCTCCGAATCCGTCTTCAGTTGCTCCTCCACAAACCTCTCCAGCTTCACGTCACGACCGAGATCGTGTACCGCAAAGCCAGCAACCTCAAACATCATCTTCACCAGGTTCTTGCCGATATCGTGGACATCCCCCTCCACCGTACCGATCACCACCTGGCCCCTAGCCTCTGCCTTGTCCCCAGTGATGTGGGGCTTCAAGATGTCCAACCCGGCATACAAAGCATCGGAGCACATCAACACTTCAGGTACGAAGTACACTTGGTCCGAATACAGCTGCCCCACGTGCTCCATCCCTGCCGCCAGACCGTCCATCACCGCCTCGTACGCATCCACATCCTCGGCTAGCGCGGCATTGGAGAACTCCACCACCTTGTCCTCGTCAAATTCAACGACACCCTCGTAGAGCCCCTTCAGGATTTCCTTCTTTCTCTCTTCAGTTGCCATCCCCAGACCTCGTGTCTTTGAGTACCACGCAAATCAGATTCGATGCTCTACCAGATTCCGAGAACTCATTCACCTCCTCCCTTGAACCCACACTGGACAACCCTTACCGCACTCTCACCGTCAAACCGACTACCACTCCAAGCACGCAGAAGGGTGTCAAAGCGTAGCCAGCCATCACCCAGCTACCCGTAGTCTGAACGATACGTCCAAATATGACGGGACCCAGCAACAACCCCAGGTTCTGTACCATCACCACGACCCCCATACCGATCCCAGCCAACTCCGGCCGCTCCACGATCTCAGGTACCGAGGCCATGACCATGGTGGGGATAGCGGGGGCGAACACGCCAAAGCCGATCATGAACAGAGGAATAGCCGCTCCGGTCACTCTGAAGGGCAAGACCCAGAGAACGGTCAGCGCCAGGTAGGCGACCATATATACGGTCTTCCGCGAGCTGATTCGATCGGAGATCCATCCTACCGCAGGGCAAGAGACAATGGCTGCAATTGAGGAAAGACTGACGATCAGACCAGCCGTAGCCAACGTATAGCCACGCACGGTGTGGAGGAAGGTCGGCATATTGGCCATGAAAGCAGGGAAGCACATCGTGAAACATAAGAACATCAGACCGAGCAGCCACACGTCTCGGTTGGCCAGCGCCCGTCGCACGGCGGCCGTGCTCTGCCCACGGGAAAGCTGACCCGTACCAGTCGGATTCGAAGTGTCCGCCAGCTCAGCTGCCTCCGTTGGCATTCTGACCAGCACCCAGAAGACCAGAAAAGTCAGCGTCCCGTAGGCGCATCCGAACCACCAGATGGCCTGCCAGCCGAACTGAACTGCCAGTGCCGGCGCGACGACGAAAGCGATCATGTTTCCCACCGGCACCCAGGTTGCGAATATCCCCATGGGAACCCCTCTGTCCTGAGCACTGAACCAGACGGCTATGATGGCGGGCGCGCCGATCATCATGAATACGAAGCTGAGACCCTCAATGGTTCGGCTCAGGAGCAAGGCTGTAGCCCCACCACTCACTGCGCCCAGCGCAGCGCCGATGACCACGGAACCAATGGAAATGAGTCCCGCACGCCTAGGGCCTATGCCGTGGACGATCAGGCCAGCCGGAATTGCCAGCACGAGCCCCGCGAGGCTGAAGACCGACATCAACAGGTTGGCCGTTGTGAGATCCAGTGAAAAGGCCTCCATCAACACAGGCATCACCGGAGGCACTTTGTACTGGTTGATAGGAATGCTGACGGCGCCTGCAAATAAGCCCGACAATGCTACCCACGCATACCTTCTTGACACCAGTCCCCCTTGGGCATTCCTTACGGGGCCTCACAGCGGACCCGCTCGCAGGCTCACGATCCGGAGGCTGCGTGGCCCTTGATCACGGCGACTGCTTCGACAGCACTTCAGAGAGCCGATCATGGCTGAAACGACACTGGTCTCCGATGGGGCAGTATCTGCACGCTCGTTCCATGGCCAGCGGAAGCATCTCCTCCCCCAACCCAATGGCCATGGATACCGATTTGCACGGAATCATCAGGTGGTTGGAATCCAGCCGCAGCCCCAGCTTGTCCGCGGGCAACAGATCGAAGAACACCGTGTGATCCTCCAGGGGCCAATCTATCTGACCCGGCTGGAAGGGAGCGCTCGCCTTCCAACCTTTCTCACAAGCCACCTTCCTGATCAACTCATTAGCCTTCTCAGCGAGTTCTCCCACAGCGGCCGTGCCTATCCCGTCGAGAAGCACGGCCCGAATCGCATCGCCCTCCTCCCGGTAGACCGAGACCTGCTGCTCCAACGCGCCGCCAATGGTACACAGGGCTAAGGCAACCTCCTTCACGGGGCCGAACCTCTCAGCCAGCAGGTTGCCGTGGAAGGCGTAGCCCCCCTCGAGGACGATGACTCCGTCCATCACCTCCCGCAGTGAGAACAAGTCGTAGACTATGGCTGGCTGCACCAACTCCTGCGCTTGAGCTGTCAGTTCCCGGTTGAGCGCCAACTGCTCTTCCCTGGACACGCCCCCGGACGGGTCGTCCCCCTGGCACCAGAGCACGAGCGACATCTCGAGTTCAAGGTGTGCATCCGTTATCACTTCCACTTCCGGATCTCTCGCTCCAACCCCGTCTTCTACACCTGCGCACACTTCCGAGCCCGCGAACAGAATAAGAGTAGGGATGGAAGTTCGGGCCGAGCGTAATCATCTCCTATCCCACTTCTCTCGAAGGTATTCGGAGCGCAGTAGTGGCGGGTCTCCTGGTTTCTCCACGCATCGGGGAGCTACAGTTGCGGGACAGCGCCGGACTTGGACCGGCTTCCCTTTCAGACCTGACATCCGGGACAGTGGCCACCTTTGCCGCACACATCAGCAATCCTAGGGCGCCAATCCTAAGATTGTAACTGACTTGTTAGTTATAAGTATATCCCACCTTCTAGCCCTTGTCAAGCATCAGTGTGCCCTCTAAGGGGAATTGGCTGTGACCAACGCGCGACAGCGTGCCACTGACGCCAACTCCTCCCGACGCAGTCAACTGATCGATGTATCATCTGGGCAATAAGTCAAAGACTGCTCCGAGTCATGTCTTCTAGGGCTGAGCTTGGCTGTGGGCTATGACTGCCAGGGCAAGACGGGAAGCCGCTATGCTTCCTGTGCCTGGAAAGGAGATCTCTCTTGGGCGGATGCCTCTCCCTGAACAGCGCTGGTCTCTTGATAGAGGTCACGAAGTGCAGCGAAGATCCGGACACTACTTCTCCACCCGCGACCTGCTGATGATGGCCGTGCTGGCCGCACTAGGCGGCATCACCAGCACCTACGTCCAAGCCCTCGCCAACGCCGTCCACGCCGCGCTGGGCTTCCCTGGAGCAACACAAGTACTCGCCGGTGTACACGTGATCTGGCTCATCCTCGCGGTCGGCCTCACCGGCAAGCACGGCGCAGGTACTGTGACAGGCCTGGCCAAGGGAGCTGTGGAGTTCCTGTCAGGCAACACCCATGGCATCCTGGTGGTGCTGATAGACGTCGTCGCGGGCATTCTGGTGGACGCGGGCATGCTTCCCTTCCGCAACAAGAATAGCACCCTTGCCTACGCCGTGGCGGGAGGCCTGGCCACTGCTTCCAACGTCTTCGTGTTCCAGCTCTTCGCCTCAGTTCCCACCGACGTTCTGACCATGGGCGCCATCCTTCTCGTGGGACTAGTCTCCTTCGTGTCGGGTGTTCTCTTGGCGGGAATACTGGGCAAGGTTCTCCTCGACTCGCTAAGGCGCGCTGGCGTCGTCAGAGATCTAGCGCCGGAGACGATGGGCCGTGGGATCTATCCAGCTTTCGTGGGGATCGTTGCCGTGTTGACGGTCGCGGGAGGCGCGCACCGTACGTATCGCCAGCCAAGTGAATGCGCACTACGAATACAGATTCTCCGAACACGACTCAGCCCCTCTAGTGACGATCCAAGTGACCGCGAAGCCTCTCTCAGGGGCAGCCCGGCGTGGGTGCCTATCAAGCTCAAGTCATAGCCCAGCGCCCGACGTCCATGGACAGTTGCCTTTAGGAACGCCGGGTCGGAGAACGCTCTAGTTCGCTATGTAAAGGTCAAAAGAAACCCAATTGACAGGGCGAAATCCGTATGCCAAGCGTCTCTGCTGCGTTGCCAAGGTCGAGACGTTTCAGCTTGAACTCACCTGCAATGTCCCACGCCGCGGTACAGGGCAAACGGCCGCCTTCCAGCGCACCACGGATACGAGCCTTCAGATCATCACTCACGTCCATGCCAGGCTCGACGATACGTCCCTTGCCTTCACTTCTGGGCCCGTGGCCGAACAAGCCCACCTGACATTGCGAAGCCTGAATATCAAGAGCAGTGGCAGCGTCGCCCACCTCGATCGGCTCCACGCCCAGCTCCCGGGCTATCTTGTGCATCGTGGCACACGATACCCGTCCGTCCTCCTCCGCAGATTCCCTGAGCGTGTGAGCGATGTCTCGATCCATCATGCCTCTACCTCACAACAAAAGCGCCCCTGGAAAGGAGCGCTCCTTAGTCGAGATACCACCACTAGCGATTCTCCTTTCCAATCACGGGAGGCACAGCCTTTTCAAGCCCTACCCTGCCGCCCAACGTCCGTGAGCAGATTGCCTTTAGGAACGTTGGGTCGAAGAATCCAGCGACGATTATACACTACTTTGAGGAACTGCGCAAGTCTGGCTCTTCTCCCCTCTCTGCCAACCTTCTGACAATCTGCAGCGGCAGCTTTTCCCTGTTGGCAAGAGTCACCTCGACGACGTCAAGCTCCTCTCCCCGCAATCTGCCTCTGACCTCATCCAGCAACTCAGGCCGAACCACCACCAGTGCCAGGCAGAAACGTCCCTTTGCTAGCACATCGAGCGCGTGCACAAAGCCCTGGCCCTTCTCCAGCTCCAGCGGACCCAACTCATCGACGACAAGTAGGTCGCAAGGCCTGGCCTCAGCCAGGATTCGCGTGCCCCATTCCACAGTCCAATCAGCAAACCTGTATCGTCCCGATCTTGCTCCACCGGGGACGTCGTCGGCGGTGGCCAACGGTCGTTCTTCCCCGCTGGCCACATCCACCAGGCTGATACCTACTTTCTCCCGTCCCTCGAAATATGCCGGAGACAGAAGCCCAGCGCAGGTGTAACCTCGTCGCTGAGCCTCCTCCACCACCCTTTGACACAGGTACGTCTTGCCAACACCACGCTCGCCGGTGATCAGGACAATGTGATCCATCGGTTATGCCTGCAGGCCACTACGTCATCTTGACCACGATGTCGGTGATCACATTGGCTGCCTCGTCACCTCTGTCAGCAGAATTGCTGAGGTGGCGATACAGCTCACGGAGTTTGAGCATATCTATGATGTGTTCTGGAGTGGCACGACCCACGAAAAGGTGCGCGAGAGCCTCTCGATAGACGGTCTCCACTCGGTTTTCCAAAGCCTTGGCCCGCATCGCATGCTCGTATGCTACGCCCGGATGGTCCTGCAGGCGCAGAGTGGCCAGGTGGATCTCATTCGCTGCGTCCTTGAGAAGCGAGGCCATCCGTGAAAGATGCGCGTTGGGCGACACATCCAAGATTCCCATCTCTTCCACCGTCGAGTCGCCATAATCCAGGATGTCGTCAATGGCCCGTGACAGGGCGAAGATGTCCTCACGGTCTATGGGAGTCACAAAGGTGCGGTTCAACTCGTCCACCAGTATTCGGCGGAGTTCATCAGCCTCTTTCTCCGCCCTGGAGACTCTCCTGGCCGCCTCACGGTCGTTGCTCGTCATATACTCTTCCAGAGCTTCCATGCCCTCCAGCGTCTTGGCAGCCTGCTCAATGATCAACTGGAGGAAGTTGTCCTGTCTGGGCCTGAGCCAGTCCCTGAATCCCATGGCCTATGCACCTCCCAATAGATGACTGATCGGGATATAGAGCAAAGCTGCACCCAGCGCAGAAACCGGAATGGTGAGGAGCCATGCAATGAGGATCTCGCTAGCGACTCCCCAGCGCACCATCGATACCCGCTGAGCGGAACCTGTACCTAGGATGGAAGAACTCACAACCTGCGTGGTGCTCACGGGTCCCCCCAGCAAAGCAGAGCCCAGGATGACGCTGGCGGACGACCCTTGGGACACGAAACCATCGACCGGCCTGAGACGATAGAGGCGTGCACCCAGCGTCCGAATGATACGCCACCCACCAGATGCGATCCCTAGGGAGATGGCAAGCGCGGAAATGGCCACCACCCAGAAGGGCACAGTGAACTGTGGCAAGAAGCCGCCCGCTACCAGGCCCATGGTGACAATCCCTATCGTCTTCTGACCATCGTTGGTGCCTTGACTCAAGGCCAAACCAACGGCCGTCAATGCCTGACCACGCTTGAAGAACCAGTTAATGCGAGGCGATGCACCGCGTGCAAGGAAGAGAACGAACCTCATACCAAGATAGCCAAAAACCAGGCCGAGTATCGGGGAAATGGCCAGGGCGAAGACTATCTTCAGAAGGCCTTCACTCTGAACCACGTCCGGTCCCGCCGCCATGACACCCGCGCCGACGATACCAGCCACCAGAGCGTGAGTCGAACTCGAAGGCAGTCCAAAGAACCACGTGGCTGCGCTCCACCCGATAGCGCTAAGCAAAGCAGCCATCACGACATCGATGGTTATGGTCTGAGGATCAATCACATCATGGCCTATCGTGGTGGCCACGGCCACACCAAAGAGGAAGGGCGCGCAGAAGTGGGCGATCGCACTCAACGTAATCGCCCGCCGTGGACTCATGGCTCTGGACGATATCATCGTGGCCACTATGTTCGCGCTGTTCTGAAAGCCGATAAGGAAACCGAAGCTCAAGGCCACAAGGACCAGCGCCAGAGTGGAAACCTGCCAAGAAAGCATGTTCGAATACTCCGTGGGTCGAGGGGGCGTATGACATTCATGAACAGCATGGCCGGACTCGAGTCCGGCCATCTCGTCTACTGCCTTCTCTACTGTACACATTATAACCTGAGGCGGATGTCAAGTCAAGCCGTGACCCAAGCCCCTGCCATGGCCATCCTCGAAGCCCTTCCATTGCTCGCAGCGCGGTGATGTGTTAGAATCCCTGGCGCCGCATCGGGTTCTCGGGCAGGGTTGACCGCTGCGAACTCGTGTCTGACGAGGGTCGATCTCTGGCCCTGAGCCAGCGTTTCTTCGAACCGGCGCCTGGACGCCAGCTACCAATGACGGCCACACTGGATGGTGAGCGGCTGCTACAAGATCTTGACAGCCTCGCTGAAATCGGCGCCTCACGTGGCGGCGGGGTCAACCGCATAGCCTACACGCCGGCCGATCAAGAAGCTCGCCGACGGGTAGAATCTCAGATGCGGGAGCTGGGCCTGGAAGTGAGGACCGACCAAGCCGGCAACAGCATCGGCGTGTATCGCGGCCAAGTAGCGCAGCTGCCTGCCATCGCGCTCGGTTCCCACACTGACTCCGTGCCTGACGGAGGCCGCTACGATGGCGCCCTGGGTGTCGTGGCGGCCTTGGCATGTGTTCGGGCGCTGCACGCGAGCGATCTTCACCTTCACCATGCGGTGGAGGTGATCAACTTCGCCGCCGAGGAGTCACCGATGGGTGGCACAATAGGCAGCCGAGCCATGGTGGGGCTGCTGGATCCGGAGCTCGTTCGTGCCCAAGCGTGGGATGGCCGCCCTGTGGCCACCCACCTCCGGTCTGCTGGCCTTGATCCTGACGCTGTGTTTGAGGCGCGCCGCCCTCAGGGCAGCCTAGCCGCCTTCCTGGAACTGCATATCGAGCAAGGCACCACATTGGAAGCGGCTGGTCTGCCTGTGGGCGTGGTGCAAGGTATCGCGGGGATTCGCCGCTACACTGCAACTTTCCATGGTGTGGCCAACCACGCAGGCACCACCCCTATGGCAGACCGTCGCGACGCGTTGGTGATGGCCGCCCCTCTCATCATGGCGGTGCGAGACACGGCTGTCGCCCATGGAATTGTGGGCACGGTCGGGACTTTGCAGCTGAGGCCCGGAGCGCCCAGCGTGATCCCCGGCAGGGTCGACTTGAGCGTGGAAACGAGGGGACTGGAGGAGCGAGTGCTCGACGAGGCAGAAGCCGAACTCGAAAGGAGAGCCCGAGAGGCTGGAGCGGAATTCGGGCGCTATTCTGCGAAACCCCCAGCGATGTCCGATCCCCGCCTCGTCGCCGTGTTGACTCAAGCCTGCGACGAATTGGGACTGCCCTTTCGGCTGATGTCCAGCGGAGCGGGCCACGATGCCATGTGCATCGCCCACATCGCCCCTCAAGCCATGCTCTTCGTCCCCAGTCGAGATGGCATCAGCCACTCTCCTGAGGAATACACTGATCCAGAGAGTTGCGTGGCCGGTGCGCGGGTGCTCTTGGCCGCCCTTCTCAAACTCGACACCATCCTAGATCCTGAGGTCTGAAAAATGGTTGACGATTCGGTCGTGGCGGCATGGCTGCCGCTGGCAGTGGTTCTGGTTGCGCAGCACTGAGATGGAACAGAGCCTGCGAGCTACCTTGGCCATGTTCGAGGCCACCAATGATCTGCACTACGTCGACCGCGTCGTAGATCTGCGGTACGAACTTGGATCAGTCCTCTCTCTTCGCAAAGATGGCCAGACCCAGTTCTTTCGGAAAGTGGCGGGCTACGACATGCCAGTGGTGGGCAATGTTCTCAACACACGTCACAAGATCGCCCGTGGGCTGGGAGTGCAACAGTCTCAGGTGCAGAGCGCCTGCATCTCCGCCCTCGACGGAGGGATAGAACCAGAGATTGTCTCCGCAGCACCCGTTCAAGAGGTAGCACACGAGCCACCGGTGGACATTCCATCATTGCTCCCCGTCCCCACCTGGTTCGAGCGTGAGCGCGGCCCCTATGTCACGGCCGGTGTCATTACGGCCAAAGATCCGAATACAGGTCTACGCAACGTCTCCATCGCGCGATTGCGGGTGGAGGGCGGCGACCGCTTAATGGCGGGCATCGCACCGACCCACCACCTGAGCGAGCTTCTCAGTCGGGCGCAGGCGCGCGGAGAGTCTCTGGAGATCGCCGTCTCCATCGGCAACCACCCTGCGGTGCTAGTCGCCTCACAGATGTACGTCGATCTGGGCCACGATGAGTTCAACATCGCCGGTGGCCTCCTGGGCGA